>Ga0115002_10000568_pt1 | contig 51992 bp, 41 predicted proteins | sample ArcticOcean_MG_C_8_FD_89576 | JGI IMG/M metagenome (GOLD analysis project Ga0115002, IMG submission 89576) | Marine microbial communities from western Arctic Ocean - ArcticOcean_MG_CB11_86 | ecosystem: Environmental > Aquatic > Marine > Oceanic | place: Arctic Ocean: Canada Basin | collected... | reverse complement strand
GTTGATGTTCGAGGCCATGGAGATAGTGGTTCTAGTATTCAGGGTAATGATTCTTTAGGGCGAATGAAAGATTTAGCGAATGTAGTTAAGTCTCTTAAACTTGAGGAGCATTACCTAATGGTTCATTCACTTGGTAGTCTTCCTGGGGCTAGGTATGCTGCTCAATACCAAGATAAAGTGAAAGGCCTTTTTATGATAGAGCCAATACCAGAAGGGTTTCCACATTGGGTCAGGGTAGGAACATTTGATGAAGATGGTGTTGAGCAAGGCCAAAAACGAAGGAATGGCTGGGAAAATATTAATGTACTAAAAGATAGATTAGAGACAAATAAACAAACAAAAAAATGGTCTAGAGAAGTCTTAGAGGATATTTTAAAATATGAAACGGAAGTTGATTCTGATGGCCATGTTAGTATCAAATGGCATCCAAGCGTCTACAATATTGAAGAAATGAGGAAAGATACTTTTTCTCTTTTAGAAGAATCTCCTAACATCACATCACCTACATTATTGATGGTTTGTGATGATAATCCATTAGTGGCTAGCCACTTTAATCTAATTGCAGAAAAGATTCCAAACATTAAGTATGTAATCGTTAATGGTCTTGGACATGCTATATATATGGAAGAACCTGATTTAATTGCTGACTATGCGGCCAGTTTTTTTCTGGATGGTAAATTACCAAACGAAGACTGAGCAATAGTTAAATAACACACTTGGCATAGGAGGAGGAGAATAGAATGGATTCAAATATTAAGTATGAAGTGAATGGCCGTGTGGCAGTAATAACAATAAACAGGCCAGAAAAAATGAACGCCCTTAGTTTGGATGATCAGTTCGATTTGGATGCAACCTGGATTAAATTTAAGAATGATGAACAAGCAGTTGTTGGCATTATTATAGGATCAGGGGACAGGGCATTTTGTGTAGGTGCTGATTTGAAAGATACGGGTTCAGTTTCTCCTAGGAATAAAGATAAAGGACCGCATTTAGCTGAGAGGAGTATATATCCTAGAGAGTATGCTTTAGGAAAACCAGTAATAGCAGCTATAAATGGGCATGCCTTAGGTATGGGTGCAGCATTGGTAATGCAGAGTGATTTAAGGATCATTTCAAATAATGGTGCTATTGGATACCCTTTGGTTGGCCTTGGAATGATGCCAGGGGCATTGCATGATTTTTGGATGTCTAGTCCCTCAGTCATAGCAATGCATGCACTATATACTGGTAAATCGATCAATTCTGAAGACGCTTATAGGGCAGGCATTGTAAATCAAGTTGTCAAAGTAGAAGAGATTAAAGAAGCAGCTTTATCTATGGCTAACGAAATTGCAAAAAATGCACCATTAGTTATCAGAGCAATAAAAGATACATGGGATGGCCAGCAAGAATTTCGCGAAATCAAAGCCTGGCGCGATTTTAGTAGGTTTAGTAATACTGTTGATGCATCAGCTGATAGAGAAGAGGGACGAACAGCATATCGTGAGAATAGAACCCCTAATTGGGAAAATAAGTAAATATTAATATGTGGAGTAGATTTAAGTGTTGAAAAATCAAAAGAGTAGTGAACCTGTTCTAAAGAGAAAACCGATTTTTTATGGTTGGTGGATTGTGGGTGGCGCTTGGTTGATTCAATCGCTGAATGGAGGCTTATTTTTTAACGCTTTTCAGTTATATTTTACGCATTTACGTGATGAGTTTAGCTGGACTCGATCCCAGGTTGTTTTAGCTTTTTCTCTTTCTAGGGCAGAAAGTGGATTACTAGGACCAATACAAGGTTGGTTAGTCGATAAATTTGGGACGAGGGTTGTAGTGATGGGGGGAACTATTGTTATGGCGGCAGGTTTTTTTTCCCTAAGTCGCATGGACTCACTAATGAGTTTTTATGGATCATATCTAATAATTTCCTTAGGAAGTAGTTTGGGTGGGTTTATCACAGTTAACGCCGCTCTGGCTAATTGGTTTGATAAGAAACGTACAAAGGCGATGGGCCTTGCTTCAACAGGATGGGGGATGTCCGGATTTGCTGTGATGCCCCTGGTAACTGTTCTAGAAATAATTGGTTGGCGAGAAACAGCCTTTTGGTCAGGGATCATTGTTTTGATTATTGGGCTTCCTGTATCTCTATTAATGCGCCATGCTCCTGAGCCATACGGATATTTACCTGACGGTGTATCTGCCGATGAGGACAATTATCTTTCTGGAGATACTGAGTTGAGTCGAGTAGACGATGAAGTTAGCTTTACAACTAAGGAAGCCTTAAAAAGTTCAGCTTTCTGGTATTTGTCTTTCGGGCATGCGACAGCATTGGTCGCAGTAGCTGGAATCAATGCTTTGTTTATTCCTCATCTTGTAGAAAATATTGGAATCTCCGCAAAAACTGGTGCTGCTATTTGGACACTTCTGACCGCTGTAATGGTTATAGGGCAGGCTTCTATTGGGTTCTGGGGCGATGGAGTGAATAAAAGAAAGTTAATCGTAGTATGTATGATGGGACACACTGTTGCCTTAATTTTATTAGCAACTGCAAAAACAATTCCATTTGTAATAGCTTTTGCAATTCTACACGGACTATCTTGGGGTTTTCGAGGGCCCTTGATGACTTCTATCAGAGCAGATTATTTTGGTAGAAGTTCGTTTGGCAAAATTATGGGTTGGTCCTCCATGGTAATTCAAATTGGAACTACAATAGGACCTCTAATTGGAGGATTTATTGGAGATGCTTACGGTAGCTATGCTCCAGCGTTTTGGGTGTATGCACTATTTACAGCACTTGGAGCATTTTTGTTTTACTTGGCTAAACACCCAGCTAGTCCTTCAAGTATTATTAAAACCTAAAAAGTGTTTTTTTAATAATTTAAGTGTAAAATACTATTGTGGATTGTGAAAGAAAACACTAACGGGCAAAAAAGAGTGTTGAGGTTGGAATATGACTCAAGATGAATCTAGCAGTGATCTGGTTAAATTAACCATTGACGGCCGAGATGTGTTAGCTCCAAGCGGGTCAACCATTCTTGAGGCAGCTCAAGGTGCTGATATTTATATACCGACTTTATGTCACGACGAACGAATTAAATCTTATGGTGCATGTCGTATGTGTGTAGTTCAGCAAGAAGGGCGACCAGGTTATGCGGCTTCCTGCGTAACTCCGATTACACCTGATGCTTCATATACTACTAATGCAGAAGAAACAGTTGAGCTACGTCAGTCAGTTTTGAATTTATTAATGTCGGAACACCCGCACGGGTGTCTTACTTGTGATCGAATCGTTCATTGTGGACCTAATGATATATGTTTAAGAAATGTTTCTGTAACTGATAGATGTGTTGTATGCCCACAGAATCATCGATGTGATCTTCAGGCAACTGTAGAGATAGTCGGAGTTACTGAAGAGCTTCTACCTTATAACTATAGGCAACTTCCTATTAAAACAGAGGATCCATATATTGATCGTGATTATAATCTATGTATAGCTTGTGCAAGATGTGTACGGGTATGTGATGAAGTCATCGGTGTTGAAGCCATTAGTATGCTCCAGCGTGGGGATAGAATATTACCGGGAACACCTAATGACGTTCCTCTTTCCGACCCATTAAGCGGTTGCACATTTTGCGGTGCCTGTGTTGATGCGTGCCCAGTTGGAGCACTAACTGAAAAAGATAATAAATGGGAAGGGCTACCAGACCAAACAGTAACAACTGTTTGTACAGAATGTGAAATCGGTTGCCAACTCACTGCCGAATTAAAAAATGGCGAATTGTTGAGAGTTATACCTGATTTAAAAGGAGGTTCAAATTCTGGACTGGCATGTGTAGTGGGTAAGTTTAAATTGCTCGATAAAGCCTTTTCAGAAAAAAGAATTACATCTCCTCAAATTTTAGATGGTACTAAACATAAGAATGCGACATGGGAACGATCGATGGAAATTATGATGCAAGGGTTTAAAGAATTCTCTGGAGATCAATTTTCTATGGTTGGTTCAACGTCAATCTCTAACGAATCAGCCTATGTGTTACAGAAATTTGCTCGAGAAATTATGAAATCAAATAATATTACTAATACTTCAGATGTACTTTTTGATAGGGTTACAAATGATGCTAAATTGAATTTTAATAAGCCAATCAACTCAATAAGTGAGTCTAAAACTATATTACTTTTGGGGTCTGATCTTGAGAAATCTCATCCAGTTGCTTCTTATCAAATCCACAAAGCAATTAATTATAACGATGCAAATCTTATAGGTATTGGCCCGATTGTTTATAATGAATTGGGGAGAGCCTCTGAAGTATGGCTAGAATGTAACCCAGGGACAGAACCTGAGGTTTTGGAATTGTTAACATATTATGCATCTCAGGGTAGTGATTCTAACTATTCCGATCAAATCGATATAGATAAAAAGCTTGAATTAACAGGAATCAGTAAGGAACAAGCCTTAAATGCTTCATCATATATAAGTGATACCCAAGCGCTATCATTTGTGTATTCTGCAACTATTAACGATAACCCAGATATTGTTTCATCGTTAGCTGATAGCCTCTCTGCGACTGGTAATGAGGCAAGTGTTTATATTTTCAGGAATGCAGAGGGTAATATTCAAGGAGTAAATGATATGGGCCTACGGTCAACTTCAGGTATGGCAGGAGACGTGAAGTTTGATATGGGAACGCTAATAACCAACATAGCAAGTAAAAATATCAGATCGCTTTACTGGATAGGTGATGTGCCCGAAATGGAAGAATCTGAGAGTGTTAAATTTTTAGACGCCCTGAAAACTGTGGACTTTCTAGTTCTTCAAGGGACTTCTTATAGTGATCAAATTTTATCATATGCTAATGTTATCCTTCCAACTGAAGTTGCTACTGAAGCCCAAGGCACTTACACAAATATAGAAGGGCGCGTTCAGTTGTCTAATCCCGTTAAGCCGATGATGGATGGTGCGAATTTCATTTGGAAGGCTCCAGTGGATTTGGCACTTAGTATGAGTTTAGAAGGTTTTGGTTTTGAGAACCAAGAAGCGATTTTTGATCGTATATCAGATGAAATAGAAGGCTATGGAAACCTTTCTTATTCGAGTTTGGCTGAGATGGAAACTGGCCCCTTAATGGAAATGATTCCCGCCTAGGCTATAGCCGAAAAATAACCTAGTGTGGTTATTTTATTCTTCACTTTTAGTTTATAATCGAATTCTAATCTGGATTATAAACACTCGTTGAAATGAAGTTAGTATTATGGGGAAAAAGAGAGAAATTTCTAATAACATAGAGAAAATTGATCATAGATCTCCAATACGCCAACAATATGAACAACTAAAACAGCAGTTTACTGATGGCATTCTGCTGTTTAGGCTTGGGGATTTTTATGAAACCTTTGATGATGATGCTATTGTCTTATCACAAGAACTTGATATTGCCTTAACTTCAAAACAATTAGGCAAGGGTGACCGAGTTCCTCTAGCTGGTATACCAGTGAATTCTCTGAATGTTAGTGTTAGTAAATTATTATCGAAAGGCCATCGAGTTGCTATATGTGAACAGATCGATGGTGCTGAGAAGAAAAGCGGGTTGATTCACAGAGAGATTGTTAGAATTGTGTCACCTGGAACTATAATTGAAGAAGAGTTACTTCCAGGGAAAGATAACAATTTCCTTGCATCTGTTTACATGGAAAACGGGAGAGCTGGCCTCTCTTATGTCGATATATCTACTTCTGAGTTTAAAACTCTTGAATTGGATTCGATGGATCTTCAAGGAGAACTAGAAAGGATTTCACCTGCTGAGATAATTTATTCTGATCTAGGAAATATTGTATCTGATCAGGATTTAGATGACCCTAAATATACTCATATCTCATCTGGAATATACGATCTTTTGAAATGTGAGGATATATTAAAAGAACATTTTGATACTAAGACGCTTGAGCCGTATGGCTGTTCGGACCAACCGTTAGCAGTCATAGCAGCAGGATCAGTACTAGCTTATCTGAAGAAGAATAATAATATTTTTATTAGCCAAATTAAATCTTTGATTACTGTCTCTTTAGATGAAACTATGAGGTTTGACCCACATACTGTTAAAACTCTTGAATTATTTGAAGGTATCAATACAAAGACGAAAAAGGGATCTCTATTTGGCCATTTGGATAATACTAAAACACCTATGGGTATGAGACTGCTTAAAGAATGGATAGGACACCCTCTTTTGAATCGTGAAGACATCCAGAGACGTAATTTATTGGTTAAATGGATGCTTGAGAGTGGGATCAGACGCTCCCAGATTAGGAAATCCTTGTCAAGAGTACCTGATTTAGACAGGCTCGTGAATAGAGTTGTGTCTGGGATGGCAAATGGCAGAGAAATTTTAGCTTTAAAAGAAGGCTTACAGGAAATCGGTAAAATTGAGTCGGTTCTTCTAGATGATAGAGGAACAAACAATTATCCGGATGCAGCCCCATTTGGATCACTAAACTCATTTAGCAAGCTAATAGATTATATAGCTTCAGCCTTGGTTGATGATCCTCCACCTAATCTTGGAGATGATCCAACCGTTCGATCTGGGTTTTCCAAAGAGCTGGATGAACAAAGATTCCATGCCGATAATGCTTTAAAATCTATTATGCAAATAGAAAAAGAGCAAAGAGCAACTACTGGTATACCAAGTTTAAAAGTTGGATATTCTAGAGTATTTGGATACTTTTTGGAGATTACTAAATCGAACCTTAAAAAGGTTCCTTCCACGTATATTCGTAAACAGACTATCGCGAATGGTGAAAGATATTTTATTCCAGCCCTTAAGGAAGAAGAGGAAAAAATATCCATAGCTAATCAATACATATTGGATATCGAGGCAACCCTATTTAGCTCAATACAGAATAGGATTACCCAAGAATCTGTAGATATTATGGAAGCTAGTAGATTCATAGCTAAAATGGATGTCATTTCTTCCTTTGGTGAAACAGCAGTTTTAAATAGATATACCTGCCCAGTTATTGTAGATGACTCAATTTTAGATATTAAAGGTGGACGGCACCCTGTTGTTGAGAAAATGATTCCATCACCTTTTGTCCCCAATGATACGTTACTCAGTAGTAGCGAACCTTTAAGTGTTGTTACTGGTCCAAATATGGCCGGAAAGTCTACTTATTTAAGGCAAGTTGCATTACTTGTTATTTTAACCCAAATAGGGTCTTATGTTCCTGCCTCTTCATTGTCTATGGGAATTGTCGATAGGGTATTTACAAGAGCAGGGTTACAAGATGATATTTCGAATGGCCTTTCAACATTCATGGTTGAGATGATGGAGACTGCTTATATTCTTAATCATTCAACCGACAAATCGCTAATCATTTTAGATGAAATAGGAAGAGGAACTAGTACATATGATGGATTGTCTATTGCTTGGTCAGTCTTAGAGCATATTCATAATGAACCAAAACTTAGATCCAGAACCCTGTTTGCAACTCATTATCATGAGCTTGTTGAAATTGTAGATTCTTTGCCAAGGGCCAGTAATGTACATATTGCAGTATCTGAAGAGAACGGGAAAATCGTTTTTCTACGACGTGTTTTACCTGGTGGCGTTAATAGGTCTTATGGTTTAAATGTAGCACAAATAGCTGGTATGCCTGACACTGTTATAGAGCGAGGCAAAGAGTTTCTAGAAATGTTGGAGAACCGAGGTAATGCCGAATATGTTTCTTTATTGTCGCATCAGCCAGCTTTGTTTGATGTGAATCCAGAGTTAAACTCCGAAGAAAAGAGAGTAATCGAGGAATTAAAGAATATTTCCATAGATGGTATGACACCATTAGGTGCAATTAATTTTATCGATGAAATTAAAAAGAGAATTGATAACTCAGATTAAGAATTATCTATAACGATGTATAGCTATATCCTATAGAAATGGAATCAGAGGATAAATGAAGATACAGTTACTTGATGAATCCGTAGCATCTCAAATTGCGGCTGGAGAAGTTGTTGAAAGACCTCTGTCAGTTGTTAAAGAGTTGGTCGAAAATTCTTTAGACTCTGAAGCTACTGAAATTGAAATTGAGCTTGAGAACGGTGGGCTTAAATTAATAAAAGTTATTGATAATGGTGTTGGTATACCAAGAGACCAATTGGAATTAGCACTTACCAGATATGCTACATCTAAACTGACTTCTGTGGACGATTTAAGTAGCATCCAAACCCTTGGATTTCGAGGAGAGGCACTTGCTTCAATAAGATCTGTATCTGATTTAATACTTGTTTCAAGAGAGGATTCAGATCGAACCGGAAATTATATTACGTACAAGAATGGAGATATCTTTGATCGAGGGATCCAAGGTGCTAACAGAGGGACCTCGGTTTCAGTGAGTGATTTGTTTGCTAATTTCCCTGCTAGACTTTCATTTTTGAAGTCTGCGAGAGCAGAAGGACGTAGATGTTCTCAACTAGTTGCGCGTTATGCTGTCGCGTACCCTAAAGTATCCTTCCGTTTTTTTCAGGATGGAAATCTCGTATTTCACAGTGCTGGAGACGGAAACCAGAGGGACATCATTGGGAGCGTCTGGGGGGATGAAATTGCACAAGAACTATTACCTCTTGAAGAAATGAATATCGGGAATGTAAGGATAGAAGGATTTGTATCACCTCCAGGAATCACGCGGGGTAGAAAAGATTTACAAGTATTTTTTGCCAATGATCGATTAGTCGAAGTAGGATTCTTGTCTTTTGCAGTAGCAGATTTTTACAGAAATATTAATCCTAAAGGTAGATATCCTGTAGTGTTTTTATTTGTAAACTGTGAACCAAATAAAATGGATGTTAATGTGCATCCGGCAAAAATAGAAATAAAATTCAAAAATGAAGGAGAGATTTTTTCAGCTTTAAGTAGATCTCTTAACAACACATTGAAAGATGTAGTAATCGAGATTCAGAAACTAGGCGTTCTTAGTGGAATGGAAGAACCTTTTCACGGAACACAGTTTGAATTGGAGAAACCTTCACAAGAGCTTAATTCAAACCAGGTGGGTAAAATAATTGATGGCAAAATAACCACTGCAAATAGTGGTCCTATTAATGATTTACATCCTCTTGCACAAATTAATACGACATATATTGTTGCTCAAGGCCGAGATGGGATCTTCATAATAGACCAACATGCAGCGCATGAAAGAATTATTTTTGAGAATATTATTATGTCCCAAGAAAATGGGTTACCAACTGTACAGGGTCTGTTAGATCCAATTCCGATCAATTTAGATTCTAGCCAAAAGGAGAATTTATCTATGATTGGACCTTCTATGTATAAGTATGGCTTTCAGTGGGATAAATTAGAAAAAGGGAATATTATTTTAAGAGGGATTCCGATTTCTTTGAAAGAATCAGAAACTGTTAGTGTTTTTAAAGAGATATTGGATTTAGATACGGTAAGTGATACGAGCTCTGCAGAGGGGGACCAAAAGAGTAGATCATCTTTAGAGACTAGAGACCGAGAAATCGCGGCTTCGGTGGCGTGTCACAGTAGCATTAGAGCAGGTCAAGCATTATTGTTTTCGGAAATGGAAGCGATGTTATCTCAATTTCAAGATGCTGGATATCCTAAACTATGCCCACATGGCCGGCCTACGACATTATTTTTAAGTCATGGCAAGCTGGACGCTCAGTTTGGTAGGTAAACCCTATTTTCTAACCAGGCGTCTCACTCAGCGGATTCCTTAGTATTTCTTAAAAGCCCTTGAAATATCTGGGAAATGAATTGATTTCGTTGCTCAGTGAGTAACGCTTCTTGTTCTTGTGTAGGTTGAAAATCATCAACTTCATTCGGTTGTAGATACCCTTTTGATTCCAGGATCCATTCAGTTATTTTTTGCCGATCCATGGCGGTCCATGTTTCGGTGGCAAGGTCTATCGTTATCTCAGCTAGTCTATCTAATGCAGGGTCGTTAAAATATTTCTCCCAATTACCTATTACCCCCCACCCTTCAGCTCTTTCTTTGTCTTCAAATTTCACCATATACTCCCATTAATCTCAACGTTGTGTTTTATTTTGTAGCTGTAACTATATAAGGCATCCCTGGCACACGTTTTCTGTCTCCAAAAAAGCTGGGTTTTCCTCTTAACTCTTCCTCTATTGATTTAAAACCTGCTTCTTTACCCATGGATATCATATCTCGAGTTTTTGCATCTGCGAAAAAAGGTTCATTATTATGGACTACTTGCCATTCATCATACCATCTGTCGTAAGCAGTAGAAGCGCTATAAGGAAGCAGATCTCCGATCACTAAAATTCCTCCAGGTGATAAGATTCTCTTTGTTTCTTTTAGAATAGAAAATGCCGCTTCATCAGGTACTTCGTGAAACAAGATAGTGGCAGTTACCAGATCAAAATAGTCATCAGGAAAAGGTGTTGATTCAGCCAATCCTTGGTAGTAATTTATCTCAACTGATTTTTGCTTTGCTCGTTGATGCGCGGTTTTGAGAAGAGGTTCGGAAGGATCTATACCAAAGACATCAGAATCTGGGAATCGTGTTTTAAAGGGTTCGGTGCTTCTTCCACTTCCGCATCCCAAGTCAAGTATGCGTTTGTAATTTCGATCTGGTACTAAATTTGCGACTCCTCCGGTTAAGCCGCTTGCGAATGATATGTCTAGTCCCACATCATACATTAACCCTGATAATTGATTTCCATTGAATCCTCCTGGTTGGTGATGGAATCCAGTGAAATAATATTCTGGGATAATCATATTGTGATCTAATATAAGGTCGCCGGAGGATTTATTTTCTTGATTTAACCAATCAGATAAAACATCACTGCTGGGCTCCATAAACTCTTGTAACTCGACCCATTTCATATCTTGACTTTTACGTCTTAAGAATCTTAAGAATTGAACTAATGTTTCTTGGTCCATCATACTTGCTATATCGTTAGCTGTTTGCGTATTGCTGTCTTCAGGGGTCTTAAGTTTTCTCTCATATAGTGCATCTGTTAGAGGTCTCAGCATCATAGATGGTCTGGAAATCATTGCTTGTATAAAGTCTAATTTAGATCGATCGCTCTGGCTCCATTTTATAGGCAGTCCTGTAGCGTTAGGTCTTGGTTCCATTTAATTTCCTTTCTACTGTCTTAATAAGTAATGTACACCTTTTTTAGTTCCATCCAAATAAAAAATTAGAATTAGCTGTTGTTGTTCTACAGACTTCTTCGAATTCCAAGTCTTTAAGTTCAGCTATTTTTCTCGCAATTAATGTGAGTTGCCATGGTTCAGTCCAAGCCATTCTATTTTTTTTGAACGGCTGGGGATAAGAGTCTGTTTCTAATATTATTCTATCTAAAGGTAACTCATATCTAATGAGATCTTGTAATTCTGGTAACCTTAGGACAGTTTTGGAAATTGATAAATACATTCCTGAGTCAAGACAAGAATACGCATAACCCTTGGTCCCTTGGAAGTAATGAGCTACAACGTTAACTCCGTTATTAACCTCTTCTTCAATTATCTTGATCGGATCTAAACCGGCCCCGCGATTATGAAAAACCACTGTTTTTTTATGGTCTTGAGCTATTTGCAGCTGGTTTCTAAAGAATGTTTTTTGTAGATCTTGAGTTGCCTTTGCAACTTCGTAATCAAGGCCTATTTCGCTGATGCATACTACATTAGGTGTATTGACTAATTTTTCAATATCTTGGAGGTCATTTACATTCATAGAATCTTGTATTTCCATTGGGTGAATTCCAACACCAGCATATAAAAAATTTGGATATGTATTTATCATATCCATGATCTGTTGGGATGAATGGATGTTAGTTCCAGCCACTATTATTCGTTCGATGTTATGACTCTTAGCACGTGATAGCAGTTCAGATAGATCGTTCTTTGAATACTGATCAAGGTGTGTGTGCGAATCTATTAGTATTTTTGAATTTGATTCAAGCATAATTCATTTCTTGGTGCTACTATGTAATTTGTTGTATTGTATTACATTGCAAGTTAAAAGGCATAATTGATGGGTTTATTTCTATCACTGAAGCAGATTCGTGGGGGAATTCCTTTATTCATAATTAGCTCTTTAGCCTTAATGTTCTCGCTAATGTTTTTTTGTTTAGGGCCCTTATATGTTCGTAGTTTAGAGACTGTGGCATTTTCTAGATCTCTCGATACACTTAGAAATAACCTTCATCCTCAGATCATTTCTTCATTTGCTCCCATTTCCCAAGTAACTTATGAGACACAAAGAGAGATTGTTTATGACGCAGGAAATAAGTCTTTTGGTGGGGCATTACTAGCTCATGAAGTTCATGTTACTACTCCGATTAAATCTACAGTAATTGAAAGAAAACAAAATCTTGATGCAAGCTCCATATTTCAGTATAGATCAGGATATGACAGTAAGGTTGAGGTTAAAGATGGATCTCTTCCTCAGAGTTATAATGCAGGATATTTGGAGGTTGCAATTGGGTTAAGAGCTGCAGAAAAGCTTGGATTAACAGTTGGTGATTCCATGCGGATTACAATTACCAATGATTCTGAATTAGAAATTATTGATACGGTAATAACAGGTGTTGTAGAGCCTATTGATATTGAGAATAGTTTTTGGGTTGGCCAAGGTATGGAATCATTTGAAACTCAACTTATTGGAAATAGATGGTTAATGCGATTCTTTATATCGGAAAGCGAACTATTTTGGATTTCTCAGAAATTTCCATCACTGCTTGGTACTGTGAATGATATTTTATATTTGGATCCAGATGAACTTTTGGAAACTGGTGCTGATAAAACATACGAGAATGCACTATTATTTTCTTCCTTACTAGATCAAAAAAAACCAGGAGCAGATCTTTTTATGGGTCTTTTGAATAATGTGAAGGAATTCAAAGTTGATTTTCCGATTATATCAATTCCATTAATGATAGTGTTCGGGCTCGTATCATTTATTGCAGCGTACATATTTTTCATGCTGGGCTTACTTTTTAGAGATATGAACTTTAATTCAGTAATATTATTAAAGAGTAGAGGATCAGGGCTGTCCTCAACTATGTCATCAAGTTTTTTAACCACAGTACTAGTTGGCGGCATAGGAGTTGTAGCAGCTCCTAAACTGGCTCAATTGGCAATGATGCAACTTTCTAATACTGCAATTCTGTCTCATTTAGATTTAAAAGATGTAGTAGCTGAGTTCAATCTATTTCTTTTGTTACCCTGGTCATTAATTGGGTTCATTACAGCTATGATTTTAATTTTGTTGCCGAGTATGAATCAATTAAACTCTGAATTAATATCAACAGAACATTCACGATCAACCTATGCTAATCCATTTTGGTGGCAGCGTTACTTTTTTGACTTATGGATTGTAGTTTGGTCAGTATTACTCCTGTCACAATTCTTTAACCGACAACTAGAAGAACCTGATACTTATCAAGGGGACATCAGTTTTTTCCTAATGCCATTTGCCATTATTTTGATAGCAATTTTAATGTTTTATCGATTATTACCTATCGTTAGTCGACTCTTGTCACTTGCTCTAAAGAAATCCAACTTATTGTCCTTTAAACTGGCCGCTGACGGTATGTCTAGATCTCCTTTAGATTCAGCAGTTTTAGGTGCTTTGTTAATGCTTGTTTCCTTGGGGGCTGCATTCTTGGCTAGTTTTGGTGGTACCTTACAACTGAATGAAATAGAAGCAGCATCTTTTCAGACTGGTGGTGATGTCAGAATTATTAGACCAGGAGGCTTTGAGCGTAAATCTTTTTCTGAATTGAGTTTTGATTATGAAAAATTAGATATTGTACAGTCTGTCAGCCCAACTTATCGATCTATGGCAGGGACTGGATCATCGAAGATTGGTACCGTCGTACCAATACTGGGAATTGATGTTAGTAGTATTGGGCAAGTGTTGTCCCAGAACTTGAGTAGCGATGAAAGTTTATCTTCTGATATTGGAATGATAAATATGACACCTTTGAGTGGAGTATCGAAAAAAGTTATAGAACAAGATATTGAATCTTTAGGTTTATGGGTTAAGCCAGAGCGTGGAAAGGGTAATAGATTTCTTTGGTTACATATTACAGATGGAAATGGATTTAGCCATATTTACAGTATGGGTGCTCTGAATTTTTATGAATGGAAAGAACTCAAAGTGGATGTCGCAAAATCTAGTCATAATCCACCACCTCTTCCGTATACCCTAGATTCTATATTAATTTATGAAAATGTTTATGGCTCTACAGGTTCTCCAGGATCGATGCTAGTTGATGATTTGTCAGCTTATCAGGAAGATGGAACAATTTTAAAACTGGATGAATTTGATACATTTCAGGATTGGCTACCTGTTTTGACGAGTGGTAATAGCCTAGATATTCTATCCAATGAAATTGATGATGATAGAGGTAACGTTGTTCGATACAAGTGGGATAGAGGAACTATAAAAGGTGTACGGGGTATATATGTATCTCCTAAATATCGAGAAATACCATCTTTAGTAACTCCTAGTTTTCTTTCATTAAAAGGGATAAATATTGGAGATTCAACAACATTGTATATTGGAGGGAGAGTTGTCCCAATTCTTATAATTGGCGTTCTCGACAAATTTGCTACTATGAACCCTAACCCTGTTGGGTTTGTTGTTTTGGATGGAGAGAGCCTATTTGGACATTTAAATGTGGTAAACACAGATCCTTACATCTGGCCAAATGAAATTATTCTAAATGTTAATGATTCTAACGCAGCTCAGATTCTAAATGAATTCATGGAAATCAGACCTGATTTGCAAGGGGAAATTATAAGTAAAGAAGAATTGATTCAAAGTAGTGAAAATAATCCCATGGAATCAGCAGGATGGAAAGGGGTAGCATTTTTAGGGTTAGTATATTCATTATTCTTATTGGTTTTAGGTAGTGTTACGTATTCTTTATTTACATTAAGACAGAGGATACAAGAAATTGCCTTACTAAAAGCTTTAGGATTCACTACTGTTAGAGCAACAGTAGTTTTTTCTATTGATTATATTTTGACTATTTTGGTGGCTATCCCATTTGGCACAGCAGTAGGTTTACTTTTGAGCCATCTATTAGTTCCTTTTTTTAGCAAGATGACTATACAAGAGGCATCACCTTACTACTCTGTCTATGTAGATACTAATGTCATAATTCTTTTTCTAGTAGCTATCTTTATTTCATTGATATTTTATTCAATTTTTCTTTTTATTCTTCAGAAAAGAAAAACAATTTCCAGTATTTTGAGATTGAGGTAGTAAGGAATTATGTTCTTAGCATCTTTATTACCGTTAATGTTTAGAAGATTTTTGTCGTATTTCCCTCTATTCTTACCGGTACTAATTGGTACAATAATTGCAACGGCAACTACATCCAGTATTGCAGTTTATTCTGAGACTTTGCGTAATGTTGGCCTGAATCACGCGATTCTGAGCACGGATCGAGATTCTTTGGACCTCAGATTAAATTTCGAGTCGATTTCAATGAGTGCGCAACATTATGATTCAGATGTTCAATTGGTGGACCAATCTGTTAATGATTACTTAAGTGGATTTGTTGAACCGAATATTCGCCAAGTACGGAGTTCTACGTTTTTGGTTGACTATGAAGGAGAATATACTAAGGATCTTGATTTATCTTACCGTGGATCATTTCATTCAATTGATAAAGTCGATAATAGATTTGAGATTATTGAAGGGAAGTTTCCAGGTAAGCAGGTTTTAATAGCTGCTGATAAGAGCGTATTGATCGAAGCTGTGGCACTTAAGAATAATGCCGATCTTTTAGAAATCAACCTCGGAGATACTATGGTTTATCGTCCTTATTGGGAAGATGAAGCAACTCAAGTTAGTGTGAAAATTGTTGGAATCGTTCAAAAAAAAGAAGGTGATCAATTTGACTGGGAGAATCCAGCGCTTGATAGATTAGTCGGTGAACCAACCTTATTAAATACCCTGCCTGTGCTCGTTGATGAGACTATTCTTGTGGATGTTTTGGGTTCACTTTTTCGAGAGATGACAGCATATCATTATTGGCGTTATCGCGTTGATGTTGATTCTATTAACCCTAGAGATGCTGGTGAGTTAGTGGAGTCTTTTGATTATTTAAAAAATTATCTATCTGCATCGATGTCGGTTTATAGACAAGAGACACAGTTAACTTATTTATTGCAAACGTATGATTCTAAGATCAAATATATTCAAGTACCTATAGCAGTGGTTTTGCTTCTTGTAACTGGAATGGTTCTTTATACTGTTATGTTTTTGGCGATATTGATAACAAGAAAACAGCAAACTGATGAGAGTTTACTTGCAACAAGAGGAGCTACTCGCAAGCATCTCTTTTTTATAAACTTGGTTCAAGCAGCAACAATAGGTGGAATATCAATTTTAATCGGACCGATATTAGCACGTTTTGCAATCGCTTATTCAGGCTATTTGTCATATTTTTCAGAATTGAACCAATCAGGAGCTTTGCCAGTTTCGCTTACGCCAGAAGTCTATTTATATGGCGGGTTAGGGTCACTGGTAAGTTTCCTGGTTTTGCTTATACCAGGATTAAGATATAAAGATAAGAACCTGTTAGAGCAACGATCCAGCGAGGTTAGGCCCGCTCAAAAATCCTTTATCCAAAGATTGAACATTGATGTTTTTATTGCAGTGTTAACTTTGTTTTTCGTGTGGCAGATAGGTATACAAGGTTCTCGAGTTTCTCGTGTTTTAGAAGGCGAAGAATCTCAAGATCTCGTTTTGCTTTTTGTTCCAGTTTTATTTCTGTTTAGCTCTTCTTTTTTGCTGCTAAGGATTATTCCAGTTGCAGCATCAATTAGTAGCAAGCTCTTAAGCTCTATTGTGCCAGTTTGGTTTGCCTTGGCCTTATGGCAAATTAGTAGAAATCCATTGCATATCACGCGATTAATCTTGCTTCTTGTCTTGGTTGCTGGTCTTGGATCATTTGCGGCAAATTTTGGAGGAACTTTAGATAAAAGTTATGTTGAAAGAGCTTATTATTCGGCTGGTGCTGATGCACGTTTAACAGGTGTTTATTTGGCGCGAACTGGGCCAAGTGTAGATTTTAGAAACATTGTAAATAATGCTGAAGGGGTTAAAGATACTGCTTTAGTATTGAGGCAAGAGGGATCATTTTTGGGAGGCCCATCTGGAGTAAGATACGAATTGCTTGGTATTGATCCAAGTAATTTTAGTGACGTGTCTTGGTGGCGTTCAGATTTTTCAAATGAACCATTAGAAGACCTTGTTAATAAACTAGAGCCTTTTGATTCCAGTAATTGGGGTATTCAACTTCCAGAAGATGCCTACAAAATTCGAATTGAAGTAGAGCCTTTAGAGTCCAATCCTTTATCGAGCTTGATTGGTGTTTATTCAGATTCAAATGGGAGATATTTTTCGGTGACTCTAGGTTCATTAGAACAAAAGGGATCACATTTTTTGACTTCTGAATTAAAGGCTCAGCCTACTCGTTCATGGGGGCGAAGTTCAGAAGTGTTAGAACCAAAAGCCCCTTTAACCTTGTTATCTATTCAGATAATCCAGAGGTCTAGATCTAGCGGTATGGTTAAGGGAGCATTATTTATTGATTCAATCGCTGTCCAGACGAAATTGTCTGACGATTGGGATGTGATAGATAGAATGGATTCAGATTCAAGTTGGCATGTTTTAGATATTGGACCTATGACAAGGAGTGATTCCTTTACCATACTGCCTGAGGCTAATGGTAAGAGTTCAAGATCTCTATTTACATGGGGAGCTTCGTCTGGTTTTATCCAGAGAGGCATTTTTCGAGGGCCAGAAACTTATCAGACACCGATATTGGTGAGCCCATCAATATTAGCTGAACTTAATCAGAATGTTGGGAGTAATGTTACTTTGTCTCTTGGCACTAGTCGAATAGAAGCTAAGGTTATGGGTGTGGTTGATAATGTACCTACGCTTGATCCTAATAAAAATTCTGGGTTTATTGTTGCAAATGTTTGGGATTTAATTAGAGTACAGAATCTAATTGGCCGGTCAGCTGAAAGCCAGCCGAATGAAATTTGGGTGACTTTTGATCAGGATAATAAACAAGAGAATGATTTAACTGCCCTTAAAAAGATCGCAGGAACCGATAGAGTGGTGGATAGAAATATTGTTTTGACTAAATCCAAGGCAGACCCTTTAATAGCTGCTGGTTGGGAGACGATATTGGCTGTCTCATATTTAAGTGTTCTTTTTCTAGGTGTTGTTGGTTATGTTTCACATGCAATCTTAACGGTGGGAGAGCGGCGTAATCAATTTGCTTTATTAAGGACTTTGGGAGTCACCAGTATGCAAATTAAGTTAATTGTTTGGGTAGAGCATATAATGGTTATTCTAATTGGAATGGTTGCAGGGTTTTTCATAGGACAAAAGACAGGCTCTTTATTGATGCCTTTTCTTGATAGGACTGAAGAAGGAGTTCTTGTCCAGCCTCCGTTTATTCTTGATCTCAATTGGGAATCCCTTGGTGGAGTATATGTGATAATGATTGTGTTCTTTACTATTTCTACGATGCTAGTAGTTAAAATATACAATAAGATGGCTTTGGCAGAAGTCTTGAGGATAGGAGAGGACTGAAATTGGTATCAGATACTAAAACCCCATATATAGTTTGTAGAGATTTGTTCAAAATATATAAAGCACAGGATCTTGAAGTTGTTGCCTTGCGTGGGCTTGATATGCAAATAGAAGCGGGTGAGATGGTTGCCATTGTTGGTGCAAGTGGTAGCGGGAAATCAACATTACTTAATATACTGGCAGCATATGACAAGCCTTCCGCTGGAGAAATAACAGTTGGTGATAAGGATCTTTTGTATATGACAAGTAAGTCTACAGAAGAGTATAGGCTTAAAGATGTTGGTTTTGTGTGGCAACAAACGTCACGTAATTTAGTTCCTTACTTGAATGCTCTCGAAAATGTTGAAGTTCCTATGGTTCTAGATGGTAAATTAAGATCAAAGGATAGAATTGAGAGAGCAAAAGAATTATTGACGGCAGTCGGTCTTTCGGAGCGGTTTTATCATAAACCCGCTCAACTATCAGGAGGAGAACAGCAAAGAGTAGCCATAGCAATTGCGTTGGCAAATAAACCCGCACTCTTACTTGCAGATGAACCGACAGGAGAGTTGGATTCTGAAACCTCACAAGATATTTTGGAAATCTTAAAAGACTTAAAAAATCTATATGGTACAACTATAGTAATCGTGACTCATGATGAAACAGTATCGGCTAATGTTGATAGGGTGATTATTATTAGAGATGGTAGAGCAAGTGCTGAAATTGTTTCAGTACCTTCTTTTAAGAAAGAAGATAAAGGGAAGGAAAGACTTTTAAAGGAGTTTATACTTGTGGATAGTACTGGTCGATTGCAATTGCCTAGAGACTATTTAGATCACCTAAAGATTCAAGATCGAGCAATGGTTAAGCTCGAAGGTGACAATGTTATCGTTTATACAGAGAACAAGAAATAATACAATGTCTGATAAAATCCAAACCGTAAAAATTAATCAACTGAGCAGATTCTATGATGTTGCTGGTGAAAAAGTGAGAGCTCTTGATGGGGTAAGTCTTTCTATAGCTCCTGGTGAATTTATTGGTTTAATAGGGCGTTCTGGTTCTGGTAAAACAACATTGTTAAACTTGATAGCAGGACTGGATAGATCATCCGAAGGTGACATTTATTTTAAAGGGGTTAATATTTCAGATAAATCAGAGGACCAACTTGCTCTTTTTAGACGACAGGAAATCGGTATTATTTTTCAATCTTCTGCTCTTTTACCCTTGCTTACAGCTTATGAGAATATAGAGTTGCCTCTTCGTATAGGAAAAATTTCAAGAGAAGAGCGTGAAACGAGATCTTATGAGGTCCTTGATTTAGTGGGTATGGGGCACCGGGCGAAGCATCGTCCTTATGAATTATCTGGAGGGGAACAACAGAGGATTGCAATAGCTAGAGCTATTGTTGCTAACCCTTCGGTAATCCTAGCTGATGAGCCCACGGGTGAGTTAGATTCAGTAACAGCACAACGAATATTCAAGTTATTTAGAAAACTAACTGATGATAGGAATATATCAATAATAGCAGCTACTCATGATCGCGGTATAATTGACACTGTAGACAGAGTCATCGAGTTGAGAGATGGGAAGATCCTCTTATCTTGATTGTTCAACAATGTTAGCAATTATAGGCAGATCTTCTGGTCTTCTATAGGCTATCATTAGTTCCTCTATACCATACGATTTCATTTTAGCTAAGTGTATTTTTAGTTCGTTTGAGTTTGTAAATGTTAATTCTGACTCGAGCTGACTAATACTGGCTTCACCAGGTTCTCTTCCGGATAATTTTTGTAGATTGTAATGTTTACCAAAGTTATTTACCCACCATTCTCTGACCTCTTTTGGCTCCACGTACCCTAGAGTAGTTATTATATTAAATGGTTTATTGGTTGATTCTTTAGCTATATTAGAAGTTGTAGTAAGTAGTTTTTCATTGGTACTGTATACGTGAAGCCCGTTAGCTGTTCGAGAAGCAATTTCATGCCAATATTCGCTCATGGATGCGATATATATGGGTATGCTATCTTGTTTTTTCGTGACACGTTGAGAAACTTCGGAAAAAGTAAAAGCGCTTCCCTTCATACTAACTTTCTCTCCTGTAAGTAGTTCATTAATCAAAGTTATTGACTCTTCTACAGCTTCATCTGGTCTATCAGCATCTATACTTTTAAGATAAGGGCGAGATCCTCTCCCAAGTGTTAGATCAATTCGACCATTTGACAACTGATCTAGTGTTGCAGCCGCATGTGCGATCGTTGCAGGGTTTCTGTGATATGGTGCCATGACACCAACGCCAATTCTAGAATTCTTTACAAGATGAGAAGCTAAAGCTGCAGTGGTCCATACTTCCCATTCAGATATTGATGAGTCTGGAACCCATACCCTATCGAAACCATATGAATCATAGTCCTTTAAATATTCTACAAGCTGTAAGATCGGCGTTTTTATAGCTAATTCAACACCAATTCGCATTTTGACCTCCCATATACTAAAATTGCATTTGATTGTAATTTTTTGAGCTCTTTCAACTAACATACTATTAAAATTAAATAATAGAAATGACTGAAGATCTCTTTATAAGCCTGATTAGGGATATAAGATGTTAGATTTTTCCAACCTATATGAAGTTTTACTCGATCAAAGCTTCAATATATTAATTCTAATACTAGCTTGTTTGGCTTTTGAATTGGTATTTATGTTTTTCAGTATTAAATTAATTAATCGAGTATTTCATATATTGTCCCGTAATCAAGAAGTTGATTATTTGGATATTCAATCACGTGTAAAGAAATTTTTCCGCTGGCTTATTAGTTGTTTTACCATCGTTTTATTATTTTTCGGACTGTTAGGGATTTTAGGAGATGGGATTATTGGAAATATACGAATTACCCCGAGTATACTGATTGAACTTTTGAGCTGGCTTTTCTCATGGGCACCTAGAATTATCTTAATAATATTAATTAGTAGTTTAGCTGATCGATTTTTTAAGTATATTATTCCCACAGTCGTTGAATTTCAAATAAGGAATCATTCTGACAATAATTTAGAATCTGAGCAAAGCAAGAACATTGAAACATTGGGATCAGTACTGACTAAAGTTGTTAGTTTACTGATTCTATCCTTCGCCTCTTTTATGATTTTAGGGGAAATTGGAATCGATCTAGCTCCGCTTTTGCTGGCTGCTGGAGTAGTAGGTATAGCCGTTGGATTTGGAGCACAAAATTTAGTAAGAGATATTTTTTCTGGTGTATTTATAATACTTGAAAACCAATATAGAGTCGGAGATATTGTAAAGATAGCAGGTATTGGTGGACTGGTAGAGGATATTAACCTGCGTAGGACTATTTTAAGAGATTTGGATTATAGGCAACATTATATTCCCAACGGGGAAATTCGTACTGCATCTAATTATACTAAAGATAAATCGAGAGTTAATTTTAATATAGGAGTTTCTTATAATGAGAATTTGGATCACGTGTTAGCTACCTTAAACACAATTGGTGAAGAAATGAGTAGAGATGACGAATGGAAGTCAGTTATTCTAGATCCTATAAAAGCTATCAGGGTAGATAATTTTGGAGACTCTTCGATCGATATAAGAATTCTTGGAGAAACTATTCCAATGCGTCAATGGGATGCGGCAGGAGAGTATCGATTAAGAGTTAAACGTGTTTTTGATGAATTGGGAATTGAGATCCCATTTCCCCAACGTGATGTGCATTTATATGGTGATTCTCCTACTAAAGATGGTAATTAGTCTGAAGATTTACTCCGTAGCTCAGGTATCAGTAAACCTAGAATTACGATAACTATAAAGCCTGTAATAGACATGATGGTAAGAGCAAATTGAGGGCTCGTAATTTCTGAAAGTTTACCCAAAATCCACATGCCTGGTGGTGCTGCGCCAATTCCTAAAGCTATTGCTCCCATCGCCCTTCCCCTTAATGTAGGATCGACTGACTGCAGAGCAATAGTTGGTTGCATTGTTGCAAAAGCCGACATTCCAATCCCTGCTAAGATGAGCGAGAAAATTGACAATAAATATATATCTGACATTGAGAAGATAAATATTGCAACCAACATAAAGAGTGATCCTGAAAAGTACAGAAGATGTTTTCGTCTTATAGTCTTGGAGGCAATAAAAAGTGATGCAATAAGTGAACCCAAGCCCGAAGCGGATATGAGAGCACCATACATTAAAGCATTAGAATTTAAAACATCTCTTGCTATAACTGGCACCATTTGGAAAAAAGGAAACCCGAAAAAATTTAATGCTACTGTTACTGTTAAAGCAGACCATAATGATCTTGTAGTTCTAATAATGGTGAGTGCTTCTAATATTTGCTGTACTATTCCGAATTTAATACTTCTTTGCTTTAACTCAGGTTCTCTAGGTACAGTTATTAGAATGGATAGCCCTAATAAGTAGAATAATAAGAGGATGCCATAAGCAAATTCAAATCCCCATTGCGATATCGCAAAACCTGAGATTATTGGACCTATTAATATACTCATAAATAATAGTGCAATATCTAAAGAAACGGCGTTGGGTAATTGAAAATCTTCAAATAGAGTTGCAAAATAGGATCTTCTTGTAGCAAAATCTAGTGCCCAGGTTAGACCCAGGCAAAAGGTCGAAAGGAATACCTTATTTGGAGTGATCCCACCTGTATATATAAAGACCAATGTTATAGAAGCTACGATAATATTTACGACTTGTAGGTAGAGCATTATTTTTCTTTTTGAGAATCTATCTGCAACACTCCCTGCAATCAAACCTAAAATAAACATAGGTGACATACGGGAAATACCAACCAGTGCTACTTGAGAAGGTGAGTCGGTTAGATTTAATACTAACCACGATAAAATAGTTACTTCCATTGCTCTATTGAGGTACCAAAACCAAGCTGCGATCCAAATTCGCCTGTAGGCGATATTCTGGAGTGAAGAAAAAATTCGAATCTTTGGAGTACTAGCTTGGCCTGTCATTTTGTTCCAATACGTGTAGTAATTTTCAAATAGATATAAATATTACAGGTCAATCTAAACCTCTGGTGCCGATATAAAACTACTCAATTCTTGATTAAATCTTTCTGGATTACTTGTATGCATGCCATGTCCCACGCCTTCCCATCGTCTAAAATTAATAAAATCAGATCCTATTGTTTGAAAGTAATCCATTTCTTCCGGGAGGATAGCCCCACCTAATTTATTGTCTGCTACTAATACTAATGTGGGTACTTTAATTCTTTGGATAAAATCTTCGCAGGAAAAAGCCCAAGATCTATTATCTTTAAGAAGATGAGTTAAAGCAGCGGGAGAAAAATGATGATGCCTGTAAATTTCAAATTTAATCTCATCAGGGGTTAACTTATTTTGAATTCCTTGTTCTCTTATTTCGGATTCTGGCCTGTTTAACCGTGCTAGTCCAACGGGCAGGCTAGTTGCAAAAGAGTTGATGAATTTCCAATATACTGGATCTTCTAAAAAGGCTTTTGATATTAACTCTGGATGATCAGCTGCAAGTATTGTTCCAATGTTCGCTCCCCAAGAATGGCCTATATATATGGGGCGTTTCAGTTCTAGGGCACTTATAATGGTGGCTGTGTCTTCTACAAAATCGTTAAGGAGATAACCTGTTGAAGGTTTTTCAGATAGCCCGTGGCCTCGATTATCTGGTGCAATTATATGGAATTCATTTTCAAAATATTCGGCAACTTGAGTCCATGATTCTGCAATGTTTGTCCATCCATGAACTAGTAATAAATCAGGTGAATTTGGATTTCCCCACTCTAGATAGTGTAAATTGATCCCTTGGGATTGGATATACTTGCTTTCGGGCATGTTTAATCTCCTAAAGAATGCTTGCGTGAGATGAAGTTCTTTCGTGCAATCAAAGTGTAACATTCTTAAGTTTCTCGAGTGGAAGATTCCATTTTTACTACCCTTAGTTTCAAAATGGCATATAATCGCTTTAAGAATATGTTTAAAGAGATACCTATAGCTTTTAATTCAGACGACTTAACACTTGAAGGTGTTATAACTGAGTCATCTGCTGGTTCAGCACCAGGAATACTCATTTGCTCACCAGAGCCTCATCTAGGAGGTAGTATGAATAGTGTTATATGTAAGAGAGTTATTAATGCATGTGCAGCAGAAGGTTTTGTTACATTACGGTTTAATTATAGAGGGGTTGGGTCAAGTGAAGGCCAATCGACTTTAGGCCAAGGTGAAATAGTAGACAGTCAATCTGCTTTGGAAGTTCTTCGTGATTGGCCCTCAGTTGATGAGAAAAAAATTATAGTTTTAGGCTATTCATACGGAGCTGGTATTTCTGTGCGCTTAGCGATATCAAATCCACAACATTTAAAGGCTATTATTCCTATATCTCCTCATTTAAATATTCCCCCTTTAGGTCTGAGTTTAGTTAAAGAGCTTAATGATGTTTCATTACCAATCTCTATTATTTCTGGACAAAATGATCTGTCTTCTCCACCTAATGAACTAAACACCTGGATTGATTCATTACAAAATGATTACTTTAAGAGTACGATATTGCCCGATGGAGATCATTCCTGGCGAGATGCTGAAGATAAATTGTGCGAAACTGTAGTAGAACAGATGTGGGAATATTTGAAAGATTAAGAATATAAGTTCGATATGATTTATATGACCAGTCTAATGGTAGTTTTATAAAAAGGAGTAGTGATTTATGGCGACATATGTATTATTGAGTAATTTGACCGATGAAGGGAGGAGGACGGTAAAAAATCGCCCAGAGAGGATTCAAGAAGTTAGCCGTGAAATAGAAGCTTGGGGTGCGAAAGTTATTGCTCAGTATGCGGTTTTAGGACCCTATGATTTTGTTAATATTGTGGAGGCCCCAGATAATGATACTATATCTAAAGTTTCTCTTGAATTAGGATCTCGGGGGACAATACAAATAACTACATTACCAGCTTTTCCTGTTAGTGAATTTATTGAAGGTCTTGTAAGCGAACGAGATGTCAAAAAATAGTTATCAGCGTAGAGCCGAAAAATTATGCGAAATCTGTATAACGTGAAGGTTCGAAGCCAAAGTGAGTTTTTACAGAATTAAGCTTGGTAATATTATCCTTCTTGAGTTCGAGCATCTCGTTTTGAGTAACCAAAGGATCCATCATTATTTTCGCCAGTATTTTTATTGGTACATTTAGAAGTTTAGAAGGTACGGGTAAGAAAAATCTGAATTTTCCTTCCTTTTCAGCATAATACTTTACTAATGTCTTAAATGAAATATGCTCTGGGCCGCCTATACTGTAAATTTTTGGCAACCTATTATTTTTCTCACTAGGTTGGAGAGTTGAACTTAATATGAAGGATAATTCATAGACGGAGATAGGTTGAAAAAGTTGATTTCCACCATCAGGTAATGGGAATATCGGTAAGGGCATCAAAAGGGATTGTTTGATTCGCTTCGAAAACCCATCATTTGGGCCTAATACTAATGAACTTCTAATTATCGAGTAGTTTAGATTGCTTTTCATGATCAATTTGTCAGCCTGAAGTTTTGAATAAGAATATCTTTGATTTTCGTTTGTTTCGGACTCGAGTGTACTTAGGTGAGTTAAGTTATTTACTCTAGTAGTATCGATTAGTCTAAGTAATCTCTCCACGCCATTAATATTTACATCTTCGAAAGATGCATCATTAACCTCTCTGATTATTCCAGCTAAATTTATTACTGCATTGACTCCCAAAAGAGCATTTGTAACATCTGAGTCAGAAGTTATTGTACCTGTCATTAAATCTACTCTGTCATTGATATTCTTGGTCAAAATAGAGATGTTTTTCTTTGCTAAGTTTAGTATTTCAGCAGAGAATAAACCTTGAGTATGTAAGTTTTCAATGGTGTGTAAAGAGCATTGGAGAACTTGATCTAATCCATTAAAGATCTTTTTTGGGTTCCGGGAAAAAATTCTAATTTTCCTATTGGTTGTAAGTAGTAGATGGGCCGTAACATGCTTTCCGATAAAGCCTGACCCTCCGGTTATAAGGATCATTTATATTCTCCTATTTAAATTATAATGCCTTGTTCGACCTAATAAATTCATTGTAAATGGAAGACCGATCTATTTTTATATGATTTAAATAGTATAATTCAATTATAGTGTTGAGGAGGTAATATATGGTAGATATTCTTAAGGGAGATAGTGCACCAACTTTTTCTTTACCTGCTTCTACAGGAAGTAATATTTCGAATGAAGATTTTCCAGAATCTGGGATTGTGCTTTATTTCTACCCAAAAGATGATACCCCTGGTTGTACAAAAGAGGCATGTGGTTTTCGTGATTCATTTGATGAATTGGTAGAAAAGGGATTTGTTGTGTTAGGTATTAGTCGAGATAATATTGAATCGCACGAGAAGTTCACGAACAAATATACTTTACCTTTCCCTCTTTTGAGTGATCCAGATGCGGTAGTGGCAAAAAGTTACGGGGCTTATGGAACAAAAAATATGTATGGTAGGATAACCGAAGGTGTATTAAGGCAGACCTTTTTGATTGATAAAAATGGTATTGTAATCAAGGTTTGGAAAAGAGTTAAAACAGGAACTCATGCAGAAGACGTCTTGAATGTGATTAATGACTTAAATTGAGTATAATTTTATAAATAAGATCAATGAAAGGAATTCATATGGCAAAGTATGACAATATTTTATATGAGAAACAAAGAAAGGGTGTTTTAATAACACTGAACAGACCTGAAGCGCTTAACGCGATTACACCCCAACTAGAAGATGAGTTGCACTTAGCACTTGATGAGGCTGAAGCTGATCCTGAAGTTCGAGCAATCGTATTAACAGGATCAGGAAGAGCGTTTTCTGCTGGTTATGATATGAATGTACCAGATGCTCCTATGGGAGAGTTTGTTTGGCCTTATGGGCTGGCTCCAGGTCAAAGTGCGGCTGATTTACTAGATTTATGGAGAACTAATGATAATGCTGGAATAAAGAAACTGCTACACATGTGGGAGCTAACTAAACCAGTCATTGGTGCTATTAACGGTTGGGCGATGGGAGGTGCGTCATGGTATGCTGTCGCCACTCATATGACTTACGCTTCAGACAAAGCCGTTTTTGGCCAACCAGAAGTCAGGCACATATCAAATACTAGTTTCTTTTGGGTTCTAAATGCAGGTTATAAGAATGCTTTGCGATACAGTTTAACGGGAGATCATATAGACGCTGAAGAAGCATTAAGGATAGGTATAGTTAATAAGATAGTCCCTCATGATCAATTAATTGATGAGTGTTTCGAATTAGTAGAGAGAATAGCTCTAGTTTCTCCTGAAACTGTTAAGATTAACTTGCAAATTGCTACTATGGGCTTGGAGATGATGGGTTTGGCTAACGCTCTGAAATTAAATGGTGAACTGTCTGCTTTGGCACATTCTTCATCACGTGAAGATTTTCGTAAAGAGATGTTTGATGCCATGGAGAATCAAGGAATGAAAGGATTTCTTCAGGTAAGAGACGGTGATTTTCAACCTGAACCATTTGGACCAAGATCTAAAAGAGTCTAAGGCATAGAATATATAAAAAAAGAGGAGGGGAATTATGACCAGTTATGAAAATATACTGTACGAGAAACAGCGAGGAGGAGTGTTAATAACTCTCAATCGACCAGAATCTTTGAACGCATTAAGCCCAGATTTAGTTAGAGAGCTTCATGAGGCATTGAGTGAGGCTGACAATGATCCTGAGATCCGAGCTATTGTTTTGACTGGAGCAGGTAGAGCATTTTCAGCAGGTTTTGATATAGCTGGAGATAGAGCTCCAACAGTTTGGCCATATGGTGTTCCAGAAGGAACTAGTGTTGCCGAGCTATTAGATAGGTGGCGCACAACAGATCGCCCAGATAAATTCATGCACATGTGGGAATTAAATACCCCTATTATTGCAGCAGTTAATGGATGGGCTATGGGCGGAGGCTCTTGGTATGCGCTCTTCTCACATATGACCTATGCATCTGAGAACGCAGTATTTTCACAGCCGGAAGTTAGAATGATATCTAACACTAGCTTTGTTTGGGTTTTGAATGCTGGTTATAAGAATGCTTTGCGATACAGTTTAACAGGTGATCATATTGATGCTGAAGAAGCATTACGTATAGGTATAATTAATGAAATAGTACCGAAGGATGACTTAATAGAACATTGTTTTAAGATCGTTGATCGTATTGCTTTAGTATCGCCTGAAACGGTGAAAATCAACTTGCATATCGCTACTATGGGTCTGGAAATGATGGGCTTTAGAAACGCGATGGTGCTGAATGGTGAGCTTTCAGCATTGGCTCACTCTTCAAGGAGAGAGGATGTTCTTCGACCTCTAGATGAAGCACGCGAGCAGGGTGGGATGAAAGGGTTTCTTACTCAAAGAGATGGACCTTTTCAACCAGAACCATTTGGGCCTAGGTCTCAGAAAAAATCCTGAATGTAATGGATTAAAATTAACTTCTAAGACTTTGGAAAATAATGAGTGAACTTAATGAATCGTAAATTAGATCCTGAGAAAACCGCGCTTATAGTGGTGGATATGCAGAATGATTTCTGCCATCCAGATGGATTTTATGCTCGAGCTAGTTCACTAATTGAGCCCCTTGGATTGAAGCCAGCATTGGTTACTGAAGGTATAGATAAAATAAAACCTTTGCTTGACCAAGCTAGAGAGGCTGAGATTTTTATTGTCCATACCCAAATAGTTAGAGATGCAGTTCCTGATAATGTGGGAACTCTACATAATGTTGTTGCACAGACATTTGATGCAGTTTCTAAGCTTCCGGGCCCACCGTCTTTGATGCCGGATAGTTGGGGTGCAGAGACACACGTTGAATTAAAACCAAACGAAGGTGAGTATGTTGTAAAAAAGCGGAGTTTTTCTGCTTTTTACGGCACGGATTTGGAAGTTGCTTTGCGTAGACGGAATATACGAACCGTTATATTGGCAGGTACGATAACATACGCATGTGTGTTACACACGGCTTTTGATGCTAATATCAGAGATTTTGATGTGATTGTTTCTTCAGATTCTTCAGTATCATGGGATTCCGATTTGCAAGAGCCTACTTTACGGATTATTGATCTAATACTTGGGCAAAGTATGACCACAGAGGATATAATCAAGATAATTTAATTGAAGATTAGGATAAGGAGGTAAGAAGGTGCCAGAATTTGAGACCGTCTTGTATGAGAAGCAAAGAGGTGGAGTGTTAATCACCTTGAATCGGCCAGAAACTTTAAATGCTATAAGCCATCAACTGGAAACAGATCTTGCTGCGGCTTTAGGGGAAGCAGAAGCTGATCCAGAAGTACGGGCTATTGTTTTAACTGGAGCAGGCCGAGCATTTTCTTCCGGATATGATATTGGTGGTGATTCACCTCCAACTGTATGGCCTTATGGTTTACCCGAAGGTACTAGTACTGCTGAATTTTTAGATGAATGGCGGACAAGAGGGTCAGATGAGAATAAGAGGCTTTTACAGATCTGGGAATTAACTAAACCAGTTATTGCTGCTGTTAATGGTTGGTGTATGGGAGGTGGTTCATGGTATGCATTAACCTGCCATATGACCTATGCATCTGATAAAGCTGTGTTTTCGCAGCCTGAAATCCGGATGATCTCGAACACGAGTTTCTTTTGGACGCTTAATGCTGGATATAAGAATGCTTTGAGATATGGATTAACTGGTGATCATATTGATGCTGAAGAAGCATTAAGAATTGGGCTTGTTAATAATGTAGTGCCTGATGAAGAATTGATAGACCATTGCTTTAGTATTGTAGAGAGGATAGCTTTAGTTTCACCTGAAACTGTTAAAATTAATCTTCATATTGCAACTATGGGTTTGGAAATGATGGGATTAAGAAACGCATTAACTCTAAATACAGAGCTAGGTGCTTTAGCACAAACATCTCAACGAGAAGATTTTAGAAAATACTTAGATGATGCACAGGAAACAGGTGGGATGAGAGGGTTTTTGCAGTCACGAGATGGACCTTTCCAGCCAGAACCTTTTGGCCCAAGATCAAAGAAAAAGGACTAAAGAGGCAAGTTCTCTGGTGTAATAAATGCAATTAAAATGGCTAGTATTTTATTTTAATTTGTTCTGTATTAGTTTTATTTTTACTGCATGCGGTTCTCCATATGGATCGGATATAGATAACTCGAAAATTACCGTAGCTTCTACGGTTTCACCTATCACGAGTATTGTCGTGAGCATAGGTGGAGATCGGATTAACGTTATAGGTATAGTGCCAGAAGGAGTGGATTCCCATACTTATGAACCACCCCCTTCGATAGCAATAGTTCTCTCTGAGGCAGATATTATATTTATGAATGGTCTTTATCTTGAAGAGCCAATATTAAATATGACTCATATTAATCAAAGTGACCGATCTATGATCGTTAAATTAGGTAATAAATCCATTACTGATCAGCAATGGATTTATGATGATTCTTTTCCAGAGCTAAATGGCTACCCAAACCCCCATTTATGGACAGACCCAATTTTAGCTTTAAAATATGGTGAAATAATTCGTGATACTTTATCTGACTTTGATGAAAAGAACCGTGAAACTTATCGAAGAAATTTTGATCAATTTACTATTAATATAAATAAATTAGATAGAGAGATCCAACTTGCTGTTGAAACAGTACCAAAATCCAAGCGACGATTATTAACTTACCATGATTCCTTTCCATATTTTGCCGAAAGGTACGGGTTTCAAATCATTGCAGCTGTCCAACCGTCAGATTTTAGCGAACCATCAGTACGCCATGTGGCTGCTCTTATCGATCAAATCCGATTAGAACAAGTGCCTGCAATCTTTGGGTCTAAGAGTTTCCCCAGTCCTGTTATGGAGCAGATAGCAATAGAAACCGGAACTGAATTTATTGATGATCTTAGAGATGATGATTTGCCAGGCAATGTAGGAGATATTGATCACTCGTATTTAGGCCTAATGGTTAAGAATGTTGAATCTATAGTGTTGGCTTTGGGAGGGAATGCAGAAAACCTTAAAACCCTCCATTTTCCTCAAGCATCTGAAGATTATAGAAAGGTTATTAATAACTAGAATATGCTACATAATGAACCGCATAAATATGAATTTGAAGAACCTATTATACAGTTAAAAGGACTCTCGTGTGGCTACGATGATGAACCAGTTTTAACTGATGTGAATCTAACAATAAAACGTGGTGATTTTGTTGGTATATTAGGCCCCAGCGGATCAGGAAAAACGACTTTACTTAAGTCAATCATGGGTTTGGCGAATATATATAAAGGCGAGATATTGATTGAAGGAGACCCTGGTCAAAAGAATCGTTCAAGTATTGGATATATGCCGCAAATGGCCCAAATCGATTGGGATTTTCCGATTACTGTTGAACAGATTGTGTTGATGGGTACTATTGCGACTAATAAATTATTTCCCTGGTATTCGAAGCCCGCACGCAAGAGAGCTTATAAAATTATGGACCGTATGAGTATATTAGAAGTACGTAATAAACATATTAGTGAATTATCAGGAGGCCAGAAGCAACGTGCCTTTTTGGCTAGAGCCTTAGTTAATAATCCTCATATACTTTTACTTGATGAGCCAACGAGTGGAATTGATATAAGAACACGAGATGAAATAATGCATCTTCTTGATGAAATTAATCATCAAGATGTTACTATCATTGTTGCCACTCACGAAATTAATGCTGTCGCTGCACATTTACCGCGTGTGATTTGTGTTAATAGAGCGATCGTTGCTGATGGTTCACCTAAGGATATTTTCACGACTGAAATATTGAGTGAAACTTATGGTTCTATGGTCCATGTTACTGAGTATGAAGGGTTAGCTTTAGTTGCCGAGTCACCACATATTTTTGGTAGAGATATTTCAAAGGACTTATGAAATTATGAATCCCATCAAGATGTCACAGGTGTATTGAATAATGCTTTTACCATTACAGTATGATTTTTTTGTCAGAGCAATTTTAGTGGGGACTCTGGTGGGCGGTCTATGCGGATTAATAGGTGTATACGTTGTTTTGAGGCGTATGGCTTATATTGGCCATGGTCTTTCACATTCAATATTTGGTGGGGCCGTGGTGAGTTATATAATGTCTATAAACTTTTTCATAGGAGCTAGCCTGTGGGGATTTTTATCCGCGATATTAATAACTATAACTTCAAAAAAAACTAATGTGAGTAGTGATTCCTCTATTGGTATTATTACTACTGCTAGCTTTGCTCTTGGGATTGCTTTGATAAGTCGTTACAAAAACTTTACTCGTAGTTTTGATGCTGCTTTATTTGGCAATATCCTTGGTGTAACTAAGGAAGATCTTATGTCTGTTATTTTTGTAGCTTTGCTTGTATCTATTGTAGTTTTTGTCATATATAAATATTTATTATTTACTACTTTTGACCCAGTGAATGCAGCTTACTACGGGGTTTCAGTAGGGTGGGTGGATACAGTTTTTTCTCTAATTATGGCTGCAACTGTAGTGGTTTCGTTACAAATATTGGGTGTTACTATGATCGCTTCAACAATAATTATCCCTCCAGTCATAGCTAGAATACTGACATCAAATTTTAACAAGATGGTTATTATTTCTGTATTACTAGGGGCTTTTTCTAGTTTGGTAGGACTCTATTTAAGTTTTTATTTGGATATTTCTTCAGGACCTGCTGTTGTGCTGTTTTCATCATTTCTATTTATAATTTCCCTTATCTATTCTGTGGTGAATCGAAAAATACGGATATTTTTAGTAAAAACTAAGATGGATTAACCAAATTTACAAATTGTCGTTTTATGTTAGATCAGTTAATTGGAGAATATTCTTGTCTATAGGTTTAAATAAAGGTTAGAATTAGATCAACTAAGCGGGAGTAACTCAGTGGTAGAGTCCCTGCCTTCCAAGCAGGTTGTCGCGAGTTCGAATCTCGTCTCCCGCTCCACACTATATTTAGTGAACGAAAAAAAATATGCTACTATGAAAAATTCAAAATTTTGGATATCTTGTTGTTTGGGTTTTTTAATATTATCCTTGTCATGTTCTAATAATTCTCAGGAGATGTTACCTCCAACTAACGAACCAGGTGTGCGGCAAGAGTTACCTCCAATTAATCAGCCAGGTGTGCGGCAAGAGTTACCGCCAACTAACGAACCAGGTGTGCGGCAAGAGTTACCGCCAACTAATCAGCCAGGTGTGCGGCAAGAGTTACCGCCAATTAATCAGCCAGGGATGCGACAAGAGTATCCGCCAACTAATCAACCAGGCATGCGGCAGGAGCCTAACCAACCAGGCATACGGCAGGAACCTAACCAACCAGGCATGCGGCAGGAACACCCTCCGACTAACCAACCGTCGAACGATGGCACACCAAAGGCAGGGGCAGGATTTTATAGTTTAACTGTGAAACAGCAGTCTTCGTCATATATTGAGGCAGAGCCATCATCAAAAACATCTTTTACCTCCGGGCAAGATGCTTCACTATGGTTATCTGGGTATGGTTTTAATAAATCTGGTGGACCATCTCTCTTTAATCGGCCAGTTTCAATAGCGTCTGATGGTAAGCGCTTAGCAGTAACGGACAGAAATAATAACCGGGTTTTAATATGGAATTCTATTCCATCAAGTAACGTGCCCCCAGACTTAGTTTTGGGCCAGGACAATTTTGAAACTCATCTAGAGGGTAAAGGAATGGATGGTTTAGACTTCCCCGGACAAGTCACTATGGCCCCTGACGGTAAGATGTTAGTAGCAGATTCGAATAATAATCGTATACTAGTCTGGTCTGAATTTCCTACCCAATCTGGCCAGCCAGCAGATTTTGAAATTAATATTGATTCTTTAATAGGTACTCAAGAAGCTTGGCCTTGGGGAGTATGGACTAATGGAACAAAAGTTGCGGTTTCAGTAACAGGTGGTGGAGATAATGGTAGCAAAATTATTATATGGAATTCCTTTCCAAATTCAGGGTTAATTCAACCAGAATTAAGTATAAAACATGCAAGTGTGGGTACACCAAGAATGATTGTTTCCAATGGTGAATATATTTTAATAGGTGACGAAAATGGAAAAACTGAATGTAAAGATGGCTCCAATAGCCATATATGGGCGAGTTGGCCAACTAAAAATAATCAAGCGCCGGATGCCTGCCATAGTGGATGGATTGGTGGAGCAATTATTGGTGAAAAGTTAATTGCAATACAGCAAGGGGGCGAAACCTTAGCTTGGTGGGATCAGCTTCCGAGGACGACTGAAGAGGCTTCAATCAATAAGCGTGAAGCTTTGGCAGGGGTAGGGCACAGATGGAGTGGCGGCGATGGTAACGACGCAGTTTATGTTGATGGGAAATTGTTCATAGTTGAATATAATGGAGGAAGAGTATCTGTTTTTAACGAACTTCCCACAGGCCCAGATATAAAACCTGACTGGGCACTGGGAACAACTGATCCATCAGTTAATCCTTATTATGAGAATTGGCTTATACAAAATGGTCAACCTGCATCAAATGGCGAAAGGTTATTTATAGCCTCTGATTTTGATCGATCCTTGTCAGTATGGAACAAAATACCGGGAGAATCAGGAGCGACACCTGATTTATTTTATCGTAGATTTGAAAATGCTCCATGGGATATATCGGTATATCAAAATACAGTTCTTTTAGCAGGGCAAAAAGGGATATATGGCTGGAAAAATTTTGATGGGACAGGAGAATTACCAGAGATAGAGATTGATGGTGCTATCGGTTCTGTTGCTCTTCAAGATTTGCGAGGTGTTGCTTACAACGGAAAATATTTCGCACTAGCAAGTGAAAGTGCTAAAAAGGTTTGGGTATGGGAAGGGATTCCAACTGAGAATGATGATCCAGTTTATACACTGGATGTACCTCAAGGCCCAGGACGTTTAGACGCGAATAATGAGTGGCTAGTAATTTCTGGTTATCCTGCAGACAGGTTTAATGTGAAGGCCATAAAATTTACAGATCTTTCTACAGGAAGGTTACAAAGTATACCCAACCACAACTCTTTCCCTCAAAGTGCGGTCTTTACAGATATTGGCTTTTTCATAAGCCAACAGGGTGACAATCAAGTATTAGGATGGGATTCTATAGAATCAGCGTTAGCAGGCATGGTCCCCAAAAATATTCTAGGTAATGGAAAAGGAACAAAAGCAGCTAACTCTATAAAAATGGCTAACGCTATAGGATGGGATGGAACTCATTTATGGGTAGGCGAGTTCAAATTTTCTACCCGAATTCTTGGATTTAAACCTATTAAATAATAAGTTTTTTTTGGAATTAGTATAGGACAGTAGCCTTGTATAAGAACAAGTGTTCTATTAAAATCGTATACATGAAAATTGCTTGTGTATATATATCAAATTATTTTTTACAGGCCCATCCTCAGTACACTAATAATAATACTAAGGATGCTGTGATCATTGGTAACGAAGAGTTGGGTGTTTTAGATTTTTCTCAGGAAGCAGCCAGCATGGGTATTACTTATGATATTTCTTTGCAGCAAGCATTAATGTTTGCTCCACACAGTTTGGTGTTAGAACCTAGTTATGATCACTATAGAAATACATGGTTTAAATTATTAAATATTTTGGAGTACTATTCAGTTTTAGTGGAAGACCATAAACTAGGCCATGCATATATACAAATAACAGATAAATTTGATGGACCTCAATTATTAAATATAATAAAGAAAGAGTTAAACTTAAATTGTAATTTAGGTATTGCATCGGGGAAATTCCCATCTTTCGTAGCAGCTTTACATGCAAAAGAAAATAATGAATTAAAAATTATTAACGATGTGAAACAGTTTCTTTCCTCTATACCAATTGATGTACTACCTATTTCTTTTGAAACTAAAAAAGATTTAATCTCTTTTGGGTTAAGAAAATTAGGAGATATATCTAAACAGAGAATTGGGCCGATGGAATCTCAATTCGGTGATTTAGGAAAATTTATATGGAATCTTTCCAATGGTGCGGATGATAGAACTATTGTGTCTAGATCTAATCCCATAGCTGTTTCTGAAACTATTGAATTTGATTACCCTATAACTGATCTGGAAATCGTTCTTCTAGGTATAAAAAATATTACAAATAAAGCATATATGAGCGATAAATTAAGTGGCCGTTTTGCTGGATTAGCTTCTGTGGATATATATATTAGTGGTAGACCTTTTCTAAAAATAGATGTACCTTTTTGGAACCCTATTTCCAAACCAGAAGATGCTTTTAGGATTATTAAAAATTCTGTAAATCGTGCTGTATTTAATGGGGTTGTTTATAAAATCACTCTTAGATTTTTGGGTATACAAGGAGAATCAAGTGTTCAATCTCATTTTTTACAAAATATTGATAGAGATAATAATCTAGTTTTAGCCATAAACCAAATTAAATTATCGATGAATAATGATATACCAATTTATAAGATACAGGAGGTTAATAAATGGTCAAAACATCCAGAAGAACGGTTCGCTCTAGTAGATTACTTTATTTGAATAAACCTGAATCCATAACTGTTAAAAATAATAAAAATGGAATATCTATTAATATTTTAAAAAAAAATAGATTGCTTAAAGTGAATCAAGTACAAGATAAGTGGTTAGTAAAAGATAGATGGTGGAAGAGCAATCCAATTTCTAGATACTATTATAAGCTTGAATTAGATACAGGAGATATCTTAGTTATATTTAAAGATCTATTGACCGATAAATGGTATAAGATCAATTGGTATTAGAAATGGATTATATTGAACTACATTGCCATTCTAATTTTTCCTTTCAAGAAGGAGCGTCTTTCCCGTATGAACTTTTAGAGCAAGCTAAAATCCTAGGATATAAAGGACTTGGATTAACAGATCATAATAATTTAACAGCAGCTTTAGATTTTTCAAAAATGGCTAAGTCTATGGGAATTCATCCTATTATAGGATCTGAAATTACTTTAGAAGATGGATATCATATTACCGTATTAGCTGAAAATAAAAGAGGGTATTCTAACCTATCAAATTTAATATCTGAGTCTTATAGATTTAGTGAGCATAATAATCCCGAATTGAATTTTGAACTATTTCGGCAATATTCAGAAGGGTTGATTATCCTAACGGGATGCTTAAAAGGTGAAATACCAACTTTATTAATGCAAGGAAAAAGTTTAGAAGCCCAGATAAAAACATTGGAGTATTTAGAAATATTTGGTAATGACAATGTATTTTTCGAAATCCAAAATAATCTTGTATATGGTGATATGAAACGGAATAAATTGTTGTTAAATTTAGCTCTGGAAAATAATATTCCAACTGTTGCGACAAATAATGTCCATTACCATATACAAGATAGACATAAAATAAATGACATTCTAGTTTCAATAAACAACGATTCAAATCTTGATAGTGGTCATAAATTTCACAGACCAAACGATCAGTATTATTTAAAATCAAAAGCGGAAATGGAAAAACTTTTCAGTTTTTCAATACCTTCTTTGAATAATACTATCCAAATAGCAGAACGATGTAATTTCGATATAGTAAAAGATGTTATTTATACATTTCCTGATTATGAGGTGCCGGATGGTTTTGATTCCGATAGTTATTTATTAGATATATGTGAAAAAGCTGTAATGGATAAATATGGCTCTATGACAACTGAAATTAAAGATCGATTGAATGAAGAGTTAAGGAGGATAAAAAAGCATAACCTTGCAGGGTTTTTCCTTATTTATTATGAGATCATTCAACTTGCACGTGATATAAATGAAGAGTTAATTGTAAAATCTAATTTACCACCAGTGCTTAAGAACTCTCCTGGGCGTGGCAGAGGGTCTTCTGTTGCAATGCTAGTTGGTTTCCTTATTGGGCTTAGCCATATTGATCCTTTGAACTATGATCTTGGACTGGACCGGTTTCTTCCAGAGAAACTGAATAATATACCAGATATAGATTTAGACTTTCCTCGGAATATTCGAGAAGAATTGATTAAGAGAATTCATTCTAAATATGGATGGAAATATTCTGCTTTAGTCGGTGCTATAAATACCTATCAAATGAAATCAGCATTACTTGCAGTAGGTAAAGCTTTTAATGTCCCACATTCTGCCTTGAAGAATATTATCAACAAACTAGATAAAAAATCTATACGCACTGTATTGAGAAATACTATTAATGATCAAAGATCTTTAGATACAATACCTTTTTCTCAGTTAGTAAAAATAGCAAATGAGATAGTTGGATTTCCTAAATATCTGCAACAACATTCGGGAGGTATGGTTATTTCTTCTAACCCTCTTTCTGAAGTTGTCCCTATTGTTCCAGGGATCCAAAAAGGGCGTTATATGATGCAATGGGATAAAGACGCGATTCATCTGATGGGAATGGTGAAAATTGACTTTTTAGCTCTAGGCACACTTTCGCAGATGCAAGAGATAGTGAATGAAATATATGTAAGACACGCAGTGATAATTGATGTTGCCAGGATAAATTTTTGTGATGAAGAGGTTTATGATTCTATAGGAGAAGCAGATACTATAGGTGTATTTCAAATAGAATCTGCAGCTCAAATGCAAACTTCTCCGAGACTGAAACCTAGAAACTTGGATGATATGGCTTATCAAGTAGCATCAGTACGACCTGGCGTTGGTGTAGGAAATGGAGTCAGGAATTTTATAGATAGGCGTAATGGAAAATCATGGGAGTTTGACCATATATTAGAGAAACCAGTATTAGGTCATACTTTAGGCATTATTTTGTATCAAGATCAAGTAAATGATATTGCAGTACATGTTGCTGGTTTTGATACTGATGAAGCTGATCAAATGCGCCGAGATTTAGGTAAGAATAATAACAGTTTAGTAATCGATAAATGGCATGATAAATTTTTAATAGGTGCTATTGATCAAGGTGTTCCTTCTGATACAGCCAATATGATATTTAACAAACTTACTGGTGAATATATGTTTCCAGAAGCACATGCGTATGCTTTTGGGGTTACAGCCTACCAGATGGCATGGCTTAAATTTTACTATCCTTTAGAATTTTATATGGCTTTAATCAACCAACAGCCTATGGGATTTTGGCCAATTGAAACTATAAAAGAAGATGCTATACGTCATAAAGTGATAATTAAAAATCCTGATATTAATTTTAGCTTTAATAAAGCGATAATAGATAAGGATAAAATCCTGTTGGGATTTTCTTTTATAAGAAATATAGGAATAACTGATATAGATAAAATCCTTGAAGAAAAGAACAAGAGAGGATTATTTATAGATTTGAGCGATTTCATGTACCGAATCTCATTATCAAAAAGAGCTTTATTTTCCATGGTCGATTCAGGAGTATTTGATTCTTTTAATACGAATATGAGAATGATGAAATGGGAAATTGGTTTAAGAAAACGCGTTGATGATAAGCATTATTCTATGTCTTTTCCTATAGAAAATGAATTTCCTTATCTACCTCATCAGAATAAGACTGAAATCTTGCTAGGGGAAAATAATTCTTTAGGCTTTTCACCCAGTGGTCATATAGTAGGTGAGCTACGAAAGTCGATCTTTAGTGATTTACAGAATAAATCAGATTTACACAAATTAAAAAACGGAGATCATATAGTAATTGCAGGGTTAATTGTGAGGAGACAAAAACCTAAATCTTCAAAAAATTACTTTGTTACTTTAGAAGACGAATATGGCCATATACCATTAATCGTTACGGCTGAAATATGGGAAGTTAATAGACTTATTTTCCAAGATGATTTTGTTCTGGTTGGCGGGCATTTGTCTCTCTATGATGGAGTATTTAATATAATAGTAGATAGTGTTGTGTCAGTTCAAAAATATGTAGATGGTCAATATATTACTAATGCGATGGATTGGCGTTGAGGTTTTTTATTTAGATTTGATACTAGCCTATTTAAATACTGGAGTAAAAAGCTAGGTTAGATACTAAGATAATTAGTATTCTAGGTTGGAGCATTTTTCACATATATCTTCTGGTATTAAGCCAGTCTGTATTAATAATTTAAATACTTTGCAACCAAAACAATAACCTAATGCAGATTCTAAAAATGCGAAACTAGCTAGAATTATTAATAAGGTATTCGCTAATGCGATGTTTACTGAAAACCAGGCCACTAATATGAAAAGTGAAAATACTAGTCCTATAGACTGCGCGAATCTTTTTGGAGGCCCGGGGACGGGTTTATCGCCAAGATTTAATTTCGGTACAATTATTCGAGTAACTAATAAAGCTAGAGGGCTTATTTTTGGCCCTGAAGACGTCCTTGCTAAAAAACCGTAGAGCAGAATCAAGAGTAATATAGGAGTATAAGTATTATTTGTGTTAATCAGTACAAGAGATAAGAGAGCCATACTCAAAACTCCGAATGCTACTAATCTTGCTGATATTTCATTGACTACTTCTGGGAAAGAAAAAAAATCTTTCATTGTAATTACTCCTATTAAGTAAGCAGTTTATAGGTTTGGTTGAGGCGTTGTTCTCAAATAATCTTTGATGATTGTGTGACCTTTTGGAAATTTAGCAGGAATATCAACTGTTGGGATAGCAGGTATTACTATACAATCATCCCCGTTTTTCCAATCTGCTGGCGTGGCAACTTGGTAATTCGCTGTAAGCTGTAATGAATCTAGTACCCGAAGTATTTCTGTGAAATTTCGCCCAGTGGAGGCAGGGTAAGAGATGATAAGTTTAATTTTTTTATCTGGCCCTATTATGAATACTGATCTTACTGTTAGAGTGTTATCTGCATTTGGATGTATCATTCCATACGAATTTGCTATGTCTTTATTAGTATCTACAACCATGGGAAACTCAACAGTAGTATTTTGTGTTTCGTTCACGTCTTTGATCCATTCATTGTGAGAATTCAAGGGTGGTATTCCCTCCTTTGTACCAACACTGACCACTAACACCTTGGCATTTCTTTCATGAAATTCATTTAGTAAATTTGATACTCTTCCAATTTCAGTTGTGCATACAGGTGTGAAGTCTGCTGGGTGGGACATGAAGATACCCCATCCAGCACCTAACCATTCATGTAGGTTAATGGTGCCTAAAGTTGTTTCTGCTGTGAAATTAGGTGCGTTATCTCCAATTTGTAAACTCATTATCTACCTTTCTATAAAAAAAACCCCGATTTGTCGGGGTTTATAATTTTTTGAATACTGAAATAATACGAATCAAAATACCCCTGTTTGAATACATGAACAGAAGCAAGCCAATTTGATATTCTTTAGTACTTTCATTGTCGTTATAATCTAGCTCATATTGTTTTTTCAGTCAATTATATTGATCAGTGAATTAAAGATTAAGTATTCAGTGTTAATAACTCAACTAAATTATCAAGAGGTATTTCTGTTGTGATATTAGATTGCATATCAAGTAGTTTACCTTTATTTGAAGATAGTTCATCCTCGCCAATTATTAAAGTTCTGGCTGCGCTTGAATTATTTGCTGAACGTAGCTGAGCTTTTAAACTTCTTGGTTTAGTTGAAGCGTACACAGTGATTCCTGAGTTTCTTAGGTGGTTAATTACGGAAAGCATTTTTTCGTAAGCTGGAATACCAATATATGCGATATATATAGAGTCTTTACTAAGTTTTTGTTCTTCAGGAATAAAATTTAAGGATTTTAGGGTTAGTATAATTCTTTCGATTCCTGATCCGAAGCCAACAGCAGGTGTTGGCTTGCCTCCTATTTTTTCGATTAGCCCATCATATCTACCTCCAGCACCAAGAGCAGTTTGTGATCCTTCTGATCCTGGGTGAATTTCAAATACTGTTTTAGTGTAATAATCTAACCCTCTGACCAGTTCTGGTGTGACTGTGTAAGGTATATTCCAAAGGGTTAAAGTTTCTTTGACCCTTTCAAAGTGTGTTTCACATTCGTGGCATAGATAGTCGAGTATCTTGGGGGATGTAGCTTTTGTGAGTTGGCATCCTTCTTGTTTACAGTCAAGTAGTCTTAGGGGGTTTTTGTTGAACCTGACTTTACATTCGGCACATAAATCATCCAACTTTGTCTCATAATGTGATTTAAGTAACCGTAGATATTCTGGCCTGCAATTATCATCGCCTATTGAATTGATCAATAATCGTATTCCTGAGATTCCTGTTTTCAAGAGGAACGTCCACAACAAATGGATTACTTCTGAATCTAATTGTGAAGAGTCATCTCCAATAGTTTCTATACCAAATTGCCAGTGTTGTCTAAAACGTCCAGCTTGTGGCCTCTCATATCTAAAAATAGGCGTAATATAGTAGAACTTAACAGGTTGTGGTAATGAATGCATACCATGTTCGATATAAGCTCTTGCTACTGGTGCTGTGCCTTCGGGTCTAAGTGTTAGACTATCTTTGCCTCGATCTTGAAAGGTATACATCTCTTTTTCTACGATATCTGTTCCTTCTCCGACGGTTCTTAAGAATAAAGAAGTATCCTCAAACATGGGTGTATCAATCCTCGAATGTCCAAAAATGCTGGCTGTCTCAATAGCGATCTTCTTTACCCATTCCCAGTAGACTTGGTCATCAGGTAATATATCTGATGTTCCTCTTGGAGTTTGGAGTTTCCTATTTTTCTTTTCCATCTGAAATTATCGTAACCAAGTGAGGTTTAAACCCCCGCGATTTGATAGCCTCCGTCAATAGGTAGAATATGGCCTGTTATTCCAGTAGAGAGATTACTGGCAAAAAATAAAGCTGCTGCAGATACTTCTTCGTGGGTTATATTTCTTTGGAGGGGTGAACGCTCAGCTTGTACTTTTTTCATGTCAACATAACCATGGATAGCTCTCGATGAAAGTGTATCTAAAGGTCCTGGTGATAATGCATTAACCCTGATTCCTTTAGGTCCTAATTCGTATGCAAGTTGTTTGGTTTCATTTTCAAGGGCTGCTTTTGCAGTTCCCATAATATTGTATCCTGGAAAAACACGGTCAGAGGCAGAGAATGTAAGAGACATTATGCTCCCCCCTTCATTCATAAATACTGAAGCATATCTAGCTATTGGTATCAGTGAGTATGCACTTACCTCTAGTGCAGTTTGGAAGCCTTTTCTGCCTGTTTCTGAGAAATTACCCGACAAATCTTTCTTATCTGCAAATGCTATGCTATGAACAATTATATCGATTACTCCATTACTCATATTTGCTATACTTGAAATGGTATTTTCAATATTCTGATCAGATGCAACATCACATTCTTGAATATGAATTGATGGGAATTCAGCAGTTAATTTTTCAACTCCCGATCTTAGGCGCTCATTTTGGTATGTAATGTATACAGTTGCTCCTGCTAGGTTGAGAGATTTTGCGATATACCAAGCAATGCTTCTGTGATTTGCCACACCGAAGACTACTGCTGTCTTACCGCTTAAGTCAATTGTGTACATTTAGATTCCTTATTTAGTATTATTCTTTCAATAATGATATAACTTTAAACTTCCCATGAAGGTATATAAAATTTATTAATTTGAATCCATATAGCTAACGATAGCCTTATTAAAATTCTTTCTTGTTAACAAGAATCCACTAAAGAGCATTACTATTGATGATCCTATCATAACTGCCCAGTTTACGTTCAATAAGTCGGTTAAAATACCAACCTGAAGTCCTCCGAGGGGTATCATACTATAAGTTAGGCTAAATACCCCCATTACACGTCCTCTGAGTTCATCAGGCACAGCTGATTGGAGAATTGTTTGGTTTGTTATCATTGTTAGAGAATTAAAAATCCCAGATATAAATAATGCGACTAATGAAATTAATAGAATCGTACTATTGGAGAATATGAATATTGATAGTCCAAATATGAAGGCACCACCTAATAACATCAAGCGAGGCCATCTGCCTTTAACAAATACCGCAGCTATGAATGTACCAATAAGGCCACCTGCTGCAGAAGCACCCATTAAAAGCCCCATACCATCAGGCCCAACATCTAATACATCTTTTGCGTATATTGGTAAAACTTGCATATATGCAATTCCGAAGAAACTGTCCACGAAAGTTAAAATAATTAGATTAGAAAATAAGGTATTACCGGCGATGAACTGTAGCCCAATTCTCAGTTCATCTATCATGTTGCCAGGCTTTCGATCAATATTCGGAATTTTCAAACCAAGTAGTAGTAGCGTACCAAGAAAGAACATTACGCCGACTGATAAAAAAGTCCAGGCATCTCCAATAAATTTAATCATTAAGCCCCCTAGGCTAGGGCCAAATATTCTAGTTCCTTGCCAAATTGTTGACCCTAGTGCAAGAGCGTTCATTAGGTAAGTTTTGTTTGGTATTAGAGCAGGTATCAGTGCACTTCTTGTCGGCATATCAATACCTTGGATTATTCCGATCAGTACGGATGCTAGGATTAGATGCCATGGTTCTAGGAAATTTGCGGCTGATAATAAAACTAGTATTACAATTGAAATAGTCATTAAGCTTTGGGTAACAATCAGTAATCGTTTTCGATTAATTTGGTCGGCAATAACACCTCCTACTAAGCTAACGCTGATTGTTCCTGCCGCCATTGCACCCCCTAGAACACCTAGGTATATAGCAGAGTTCGTGAGTTCATAGCCTACCCAATTTAAGATCATTCTTAGGATTTGCCATCCCAGAACAAAAGAAAGAGCACTAAACCAGTAGAGGCGAAAATCTTTGTATTGGAGAGCACCGAGAGCATTCTTTATTTTTGAATTATTCTGTATTTGATCTTTCAAAATTTCATCTTTCAAATATTTATATACGCATCCTTACTCTATGGATACACGCTTACTACGGTAAGGTGTTTTTAATTATAAGTAAATGGATTTTATGCTTGCTTAAGGTAAACATTGATATAGAGGCCATATATTTAATGTGGTATCTCTAATATAATAGAAACTATTAAATTTAGGAGGGGTATTTTGGCTGCTTACGATGATTTTACAAAAACTTTGAAAAATACTGATGTAGTTAAGGGTATTATGAAGGATCTTGTTTTTGAGGCTGCACAGACTTTAAGAGATGTATCTAAGAAATTTGATGATACAGGAGATGCAACTGGCGACCACCATCTTCCGGTGAGCCCATTTTTTGGTGAAGTGATAATAAAAGCTTTGTTGGAAACTGGCCAAATTGAAGAGGTTGTTTCGGAAGGTTCAGGATCACTCCATCAGTTTAAACCTACAAAAAAAGGATCGACTCTGAACAAAAAGATTACTAAAGAGAATATATTTGTTAGAAAATAATATAGATAAGCATGGATATTACCATAATATTGACTAATGCTGGTCTTAATATGACCTTATTAAGGTCATATTTTAGCAAATAGATAATTGTTGTGACCACTCGATTACCCAGTAGCAAAAAGAAAATAATGCTGGTGGTAGCGCATGGGGATGATGAAACATTTATATTTGGCGGTACCGTTGCAAAATATGCACAACTTGGATATCAGATTGATCTTCTTGTTTTAACTAAAGATTTGAATGAAAATAAAATTGAAGAACTTAAAGAAGCATCTAAAACTCTTGGCATTAAGAATGTTATCCAGAAAGACTATTACCCTACATTTACTTATTCTCACTCTGGCAAATGTGTTACTAATAATGCTTTAACAGAAATTTCGAGTTCTACGATCGTTAAAGAGATCTATCAAGAGATCCACATGAATAATCCCGATGTTATTTTGACCTTTGATCCAACAGGCGTTTCTGGCCATCCTGACCATATATATGTTAATGAATGTACTAGATCAGCAGTTAAGATTTATGCAGAGAGAAAGACAGAAGCTAGATTATATGAGATTGTATTTCTCAGTAAATTATTTAGTGTTCAGTATAATATTCGTAAACTTGGCCGAGAAATAAAGGCACTGTTTTTCAATACTGATAAATCCAATTTAAATCCAATAGTTAGTATTAGCCAAGAGGTGAGTACGAAGGTCAGAGTTGCCTCTTGGTTGGATATACGACAACGAGCAATAATGTGCCATTCTACAAGCTTCCAGGAAGGTAGATGGTACTTAAAACTTTTTGAGAAAATGAACTATAGAATTAGAGGTTTTATAATACCTTCTGAGAATTATTTCAGGACGTATCCTGAAATAATAGATTTTGATGATAGTACGAGTTTTTTTAATTAATCCTTTTTAATAATTACATCATCAGGAATTTTATCTTTTTTCAGAATGCTATATATGACTGGAACAACTAATAACGTTAAGAAAGTTGAAGTTGCTAATCCTCCAATTATAACTGTAGCTAGTTCGGCACCAATTATACCGGAGCTTTGACCTTCAGATTCTAAAGCTAAAGGAACTAAGACAAAACTTGTTGTAAGTGCCGTCATTAAAATTGGGCGTAACCTAGTCTTACCTCCTTCTATTAACGCAGTTACTACATCGGTTCCAGATCGGCGTAAGTCATCTACAAATGAGATGAGAACTATAGCATTCGTTACCACGAGGCCAATTAACATTAGCAGACCCATCAATGCAGGGAGTCCCAGTGTTTTTTGTGTTATAAACAATGCTCCAAATGCGCCTATAGAGGCAAGCGGGATACTGAATACAATAATGAAAGGGCTGACCAAAGACCTTTGGCTTATGACCATTACGATATATACCAACACTATACCAAAAGCCATTGCCATCCCCATCTGTTTAAACGAATCCTGTATGTCTGCGAAAACCCCACCTTCTTCAAGAGAAACATTTAGTGGTAACCCTATGCTGTCAACTATTTGACTAACCTCTGCATTTACAGCTTGAGTGTTTGATGAAGTTATGACTCCTGATATAGTTACGGATCTAGTTCCATTGACTCTTGTTATAGGAAGAAATTTTGCCATGGACCCTGTAACTGTTACTACATCAGATTCTACATTGATGAGATCTGAGACATTTTCTAGTTCTTTAAGAAGTTTCTGTGAAAAATCAGCGGTTGCAGCATAATCAGGTCCACCTAGAGTTAGTTCCAGCCTATTACTATTCGGGCCTCCACCAGAGGCTTCAGATATAAGTATCGTTCGGTTAGCTCCAGTTAAATCTGTTCGAAGTGCTTCTGCTAAAGGATCCACTTCAATATTTTCATTGATCGCTACAGTTATTGAAGCGGCGTTCGAGCCTGTAGCTACAAGATCTTCTGATATACCTCCTACTCGTGAAGCGTATGAAAGTATCTCACCAGATTCTCGAAGCAATTCTAATTTTGATTCTACCTGATCTAGTTCTGTGACGATTGCGTAGGGAGGAGAGTTATCTGGAACACTAATTTTTATCGTTAATACTTTTAAATCAAAACCAGGTATAAAGCTTACTGGTATAAATGGTATTAATCCTAAACTTAAAATAAATAAAAACAGTGCAGATAATAAAGTAATTGCTTTACGTTTCAATGCAAAATTAAGTAATGGTGAATAGATTTTAAGTAATCTTTCAAGAATACTTCGCTCGTATCTATTGGATTGGCTTAGTTTAATCAAATATGATCCAAGAACTGGTACTACAGTTAAAGCTATAAACAGAGATGCAATTAGGGCATAAGTGATGGTTAATGCAAACGGTTTGAAAAAACTTCCAATTATTCCATCGATAAATCCTAATGGAAGAAAGACTGCTATTGTAGTTATAGTTGATACAGTAATTGGTTTCAAAACCTCCTTTGTTGCATTAAATGCTGCTTCTATATTTTCTTCGCCCTTCTGTATATGGCGATATATGTTTTCCATTACCACGATACTATCATCTACTACACGGCCGGATGCTATAGCTAAGCCTCCCAAGGTCATTATATTGAGGCTCATATCTTGGAAGTACATAATTATCATTACAATTAATAGACTTGAGGGGATAGTTATACTTGTTACAAATGTGGGGCGGAAACTTATTAAGAACGAAAATATAACTAGTACTGCAAGTACTCCACCAAGTGCAACTTCTTGACTAAGCTTGTCGATAGAGCCTTGAATTTCTGGGGCTTGATTTGCTATAACTATAAACTGAATATCTGTGGGTATAACAGTGTTATCTTGAAGTTCCTGTATTCGTTCCAAAACGAGGTTAACCACGGTTACAGTGTTAGAATCAGGTTGCTTGGTTATATCAAGAGAAGCACTTGGAAAACCATTAGTCCGAGATATATCATTGATCCCTGAAACGACATTTAATCCATATACTCCAGGAATTTTCTCGAGCTCAGGTACTATAATCTCCGATACGATCGAGTTAACTTCTACAAGCGTACGGTCACCTAATATGCTTAATTGTAAAACTGGAAACTCATCTGGATTTATCCGTGTTACGGTAGGTGGATAGATTCCTTCGGGGAAATCAAACTTATCTATTGAATCTTGTATCGCAATAGCTGAGCCCGGTATATCTGTGCCGTACTCGAATTCTACTATTACTAAAGAGAAATTTGGAGATGAAATAGAACGTACTACTTCAACACCTTCAAGACCTGTAACCATTGATTCTATAGGCAGCGTTACATCTTCTAATACTTCCTCGGGTGCTCGGACTCCACGTTCCAAAGCAGTAGGGGCATTTTTTTCGGGGGCATAAGCTGTAACAGTTACTAAAGGGAAATCTACATTAGGTAGCAGTTCGACTTGTAGTTTAGTTGCGCTCCATAAACCACCAGTAATAAGACCTATACAAATAATAATTGTTATTATTCTGAATTTGAGAGCTATTTTAGTTAACAAGAAGTGTTCTCCAATTTTCTATAATGTGTGTATATATTTTATTAATAGTCTGCATACAAAGTATTAATATTTATCTGGATATTATTAAACCATAGTTAACCAATATTATAGTTAACATACTGTTAAAGAACTATTAGAGTTTAAGTTGATTCTCCGTTTTTCTCTGTTTTTTTCTGCTCAGATAATATGGAATGATGCAATATTCATATTGCATCGTTTTTAGGTTACAGCCCTAGCATCTTTTTAACGGTCAACCCTATGTCACCAGGGCTATCTGAAATATGGCATCCAGCTTCAAGAAGTGCATTTTTCTTAGCTTTTGCTGTTCCTGCTTCTCCCGTTATAATTGCACCAGCGTGCCCCATTCTTCTACCAGCTGGTGCTGTTGCTCCTGCAATGAATGCAGTAACTGGCTTACTCATGTGGTTCTTTATATATTCAGCTGCTTCTTGTTCAGAAGTACCCCCGATTTCACCTATTAGAACTATGGCATCTGTATCGTCATCTTTTTCGAAAAGCTCGAGAACATCTCTATGCCGCATTCCAATTATAGGATCTCCGCCAACACCTACGCATGTAGATTGTCCTATCCCTAAAGCTGATAATTGCCCAACTGCTTCGTAAGTTAGTGTGCCTGACCTTGATACAACACCAATTCTTCCTTCTTTATGAATGTTTCCTGGAATGATTCCGACCTTAGCTTTATCTGCTACCGATGTTAGCCCGGGGCAATTTGGCCCGATCATTTGAACATTCTTCTCTTGTAAGTAAGCTGTAATGGTTGCCATATCTAAGGTCGGTATTCCGTCTGTTATGCAGACAATCAAATCAATACCACCATTTGCAGCTTCAAAAATAGCGTCGGTTGCAAAAGCTGCAGGTACGAAAATTAATGAAACGTTAGCTCCTTCTTGTTCAACGGCCTGCTTTACAGAATCATAAACAGGTCTATCTAGATGAGTAGAACCTCCACGGCCTGGTGTTACTCCCGCGACAATATTGGTACCGAAATCTATACAGCGCTCGGTTTGAAAACCACCTTCTTTTCCTGTCATACCTTGAACTAAAACTCTAGTGTTTTTGTCTACTAAAATACTCACTTCTATTTTCTCCTAGTTTGAAATATATTAATGTCTATTAGTTTGCAATTAACTGTGCTGCTTCTGAGAGATCATTTGCTACTGATACTGGTATTCCAGACTCTCTCAAAATTTCTCCCCCTTCTTCAGAATTTGTACCAGTCATCCTTACAATGATTGGTACTTTCACGTCTATATCTTTGTAGGCAGATACAACTCCATTTGCAACAACATCGCATCGTAGTATCCCACCGAAAACATTTATTAGCACTTTCTTAACACTTGGATCAGAGACAATCAGCTTGAAAGCTTCTGATACCTGCTCTTCACTACCTCCACCTCCTACATCAAGGAAATTTGCAGGGCTAGAACCGACCTGTGCTATAACATCCATTGTTGCCATTGCTAAACCGGCTCCATTGACCATACAACCAACATCACCGTCGAGTTTAACATATTGGATACCTTTTTCATTTGCTATTCTTTCAAGAGGGTCTTCTTGCTCAGGGTCCCTCAAGGATTCGTTGGCTGGATGACGAAAGTCCGCGTTTTCGTCGGTATCCATTTTTGTATCAGCGGCGACTAACTGCCCATCACTCGTAATTACCAATGGGTTGATCTCTATAAGTGATAGATCTTTATCATTTAAGGTTCTTATTAAATTGGCCAATAATGAAGATAGTGACCTAGCTTGTTTACTGTCCATATTTAAGAAGGCGGCTATTTCTCTCCCAAGATAAGGTTGATATCCTGATATGGGATTTACGTGTAATTGCTTTATCTTCTCAGGTGACTTTTCAGCTACTTCTTCAATTTCCATACCACCTTCTTCAGATGCGATGATTACAATTGATTTTGCACCACCATCAATTGTTACACTTAGGTATAGTTCTTTTTCTATTTGAATAATTTCTTCGATTAAAAGGCTATTGACTGGTACCCCTGAAGGTCCTGTTTGAATTGTCACTAATGTACTGTTTAATAAACCCTTAGCAAAAGCTTTGCCAGATTCAACATCAGTTACTACTTTTACGCCACCAGCTTTTCCTCTACCCCCCGCATGCACCTGAGCTTTAATCACCGCTTTTCCTTCGAGAGAATCGAGTAATTTTTCCACTTCATCGAGAGATTTTGCTACTTTACCTGATGGAACAGGTACACCAAAAGTTGATAATATTTCTTTCGCTTGATATTCGTGAAGTTTCATATTTTAGTATTTCTCCTAATTAGTCTTTAAACAATTTAAACTAACCTATACCAGTGATTGTAGGCTTACTTAATCTTATTAATTAAATCTTATAGATGCAATAAGATTTCCTGTCTTTCATCAGAATATTCTTAATAACCATATCTAGCTTCTGAGATTATAAAGTACTTATTTAAACACATAGTAGTGAAATATTAGTGAAATTATTTATATATGAAGCAGTCACTTAATATTAGAGTAGTTTAGGGATTGAAATGCCACGCTGAGGGGGAATATTTAACATACCCTCGATAACCGTCCACTCATCAGGTGAAATCACTCTAATCAGCTTATACACACCTTTCTTGTAGTCTATACCTTCCTCTTTTTTTGAGAGAAACCATTG
>Ga0115002_10000562_pt1 | contig 52438 bp, 49 predicted proteins | sample ArcticOcean_MG_C_8_FD_89576 | JGI IMG/M metagenome (GOLD analysis project Ga0115002, IMG submission 89576) | Marine microbial communities from western Arctic Ocean - ArcticOcean_MG_CB11_86 | ecosystem: Environmental > Aquatic > Marine > Oceanic | place: Arctic Ocean: Canada Basin | collected... | reverse complement strand
GAAGTTAATGCCGGAATGGCCTTGAAGCGCTGTCCGCGCTAAATCCCCTTCCCAATAAGCGATTCGGCCAATTCATTTCGCTATTCCGAGCGACCACCCGAGTTAATGGCGAAATAGGGGTCTAGGTGGGCCGGTATTTTCGCCTACATGGCAATCGACTACCTGGTCTCCAGTATTTTCGCTGTTTATGGCACCACACTGGAGTATACCAAATACAGAAAGTACCCAAGAAACTCGCATATTTATACTGAGATCTATTTAATACTTCCTAGTATTCTCTCAGTATACTAAAATAAATAGATTATCAACCCAAGCAAGTTGTTAATGGCCATAAGGATTGGTCACGCAATCGACCATATGGAGTTAAGTGTTTCCGCCAGTTGTCCTCGCCCCTGTGGAAATGATCTCTCCGTCGATCCTCGGACGATTTTCACGTCCAGAACGTCGAATTTTTATTAAAAACTTTAGTGTTAGTTTCTGGCTGATATCGACCGCCTTGAGAATATTGCTTATATGCCCTCCCAGAAATGTACTTTCCCCCTTGTACGAATAGTCGTCATTTAGGCTTCAAAACCCGGTTTTTACTCCTGAGAAGGCGCGTCTTCTCGGGCGGGCAGCTTGAACAGGTTTTGAGAACGATTTACCCCTGGCTCTCTCGGTCCTTCCGCGCTCATCTGAATATGGGTTCACAGGAGGCTGTGAATCTGGATTCTGAGCACGCCCCTCATTGATTCTCACAACGCGGCTCAACTGTCCTATAATCCAGCAACCAATTTCCACAGCCCTGACAGAAATCAGGACGTGGATTCGACACCCAGGTGAATCTGAATATGGGTTCGCAGACGGCTGCGAATCTGGATTCTGAGCACGCCCCCTGATTGATTCTCACAACGCGGCTCAACTGCCCTATAATCCAGCAACCAATTTCCACAGCCCTGACAGAAATCAGGACATGGATCCGACACCCAGGTGAAATGGCATATTTTCGTATGGCAACAAATATCTCCAAAGACGTGTTGATGCTCATGCTTGAACGCATGTGGCGCATACGTCATTTCGAACTGAAAGTGATTGAGGTGTACAGCGCAGGAGAGTTCGTAGGCGCAGCGCATCCTTATATAGGGGAAGAGGCTGTCGCAGTTGGCGCATGTGCTGCTCTGAATGATTCTGACTACGTTGCGGGCAACCACCGTTCACACGGTCACCCCATCGCAAAGGGTGCCGACCTTAATAAGGCGATGGCTGAGATCTACGGGCGAGTTGATGGCTATTGCAAAGGCAAAGGTGGCTCAATGCACCTTGCGGACTTCTCAGTGGGCATCCTGGGCGAATCAGGGATCCTTGGTTCCTCAGTCCCCGTGGCCACTGGCGCGGGCCTTGCAGCCAAGATTGAGGGTAAAGACTTCGTTTCCCTGGTGTTCTTTGGCGATGGCGCCTCAAACCAGGGCGCACTTCACGAATCAATGAACCTGGCCTCTGTATGGAACCTGCCGGTCATCTTTGTTTGTGAGAACAACCAGTACGCCGTGACAACGTCATACAGGGACACTGTGTCTGTAGAGCACATCTCAGATCGTGCCCAGGCTTACAACATGCCCGGCATACTGGTGGATGGGCAAGATGCCATCGCCATGTTCGAAGCGACCGCACAGGCTGTCGAGCGAGCCCGAGCAGGTGAGGGTCCCACACTCATTGAAGGACTCACCTACCGTTACGAGGACCATTCCCTGGGTCTGGACAAGATCAGGAAGTCTGAGTACCGGGAGCAGTCTGAGATTGACGAGTGGCGTAAGCGTGATCCGCTGGACATCCTGACCAAGAACATAGTCGACAGCAGCACCGCCACTCAGGAAGAGTGCGACGCGATAAGCGCCAAGGCAAGCGATGCTGTAGACGAGGCGACTGAGTTCGCTCGCAACAGTCCGTTCCCAGATGCGTCCGAGCTCTACGAAGACATGTTCTCCGGAGAGATGCCGATCCCGTGATCTTCACGCTTGCCTTTAAAGGCAGAAGAGGTAGAGGGAAAAGAGGAAACCACCTCTCCCCTACTGGAACCTACGTGTCCACTTTTATAGAAATACGAGAAACAAATAATGGCTGATAAATTTTTCATGCAGGCACTGAGCATGGGAATCGCTGAAGAGATGCGCCGTGATCAGAAAGTATTCTTCATGGGCGAGGATATCCGTGCGAGCGTCTACGGCGCTGCTGCGGGCATCTACGATGAGTTTGGCGATGACCGAGTGCTCAACACTCCCCTATCCGAGAACGGGTTCTTTGGTGCGGCCGTCGGCGCTGCAGCAGTCGGAATGCGCCCAGTTGTTGAGACGCTGACCAGCTTCATGTGGGTTGGCATGGACCAGCTGGTGTCGCAGGCCGCCAAGATGCGGTACATGTTTGGCGGTCAGGCCACCCTTCCGGTGGTTTACCGTGCCGTGATGTACTACGGCGGTAGCTCGGCTGCTCACCACTCTGACCGTTCATACCCCGTCTATATGAACATCGGCGGCCTCAAGATAGTGACCCCCGGCACCCCGGCGGATGCCAAGGGACTGATGAAGACGGCGATCCGAGACGACAACCCCGTCATCATCTTCGAAGACGGCACGCTGTTGGGTACCAGGGGCGAAGTTCCCGATGATCCAGACTTCACAGTGCCTTTTGGTGTCGCCAATATTCTCCGAGCTGGCACGGACGTCACAGTCGTTGCGATCGCTGGTTCCGTGCCTCACGCAGTTGCTGCGGCCGAAGAGATGGCCAAAGAGGGCGTGTCGGTAGAAGTCATTGACCCGCGCACGCTTGTTCCACTGGACAAGGACGCAATCCTGAACTCCATTGGCAAGACGGGCCGTCTGGTCGTTGCTGATCCTGCAGCAAAGGTTTGCAGCGCAGCCAGCGAAATCATGTCGATCGTTGGAGAAGAGGCGTTCTGGGATTTGCAGGCCCCGATGCAGAAAGTGGCCTCCAAGCAGGTTCACATCCCGTTCTCCCCTGCCCTGGAGCCGCTCGTCTACCCAACTAAAGACAGCATCATCGAGGCGATCAAGAAAACGATGAACTAGGGAATCGCCCTGGTCTGAGCTAGTAAACAAATCGGTAGGGGCAGGTTTCAGACCTGCCCCTACCCACCTATCCTCTCTTTAACTAAGGAGCCCCGATGCCCGCGCATGAAAATGTCAAAGCGCTGACCTTTGATTTGTTTGGAACCGTCCTCGACCTTGGCGGGAGTCTTACTCCGTACATAGCGAAGTTCCTGGCAGCGAAGGGATCAGATGTCGACGCAGACGCGTTCTGGGCGCAGTGGCGGTATCGTCAGCGGATCGAGCAGTATCAGGACAGCCTGGTCCAGATGGGCCACAGCGGCTATCTGGAGACGGCACAGAGGGGTTTCAAGTACGTCTGCAGCCTGAACGATGTGGCTGTGAGCGCAGAAGAGGCAGATGAGTTCATGCAGGCATGGCAGAATCTGCAGCCCTTCCCGGACGTGCTACCGAATCTGCCGAAGCTGGCGTCGCGCTACAAGCTGATTGCGCTCTCCAACGGCAATCGATGGTTCCTGGATCATCTGGTGGCCAACCAGATCAAGTGGGACTTCGACGATATCATCTCCGTAGATGAGTTTGGCCGCTTCAAGCCGCACCCGTCTGTTTATCGCGGCGCTGCGCGCAATCTTGGCCTTGAAGTCGGCGAAATCATGATGATCTCGTCCAACTCATTCGATGTAATGGGCGCCCGCATGTGCGGCAACCGCGGATCATTCGTGAACCGCTATGAGCTGCCGTTTGAGGACACGACGTATGTGCCCGACTATACCGTGGCGGATTTTGGCGGCTTGGCGGCGGCTATCGTCTAGGGGCATATACGCCACTGCTCAGCCGAAGCTAGGTCGCGCATAGATGCGGTGTGGCGTGTCTGGATCCCGGAAATCTCCGCGGGCTTCCGATTCCGGGATGGCGGTTGAGTGCGCGTTTCTCGCGTTGAGTGGCTGGGGGGACCGCAGCGGTAGCCATCCCAATGCCTCATGCGCAATTGAGGCTTTTGCGCTCACGGTGGAGAGGGTGGTCGTAGTGCGCCAGGCGATACGCCCTTGCCTCGGTTCGCTTATGATGCCCGGCACTATGCCGAGTGAATACCTGCAGCGTCGCATCGACAAACTTCTCGCGGAGGCTGAAGAGGCCGCTGACCAAGAAAATTGGGAGCGAGTAAACGATCTTGCTCAGCGAATTCTAGGTATCGATACGGAGAATGATGACGCGTGGGGCCTGCTGGCTCTGGCAGGCGGAGAATTACTTGCCGACTCGACCCCAGTTGTCGATAGTCCCCAGGCCACGTCCGAAACAGTCGATACACCCGCCTCGTTCGCGAATGGCCGATACACGGTCCAATCCCTCCTGGGCGAAGGCGGCAAAAAAAAGGTCTACCTCGCCCACGACACCACTCTTGATCGCGACGTCGCGTTCGGCCTGATCAAGGCAGAAGGTCTGGATCTGGAAGGACACCAGCGTATTACTCGTGAAGCGCAGGCGAGTGCGCGCCTCGGCGACCATCCCAACCTCATGCCGATCTTTGACCTTGGCGACGAAAACGGCCAACCGTTCATGGTTCAGCCACTCATGGTTGGCGGTGATGTTGGGACTCTGATTGAAGATGCTGAAGACGGCATGCTCACCCTGGTAGACGCCCTGCGCATCTCCAGCGAGATATGTCGGGGGCTCGCGTTCGCCCACGAAAAGGGCATCATCCACCGCGACCTGAAGCCGGGCAACGTGTGGCTGACTGATGACGGCACCGTTCGTATCGGTGACTTCGGCCTCGCGCTATCGCTCGACCGCTCACGTCTCACGCAAGAAAAGATGATGGTTAGAACGGTGAGCTATATGCCCCCTGAGCAGGCCACCGGTGGTGATGTAACTGCGCAGGCCGATCTGTATTCGCTGGGAGCGATGCTCTCTACGAGATGGTCACCGGCAGGCCTCCGTTCATGGGCGATGACGACATTGCCATCATCGGCCAGCATGTAAATACGCCGCCTGTGGCCCCAAGCTGGCACAACCAGTCACTGCCGCAGACACTGGATTCGCTCATCATGCGTCTGCTAGCGAAGGACCCTGCTGAACGTCCTGCCAGTGCTTCGGAGGTATTGCAGGCGGTGGAAGCAATTGATCCGGCTGATGCCGCCGTCGCCCATGAAGAAGGCCAGGGGTCGCTTGATTCGATGTCCGGTGGCGTCTTCGTCGGTAGGCACCGGGAGATGGACACCCTGAAGGCTACTTTCGAGGAGACGCTTGGTGGCCACGGCAAGATGGTCGCGCTGGTTGGTGAGCCAGGTATCGGCAAGACCCGCACAGCACAGGAACTGGCGACCTATGCATCGATGCGTGGCGGTCAGGTGCTCTGGGGCCGCTGCTATGAGGGTGGTGGAGCGCCTGCTTACTATCCGTGGGTGCAGGCGATACGCAGCTACGTGACCGATAGAGATGCTGAGACGATTCGGCGCGAGATGGGCAGCACTGCGTCGGTGATCTCCGAGATCGTACCGGATGTGAAAGAGCGCCTACCTGACATCCAACCTCCGCCACAAGTAGACGACCCTGATTCAGCACGCTTCCGGTTGTTTGACTCGATAACCACATTTCTGAAGATAGTCTCAGGAGGGCAACCTATCGTCCTCATGCTGGAAGACCTTCATTGGTCGGACAAGCCATCTTTGCTGCTGCTGGAGTTCGTGGCCCGGGAGATCGGTAACTCAAGGGTGATGATCGTTGGTAACTACCGGGATATGGAACTCAGCCGGAGACACCCGTTATCGATCACGCTGGTGGAACTGTCTCGTGAGCGCCTGTTTGAACGAGTATTGCTACGTGGCCTCCAGAAGCATGACGTGCACCGCTTTATAGAGGTTGCAGCAGGCATTGATCCGCCAGACGCGCTGGTGGATGCAGTATTTACCCAGACAGAGGGCAACCCGCTATTCGTCACGGAAACAGTTCGACTCCTGATTCAGGAAGGGAACATCACATCTGGGGCGCAGACAGAGGGCGGAACATCTTCGTGGGAGATACGGATACCCGAAGGTGTGCGAGAGGTTATTGGCAGACGACTGGACAGACTCTCTGAGCGATGCAATGAGAGCCTCACCACTGCCGCTCTGGTCGGCAGGCAGTTCCGGTTTGGCGTTTTGATGAAACTGGTTGATGACGCGACTGAGAACGTGCTCCTCGACGCGCTCGACGAAGCGCTGAGGCTCGCATCGTGGAAGAAGTACCTTCCGAAGTTGGCCTGTACCAATTCGCCCACGCGCTAATGCAGGAGACGTTCACATCTGAGTTATCGGCCACCCGGACAGTGAGGCTCCACGCTCGCATCGCTATGGCGCTCGAAGAGTTCTACGGGGACGATGCCGAGACGCACGCCACAGAACTCGTTACACACTTTGCGGAGGCCGAGACCGTTCTGGGGTCAGAGCGACTGATCCATTATTCGAGTTTCGCTGCCGTGAGCGCACTTTCCGGATATGCGCATGAAGAATCGGCGCGCATCGCCACGCGCGCGCTGGGATTGCTCCGGGCCGGAGACTCGTCTCCTGAACATGCTGGCTTCCTGGCGACACTCGCTCAGGCGGAGGCAGCGATGATCTCTGATCCGTCGCAAGCGCAGGGCATTTGGGATCGGCTTGAAACATCAGTCAAAATGTTTCTCGACGCAGGGGATATTGCGTCTGCGGTGGAGACAGCGACCATCCCTATTTCGACGTTCGCAGTGTCGCGAGGCCCTGAAGCGCTTCTGGTGTCCCTTGTTGACAAAGTAAACCCCGGATCGGCCGAGGAAGCGCGTATTCAAGAGCGGCTCTCGGTGGCCTCAATGTGGGAATCTCACAACACAGCAACCGCGCGGATTGCAGCTGAGAGATGTATCGACATCGCGACGCAATTGGATGATAGAGATCAAGAAAGTGCCGGGCTCGCGGCGATGGCGCTCCTGTACCTCGCTGAAGCGAACTTCAAAGAGAGTCTTAACTACGGAGATCGAGCGGCCTCAATGGCAGCAGAGTCCGGGAATCTCCAAGCGAAAGTCCGCGGCCTGGTCTGGAAAGCCCTTGCGGTGGGCTGCCTTTCGGGGCCCGATCTCCACAGGAAGGCGGCGAAGGAAGTGCTCGAGCTGGCTGAGCGTATCGGCGAAAGAACATACATGTACCAGGGCTCAGTGCAGATGTTGACCGCCAACATCAACGCGGGGAAGAGCGGCCGTGAACTCTTTTATGATGTTCCTGATCTGGTTTTGAGCAGGGTTGCCGCTGAGAATATTCTGGGCGAGTTCCACTACGGCGATTTCCGAAAACGGCAAGTCATCCTCGACGAGTGCAAACAAATCATTGAGAACAGGGCCCGACTCACTGCTAGCACCTCACTCCGATTATTGGCAGCGGCACTTGCAGGTCGAATCTCTGGTGAGAAGGAAATTCTCGACGCTGCACTTGAGGCGGCCGAGCATCTGCTTGATCCTGATGGCTCAAATTGGGATCAAATCCGGCTTCATTTGTGCCGATTGGTCGTTGCCGTTGAGTCGCCCGATGCCGGCTTAGCAAACAACGCCCTCAAAAAATTGAGTTCGCTTCCCACCACCACGCCCGGGTTGCCATTCGCTTGTTCGGACCGGCTAATGGGCCTTGGATATGCGACTGCTGGAAATGCTGACGCGGCGGAGGCTTCATTCGGTAAAGCGCTCAACTGGTGCCGAGAGAACAAATCAATTCCAGAAAACGCCTGGGCCGCCTCAGATTTCGCAGAGTTCCTCATTGAGCGCGACTCACCCGGCGACAGCGAAAAGGCCACTGAACTCCAGGACGAAGCCATTGCTATCACCACCAAACTCGGCATGAAGCCGCTGCTGGAACGGGTGCTGGCGCAGCGAAAGATATTGAAGGCGTAGGCCGCAGATCTACCCTAGGTAGCGCGCTTCTAGCGGGGTCTCTTTGTAGCTGTCCGCTACTCGCTCCACGCGGTAAGCGCTGCGATCGGGATCCTGCGTGACGATTTCGTGTAGCTCATCACCCACGTAGTGAAGAGCGCAGCCGTCGTCGGTGGCGATTCCGTCGGAGACTTCGCCGGTGCTGATCAGTTCGCGATATGTGGAGGGGCGGTCAGGGTGTGAGCCATAGTGGGTGGAGTTACTTCCTCTAAGCAGGCCGACGCATTTCAGCGATGTCAGCCCCTCTGGAATCGAGTCCGTGATGCAGTCGTCGAACCAACAGATTGATCCGGCGCTGGTGCCTGATAGCACGATTCCGGCTTCCCATGCCTCTCGCATGATTTCGTCGAAGCCCCACTCGTTCCAGAGCGCCATCAGATTCTTAGTGTTGCCGCCGCCCACGTAGATGATGTCATTGCGCAGGATGAACGAGCGGATGTCCTTCTGCGGCGGCGAGTAGAGACTCAAGTGAGACGTCTCGCACTCGTGCCGACCGAACTCCTTGTAGAACTGGACCGTACTATCTGCGTTATCGCCGGTGGCGGTTCCGACGTAGCAGACCTTTGGCCTTGGTGCGCTTATGAGGGTTAGAAGATGCTCACGTAGGAGTGGTCGCTGCCACTGTGGAGGGAAGAAGTCGCCGCCAATGCCAAATATCTGCTTGTCCAAGGTCTTCGCTCCTCAACTTCAGTCAATCTACGCGGGCCCAATCACAGACCGGCGTGGATCATACTTGGTTGTAGCGAAAGCAGTCGACCTTGTGGTCGTTGACCATTCCTGTGGCCTGCATGAAGCCGTAGCAGATGGTTGAGCCAATGAACTTGAAGCCACGCTTCTTGAGCGCTTTGCTCATAGCATCAGAGACGTCGGTGGTAGCGGGAATCTGGTCCATTGAGGCGACTTTGTTGGTAAGAGTCTTCCCCCCCACTAGATCCCACAGGTAGGCGTCAAAGCTTCCGGACTCTTTCTGGACTTCGAGAAACAGCTTGGCGTTGATTATGGACGATCCAACCTTGAGCTTGTTGCGAATGATCCCGGTATTGGCCAGCAATTCGGCGACTTTGTCATCACCATACTCCGCAATGATGGCGGGCTCGAAGTTGTCGAATGCCTCTCGGTATCCGTCGCGCTTTCTGAGGACGGTGATCCACGATAGTCCCGCTTGAGCGCCCTCTAGCATCAAAAACTCGAACAGCGTGCGGTCGTCGTGAACGGGTGTTCCCCACTCCTCGTCGTGGTACTTCATCATGAGAGGGTCGTCGCCAGCCCATTCACATCGACTTGTGGCAGCCATTAAGTGATCCTTCAACCGTAAAAAATGCGTATTATCGAATGATGATTACAGTCAGCCGAATGTCCACAATTCCCGCTGCTCTGCTTCTCGTCGCTATTGTTGCGATGGCGTGCAGTTCATCGCCCTCCGAACCCGAGCCAAGCCCCATGCAAACCGGGGTATCGGTGCCCGAGTCGAAAACCGCGCTCCCCACTATTACACAAACTGCCACCCCGCCTCCAGAGTTCATTCCAATTGAGGGTGGCATGGCGATCCCCGCATTTATTGCGCCACAACTCGACGCAATTCAAGACGCGGTGGAGTTGATCCGAGGGTACGTGCCCGAGGGTGACGTAAACCGCCAACTATTGCCCCGCGAAAAGTTGCAAGAGCACCTGGTTGCCACGTTCCAAAGTGATGAATTCCGCACCTCAATTGAGATCGACGACCGTCTTTTCAAGCTTTTAGGCATGGTTGATGGTGATCTTGACCTCACAGGTGAATACGAGGTCTTGTACGGGACACAGGTAGTAGGTCTGTACCAGAACGAAACAGATCGACTCTTTGTGGTTGAGGACGACGATCCATCAGAGCTATCACTGCTTGAAGAGGTGACGTATGCCCACGAGTATTTCCATCTGGTTCAGGATGATCGATTCAACCTTGATGAACTTCGAGACGTCGTTGAGGGCAACCGGGATGCAGAGCTGGCGCTGGTCTCGTTAATAGAGGGGGATGCCACTGCCCTGCAGACGCAATACCTTCTGCAGAACGTGAGCGTGGATCGTCTCATTGGCTCCATCGAAGTGCTCACGCAAGCGCTGGCAGGCATTCCTGACGCGCCCTTTGCCCTGCAACGCTCGCTGGAGTTCCCATATCAGGAGGGATCTGAGTATGTTGAACAGTTATCGGATGCGCAACTTCTAGATGCCTATGGCAAGCTGCCGGCTTCGACGGAGCAGATACTCCACCCAGAGAAGTATCTGGCGGGTGAAATTCCCACCGTAATCACATTGCCAGACCTGGCAGGTTTCCTGGGCGAAGGCTGGACGACGTTCCACGAGAACGTCCTTGGTGAGTTCACGCTTGCGCTGTGGCTGGAGTCACTTAGCAGCGCTGATTCCGAAATCGCTGCATCAGGATGGGCTGGCGACCGGTTCGCACTTCTGGATGGGCCGGACGGGAATCGCGCCTTCGCTGCGATTATCGAATGGGACGACCCTGAGTCTGACGCCGCGCAATTTGTAGGAATACTGGCGGCGGCACTCGATAGTTCATTTGTTTACACCCCACTGGCGGACGATGAAGAAATATTCGGCTGGCAGAGTGATCAGGGCATCACGCTGGTCCAACTCCACGCAAGCGGCAGAGTCAGCGTAGTAGTTGCGCCAGATATTGAGAACGGTGAGAAAATTCTGATCGCCCTGGGTACCTAATCCAATATCTAAACCGGCAGAGGCTTAGAAAATACGCCTCCGGTTGCTATACTCGGCGGGCGATATAAATCACGTGGTGATCTGCGTCATTCATTTGGAAATTACGCAGCGGCCACAACCGGTCACACAGGGAGTGACGATGCCTTACGAAGTACTTCTGCCGCAGTGGGGGATGGGCATGAACGACGGCCTGGTCCTCAAATGGCTTAAGGCCGAGGGCGACACGGTCGCCATAGGCGACTCTCTCGTCGAAATCGAATCGTCCAAGGTCAACGCTGAGGTTGAAGCGGCGGAAGAAGGCATTCTGGCTCGCATCGTTGTGCCTGAGGGCATGGTGGTGGACACAGGCTCAGTTCTGGCCGTGATCCTTGCGGAGGGCGAAGAGGCAGATCTACCGGAACCGCTGACATCAGGCAGTCCGCCTGCCGCAGCAGCACCGGCAGCGCCAGCTGCAACGGCAGCCCCTGCGGCAGCTTCAGGTGGCGGGGGTGGTGATCGACAGCAGGTGACCCCAATTGCACGCCGAGTGGCCAAAGAGCTAGGCGTCGATCTAAGCACTGTCACTGGTACGGGCCCTCGCGGGCGAGTTACTGAAGATGATGTTCGCAACACTGCTTCAGGCGCTAGTGCACCGGCGGCAGCGGCCGCACCGACAGCAGCCCCCTACTCTGGCCCACCGGCAAAAGAAATTGAGAAACTCTCTGGACTGCGCGGCACCATCGCACGTCGCATGACAGAGAGCGGACAGATTCCTGTGGTGACATTGACGACTGAGGTAGATGTCACAGCCGCGCAAGCAATGGTGGAGCAGCTGGTACGAGACTGGCGACGCGAGCGCATCCGGCCGCAATTCCAGGATCTTGTAATCAGAGTGGTTGCCAGGGCGCTATCTGAGCACCCAAGGGCCAACGCGCACTTCAACGTTGACGAAGTACGCATAATCGAGCAGGTGAACGTTGGTTTCGCAATGGCGGTCAAAGATGGCCTGGTAGTACCGGTTGTCCACGATGCTGACAAGAAGTCAGCACTCGAAATCGCGCAGGCGGTTCGCGATGTCGCCAAGCGGGTTCGCGATAACTCCGTGGACGTGGACGACTACTCAGGCGCCACCTTTAGCGTGACCAACCTGGGCCACTACGGCGTAGACGCGTTCAACCCACTCCTCAATCCGCCGGAAGTCGGCATTCTGGGGCTTGGTCGAATCGCGGAAAAGCCTGCAATCGTCGCTGGCGAAGTCAAAGCCCGATCGATGATGTGGCTTGGTCTGACATTCGACCATCGCGCATGGGACGGAGCGCCCGCGGGCGACTTCCTGCAAGCGGTGTCACGCTACCTCTCAGACCCGAGTTGGATCACTGAATAACGCCGCAGTCTACTGGAGACGAATCTATTGAGTAGCTTCCATGATTAGTGTGGGCATTATCGCCAACCCATCGGCGGGCAAAGACATTCGCCGACTGGTAGCGCAGGGCCGCGTTGTGTCCGACCAGGAGAAGTCGAACACGCTTCTACGGGTGTACGCCGGTCTTAAATCGATGGGTGTCGAGCGTGTGTTCGCAATGCCTGAGTCTTCCGGACTCACGTTTGCGGCTGCACGCCAATTTGAAGACGACATCACGACTGAGTACGTGAAGATGCCACCGGCCGAACACGGCGGCGCCACTGCGCGAGCGGCGGCAGCGATTGTCGAAGATGGCGTTGGTGCAATTGTGACGCTGGGCGGCGATGGAACGAATCGCAACGTGGCCACCGCAGGCGGTGAAGTGCCTATGGTTGCGATTTCAACCGGCACCAACAACGTGTTCCCGCAGCTTGTTGAGGGAACGCTTGCCGGACTGGCAGCAGGCGCTGTCGCAAGCGGCAAGATCACCAGAGATGAGTCATGCGCGCGCAGCAAGCGCCTGGAAATCTACATCGATGACAAGCTGGAAGACATCGCGCTTGTTGACGTGGCGGTCTCCCGAGAGATGTTCGCTGGTACTCGGGCCGTGTGGGATCTGGGAACGCTAACCGATGTTTTCCTGACACGCGCTGAGCCGGCCTGCATCGGCATCTCTGCAATTGGAGCGCATCTCAAGCGGATACATCTTGATGATCCTGAAGGACTCCACATTGTGATGGGCGATGGTGACTCAGAAATACAGGTCATGGCCCCCACCGGTCCGGGCACTGTGCATGAAGTTGGCGTTGCCGATTGGAACATCATCAATCCCGGTGATCGGATCACCATCGATCTGAAGCCAGGCATGCTTGCATTGGACGGCGAGCGCGAAATTTCACTTCTCAAAGATCTTCATGTAGAGATAGGAATGTCGGTTGAAGGCCCGTGGGTGGTTGACGTTCCGCGAGCACTTGAGGCACTGGCCGCCCACAACGTCATAACGAGCAATCGCTCGTAGATGCAATACCGAAAACTCGGTAACACAGGCATTGACGTTTCGCTCTCAAGTTTTGGCACAGGTGGCGCTCGACAACTAGGGCAAAAGGCCGGTATGAGCGCCAACGAGCAAGACGGGTTGATCCGGGGTGCGATTGACCTCGGCATCAATCTATTTGACTCATCTGCTGCATACGGCGACTCCGAGGAGATTTTGGGCCGAGCACTGACGGGGGTTCCGAGAGATTCCTACGTGATCGCCACCAAGTGGCCTCAGGAGAACTTCGCGCCTGATGGGTTCGCACTGCCACAGGAGCCGGGCGATCTCACAGAAGGCGTGGATAGCGCGCTCAAACGTCTCAAGACGGACTACATCGATGTGATGCAGTTCCATGGACTCCATGTGAGTTACTACGACGAGCTGGTAGACCGATACGCACCGGCGATGGCTGAGTTGAAGCAGTCGGGCAAGGTGAGGCACTGGGGTTTCAGTGAGTGGGCCAGCCAGGACGCATGGCACGAGGCGATTATCCATGCCCTCACGAATCATCCCGATCTGTGGGAAGTCGTGATGATGAAGCACAACATGCTGAGTCAGTCGGGCAACCGTGAAGCGCTGCCACTTGCTCAGAAAACAGGCACTGGCGTGATTGTGATGGCGGCAGTTCGCACGTACATATCAAACGAAGAGCGCCTTCACGAGCTATTCGCCGGATGGAAGCGCGATGGCGTTATCCCCGCCGACTCCGTGCCGGACGATGGCCCGCTGGACTGGCTCGTTCATGATGATGTTGAGTCCGTTGCAAACGCTGCATATAAGTTCGCTGCATCCAACCCCGCTGTATCCACAGTACTCAGCGGCACATCGAATCCCGCACACCTCCAATCAAACGTGGCTGCACTCGAAAACCCATCACTTCCAGAAGCTGACATAGAGCGACTTGTAGGACTACTTGGTAGTATTAAGGCAGTAGTAGCTGAGTAACGTAAGTCGCAAATTCCGATCATTGCGCCAAGATTCGGTGAGGGAGGCTCTGATGTCCAACCAGAAACCGGATCGCCAATCCTCGAAGCCAGCACGACGCGAGCGCCCCGTAGAGCCACGTCTCACCTACAGCATCAACGCGTCCGGCAATGAAGGCCCCAGCTGGATGTCTGAGAATTCTGGCAAAGTGCTGGTCGGTGTGGCACTCGTAATTCTGATATTCGGAGTCATCGTCCTCTCAAGCGGCGCTGGCTAACCTGAAGCCCACAATCAGATGATTAGAGCAGATCCCACGCGCAGTTTCAGGCGCCACCTACGCATTTCCCGAAAGCGCGTATGTGGGTAAACCACCTCCCTAATTGGCTCTAATCCCTCCTATTCCCGCGGTGGCATGAACAGTGACAATCATGTCAGTGCGTTTGACTTGCGTGATCTGCCAAGCGCGAACCGAACCACTCTGAGAAATGTCTCAGGTGGTGGAAGAGGGAATAATACCTATGGAAATAGTTACTAAGTCAGTTGATCGCCAGCGGGGCATCACGGGCCTTGAAACGGCGATCATCCTGATCGCTTTTGTAATCGTGGCATCAGTCTTTGCATTCACAGTGCTCTCGACTGGTATCTTCGCGTCGGAGCGAAGCAAAGAAACGGTGTACGCCGGAATCCAGAAAGCCCAGGCCTCTATTGAGCCGCGTGGAAGCATAGTTGCCTACAAAGCGACGCTTCCTGATTCAACATCAACGGTCTACAAGGTCACGTTTACCGTCTCCAACGCCATTGCAGGTCAGCCGGTTGACCTGACTCCTGACTACTCGTCGGACAACTCCGGTACAGATCCAGATGTCTCTTCAGGCGCAGAGTCTGTCACGGTGATCTCGTATTCAGACAAGTATCAGCACCTTTCTGATGTCCCATGGTCAATAACCTGGCTGGGCAACAACGACAGTGATGATTTGCTGGAAGATAACGAGAAGGCTGAGATCACTGTCTGGCTCCTCAGCAGAAACAACGCAGTCTCGTCAATTGCCAGCGCATCTTCGACGGTCTACTCGGCATTCGGTGGAATGGAGTCAGGCGCTACGGTGATGGGCTCAAACACTGAATTCACCATTGAGATGAAGCCGCCAACGGGTGCGGTGCTGAACCTTCAGCGCACACTTCCGGCGCAGCTTGATACGGTCATAGACCTGAACTGATCCTGCCTGCTAAATGAATAATCACAGCTTCGGACATGAGTCCGAGGCTGTTTTTTTGTCATGAGTTGCCACGTGGTGGATAGGCGTATTGATATCCAGCCGGCCTCAGCATCTGATTCTATCAAGGCGCTACGAATCATTTCGGTAGCGCACTCTACTCATGGAATCCTGCAGAATCGTCACCATTCGAGTGACTGGTGAAATTGTTACAATTTTGCCGCCGTAATGAGATTTGATGGCTATCACAGGATTTACGGCGTCCGTGATGGCCAAGCGCATGGTTCAGCGGCGCATGTCCCCGTGAGGATGTGAGCGCTGAGTGATGCGAAATAGATGATTCCGCACCATATGCGGAGGAGCAGGTACTTGAACATTTACGTAGGCAACCTCAGCTATGACACCACGGATGACTCCCTAAACTCGGCCTTTGCTGCACACGGTGCAGTGGACTCAGCGAAGGTGATCATCGACCGAGAGTCAGGACGCTCCCGGGGCTTCGGCTTCGTCGAGATGTCCGACAACGATGAAGCTGGCAACGCGATCTCCGCCCTGAGCGGCACGATGCTTGATGGTCGAGAGATTAGCGCCAACGAAGCGCGTGAGCGCCAGCCACGAGGCGACAGCGGCGGTGGTGGTGGTGGTGGACGCGACCGCTGGTAGATTCGTACTAGAAACATTGAGAGGCCCCGGCGGTTATGCCGGAGCCTCTTTTTTTGGCCGCGAGGTACCAGGAGGCGGCGGCGGACTACAGTAGTGGGGGTTATGTCGCGTAGAGGATGAGATTCTCACGTCGTTCGCGGAGCCTCTCACCTCAGAACGACGGATGGGCATGGCATGGTTGATGGGCGATGCATGTGCATCACGGGCCCGAGTCACTGTGTGATCATCCCCACCAGTGATATCGTTTTGCACTGCAAGCGCAGTGTTTTAACGGGTGTATTCAAGGCGGCGTAATGAGCGGTGAACTGACAGACAAAGTTGGAGTGGTTACCGGTGCCAGTTCTGGTATCGGCCGCGCCACAGCGCTCGCAATGGCAGCAGCAGGCGCTTCTACCGTGGTCGCAGCTCGACGAGAGCCTGAGCTTGCCACGCTGGTGAGCGAGATCAAGGCAAGTGGCGGCAGCGCTCTTGCAGTTCCAACTGACGTCACTGATGAGTCTTCGGTTCAAGCGATGGTTGATGCTTGCGTCGCCGAATATGGCCGGATCGATTTCGCGTTCAACAACGCGGGCATAGAAGGCCCCAGCCAGCCCATGAGTACATACTCCGTCGATGAGTTCCAGGTTGTGCTCAACGTCAACACCGTGGGCACGTTCAGTTGCATGAAGTACGAGCTGCTTCAGATGCAATCGCAGGGACACGGCGTAATCGTGAACGATGCCTCGGTAGCCGGCCTACGTGGAATGTTCCGACAATCGGCGTACACGGCCTCCAAGCATGCAGTTATTGGTATGACGAAGGTTGCTGCTATTGAGTACGGCAGCAAGGGAATCCGAGTAAACGCAGTCTGCCCCGGCTTCACCAAAACCGACATGGTGGATCGTCTCGCGCAGCTTGATTCTGAAAGAGAAGCGCGACTGGCGTCGTTCTCGCCCATGAAGCGTCTGGGAACGGTAGAGGAAGTGGCAGCAGCGGTGATCTGGCTGTGCTCAGACGCGTCATCATTCACGAATGGCGAGGCGCTGGTCCTGGACGGCGGGCTGTCGGTTTAGCTCTTCGCTATCGATCCAATATCTGCACTCATGCCCGATCGCGGTAATGGCAGGTTTGAAACCTGCCCGTCTTGGCGCGGCCACACCCGACAACTGGAATGGCCAAAAATTGTGATCGCGATCCGGGGTGGGTTTCAAACCCACCCCTGCCGTTACGGTTGACCTTAGTCACGCGTAAACATGCCGCGGGAAAGACTGACGCAGTAGGATGTCCCGCAATACTGTGAGCCGGATGCACGCAGTACGAATTCATCGAAGGAGATCCTGACTTTGGCACTGAATATTGCACTGGTGGGTTGTGGCGGTATGGGGTTACGGCATCTGCATGGGTTTATCGAGCACAGCAAGAAGTTCGATTCGCTTGAGATGATCGCTGTGTGTGATGTGAACGAGGCCGCTGCCCGGCACGTGGCTGACGTTGCTGAGGAGCATCTGGGACGGCGACCCAGGGTGTACACAGATTTTGATGAGATGCTGGCCGCAGAGCCGCTTGATCTGCTCGATATCGTTACTGACACCCGAATGCACCATACGTTCGCTGAGGCGGCGTTTGAGGCCGGTCTGCATGTGATGACGGAGAAGCCTATCGGCATCACGCTCAAAGCAGCACGGCGGATGCGAGATGCGGCAGAAAAGTCCGGCAAGATCCTGTCTGTGGCAGAGAACTATCGACGTGATCCGCTGTGTCGGCTGGCAAAGGCGCTAATCGACAACGGGGCGATCGGTGAGCCGCGCATGGCGATGGACGTGCGTCTGGGCGGCGGCGATACGCTGATGCACAACACGGCGTGGCGGGCGATGAAGAGTCGCGGTGGCGGTATGCTGATCGACGCCGGTGTGCACGCGGCGGACCTGCTGCTGTTCTACCTGGGCGATGCCACTCGAATCTACGCTGAGACCAGCATATTTGAGACCACCCGATACCGGCGCGAAATGCACCCCAATCTCAAGAAGTTCTACGGTCACCGTACGGATGACATTCAGGCTGAGAATGAGGCGGTTCAGGTTGATGCCATCGACTCGGGCTTCGGCGTGATCCGATTTGAATCGGGCGTGATCTGCAACTTCACGGTCTCGGAAGCGGTGAAGGCACACCCCTTCGCGATGGGCACCATTCACGGTTCGCTGGGGACAATGACCATGCCCGGTCCGCGCTCAGGCGTAAACGGCGCCGTGATCAAGCTGGACGCCGATGGGAGCGAGATATCCGGCGACGACCTATTGAGCATGCTCCCAGCAGACTTCAAACATGATGAGATCACCGCCGCATTCTTCGGGGAAGCGCCGATATCGTCGTACGACATGCCGTTTGAGCAGGCCGACCGCACGCTGCTGGCAATCGAGTACGAAGAGATCGCCCGATGCGCTGTCTCAGGCGCGCAGCCTGAGGTGGATGCCACAGTAGGCATGAAGGCCCTGGCGCTGTCGTATGCGCTTCTAGAGTCCGGCGAGGTTGGCGCGCCGGTGACGCTCACCGAAGTCATGGATGGCACGGTGGCTGAGTACCAGCGATCCATTGATGAAGACAACGGGGTTTAATGATTGGCAAACCGCAGGCAGGACTTCCTTCTGGTATGGCCGGAATGGGCGATGATTTTCCGACGCTGCCGCGCCGTGATGTAATTCTCACGCTGGCTGGCGTAATGCTTGCGCTGTTCCTCTCGGCGCTCGATCAGACCATCGTTGCCACTGCCCTGCCGAGCATCGTGCTTGACCTTGGCGGGTTCGACCGGCTCACATGGATCACGACCTCCTATCTGGTCGCGTCCACCACTGCAGTTCCAATCGCCGGCCGACTCAGCGACATGTATGGCCGGAAGTGGTTCTTCGTGATCGGAATCGTGATCTTCTTGGTGGGGTCCGTTCTGACAGGTCTATCGCAATCAATGAACCAGTTGATCGTATTCAGGGCGATTCAGGGAATTGGCGGCGGCGTGATGATGGCGAACGCCTTCACCACGATCGCAGACATCTTCCCGCCGGCTGAGCGCGGTAAGTACATGGGATTCATGACCGGCGTCTTTGGTGTCGCTGCGATTCTCGGCCCGTTGCTCGGCGGTCTGATCACCGACGGAATCTCATGGCACTGGATCTTCTACGTGAACGTGCCGATTGCGATTCCAGTATTGTTCCTTTTCATTAAATATTTCCCAGATGCTCACGTCCAACGTACGGAGCACAATATCGATTATCTTGGCGTGCTGCTCTTGATTAGCGGAGTGGTGCCACTGCTGATTGGACTGGCTTGGGCGGACGTGGAGTACGCGTGGGGCTCTGTGCAGGTAATTGGAGCGCTGGCGTTCGGAACCGTGATGTTGATCGCCCTGGTGTGGTGGGAGACGAAGGCGGAAGAGCCGATTATCCAGCTGCAGATGTTCAAAAGCCGCCTGATTGCAGTTTCTCTATTCATCATCTTCCTGACCGGGTTCGCCATGTTTGGAGCGATCATCTTTATCCCGCTCTATTTCCAGGCGGTTCTGGGGGCGTCAGCCTCTGCCAGCGGAACGTTCCTGACGCCGATGATGCTGGGCATGGTGTTTGGTGCGACGATCTCCGGACAGGCGCTATCTCGACTTGGTGGCCATTACCGCCGACAGGGAATGCTTGGGCTCGCTGTGATGATTGCGGGGGCCGTGCTGCTAACTCAGATATCAGAGACTACGGGGCGACTAGCTGCCACTGGGATGATCGTTCTGTTTGGCTTCGGAATGGGGACTACATTCCCGCTCTACACAATCGCCATTCAGAACACGGTCCCTCGCCATATGATGGGAATCGCCACCTCGTCCACGCAGTTCTTCCGGTCGATCGGCGGCACTATTGGGCTGGCGATATTCGGCTCGTTTTATGGTCAGTCGCTACACCGATGGTCTAGATGAGACGTTCACGGGAGAGGTGGCTCAGGCGCATCAGGATGGGCTGCTGACATCAGTCGCCGAAAACGCGCAAGCCCTGATCAACCCGGATGCACTTGCTGAACTCAAGACCACTCTGGCATCCTCGATAGATGGCGGCGCAAACCTGGTAGAGGAGGTCGTGAGTGGCCTCCAAAGTTCACTGGCCAGCGCAATCGGGGATGTTTTCATTCTGGTAGTTATTCTGCTGGCGATCGCCTGGATCGCTACGACACAACTGGAAGTGCTTCCCCTTCGAGGACGTGGCGGCGCTCCGGGAGGCATCCGCCCCGGTGGAGCACCCGGTGGACCGCCTACACCTGAAGCTGAGGCTCAGCCGACTGGCAGCGACTCATCAGACTGAGGCTCTGATTTCCTGACCTTGCCGCCTGATCTTGTTGAACGAAAAGGCTCTATAATCCGGCGCACCATGACAACTGCCATTGACCCCATCAAGTTTGAAGTGATGCGTTCCGCCTTCGTTGAAGCAACGGAGGAGATGGCCGCGACCTTGCGCCGTAGTGCGTACTCGACCAACGTAAAGACGCGTCAGGACTTTTCCTGCGCCTACTTCGACGCCGATTTGCGCGTCGTGGCGCAGGCGTTCACGCAGGCGGTGCATCTGGGGTCATTTGTTGAGCTGGTGCCGCGGGCTGTTGGCATCTACGGGGTTGAGAATCTTGATCCCGGCGACATGCTGGTCATCAACGATCCATATTCCGGTGGAGTTCACCTCAACGACGTGACCGTCATCGCCCCAATGCACTATCAGGGCGAACTGGTGGGCTACATGGCCTCGCTGGCGCACCACGTGGACGTTGGCGGAGGCGCACCAGCCAGCGTTGGTGCGTTCCAGGAAGTATTTCAAGAAGGCATCATCATCCCGCCAGTGAAGCTGGTGAAGCGCGGCGAGATGAATGACGACGTGTTCCGGCTCATCCTTGCGCAGATCAGGTCCAAGCGGGAGACGCCGGGCGACTTCCGTGCTCAGATTGCCGCAAACAAGACGGGCATTCGTCGGCTCACGCAGCTCATGGACCGCAACGGTCGGGACGAGGTGGAGAAGTACGTTGATGCGCTCATCGACTACACGCGCCGCCGTACCAAGGCTGAACTAGCACTACTGCCCCGTGGGACGTTCAAGGCGGAAGGGTTTGTCGACAACGACGGCTTCACCGAGAACCCGGTAATCCTCAAAGTAGCGATCACCATCTCCGATGATGGCGTGGTGTTCGACACCACCGGCTCCGACCCGCAGCGGCAGGCGCCCGTGAACTCGACATTCGCGCAGACGTTCTCGGCGTGCGCATACGCGCTTCGAGCACTGATCGACCCCGACACACCTGTTAACGCCGGATACTACGAGTTTGTACAGGTGATCGCCCCGAAAGGCACCGTGACGAACTGCGTCCACCCTGCCCCCGTGGTCGGAGGCTGGGAAACGCATGCGCGGCTGGACGACCTGATCTTCAAGGCACTCCATGAGGCGATGCCAGATCGCGTGCCAGCGGGAACCAAGGCAATGCAGTGCCACGCCGGATTCGGTGGCCAGGATGACACGTCAGGCGAGTATTACTGCTTCCTGGAGACGCTGGCGGGCGGATACGGCGCACGGGAACGCTCAGACGGTCCAGATGCAGTCCAGTGCCACGGCCAGAATACGGAGAACGCGCCCATCGAGGAGACCGAGTCCAACTACCCGGTGCGAATCGCCCGCTACGAAATGATCGACAACTCAGATGGCCCCGGACGCACCCGCGGTGGTCTTGGACTACGCCGCGACTACGTCTTCCCGTACAGCCCGGCAACGTTCACGGTGCTTGCAGACCGCGACAAAGCAGGCCCCCACGGTCTCGATGGCGGCGAACCCGGCGAAAAAGCCAGTTACGTCTTCAACCCGGACGGTGAGAATCGAGAATTAAACTCCAAGTCGACCATCGAACTGAAGCCCGGGGACATAGTCTCCTACCGCACAGCAGGCGGCGGCGGGTACGGCTTGCCGTTTGATCGCGATCCGGAGTTAGTGCAGCGCGACGTACGCGACGAGAAGGTGTCACGTGAGCGCGCTGAGGCTGAGTACGGCGTGGTCATCGGAGCAGACGGTGCGGTAGACGAGGCGAAGACGTTGAGGGCTCGCCAGGCTGTGAAGTAGCGCGCATTGCATGCGCCCTCGCTCACTCCGTAACCGTCAACACTCCGTCCGCCAAAATCGCTTGCTGGCCGGGTTCATCGCCGGGCCAGACGAACTCTGAAAAGAAGGCATCGCCCTCGTGGCTGCTTTCGCGTATCGAGATTTCAGCCTCGCCTGGAGATTTCCGCTTGAGGACGAGTTCCACGACCTCACCGGCCGTCTCTCCGATTACACCCAGGACGGCGCATCCAATTAGTGCACCATCGTCCAGTGGTGCTGGGCCAAGCGCGAAGCCGCCGTCGAATAGGCCGACGCACGAAATCGATTCGATCTCGATATTCTCTGGATGCAACAGATGTACTTGATAGCCGTTCGCCCGTGGATCTATACCCGAAGCCGTAATTCGGACCGTTTGTAAATCATCACCAACACCGAGTTTCACGCTGTCTGGCACGAAGTTGGCGGTAACTGCGGGTGCAGCAAATTCGGGCGTGGGGGCGATGACCGTCACCGCTTGGACTGTGGGCACCCCGGAGTCTGAGGTGGCGCTCGCAACGGATCCCGCGGTAGCTGTAGGCAGGGGATCATCAGCCGGTGCCGTCGAAAGTGTGGCGGGTATTGCATCCTGCACCACAACAGGGGTCACCGTCGGAGGACTGGCAAACGTCGGCAGTGGACTGTCGGCAGAGTTGCCACCGCACGCGATGACGAGCAGCATGGCCGACAACAACGCTCCGTAGAGGAATGCCGTCTGCCTAATTTGCCGCACGGTTTTGATCGCAAGACCTGCTCGATTCCTGATCATACGAGCAAATATAGGCCATGCCAGTCGACTACTGCCACCGGCAGACGTTACGAATTCGACAGCCAATTCGGCACAAGCTGTGTCCTTTATCCCGCCCACGGCCCTATAATTCCGCCTTATGCATTCAAACGGGCAATCAACTGGAACCAACTCCCTCGACCCCATCAAGTTTGAGGTGATCCGTAGTGCACTCACTGCGACCACCGAGGAGATGGCGGCGACGCTGAGGCGCAGCGCGTACTCCACGAATGTAAAGACGCGTCAGGACTTCTCGTGTGCCTTCCTTGATAGCGAACTGCGAGTGGTGGCGCAGGCGTTCACGCAGCCGGTGCATCTTGGTTCGTTTGTTGAGCTGATCCCGCGCTCCGTCCGAAGCTACGGCGTTGAGAATATGGCACCGGGTGACATGATTCTGGTGAACGACCCGCACTCCGGCGGGACGCACCTGAACGACATCACGCTGATTGCGCCGGTTTACTACCCTGGCGCTCCAGATGAGCTGGGCGAGAAGCCAGTGGGATATTTGGCGACGCTTGCGCACCACGTTGATGTTGGTGGTGGTGCTCCAGCCAGTCTGGGAGCGTTCCAAGAGATCTACCAGGAGGGAATAATCATCCCACCGGTGAAGTTTGTTGAAGGCGGAGAGATCGTCTCAGACATCTTCACTCTGGTAATGGCACAAGTCAGGTCAAAGCGGGAGACCCCGGGCGACTTCCGAGCACAGGTATCGGCAAACCTGATCGGTACTCGACGTGTCATCAGCCTTTTCGACCAGTATGGCTACGACGAAACGTTGTTCTATATGAATGAACTTCTGGAGTACACATCGCGCCGGACGAAGTCTGAGATCGCCGGGCTGCCAAACGGCACCTACAAGGCGGAAGGGTTTCTCGACAGTGATGGCTTCACCGACAAGGTAGTCAAACTCGTTATCGAGGTGCGGATCGAAGAGAACGAGGTTTTCTTTGACACTACTGGCTCCGATCCGCAGCGTCGTGCGCCCATCAACTCCACGCTTGCAATGACGTTCTCCGGCTGTGCGTATGCCCTGCGAGCGCTGCTGGACAAGGACCTGCCAGTCAACGATGGCTTCTACCGCAACATGAAGGTCCACGCGCCCAAAGGCACGGTGACGCACGCTGCTCCGCCGGCCGCTGTGGTGGGTGGTTGGGAGACGGAAGATCGTCTCAATGACCTGATATTCCTTGCACTCTCAGACGCCATGCCAGACCGCGTCCCGGCGGGCACAAAGGCGATGCAGTGCCAGGTTGGAATTGGCGTGATTGATCCGGCCGATGGCGAGTACAAGTGCACGTACGAGGCCATCGCTGGCGGCTACGGCGGACGCATGACGCTGGACGGTCCTGACGCCGGTCAAGCGCACGGACAGAACACAGAGAACGCGCCCGCGGAAGAGACCGAAGCAAAACACCCAATGCGGATCTCCCGATACGAGCTCATTGAGAACTCGGAAGGCCCGGGCCGGCAGCGTGGTGGCCTGGGCTTGCGGCGCGATTATGAGTTCCCGGATGTTGCAGCCAAGTTCACGATTCTTGCTGACCGCGAGATATCAGGTCCGTGGGGTCTCTTCGGCGGGAAGGCCGGGCGGAAGGCGTACTACATTCAAAACCCCGGTCGTGAGTCCATAGAACTCGGCTCTAAGGTGACGCTCCAACTCAAGCCGGGCGATGTCATCAGTTACCAGACCTGCGGCGGCGGTGGCTACGGAAACCCCTACGAACGTGAACCATCACTGGTACTCGACGATGTCCTGAACGGCAAAGTCAGCACCGAGCGCGCGCGCACTGAGTACCGAGTTGAGATCGACAGCACCGGTCGCAACATAGACGAATCAGCTACCCGACAGTTGCGCGAAACGGCGCACTAGAACAGGCCATCAGATTGACCCCTGAAAAGTACCGGATAGGGATCGACACGGGCGGAACGTTCACCGATGGCGTGCTCATAAACGAGACCACAGGTGAGATCCAGATCACCAAAGTGCCTTCGACGCCCGACGATCCATCTCGCGGCTTCCTTAACGCCGCCGCGAGGCTCCTGAAGGAGGCGTCGGTAGAGCCGGAGCAGGTTGGATACGTGGTCCACGGCACAACCGTCGCCACAAACGCCATTATTGAAGGCAATGTGGCCCGTACAGGGTTCATCACCACTAAGGGCTTCCGAGACATGCTGGAGATCGCCCGCCAGATCAGGCCATCCCTCTACGATTTACAGTTCGAGAAGCCTGCGCCACTGGTACCACGCTATCTTTGCTTCGGCGTGCCTGAACGGCTCAACGCCCTTGGAGAAGTGATCACACCTCTGGATGAGGACGCGGTGCGCACCGTCGCGCTCAAGCTGAAAGAGGAGGGTGTGGAGGCCATCGCCGTGTGTCTGCTGCACTCCTACGCCAATCAGGATCATGAGCGACGCATCGGCAAGATTCTCAATGAAGTGATGCCTGAAGTAGCGATATCTCTCTCGTCAGACATCGTGCCGGAATTTCGGGAGTATTTCAGGGCTAGCACCGCCGTGGTCAACTCTTCAATCACGCCAATCGTAGGCCAGTATCTGAGCTCCATAGAAGAGCGACTCAGAGCTGACGGATTGGAATCCGAGTTGCTGGTGATGCAGAGCAACGGTGGTGTCTACACCTTCGAGGCGGCTGTCGAGCGGCCGGTGTACATGGTGGAATCAGGCCCGGCGGCTGGCGTTATTGCGGCCTCATACGTTGCTGATGCCATCGGCTACTCCAACGTTCTGTCGTTCGATATGGGCGGCACAACCACAAAGGCCGCGCTCATTCAGGATGGCGAACCAAAAGTCACAAAAGACTATGAAGTTGGAGCTGCAGCGGGTGCTGACACCGGCGCTGGCCGAGGCAGCGGCTACCCCATCAGGACGCCGGTGATCGACCTCGTCGAGATTGGCGCCGGCGGTGGGTCTATCGCATGGGTCGACCCCGGCGGCGTGCTGCGGGTGGGCCCACGCTCAGCTGGCGCAGATCCAGGTCCGGCTTGCTACGGTCAGGGCGGCACTGAACCCACGATCACTGATGCGAATCTGGTCCTCGGTCGACTGAATCCAGACTACTTCCTTGGTGGGGAGGTCCCGTTGCACAAGAATCTCGCAGAAAAAGCGATCATGACGCGCTGCGCTGAGCCACTGGGCCTGACGCTGCTCGAAGCCGCCAATGGCATCGTTGAGATCGCGAACTCGGCGATGGTGAACGCACTTCGCCTGATCTCTGTGCAGCGCGGATTCGACCCGAGAGACTTCGTGCTTGTGGGATTCGGCGGCGCTGGCCCGGTTCACGCAACAAAACTGGCCATCGATACCGATGTGCCGCTAACCATCATCCCCATGAGTCCCGGAATTACGTCTGCGTTGGGATTGCTGGTCACCGATCTCAAGCATGAGAACTCTCGTACCCGAATCAACCGTGTCTCTAACTCCGTTCCCTCCGAGATTGAGACGATACTGGACGAACTTGAGACGCTTGGGCGAGATGCGTTGGTGAAGGAAGGCGTTCCAGAGTCTGAGATGGATTTCGAGCGGCATGCCGATGTCAGGTATGTGGGCCAAAGCTACGAACTAAGCGTGGAATTAGCACCGGGGACGATCACTCAGGTCACGCTGGATGGTGTGACGGCCGACTATCACGTAGCCCATGAACGAGCTTACGGACACAACGCTCCTGAAGAGCCAGTCGAGTTCGTGAATATGCAAGTGACCGCCCGTGGCGAGATTGCTCGTCCCAACCTCAAAGAGGTAACTAGAGGCACGGGTTCAGATGGCGCTATCAAAGAGACGCGCGACGTTTACTTCGCTGAGTCAGACGGACTTGTTCCCACGCCCGTGTTCGATAGATATCGGCTAGGTGAAGGTGATCAAATCGCCGGTCCTGCGATAGTCGAAGAAGTTGACTCAACAACCGTAATCCACCCCGGCACGTCCGCCACGATAGACGTGGTAGGGAATCTGCTGATTCGGAACGATTAGCCGCTGGCTGATTCATCTGCCCGTGCGGCATGCACTCAGGAGGCGCGGCGCACCCTTCGCGTAGTGCCTGTGGCGGGACGTTCGCCTTTTGGTGAATTTCGGACCTGGCGGGCCTTCACGCGGTCAAACGCCCGCTGTTGCTGTCGCTTTGACGTTCTGCGGGATTGGTAGGCGCGCTGAACTCGACGCTGAATGTCGCCGGGTAGCCAGGGCTTAAAGATGATGTCTCGCACGCCCATGGTCATGAGTGATCCGTGAAGGGTGCGTTCATTGTTGTCCGCTAGCAAAATGACCGACGTTGGTCGGGTGACTGAGTTGCCTTTGATCTGCCGCAAGACTTGTATACCGTCCAGACGTGGAAGTTCCAGATCGATTACGGCCACATCTGGAAGTTCTGCCTCTGTTCGTTTGCTCACGGCGAGTCCGTCAGACTCCACAATCGCTCGGAATCCCGCTCCCTCAACGGCATCGACAAGGAGGTTGAGTTCTGGGCCCACGCCCTTCGCCACCAGAATGCTTCCGCCGTATGGCTTACGACCGGCCCGGAAATCATTCTGCCACGTGACAGCGCGCTGGGCCTTCAGGTCTACTGAAGCCTCCATGTTCTTCCACTCGCCGGTCACCTTTTGATATCGCTCAAGAGTCACCTCGTCGACTGAACCCAACTCGGCGATGTCACGCTCATCGTATTTGACGGATATCTTGACTGGACGATCATGCCGTGGCCCGCCGACGGGTGCTCCAGACTGATCGATAAATGTGAGATCCGCGATACGTCTGCCCATCCGAATCCGAACAGACTCTTCCAGTGGCTCATCTCCACCGTTTACCCTTGCGGCGCCCAGCGAAAGGGGTGTCCTAACGCTTCCCGCTGGGACTTCAACCCTGACAACGCCGTCACTCGTCTCCACCTCACCGCCACGCTCTGGAGTCATCATGGAGATGGCCGCACCCGGCAGGGTGTCGGTCGTCATCATTATTTGTTCAAATGATGTCTCTGCGACCGGGGCGGTCTCTGGAGGTGCATCTGCCTTTTCTGGTTCATCAGCCAGGAACGTGGCCAGATCAATATCCGTCAGATCCCACGGCACCGCGGGAGTCGTTGCGTTCGCCTTGAGGGCCCAACCGACTCGCAGCACAACGTCTTCTGCTGAGTACGGAGTGACCAGGTAGTCGATCACGCCCATTTGGACTGCGGAAGCACGGACCGCCGCACGTTCTGAAGATCCCAGCAAGATCACGGGGAGGCGCTTTGTGGTCGATACTCGGCGCAACTCTTTGAGTACGCTAAGCCCGTCCGGGTTCGCCAGATCAATGTGCAACACAACAACGGTTGGCCTGAGCACTCTAATCAGTTCAAGAGCTGACCCGCCGTCATCAGCTTCGTGAACCAGATGACCTTTGTTTTTGAGCGCGAGCACCATATCCCGGCGTTCGTCACCGGGTCGGATCACAACCATCAGTTGTGCCATTAGTTGCTCATCACTCCTAAGCTGCCCGTTCCTGCGAAAGTTCGGTCTGATCTTGATTCAATACAGGCAGTGAAACCCAGAACGTGCTGCCCTCACCGGGAGTACTGTCGAGAGCAATGTCTCCACCATGCTCTTCAACAATGACACGGGTCACCGCAAGCCCCAAGCCACTTCCACTGTTGGAGCGGGTAATTTCATTGTCTACACGATAGAACGGTTCGAACAGGTCCCTCTGGTCCTCATATGGGATTCCTATTCCCTCATCTTGGACGGCAAAGTCAATTCGATCGTCTTCAACGCTCACAGTGAACCTCACTGTTGCACCCTCAGCCGAGTAGACACAGGCATTGCTCAACAGGTTGGACAGGGCCTGATCTATCCGAGCTCGATCAGCCACAACTGGCATCGGGCCATCGGGGTGATTTGCTTCAAATATCTGACCATGTCTGGCCACGGTTGCTTCGAATCGCTCTGATATCCCAACGCACAACTCATGGAAGTCGAATCGACTGTGCTGAACGGTCATAACGCCGGCACCAAATCGAGTCACGGCAAGTAGATCGTCCAACAACGAGAGCAAACTTATGCCGTTGCGTTGGATGGTGGAGAGATGATCCATCTGACGCTCGCTCAAGTTGCCCTCTCGCTGCGCCTTCAGGACTTCTGTGAAGGCCATCATTGTGGCAAGTGGCGTCTTGAACACGTGAGCCACTGCGGCGGCAAATTCGGCTCGCTCATGGCTCAGCTTCTCGAGTTCGTCGTTCTCGATCTCCAGCGTCGCCTGTCGCTCAATAAGCTCAACTTCGTGAGCATGGGTAATATCTCGGGCAAGGATTCCGGAGATCTGATCAGCGATTCGATCAATGATTCGCTCGTGATTCAGATTGTAGCTGTCGACCTGCTGAGCATGCAGTGAGAGCACACCAATGACTCGGCCATCGTGCTGAATAGGGGCGGCGATCGAAGAGTCAAATACGCCGCCCTGATTATCTGAACTGGCGTCCGATAGTGACCCTCTGGAGACTCGAACTGGTCTCCCGGTGTCAGCGGCAAAGCTTGCCAGCTTAACTTCGGACACCCGGTCATCGGTGGATGCGACTTCCTGAACGCCGTCGATGTAGCGAAGGCTCATGGAACCTCTGTCTCCGTCAATGGTCAGGAGACTCATCCGATCAAATGCAATCAGATTGCGAATGCTATTTGCGGCGTGGCTGTATATTTCGTCAAAATCTGTGGCAGACCCAAGCACCCTGCTGAGATCAGCCAGTGATTCAGACTCAAGCCACTGCGATGCAGCGTTCTCTCGCTCAACGCGCATCCGAGCGACCAGCCATACGGTCAACGCTGCTGATGTGGCGATGAGTAGTGCTTGAATCGGTGTCTGACTGGCGACGTATGAACCCGGGTCGAGCAGTATCAGGTTTGCGCCGATAAGCCATGCGGCGAATATGAGGCCCTGTGCTGCACCCAACAGCCAGCCAAGTCGAACGGCGGTGGCTGCAAGAATTGGGAGTGTAGCGAGGTGGACGTCGTTCAATCGAGTCGAATCACCAAGTAGCCACGTAGAGCCGGTCCATACAGCCAGCACGATAACAAGATCAAGCGCGAGACCACCAACGAATACCTTCTGCACATGGCCACGAATGAGAGCAGCCATCAGCCCAAGGTTTACGAGCGCCCCAATAGCGGTGACGATGGTCAGGAAGGTAAATGCACCGCTATCGTCGATAAATGAGATCAGGCCTGCCGTGGCGAGTGCCGCCAGGAAGAATCGGCCCATGATCCAGAGCCACTCTGCACGCGTACTCGCGCTCGCGAAGAGAAAACCGGCGGACGAATTTCGTCCCGGTTCTCTGAGGGCATTTCGCAAGTTGAACAATTAGGGGGTTTCGGCTCCAGCAAAGACCAGTGTAGACCGGTTCAGTACGGCTGCTCAATCCAGAATAGAATCCGGGCACTGATTAGGCGTTAGGCCTTTCCGCTGATATGGCGTGGAGGAAACTGCCAATCATTGCCTGATTCCCCGTGTTCAGGCCCCGTATTCAGGATGGCGCCTCCGAAGCGCAGCGAGCACACCACAGGAGTTCCGGCTTGTTGAAAATTATTGATACCCATCACCACCTGTGGGACCTGGAAAACAACTACTATCCATGGCTGATGGACCTGACCGATGACTTTGTTGGTGACCACGGTTCTTTCCGTAAGACTTACCTGATTGACGATCTTCATCGTGACGCTGGGGAACTGGATCTGATCAAGTCTGTGCACGTTCAGGCTGAGTTCGACCACAACGATGATCCGGTGAAAGAGACCGCATGGCTGCAGGGCGTGGCGGACGATCCGAATTCGCGTGGCATGCCAAATGCGATTGTGGGATTCGCCGACCTAACCGCCCCAGACGTTGACGACACGCTGATGCGCCATGCAGAACATGCAAACATGCGCGGTATCAGGCACATGCTCAACTATGCCGATGATCCGGGCCTTCGGTCCACTGAGCAGGCCCACCTGATGAGCAATCCCGACTGGCAACGAGGATATCGACTGCTGGCGAATCACAATATGTCGTTCGATCTCCAGATCTGGTCGTGGCAACTGCAGGAGGCCGCGACGCTGGCGAAGGAGATTCCAGACGTCCCCATCATCGTGAACCATACCGCCATTCCGAAAGACCTGAACGCCGATCTGGCTGATGATTGGCGGGCTGGCTTGCGCGCTCTTGCTGAGGCACCGCAGGTATCCATGAAAATTTCGGCTCTGAGCATGATGGATCAAAGTTGGACCACAGAAATGATACGGCCGTGGGTGCTGCATTCAATTGAGATACTTGGAGTGGACCGATGCATGTTTGCCAGCAACTTTCCGGTCGATAAGCTGATGACGACGTACTCTCGACTCTGGAACGCCTACGATGAGATAGTCAGCGATTTCTCGGAGGCCGAGCGAGACATGCTTTTCTGGGGAAACGCGGAGAAGTACTACCGAATCTAGGCTAGGCTACGCCGCCTTAACTGGGCTGATAGGCTTTTCGGACCGACAGCCACCAGTGGAGCGTATTTACTCTTGAAGAACCTGCTCTAACCATCTATTCCGGTTAGTAGCAGCGCGCCGCATTCGCGTCGCGTGTAATTTGCAGGTGTCACTTGTGTCTATTTCAGGACTGTCTGTCTCCGGGGTGTCCATCAATCTGGGCGTCCGTTCACTTTTATCAAACGTATCCTTCGTAGTTAATCATGGCACTTGTGTGGCCCTGATTGGCCGTAATCGCTCAGGGAAATCAACTCTGATGCGCGCTATCGCGGGTGAGATCAAGCCTGACTAAGGGTCGATTTCTATTGCACATGATTCGCGAGTGGGCTATCTCCCGCAGCAGATCAATGCTGCTCCAAATGCGACTGTGGCCGGCGTTGTGCGGTCAGGGCGCCCAGACCTTGAGGCTGCCTGGGAGACTCTCGATGAATCCGCCCGCCTGATATCCGATGACCCAGAAAAAGGCGTGGCCGCGTACGACTCAGCGATGGCTCAATACCTTGCTCTCGGCGGGTATGAAACCGACGCGGAGATCGAACACGCCATGAGGGCCGTCGGCCTTTCCGCCAGCCTCCTCGATATGCCGTTCGACAAACTCAGCGGCGGTATGCAGACACGCATCGGCATCGCCAGTCTGCTGTTCTCCAACGCCGGCACGCTGTTGATGGACGAGCCCACGAACCACCTTGATTTAGAGTCGTTGGCGTGGCTTGAGGGCTTCCTGAAGAGATTCACGGGCGTCGTGCTGTTGATCACGCACGACAGGATGTTGCTGAATCGCTCTGCAGACCAGTTGGTCTATCTGGACGACGTCACGCAAGAGGCGATCATCCACCATGGAACTTATGACGGATTCGTGGAGCGGCTGGAATCTGAGCGGCGCATCCAACTTGCCGAGTACAAGGACCAACAGGGCGAAGTAAAGCGCGTGGAAGCCGATATCAGGCGGACCAAACAGCAGGCGCTCGGTACCGAAAAGGCCACAACTAACGACCAACTCAGGCGACTCTCCAAAAAGGTTGCGAAGAAAGCAAAGTCACGCGAGAAGAGCCTGGATCGATATCTGGACAGTGAAGATCGAGTGGACAAACCGGGGTCGCACTGGGAGCTAAAGATCGACTTCCCGGAAGTCGCACGCAGTGGCGATCAGGTAGCGCGCCTCGAGGACTTAGCTTTCCGGTACGGCGGGTATGACGAGACAGAAATGTTTCGCAACCTGAACTCGGAAATTACCTATGGTGAGCGAATAATCATCCTTGGACCAAACGGTGTCGGCAAAACAACTCTACTAAGGCTGCTTCTGGGTGAATTAACGCCTACAGTCGGATCCGTGGTGATGGGGCACGGGGTTGTCTCCGGGTACCTGCGTCAGCACGTTGAGTTCGTGGAAGCGGACATGACGCCCGTTAGCCTCATCCAGCAGGCCGCCGGCTACTCGGAATCTGAGGCCCGCACGTACCTGCACTACTTTCTATTCGAGGGAGATGCACCTTTCACCCCGGTGACATCGATGAGCTACGGCGAGCGTAAGCGGCTCGATCTGGCGGCGATGATCGTGCGCGGCGTGAACCTTTTATTGCTCGATGAGCCGATGAACCACATGGACATTGAGGCCAGAGAAAAGATCGAGTTGGCGCTGGAGAAGTTCCCCGGCACGATTGTCTCCGTCACTCACGACAGGGAGTTTGCGCGGCGGTTTGGCACTCGATTCTGGGTACTTGAGCAAGAGAGGGGAGGCGTGAGTCTGGAGTCGATCGTTGACCCTGAATTGATCGCGCATCTGGCGGGGGTGCCTGCCGTACGGGCAATGGCCGCGGGGCGGCGGACCAGTAGCGAGTAGCAGTCATCCTGAATCGGTCTCGGATGTCGGGGGATAGCGCAATAGGGAACGAAGTAATCGCACCACCTTCGGTAGCGGCGGGTCTAAGACCCGCCCCGGGGACGCGCACCTGATACGACCATACACGCACGATTACTGCACAAGAGCGGGACTTAGACCCGCCGCTACCGGAAGAAAGCAGCCATGCGCGCAGCCGTCCACCTATACTTCACCGTCAAATAGCCCTTCCATTACAGTGAGGACAATATGACGGACACAGCGGACGTTGTTGTAGTTGGCGGCGGAGTGCACGGGACCAGTATTGCCTGGAACCTTGCGAAGCGTGGAGCCGGGCGGGTTGTGCTGCTTGAGAAGACTGGTATTGCCGCCGGTGCCACACAGTACTCGAGTGCGAACAGCCGATTGCACTACCAGCTTGAGACGCTGGCGAAGATGGCGCTGTTTGGACAGAACATGTTCAAGAATTTCAAGGAAGAGGTGGGCGGCGATTGCGGGTGGAACCAGATTGGCTACGTGGTCCTGTTGCCGGAGGCCGATGTTAAACCGGCACGAGAGATAGTCGAGATGCAGCAGAGGATTGGCATTGCCGCACGGATGATCACGAACGATGAGATTGCTGAGATGGAGCCGACGACGAATATGGAGGGCATCATTGCGGGCTGTATCGAGCCCACATCCGGCCACGCTGATGGGTCGCTCACGGCGCACTCGTTCGCCGATGCAGCGGCTCGGGAGGGCGTTGAGTTGCGCATTGGGGCTGAAGTGCTTGGGATCTCAAAGCAGGGCGATGGCATTGAGGTCAAGACTGACAAAGGATCGATCAACGCCGGAAACGCGGTCCTCGCCACCGGATTCCGAACGTCTGCGTTACTGGCACAGGTGGGCGTGGATATGCCGATTAACCCCATTCGCCACACGATTGCGATCGTTGAGCGCGCCCCAGGAATGAGCGACTCACATCCTGTGATCTCAGACCACGTCTCGCTGGGCTACTACCGCCCTACCGGCCCCGGACTCACGCTCATCGGCGTGCACGATCCGCTTGAGGGCGAACCTGATGATGAGGTTGAGGCAGAACGCGCACCGAGGCAGGGCGTAGAAGTTGAGCTGGCCTCGCGATTTGCCGAGCGCTATCCGAATCAGGAGAACGCGAGGTTGCGGCAGGGGTACACCGGCGTCTACGATTGCACGCCTGATTTCCAACCGGCGTTTGGAGCGGTGCCAGGAACGCCGGGACTCTTCGTGGATGCGGGGTACAGCGGCCACGGATTCAAATTAAGCCCGGCGGCTGGACATCTCATGGCTGATCTGATTTTGGACGGTAAAACGTCGTTCGTAGACATGACGCCTTTCCGGGTTGAGCGGTTCGCTGAGGGCGATCTGATTACCGCTGGCGGTGGATACGACTCGCGCATTCTTGCGTAAGAGTTCCTGAACCCGTTGTCCATTGTGTAAACGCACAACATTTCAGAGATCTACGATCCGATCACCGATGAGTGGCAGATATGAATAACCCGCGCAGCGGTCACACGCTCTCGGAGCTGTCTGATGGCAGGATCATTGTGGTGGGTGGCACCAGCGAGACTGGCTTCCACACCACGTCTGAGGTTCACGATTCCTCCACCCAGGAATGGACCGTTGTTGGCGAGATGGCAACGGTGCGGCTGTCACACGCAACAACGGCTCTGCCGGACGGACGAGTGCTGGTAACAGGTGGATTCACCGGCAGCGCATCTGTATCGCTCATGGAGATCTACACGCCGTAGCGCTATTGTTTTCCGCGTGAAAGCTTGACTGCCGCTATTTCCAGACTATTGTGCTCTTGAGCAAACTGGCACAAGAAATGGAATCTGCACAATTGTCGCAATCACCATCTAACTTCGGAATCAATGCATCCATGGACGTGATGATCCCCATGCGGGATGGCGTCCGGTTGGCCACAGACGTGTACCGGCCGGCCGATCAGGATGGCAAATTGGTGGATGGCCAGTTCCCTGTGATCATTGGGCGTACATCATACGACAAATCTAACCCTGTGATTTGGGTCAATCCGGTTGCGAAATTCTTCGTATCTCACGGTTACACAGTGCTACTCCAGGACCTGCGTGGACGCGGTGTATCCGAAGGTACCGGCCAGTACCACCACACGGCGAACCCGCAGGAAGGCCCGGATGGGTACGACACCATCGAATGGGCAGCCGCGCAGCCGTGGTCCAACGGCAAAGTCGGCATGGTTGGCAGCTCTCACGGCGGCATCGTGCAGAACATGGCGTCGCTCTACCGCCCTCCCCACCTGTCTGCTCTCTGGGTAGACGTAGCTCCAACCAACGCATTTCGCGATGAAGCGCGCCAGGGCGGTGCGATGGGCCTCCACATGTTCGGCGCGATGTTCCTGCACGCCTACGACTCCCAGGAGATCCGCGATAACCCGCGGGCGATTGCAGAAGTCCAGAAGGGCGCTGAGGACCTGCGTGCTCAGGTCTACAACACGCCGTTCACACATGGCTCGACTCCCATCAAGCACGTGCCCAACATGGAAAACATCCTGATGCACTACTACCAGGATGGCGTCTACAACGACTTCTGGGCACAGGAATCGCTGGATCAGACTCCCCACTTCGCTCGCATGGCTGATATTCCGGCCGTGTACAGCGGCGGTTGGTACGACCCGTTTGCGTGGGATGTGACGGAGCAGTTTGCCCACATGGCGGAGCAGAACAGCACGCCTCAGAGGCTGGTCATGGGGCCGTGGAACCACCTGATGATTCGAGGAGCGGGATCAAGCTCAGTTGGCGAGGTGAACTTTGGGCAGTCGGCGCACTGGGGTGACCCCGTCTACAACGCGCGAAGGCTGAGATGGTTCGATCGCTGGCTCAAAGACATCGAAAACGGCGTCGATGATGAACCACCGGTTGAGATATTCATCATGGGCGGAGGCGACGGCGGTGTGACCGAGCGCGGCCACCTGCAGCATGGTGGAGCGTGGCGAACGGAGTCGGAATGGCCTCCGGCACGGACCGAGCAGCGGGATCTGCATCTGACGTCAGATGGCGGTCTTTCTGACGAAGCGCAGGTTGAGCCAGGCCTCATCGAGTGGACTCACGACCCAGATAATCCCGTGCCTTCTCTGGGCGCAAACGTCACGGGACTGTACGAGTGGGTTCAGCTACCCGAAGGCATCGATGAGGCGTATGTGCCGCCTCGGGCGCGCATGAATTCGATGATCATTGATGGGCCGATTCATCAGCGCGAGCGGCCAGATGCCACGGCCAGCGCACCGCCCTACCCTCTGCTATCTGAACGCGCTGATGTAAACGTATTCCAGACCGAGCCACTGAGTGAAGCCATAGAAGTTACTGGCCCAATTGAAGTCACCCTGTGGGTCTCATCGTCAGCGCTGGACACGGACTTCACGGCCAAGCTGCTGGATATATATCCGCCCAGCAGCGACCACCCGGACGGGTTCCATCTGGCGCTTGCAGACTCCATCCTGCGTGCCCGCTTCCGCGAAGGATTCGATCATGAGACCTTCATGGACCCGGGAACGGTCTACGAGATCAAGGTCCCGCTGCCACCAATCTCCAACCTGTTCGCAGCAGACCACCGAATCCGGCTGGACATAGCCAGCAGCAACTTCCCCCGATTCGACATCAATCCCGGCACAGGCGAGCCAATGGGCAGGCACACGAAGAGCGTGAGCGCCACGAACGCGCTGCACTTTGGGTCGGGACATGCGCCACGGGTTACGTTGCCGGTTATCCCGGGATAGTTTCACGAACCACGTTCGTTCGCTAGAATTCTGCCGTGGCAATAGATAAGACGGTTACAACATTCGAAGAGGCCGTGTCGGATATTCCGAACGGCGCCTCAATCATGATCGGCGGCTTCGGCGGTCAGGGTGGGATGCCTCACCGCCTCATGGTCGCTCTTGTGGCGCAGGGTGCGGGCGAGTTAACGATCATTGGAAACACCGCAGGCATTGCCGCGCCTACGGGTTTTGGCTGGCCTGAGGGTGAGACGCCGATTGATCATGCGATTCTGATCGAGAATGGGCAGATCGCGAAAGTGATCGCGTCGTTCCCGGTGTCGGGGTCCGTCTCCAGGCCTAACGCCTTTGAGCTTGCGTTCCAACGAGGCGAGATTGAACTGGAAGTTGTTCCGCAGGGGACGCTTGCGGAGCGTATTCGGGCTGGCGGTGCAGGTATTCCAGCGTTCTACACGCCCACAGCCGCGGGTACTGACCTGGGCGAAGGCAAAGAGACCCGCGTGTTTGACGGCCGTGAAAATGTCCTTGAACTCAGCATGCGTGCCGATTTTGCACTGGTTCGAGCGCATAAGGCAGATAAGGTTGGCAATCTGATCTACTCCGGCACCTCTCGCAGCTTCAACATGCCGATGGCCACCGCTGCGGACGTAACAATCGCAGAAGTGGACGAGATTGTTGAGCCTGGCGGTATCGATGCAGAGCGGGTCGACACGCCAAGTATTTACATCGACCGGATCGTGGCAAGGAACTCAAACGCATGAGTATGCCAAACGACCCTGCGCCACGTCTGGAACGCGAGATTCTCGCGATGCGGGTGGCGAAGGAGTTTCAGGACGGCGATGTGGTGAATCTGGGCATCGGCATTCCAACGCTCTGCTCAGATTTCGTGCCACCGGGTGTGCAACTTTTGTATCACAGTGAAAGTGGTGTTCTGAACTGCGGGCCTCTCGCGGGCGAAGGCAACGGTGACGTTGACCTGATCAACGCTGGTGGCCAGTTCCTGGAACCAGTTCCGGGCATGGCGTTCTTCGACTCAGCAGAGGCGTTTGCAATGATTCGTGGCGGCCATATTGACGTGACCGTTCTGGGTTCGCTACAGGTCTCCGCAACGGGCGACATGGCGAACTGGTTCTTGCCGTCCAGGGGAGTTGGCAACGTGGGTGGCGCTATGGATCTGGCGGTTGGGGCGAAAAGAGTTATCGCCGCAATGGAGCACAACGACCGCACGGGTGCATCAAAAATTGTTCAAGAATGCACATACCCACTAACAAGTCAGGGATGCATGAGTCTAATCGTCACTGATATCGCCGTGTTCAAAGTGGACGAACGAGGATTAGAACTTATCGAAATGGCACCCGGGTGGATTCCCGAGAACATTTCTGAAGTTACGGACGCGAAATTTGAAGTCGCAAATGACGTCAAAGAATTCGAACTATTGTAAGTAGTTTGGCGGAGCGTTCAGCCCTTAGCCGTAAGGCTCAGGTTGTCGCAAAGGCAGCGCTGTGTTGGAGACTCAGGCTCGTTTACGGGGCCTTCCGGGGCCGCGTGCGAACAGAATTCGGTCTTCCTCAACAACTATCTTGAGCTTCTTGCCAGCCACTTTGGCGGCGTACGCAAGCTTCGCCCGAATCTTTGCAGGGTCTTGACCCGGTGCAAGGCTGATCGCCTTTGCTTTACCTGGAGTTAGCGAATCAATCGCCTCAACCAGTGCCTTGGTTTCAGCCGATCGAACGCGGCCTCTGCTTCTGGACTGCTTGAGTTCTTTGATATCAGCGTCGACGATATTCAGGCTCATGAAATGTCTTCCCGCTTCCCCTAATTATGTCCATCGCATCCTCATGTTTGGTCTGAAACTCCGGGGCCGGGGGGTACCACCGGTATCGAACCAATCAACGGACTATTACGATTGTAAATGGAATGGGAGTATGAGTCCATGTTTGGGTTTGTATTAGAGATCAAATAAATGAACGAAATGTTTCTTCGCTGAGCAGCGCGTAATATCACTAAAGAACTACACACTCGCTGCAAATGCCTATCGATTGTCTTGTTTCGTGACGATCACTGTCATCACAAATGGAGTAATACAACCATTGTGAGATGCGCTAAGCGACTTCATACTGTCTTTTATGGGATCTCGGCGACAAATATTCGCACTAATTTTCACCGCGTTATTCGCGGTGGTGATTTCCGCGTGCGGTAGCAACGATCCTGAAGAGATCAACTCGCCTACGTCAACAAGTGTTTCTGCACCCGTGGATTCGCAGGAACCGACGGTTGAGAACGGTGGTACCGCGGGAGATATCCCCGGTCTGGTAGGCACTCCAGACAATGGAGGAGAGCCGTATCTTCCTGTTCCTACTGCAACGCCAGCGCTTCCGAACGATGTGTCCGGAAAGTCCACGAACGCCGATCCAACGCCAGATATCAGGCCGACACCGACGACGATAGCGATCACTCCGTCTGCAGGGGATGATCCCGAAGTAGCAACGGCAACTGTCCAGCCGGGCGGTACCGCCACGGTCAATCCACCTGGCGCGACACCAACCGCAGTTTCCATCGTCGATACACCAACCGCAGTTTCCATCGTCGATACACCAACGCCGGTTTCCGCCAGCGCCACGCCGATACCGATCGCCACCGTTGCGATAGTCCCGACGGCAACGCCAACCGCAACTCCATTCCCAACGCCTACGGATGTTCCTGGCGCCACGCCAAGGCCCACGGCGCGGCCTACTCGAACACCAACGCCAACGCCAGTTCAAATACCAACAGCAGCCCCTCTGCCAACCCCAACGGCTATCGTTCTCGCAACACCGGCAGTTACCCCTACGGCTACACCGACTCACACGCCAGTGCCCACCGTCGCCACAAATACGCCAACGCCAGTTCCCGTTCCGGATGATCGGTTCGGGATAGTCCTACATACACAAAATCCAGTGGAGCAGGAATGGTTCCTCGAACAATTGGGGGCCACCTGGTTTCTTGACGGGGGTTATCGCCCAGACGCCCCCGATGGCACAAACAAAATCATGTTTGTCGGAAGTCTTCCAAATATCAACTCTCGGGAAACCGGCCCCACCGATGTGGACCTCTTCCATTTGGCAGAAGCGAATCCCGGTGCTGTATGGGTTATCGCAAACGAGCCGAATCGGCGAGTCGACGATGGGTATACCGTCGAAAACATCATTGATGATCTGCAGGCTATCTACAAAGCGATAAAAACCGCGGACTCCACCGCCCGCATAGCCAGTCCTCCGCAACTCAACTGGCTCTTTACCTGCCTGGGATGCAACGCTACTTTCCCCAGGGGAACCGACTGGATTCCTGAATTCAGGGAGGCATATTTCTTTAGGACTGGTGAAGAGCCCCCCATTGATATCTGGACGGTGAATGCTTATCCGCTTGTTTGGAATGACCTTCCAACGATCAATCCACAAATAGTCACCAATCAAATCTTGGGCCTGCGGGTGTGGTTGGACGGAATCCCTGCGCAAAAACACAAGCCCATCTGGGTTACAGAGGTCGGCCTGCACTGGGGCTGGGACAACATTCGGTTCGACGAGCCGGCCTGTAACGGTCTCCCGTTTCCTGACGGTACGTATCAGGAAGGATCAACGACCGCCTATTTGAATTCTGTCTATGATTGGCTTGAGGACAACGCCGCGGTACTTAACGTTGAGCGATGGTTTCAGTACATTTCGTATCACGACATCACTGGCTGTAATACCGACGGTTATGCGGGTGTAACGCTGTTTGACGGCCGCCACATCGGGGCCAACCTGACAGAGGCAGGTCAAACCTTCCGAGATCGCGCCACCGGCGTTCGATAGTTTCCGACAGGTACGTCTGGCACATTGGTGCCTGGGCAGCTAGATTTGCTGCACGATGATTCCAAACTCTTTTGTTGTGTTCCCCGGCGTCCGGCACTCAGTTGAACAGAAAATCTGGGATGCTGGGATTACTGACTGGACTGCAGCGCCAGCAGCAGCGCTAGAAAAGTGGATTGCTGAGCCTGATCTCGATGCTGGTCGAGCGGCGCTTGAAGATCGCAACGCACGGCATTTCAATGACGCCATTCTTGGCTCAGACAGGTGGCGTCTCTATCAGGACTTCATTGACGCCGCCGCGTTCCTGGACATCGAGACCACTGGCCTCTCTGCCGGTGACGCAGTCGTCACCATGGTTGGCGTTTTGGACCGGACCGGGTTCACGGCCTACACCCGCGGAGAGAATCTGGAAGATCTTCCAGAAGCGATCTCAAAGAACAAGTTGATCGTTACATTCAACGGCGCAAGTTTTGATCTGCCGTTTTTGAGGCACGAATTTCGACAATCCGGGCAGGACGATCTTTTTGACCACGCCGCACATCTAGATTTGAGATACGCAATGAAAAAGGCCGGCTACACCGGCGGATTGAAACGAATTGAGCAAGCGCTGGGAGTGGGCCGGGAAACTGCGCTCTCCAAACTTAGTGGCAGGGACGCAATTACGCTCTGGCGGATGGCTGATGAGGGTGAGAAAGGCGCGATGGAGACATTGATCCGGTACAACGCTGAAGATGTGGCATCACTGCCTGATCTCGCATCGATTGCCTACGATGAACTCAGTGCAAGCCTTCCAATCGATCTCCCACCGGCACAAAAGCGCCACTGGGTGGACACTGAGACTCTCCCATTTGACGTTGAACTGGTGAACTACATCACGCGGGGTAGGTAGTTGTCTCCAATTGGAATAGAGCGCACCCCGTGCTCAGTGCTAAACTCGCGGATAGGCATTTCTACTGGTGAACCCAGGGCCACGGCGGCCGAATCCTCACGATAACCGACAACACAAAGTACTGATTAGATTTGTCAGAACTCGAATATTTCGAAAAACCACAACTGAAGCGCACCATCCTCTTCACCGCATTTTCAGGCTGGCCTGACGCGTCTGAAGCGGCTACGCGCGCTGCTCGCTATATGGTCAGGCACCTCGGTGCTCGACGCTTTGCGGCAATCGACCCGGAAGAGTTTCATCTCTACACGGAACAACGGCCGACTATATCGACGACCCGATCTGGCAATCGCCGAATCAAGTGGCCAAAGTACCGCTTCTACGCGTGGCGACCAGAAGATCCTGAAGAGCGCGATGTGGTGATCATGATCGGCTCTGAGCCTCAGCTCAAGTGGCGCCGTTTCTCTGAGTTGATTCTAGATGTGGTGAAGACGTGCAACGTGGAGTTGGTGGTAACGCTGGGCGCGTTGCTGGATGCCGTTCCGCACACGCGCCCGCCGCGGGTCACCTCAAGTGCTACAAGTACTGAACTGGGTGCCGATCTGTCGCATATCCAATGGGGCCCGTCCCGCTATGAAGGTCCTACAGGTATCACTTCTGTGGTGATTGACGCGGTCTCAAAAGTTGGCATTGAGTCCGCCAGCATCTGGGGTCACGCACCCCACTACTTGCAGGTGCGCCCGAACCCGGTGGTGACACTGGCGCTTGTGCAGGCCGCCCAACAATTTGTATCTCAACCGATGGATGTCCAACGACTTCAGAATCGCTCTGAAGAGTTTGCGACAACCATCGAGCGCGCCCTTGAAGACCAGGATCAGGTCAAGGGCTACGTGAAACAACTTGAACAGAAATATGACTCGGATTCCGATGAGGACGAGGACCAGAACACGTTCCTTGAGGCCGACACTGACGCCCTTGTGGCGGAAGTAGAAGAGTTCCTACGCAAGGGATCCGACCACCAATCAAACGATGGAGACCCACCTGTTGCCTGAGCTGATCGAGCGCCTGCACAACCTTGGCAAGACCGACCCCGCACCGATGGGATTCGGTCGAAGGGTTGAAACAAAGCAAAACCCCGCCCTCCTCATCATCGGTCAGACTTCTCCCTCCAAAGCCAAAGCATTCCTGGACTCCTCAAATGTGGAATCTGTGGATGCGCTGCTTCTGGATGGCGTTCCGGCAAAGACAGCTACCGAGGCCCTCAAAGACGTCGTCTGGGGCATCAAGGCCTCCAAGATTAGCCATGATGAGATGGATACATTGAAGGATGCGGGCTGCGATCTGGTTCTGATCGACTCCACAGACGTTCACGCCTCGGTCCTTCGGGACGACGGAATGGCGAAGGGCATCGCATTGCCGTTGGACGTAAAGGAGCAGGATGCCCACGTCCTGGATGATCTGCCGTTCGATTTCCTGACCGTTGACTACACCACGAAAGTTGGTGAACTGACGGTTGCCGCGCTGATGAGCTATCAAGCTTCTATCTCAATGGTCAGCAAGCACATCTTCCTTCGAGTAAGTGAGTCGCCTGAGGCCGAGGAACTTGAGCGACTTCGCGACCTTCCGTGCGACGCAGTCATTGTTGATCTTGACTCAATATCTGATGATGCACTCTCCACGCTTCGTGAACGGGTAAACGGCCTGGAAGCTCGCAAGCCTCGGAACCACCAAGACGAGCCTGTGTCAGCGCAAACGTCATCAGGCAGTGCTGACGGAGAAGATCATGATCACGAACATGAGCACGAGCACGAAGAAGAAGAAGACTTTTAGGTCGGCATAGCGGGCTGAGAAACCTCGCTATGTCTCCTCACATCTCGTGTTACTAACCAACTTTGACCTGCTGCGCAATGACCCCTCGACGTGGTTCGCCCTACTACTTGTCGTGGCGTTTGGAGCGGCCAGCGCTGTAACCGTTCATGAGGCTACTCATGCCTGGACAGCGCTGCGCCTGGGTGACCGGACGGCATTCTCCCAGGGGCGCGTCACGTTGAACCCCAGAGCTCATATCGACCCCAACGGTGCGATTCTCTTCCTGCTCGTCTTCTTCGGATGGGGGAAGCCAACACCGGTCAATCCAATGAACATGTTTGTTGACCCAAGGCGCGGCATGGCGCTCGTATCGGCCGCTGGTCCTATATCCAACGTGCTGCTCGCCACACTGTTTGCTCTGCCATTCCGCGCAGGCTTGCTCGATTGGCGATCCCCATCATTCAACGCACCTCTATCCGGCGGCACAGCAGAATCGATGATTGCTGACTTCCTGGCGTACGGCATCCTGTTGAACTCATTTCTGGCGGTGTTCAACTTGATTCCACTCCCACCACTAGATGGATTCAAGCTTGCTGTTGGCATCCTTCCTGTCCCTGCCGCTCGTAGATTCAACCAATTGGGTCGGTACGGCTTCGGCCCCCTCGGGGTGTTGCTCTTCCTTGAATTCCTCACGCCTGTGGGTATTCTTTCAAACGTACTTGTCCCATTCGCGGACCTGATAATCGAATCTGCATCTGGTCACTCCGTGAGGTGAGCGTTGTATGCTGACTTATCACCTCAAACGATGACGCTGTACGAACTTTAAGTTTCTGGGAGCATCCGGGCGGTATATTTATGGAACGAATAACAATAATTGGGCTTGGCTACATTGGCTCTTCAATTGGTTACACCCTTCGGCTGAACCACTCGAAAAAGTATGAAGTAGTTGGATTTGACTACGATACTGGAGTTCAGCAGAAGGCCGATAAAACTGGTGCGTTGGATAAAAGCGAATGGTCCATGCCTGATGCCATAAAAGGCGCGGACAAGGTTGTCATCGCCACTCCCGCCAATGCGGCGCGCTCCGTTCTTGAGGATATGGCTAACTACCTGAGTCCGGGCGCGACTGTGATTGACACAACGAACACAGCCACTGATATCACCAGTTGGGCGGAAGAATTGCTGCCCAATTCCGTTGGTTTCGTTTCCACATACCCGCTGGTATCTGGTCGCGGTATTGAAGACGCCACCGGTGCGGCGTTTGAGGGCGCGAAATGGGCCGCAGCGCCATCGCCAAAGGCACCTCAGGAGGCCGTGCGCGGCACGATTCGCTTGATTGAAGACCTTGGCGCTACAGCATTTTTCATTAGCTCCGAAGAGCATGACAGCTACCTTGCTGCGGCGGCGAACCTCCCCGTTATTGTCTCCAATGCCATGATGCTAACCGCTGCACGTAGCCCTTCCTGGAGGGAGATCAGCAAGTTTGCCACGGAGCAATTTGGTGATGCATCAAGTGCGGCAGGAATTGATCCCGCGACCAATCTGGGAGCTCTCACGGCCAACTCTGAAATGACGATCCACTGGATCGAACAGATGATTATTGAACTGAATGACTTCCGGACGATGCTTGAGAGCGAAGACCGTGCAGATCCCGATGGTCCGTTGGCAGAAACGATGAACCAGGCCTGGGATGCGAGACTCCGCTGGGAGAACAACATCTCCCCGGCTGAAATCCAGCGACCCGAACTGCCCACTAGCGGTGACATGATGCTGGGCGTGCTGGTTGGCTACGGCGTTGCGGAAAAGCTGCGGGCCAACCGCAACCCAAAGTACGATAAGTTTTGAGCAATGGCGGCTCTGGCACGGTAAAGGCCGTCACGGTATCAAGACCCTCAAAACTGCGAGGCACGATTTCGCCACCCGGTGACAAATCGATATCTCATCGTGCAGCGATGCTCAACGCCGTGGCCAACGGAGAAGCGCGTGTAACCAACTTCTCTTCCGGCGAAGATTGCACCTCTACGGTTGGAATCCTCCGGGCACTAGGAGTGGACATCCGTCGCTCACCCGGTAGCGATGGCCTTGGCGACTCCCTGGTTGTTCGAGGCGTAGGAATGAATGGGCTCACCGAAGCCGGCGACATTCTGGATACGGGTAACAGCGGCACTACGACCCGCCTCATGTCAGGCATTCTGGCGGGTCGCGATTTTCAGTCAATCCTTAACGGCGATGAGTCGATTCGATCTCGCCCCATGGGCAGGGTCATCGACCCGTTGCGCCAGATGGGGGCAAATATCTCAGCCCGCGATGACGGCAGGCATGCCCCGATTGTGTTTCACGGCGGTGAACTGCACGGCATCGATTTCAGTCAGCCCGTGGCGAGCGCTCAGGTGAAATCGTGCCTGTTGTTCGCCGGAATGCGTGCAGAAGGCACGACCACCGTGAGATCTCCCGCTGCGTCCCGGGACCACTCCGAGCGCATGCTACGGGCGATGGGCGCACCGGTGGTTGAGGATGACCCCGACGTCTCGATCACGCCGTGCGATCTCTCGTCAGTGGATGTGGACATCCCCGGTGACATCAGCTCTGCTGCGTTCTGGCTGGTGGCTGGAATTACGCACCCCGATGCGGAGATCACGGTACGAAACGTTGGTCTGAACCCCACTCGCACAGGACTCCTGACCGTGCTGGAGCAGATGGGCGCTGATATCCAAATTGTGAACGCGCGCGACTCGGCGGGCGAGCCGGTGGGCGATCTGATTGCTCGTTCCAGCAAGCTGCGAGGCGTGCATATTGGCGGTGACCTGATTCCGTCGCTGATTGATGAAGTACCAGTGATCGCAGTCGCCGCGGCTCTTGCTGATGGCGAGACTGTGATCACCGAGGCCGAAGAGTTGCGAGTCAAGGAATCTGATCGGATTGCGGCAACCGTAGCGTGGCTGCGGGCGGCGGGCGGTGAGGTGGAAGACCGCCCAGATGGCATGACTATCTCCGGGGTGAAATCGCTCCACGGCGTCACCGCAGACAGCTTTGGCGATCACAGAATTGCCATGGCACTGGCGATCGCAGGACTCGTGGCTGAGGGCGAGGTCAACATCGAGAACGCGTCTGCCGCCGATATCTCGTACCCAACCTACTGGCGCGATCTTGAGAGCATCGCCGGCGTGATCGGGTGAGCAAAGAGTTCCCTAAAACCATAGACCCAATTCCCCTGATTGTTGTGGTTTCAGGGCCGTCCGGCGTTGGCAAGGACACGCTTCTCGAACGCATGGAAGAGACCCATTCTGATCTTAATTTTTACTTCGTAGTCACCGCTACAACTCGACTCCCAAGAGAGGGTGAGCAAGATGGAATCAACCACCTTTTCCTCTCCCGCACGCAGTTTGAAATACTGCTGGAAGACAATCAGCTTCTTGAGCATGCAGAGGTATACGGCAACTACTACGGCGTGCCCAAACGTCAGGTTGCGCGCTCACTGAATGAAGGCAAGCATGTGATCCTGCGCGTAGATTACCAGGGCGCTGAGCGTATTCGGACCATGGTGCCTGAGGCTCTATTCGTCTTCGTAATGCCGCCAGACAAAGAGACCCTCAGAACACGACTTGTTGCGAGGGGTCAGGACACGCTGGAGTCGATCGAGCAGCGCATGGCGTCGGCTGATCACGAGATGGAAGTTGGCATGACCTTCAACTATCAGATCGTAAATCACGATGGAAAGCTTGATGAACTCGTCGAAGAACTCGTGCAGATCATCGAAAGTGAGTCGCGCCGCGATCCGCCTCGGCGGATGAATCTCTAGCACTGATTGCGCTCGCGTTCCCGACTGTAGACCCCGCTCCCTGCTAATCTTGCCCATCTACGATTGGGACGCAGACGTGCAGGGTGCAAAATTTGGAAAAGTATCGCCACCTGAAGCTGAAAACCGGAGCGATCCTCGCCAGCGATGAAACGATTGATCTGGAGGCGATTGAACTAGCGCCCGGCGAGTCGACAGGCCCCAGACGGCATCCTGACTCTGACCTGGTCGTGTTGTTCTACGAAGGTCGGGGCACCGTTCGCACTGGCGACCGCAGTTTCGCATTTGGTGGGCTCAGGCAAGCGTACGCGCCAGCCGGAGTGACGTTTGAGATCACCAACACCGGCCCAACGCCGCTGAAGATTGCATACGGCCTCTGCCCCAACGGACCTACTGAAGTTGCTGATGTTCACCCCCCCAAGATCCAGTCTGGCGGCGTCACAATGCTGGGGATCACGCAGTTCGACCGCTTCCCGGACTCTGGACTCGTGCGAGGCGGCATGTTTTTCCTCGAGCCGGGGCAAGAGGCGAGCTACCACAGCCACGATGGCGCACCTGAGGTATTCGTCTTCCTCCAAGGCCAGTGCGACTCCACTACGGAAGACGAGATGGTTCACGTTGGCCCGGGGGACGTGATCTATGTCGCACCGGAGATGAAACATCGCCTCCTCAACACCGGGACAGACAGGCTCGTTGTGTGGCTGACCGTCACGCCAAACGTCACACCCAGCCACACGTTCTACGAGCAACAACCTGACGGCCTGTACAAGCGAATTACACAGCGACTGGACGGCAAGACGAGCTTGCCGCCTTCACGATAACGAACGGAGCTAGATCACACCGTGGATTTTGAGTTCATCAAATACGAAAAGCGCGATCACATCGTCTATCTGACGATCAACAGACCTGACTCCATGAACGCGCTCCACCCGGACGCCAGCAAAGAGATGGGAGTCGCGTTTGAGGACTACAAAGCCGACTCCGAGGCGTGGGTTGCGATCATCACAGGTGCTGGCGACAGAGCGTTCAGCGCTGGGTTCGATCTGAAATACGCTGCATCACGATCTGATGAGCAACCGGGTGAGAATGTGCCGCTGGGTCGCATCACCCGGGACTGGGAATGCTGGAAGCCGATCATTGCCGCTGTAAATGGCTTCGCGCTGGGCGGAGGTATGGAGCTGGCCCTGGCGTGTGATCTGATCATTGCGTCGGAAAACGCAACGTTCGGACTACCGGAGATTCATCGGGGCTTCCCGCCCGGTGCAGGCGGACCGCAACGGCTGATGCGACAGATCGGGTGGAAGCATGCCATGGGCGTGCTGCTGACCGGCCGCCACGTGCCCGCCGCCGAGGCAGCTCAGCTTGGCTGGGTCAATGAGGTAGTTCCGCATGATGATGTGATGGCCGCCGCCGTGCGCTGGGCGGAGCAGATCAAGAAAGGCGCTCCCCTCGCCATCCGTGGCGTGAAGCAGATGGCCTACGAAGGCATTAACCTCACATACGATGAATCGATGGATCACAGATATTCTGAGAATGAGATAGTGCGGGATTCGGAAGATCGCAAGGAAGGGCCGCGCGCATTCGTGGAAAAACGGCCTCCGGTATGGAAGGGGCGGTAGCGACTGAAACCTTTTCCAGATGCTCTTCAGAGGCATTTCGGCGGGAGATTTTTTAGCGCGCTCCTGGCAAACTCGTCATTCTGAACGGACCTAGTACGCGTGGGGGGCACTGCTGGATGGCTTCAATTCGCAGGGTGATGCTGTTGAGTTTGACTCTGGTCGCGCTTGTGCTGATCGCCTGTGGCGTTGAGCCGAAGCCACCTGCGTCTAGCGCCACTCCTTACCCCACGGCAACGATCCTCATCAGCCGTGAAGAAGCCATCGATATTGCGCTCACAAGGATGGTAGAAGGCGTACCCGTGATGAGTGTATCCAGTCCGGTGCAAAATCCTCGCGACGTCACGGTCCGGTTTATGCATGTTGAAGAGTACGCGAATCTTGGAGGCGGATCAGGCTCGTTCTCCGGAATCTGATACGGAGCTTCTGGACATGTGTGGGTTGTGCAAGTACGGGCCGACGGCGTAAGCAGAATCCCCGATGATGTTGGCGGCTATCGACCCACACGCTACGCGATTGAAGCCATCAAGGCTGAGACTGGGCTAATCGCCGGTGAGGCCCGCATTGTGGACGAGCCATTTTTTATCTTCGCAGAATTCGAACAAGACGTGTACGAGCTCAACTTTCCAGCTGATCCGTTGACGCCAACCAACATCTCACGTGAAGAGGCGCTGCAGATCATTCGCAACAAATACGATCCTGAATCGAGCAGGCGGGGAACCCAGAACTTCAACAAGATGGAAATCGTCCTCGTCCACTCGGCTGGGCGTGGCCTGCTGTGGTGGGTGTTCACGCCTTCCGAACTCCGCACAATAAGTATTGAAGGTCCGTCGAGGGATGATGGTCGACATTTTCTCGTCTGGGACAATGGGGTATGGGAATTTGTCGATCCTGACACCGGCGATATTTACCAGGGCCAGAACAATGGAAGGGTTGGCCAACGGTCACGAACGAAGAGAATCAGGCGCTCTCCCGATTCGCATACGCCGAGGGTTGGTGGGAGTTGTGGCACCGGTTGAAGCCATACCAGGGAGTACCGCTACCCGACGGGCTTGCTGCAACGCTTGACCGTCCGGACGCTCCAACGCCCACACCCGGGCCACCGACGCCAACGCCAGATCCGAATGCGCCACCGCCGCCCACTCCGACTCCAGCCCCTTCGCGGTGATCGACGCGAACCACCCTATTGGCTTGAGAGCGTCACAGGGCCGTTCAAATCATGGCGTGGGTCTGGACGTTCTGTTCCAGGCCTGCGTACTCCCGCTGCCAGCGCTCTTCGATGTCTGCGCGCCATACCTCTGCGAGCACCTTTAGCTCTGCGGCTAACTCTGGCATCACATCGGCCAGGTTATTGGCCTCTCCGGGGTCGTCAATGATGTTGGAGAGGTGAACTTCGGCGATTGGTTCTGCCTCTTCCACCAACTGACCGTTGAGGACCAACTTCCAGTCGCCTCGACGCATCGCCGTCTGGCCGTTCATCTCCCAGAAGATTGTTCGCTCTTCCGGAGTCTCGTTGCGCGCCACAACAGGCAAGATGCTTTGCCCATCTAGCTCCAATGCCGATGCATCGACGCCCGCAGCCTCAAGTGCGGACGGCAGAATGTCCATCGAGGCGATGGGGTCGTCGATCACCTGTCCGGCTGGAATTACTCCGGGCCAGTTGACGATTGCTGGCTCTCGTACCCCGCCCTCGAACAGGCTGAACTTGTGGCCTTTGAATGCACCTGCTGTTCCGCCGTAGTAGGGATCAGAACGGCCGTCTAGCCAGTTACGGGATTCTCGAGATGGTCCGTTGTCTGACGTGAAGAATGTGAGCGTGTTGTCGGCCGCGCCGGAGCGATTGACCTCGTTCATAATGCTGCCGACTGCGTCGTCCACAGCGCTAATCATCGCCGCCATGATCTGGCGGTCCCACGATAGATCGGGGAACCGGTCGACGTACTTCTTTGGCGCGTGCATTGGGTAGTGCGGCGCGTTGAAGGGCACGTACAGGAAGAACGGCTCATCTTTGGCGGCCATCTCGCGCACGTACTCTCCAGCCTTTCGGGCGATCAGCTCAGTGAAATACTCGCCGTTCTCCCACACTTCCTCGTTGTTGTCCCACAGATCGTGCGTGGGGTTGTTGTCGGGCCAGCCACGGTTGGCGCCCCAGTAGAAGATGTGCGAGTAGAAGTCGATGCACCCCGCCAGGAAGCCGTACCACTGGTCGAATCCGTGGCTGTGCGGCCGACACTCGTCCGCAAGTCCCAGATGCCACTTTCCAACCATGCGCGTCTGGTATCCGGCCTCGCTGAGCAGCGAGGGAATAGTCGGCGTTGATTGCGGCAAGCCGGTAGCGGTGCGGTGGCCGCGCAAAATTGAACGAACGCCAGCGTTGCCGGGGTAGCGGCCGCTGAGGAGCGCTGCGCGGGATGGGCTACAGACCGGGCTGTTTGAGTACCAGGAAGTGAACCGTGCGCCGCCTGAGGCAAGCCCATCAAGGTTCGGCGTGCGGAAGTCCGTCGCACCCATGCACGATAGGTCTCCATAGCCCTGATCGTCCGTCATGAACACAATGATATTGGGTCTGCTGTCTGGCAATGTGGTCTCCGTTGGTGGGGCGGGTATTGAGGTGGGGATGATAGCGCAGTGGACCGGGCAATGGAGCAGTGCATTACATGCTCACAATCATTGATGTTGGTTAGATTTGTTGGCAAACCTCTTTTCCCTCAGATCAAGCTCAATCTTTACTCCGGGTATTCACCATAATTGAAACGATGCTAATATCACGAAGAATCAAAGGAATTGATAGGAGGACTGGATGGCATCTTCACCGCAATATAGCAACAAGGGATTCGTCCCAACACTTGTACTATGTTTTCTGCTTGGCGGGTTCGGTATTCACCGTTTCTACGTCGGGAAAAAGGGGACAGGTATCCTGATGATACTTACGCTGGGCGGCCTTGGGATCTGGGCCCTAATTGACCTGATCATGATTGCTACAGGCAAATTTACAGACTCCGATGGACTCTTGATCAAAGCTCAGAATTAGTTGCTGACTGGCCCGACCAAAGACATTCGTTCGACTGAGAGGGAACCGGCTTCCTCGAAATCCTGGGTAGTTGCTGCCGTATTAGCGGGGACATTTGGAATTGCAGGAATTCACCACTTTTATGTAGGCCGAATTCTTCACGGGATATTTGATCTTTCACTATCAGTGACCGGATTCGTATTAATTTTCTACGGAGCCCAGGATGACGTCGCCAATTCATATGTCATGCTCGGGATTTTGTTCTTCATAGGGGACTACGTACATACGATTTATTTCATGTACAAACTGATTATTAGCGAGTACCGGGATGGCAAGGGGTTACTTATCAAATACCCCGGGCAGAAGTAGGAGCCGCTTCGATCGCTCAGCAATCTCCACCCAACACACGAACCTTGACACGTGAGAGGTATGGAATAAGCTCACCTTGACCGCTCAGAATTCCGAGTCCCGGCATCTACCTGATAATCTGCGATTCGCGAAAACAATCATTGGCAATGTGGGAGAGTGCACAATGGCTGCGAGGAGAATTGGTGTTCTGGGTGTGGGATTCGGCGGAGATGTACACGTACCGGGGCTACGGTCCGAG
>Ga0115002_10000560_pt1 | contig 52574 bp, 47 predicted proteins | sample ArcticOcean_MG_C_8_FD_89576 | JGI IMG/M metagenome (GOLD analysis project Ga0115002, IMG submission 89576) | Marine microbial communities from western Arctic Ocean - ArcticOcean_MG_CB11_86 | ecosystem: Environmental > Aquatic > Marine > Oceanic | place: Arctic Ocean: Canada Basin | collected... | reverse complement strand
TGAGGCGTACAGGATAGAATCTCTGCGGCATTTTAGCATATTAAATCTCGTTCGGCTTTATGGATTTGAAGGATCGCATACCTCACATGTCGCTCATCTCTCCCTCTCGCTTTTTGATCAGCTGGAACCCATACATGGATTTGGCGCGGCTGAACGTGAGTATCTTTGGGCGGGTGCGATGTTGCATGATATCGGGACCATCATAGATTATTACGATCATCACAAACACAGTGCATATATCATTTTAAATGCTGGATTGCCGGGCTTCACACATCGTGAGGTGATTATAATCGCCTATCTATGTCTGAATCATCGGAGTGGTAAACCCGACTTTTCATCATACCATGCCTTACTAAGAAAACGTGATCTCGATATGGTGTATCGTCTTTCCTCCCTTCTTCGCCTGGCAGAATATCTCGACCGAAGCCGAACGCAAAATGTCGCGAATCTCCACATCTCCACCGGAGGCAAAAAAGCTACCCTGACCCTCATGCCTAATCAAGAACATGAGGCGGCAGTTGAAATGTGGGAGGCAAAACAAAATGCCAAGTTATTTGAAAAGTCTTTTGGCATGGATCTGAAGATTGAGATGGCATAAATACATATATGATGGTGTGTATAAATTCTTTTATATACGGATGTTAGTTTACAGGTTATCGGGGGAAGGGAAATAATGGATAAGATCGGTGTTGGACTTATTGGGTGTGGGGTGATGGGAGCGACGCTGGCGGCTTCCTGCAACACGCTTGATCAGGCCCAGATTCTGGCGGTAAGTGATGTGCAACAGAACATGGTGGACAAAGCAGCGACCGAGCTCGGAGCCAGGCCATTTTCTAATTATCAGGACATGCTGGCCTTAAGTGAAATTGATGCCGTGCTTGTCGCCGTCCCAGGTTTTTTACACCGGGCCCCGGCAGTCGCTGCAGCACAGGCTGGAAAGCATGTGTTTTGTGAGAAGCCCATGGCCGTGTCTCTCGAAGATTGTGACGCGATTATAGAGGCATGCAAACAGGCCGATCGAAAGTTAATGATCGGGCAAGTATGTAGATTCCATGGGATCCATGGTCGGGTTAAACAATTGGTCGACGACGGGCAGATCGGAGAACCCACCTGTATGGTTACCCGTCGGTTAGGTGGAGGCTGGGGTGGCATGTGGGCGCAAAAATGGCGGTTGGAACGTGCTAAATCAGGGGGCAATCTGTTAGAAGTGAATGCCCATGAAATCGATTTTATGCGATGGGTCTGTGGTAATGTTAAAAGTGTGTCGGCCAGTGGGAACCGAAAAAACGATAGTCCGACAGATTTTGAAGATATCATGCTCCTGAACCTCACATTTGAAAATGGGGCTATTGGGCATCATCAATCGTCCAGCGGGTCGGCCATAGGAGAATATGGTGGCCGGTTAGATGGCACAGAAGGATCGCTGCACTTTCCAGCCATCTGGGGTGAAGGGGCTGGGATTCACTATGCTCGATTTGGCGAAAAAACAGCATTTGTTCCTGCAGACGATATTGTTGTCGAAGAACCGGTTACAGCGGAATTGAGAGCATTTGCAAAGGCGATTTTGAATAATACTACGCCGCCGGTCTCCGGCCATGACGGACGAGCTGTGGTGGAAATTGCCCTGGCCGCTTATCAATCAGCACAGTCAGGCGAATTGGTGGCCTTGCCGATGGCATGAAGTTGATTGAAATTTATATTTGTAAGGATATATAACAGAGTATAATAGGAGCATGTTGAAATGGAACTTTCTTCAGAACAGAAGAGATTTTTCGATGATTTCGGATATATATTCCTACCTGGATTAATGAAAGACGAAGTCGGTTGGATTACAGATGAATATGAGCGGTTGTTTTTAGATGCCGGTATTGTCCATGACGGAACAAAGCGTTCTAGTCTCGGACGTATAATGGAGAAAAGTGCATTGATGTGTACTATCCTGGATAACCCCAAAGTAGATGGCCTGTTATCTGGTCTTCTGGGTGAGGAGTATAATTATCTGGGCAGTGGGGCGGATTTATATGTAGAAGATGGTCTGTGGCATCCGGATTGCAATGATGCCCCTGTGCTGATTGTGAAATGGGCGATGTATATGGATCATCTGACTAAGGACACCGGAGCTTTGAGGGTGGTCCCCGGCTCCCATACACAGGGGTGGGTGGGTAATCTGGATACAAAAGCCCTTTGGAATTTGGATATAGATGAGGTGCCCTGCGCGGCACCGGATAATGTGCCTGGGGACGTTCTGGTGTTCAATCTGGCGACGTTACACAATTCGATCGGCGGGGGGAATAGGCGGAGAATGTTGAATCTGGTTGCTTGTTCGACTTGTCGCACAGAGGAACAAATTGAATTTTTAAAGAAAAGGGTACCTGAAAGTCGGGCAGAATTGCAATGGGAGATCATGCGCGATAAGGCCCCGTCGCAACGACTGCGTCGGCTCAGCCAACCTTGGGAGATTATACAAAGTTAGGGCAGGATTCAGGAGGAACAATAAAAAGATTCGGTCCTGCATCCCGCACAATTATTTACCAAGTACGGCCCGGACCCATTGAACAGCATAGTAGATCCCAACAATAAGCGCTGCGACGATCAGGATTTTGAGGGCCAGGATGGCGACATAGGTCAAAATTATAGAACCCAGTATTGCGCCCGCGACTGCCAGAATGAGATGCGTGCCAGCCAATTGATGTTTAATTCCTGCAATCAGGCCAGTGGCCCCACCAACCAGACAGGAAATGATAACGAGTGATGTAGTCATAATAAAATGCCTCCTCTTTTATGATAGGACAAGGAAGGGAGGATGTTTGTTTCAATTTTAAATAAATTGGATGCAAGGACTACACAATCGCTTCGGCAACCCGGATGCCGTCCATGGCGGCAGAGACAATTCCACCTGCATATCCCGCCCCTTCACCACAGGGATAGAGTCCGGCCACCCGAGGGTGTTCGAGTGTGCCTGGATCGCGAGGAATACGGGTAGGTGTGCTGGTGCGGGATTCGACACCTACGATAATAGCTTCTTCGGTCACATACCCTTTCATTTTACGATCAAACTTCCTGAGCCCTTCCTGTAATCGAGTGACAAGCATCGTCGGCAAGAATTGATGTAAAGGCGCGGTAACTACGCCAGGTCTATAACTACAGGATGGTAAATCAGCGGATAGACGGTTTGCCAGAAAATCGGTGACCCGCTGTGCCGGGGCCTGCTGTCGTCCGCCTCCGGATTGAAAAGCCATATGTTCTAATTCTTTTTGATAAGCCACTCCAGCTAAGGCACCATGAGACTCATAAGGCTCGAGATCGACCGGTTCCACAGACACAACAAGGCCTGAGTTTGCATAGGGGGAATCTCGACGTGACAGACTCATACCGTTGACTACTACCTCATCGTCAGCAGTTGCCGCAGGAATAATGAACCCCCCGGGGCACATGCAAAATGAAAACACCCCTCTGTCCTTAACTGTTTCCGCCAGGCGGTAACTGGCAGCGGGTAATCGGGGATCCCGCACCTTCATGTGGTACTGAATCTGGTCGATCAGGGGTTGAGGATGCTCAATGCGGAGTCCCATGGCGAATGGTTTGGCCTCTAATGGAATTTCATAATGGGTCAGCAAGTCGAACATATCACGGGCGGAATGCCCTGCAGCCAAGATGACGGCCTCTCCTTCAAAGGATTGTCCTGCCCCTGTAAGATCCCCGTTAATCCGTCGATCCTGGCCAAAGATTATATCTGTAACCCGATTTTCAAACCAGATTTCTCCCCCTGCGTCGAGAATACTATTTCGCATGGCAACGACCACTTCAGGGAGTTTGTTTGAACCGATATGTGGATGCGTATCCACCGTTATATCGGGCGGCGCACCGTGGGCGATCAAAATTTGTAAGACGCCTTCTACATTGCCCCGTTTGTTGGCTCGCGTATACAATTTCCCATCCGAATAGGTGCCAGCACCCCCTTCACCAAAACAATAATTACTGTCTGGATTCACGAGGCCTTCCCGCTGAATGACTGCCAGATCTCTGCGGCGTGGTTGAACCATTTTACCCCGTTCAACAATGATCGGTTTAATACCCCGCTCGATCAATGTCAATGCGGCAAACATGCCCGCAGGGCCGCAGCCAACGATCACGACCTGTCGTGTCGAAGAAACTTTTGGATAATTTGTTGTCACCGATTTATCAGGAGCGGGAGGTTCATCCCAGTATACCTCAACTTTCAAATGAATGCGGATGTTATTTTTCCGGGAATCAATGGAGCGACGCAGGATCTTCACAGATGTGATACGTGAGGAGGATATATTTAGTTTATCCGCCACCAATTCGTGTTGTATGCCCCGATCTTCCGATTGGTTCAAACTCAATTTTAATTCTAATTCGGTCTTCACAACAAGCTCACATTCATATAGGGATTAATCTAAATCGAATTCGATAAACAAACATTTGATTCATAACAACCTACCACAAAACTTGAGGTGGTGTCTGATTTTTCTATCGATCGGTATCTTGAAACCCTTATCTCTTTAACCACTTATTAAGAAATAGCAGGCTTTTTTCCATTCGTATCTCATGCCCTCCGTCGTGAAGGTCCATCTCAATTCGATCTGCCACACCAAGTTTCTTATAGTGAGCCTTCGTTTCTTCGTACTCTTCGAGCATGAGTGGCCACCATGCGATCCCATCTGCTTTTCCCTGCTCGATTAACATGGGTCGAGGGCAGATTAATGAGGCCAAGTCTGAATCGCTGAATTCACGTAGCCAGCCCGGTATCCAGATGTGCTCTTCTTCAACGGATAAAAAGCAGGAATATCTTGGATCCTCAACGGCCATTTTATATCGACGATTATTGAACCAGGCACAGACGACCACGGCTTTTATCCTGGGTTCAAGGGGTGTGGTGAACATCGTATACGCCCCACCCAAACTAATACCATACATAGCGGTACGGTCTAAATCGATCTCGCTTCTCGTCTCCAGATAATCGAGGAGGCGCTTGGTCCGGTATATTTCCAGGCCCCAGAGCGTCTTGCCTAGTAATTTGCAGAGTCGTTCCAGACGGCCGCGTGGTGGTCCTTCGGTCACGTTCATAGGGGCGATTACGGCATACCCTTCTTTAACCAGGCGGCGACCGTAACCTTTATATATGTCAGAGGGATCGTCCAATCCAAACACGCGTTCTGGGGAAGAGCCAATCCCATGTTGTGCGATGATCAAGGGGACGGGGGCAGGTCTTTCTTTGGGTAGAGCCAGAATCGCCCGACCAGTTATGCCCCCCATGAGGTCGATACCCACCCACCACGCAGTAAACTCTTCATCTTCATACCATAAATCAAGCGATACATTGAGGTCATCTCCATGCCCATCAAAGTGTCCGACCGCTTCATGCCATCTTTTACGATTAGGTTCCATTGACTTTTCAAAACTGGCCACGGACGAATAATCTCGATTCCAGTGTTTTTCCTGGCGCGCTGCATAGGCCAGTACCTCGTTTCGTAAATAATTCTCTACCTCGTTCCGCAGGAGGTGCTGACGATCTTTCATCGTTCGACGTATTACCTCGTCGGGTTGCTGATAGGGATCAGGCGTTTTTGACAAAACAAAACCTCCAGGTACGGGTGAGACATAAGCCCATCCTTTTTCCTTACGACACATCTACGGTTTTCATGACTAAGTGATCCTTGTCGACACAAAGGATGCCCGGCGACTCAGAATGATGGATCCAGCCCAATGGGATTCCTGTCAGATGATATTGATCAGAACTCTCGGTCATTCGGCTGATGATAAAGGTCGTCTTATTCCACATCGCCACAAGATCTGAACTAAGGGCGATGATACCATTTAGATCCTGCGGCATCCGGTGGGCAAATATCTGTTTTCCCGTTCCATTCGAGGTGTTTAACCACCCAGATTTATCGACAATATGCACCCGTACATCTTCTGACCTCTCTGTCTGAACTACGGCCATGGCCACGGGGACCCCGCCCAAACCGATGTCCCATAGTGGGGTACCTGATGTATGATCATAGGCGGTTAACTGATTTACAGCACCATGCCTTAGCACGAGCAAACAAACCGGTTCATTCGGGACTAGCGAACCTATCCAGAAATCACGGACTCCGCACGTATCCCATTCATCTAAGGTCCGTCCGTGAGGCTCGATACTTTTATAATACCTGACCGGATCGGCTTCCACAAAGGGATGATGCCAAACGCGTACCGTCGAACCACAGGTCAACCAGCCATGGGCGGAGAGAAAACTCAGCCGACCCGATTTCGGTGATCTATACGATCGCAGTCGGTCGGGCAGGCCATATGGGCTCAAGATATCCGCTATCAATTGACCCGTCTGGGCATCAAGAAAATTAAGACTCGTACTCCCCGTTCCAACCGCGACGTATGTCTGGCCATTTTCTCCATCGCGTCCTGCTGTAAGGGCGCCCACTAACGGTGTATCCATAAACCACCACGGCCAGAATGCCCGTTCAGTCCTGAACCTGCATGTGTATCGCCATACCACTTTGCCGTCTATATCGAACCGATGGACCCGCCCCGAACGGGTCCCAACAATGAGGTCCCCTTCGAAGAAGACCAGCGCAGTAATTTCAGCATCTCCTTCTCCAGACCATACTTTCTTGCCCACGTTATTGATAACGATCACCTGACCGGATTTATCCCCGACGGCTATGAACGTACCATCTTCATCCTGAGTCCAAACAGACACGTCTGTTTTCAAAGGGTAACGCCAAAGTGTCGGCAGGATTTTCAAAGGAGAAGGTGTAGATATAGGGACATTTCCGTACGCTACAGGAATGGGTCGGCTATTCGAATATTTTTGCTGCTGATCTTCAATTTTCAGATCGCCAACGCGATCATCTGGCGTGAACAACAAGGCTTGCTCCGGTCCTTGAACCAACCAGCCATGTTCATGATCATACATGGTATACGTTGGGAGGGTCGATCCATCTACAGCGTGTAATAAGGTCGCCACCTTCATCTCTCGATCCAGCATACGGGATTCGCTGGTGGCATGAAGTATGTTTTCTTCCAATGGACAAGTACCCGGCGGTGCGCCCGGAATCGGATAGCTGTCGCATTCAATGCTCAATTCCCGTCCATCAGAACTTTGGATAAAAAATCGACCTTCTATACCCGAATCACAAGAAAAGGGCATGACGGCCAAGTCGTCAACTAATGAAACAGGCCCTGCACAACGCCAGTTCACGCTCATAGTATACGCCTGCTCACATACTAAACTCACCTGATCGACAATAAGAACATAAGCCTCCGGGCGCCAGTACAGGATTCGTGTCCACCTATACATCCCGGGATAATCGGTCTGATATGAAAATAGTTTGCCACCACATGCCGATCTACGGGTCACCTCTTCGCATCCCTCTGCCATCCCTCTGCCTGCACCACTTATATTAACGGTGACCGATGAATGTCGCCAGGGACTGACACTATCAGGATAAAGGGCAATGGCATTAGAGGTAATCAATCTCTGGCCGAATCGTTCATAGGCAGCAAGTGATCCCACGTTCGGCAGACTTTTTGCTCCACTTCGGACGCCGATAACCATAAGATACTCGTCGTTTGGCCCCCACCCACCACGTGCTACCACGCGATCAAAACCTTCACCGGCCTTTATGGATGGCGCCTTCCACCGTCGCAATCTTTCGTTCATGGGATATATTTTTAATCCTATATCCCCTCGTGGTTCTTGTGGCTCGACATCTCCGGTATAGGCCTGCCCCGCTGAGAACTGCACCACGCGATCCATGCCTTGGGTGACCTGCTGTAACCTGAGGTTTGCCACATACAGGAACCGACCATCGTTGAAGAGATAGGTCAGTTTTCGTAACAGATTATAGGGATAGCGGCTCCCATCTGTTTGCGGTCCAAGCACTAATTGACCGGCATTTGTACATAAGCCCATGACCCGTTCTGCCCAAAGGCGCATATGAGGGTCCTGGGTGATGCGATCCGGGCAACACATCAACATCCATTCCAAGGCCACCTCAAGATAAGAGGCATACCCCTCTGTGAGGCCGGTAAGAGGAACGTCGGTGTCGCGCTGAGCTTCGAAGTAGGCATCAGCCACCGATCTCTTTTCAAGCCAATGTTCCTCACCCGACTGGCGCCACATCATATCTGTTCCGACCCAGAGGTTAAGGGCATCACAAGCATGGTGCCGATTGAAAATATTCGGTTTTTCGATCTCGTTCCTAAGGGCGTCAATATTCGCTATTCCACTTTCTTCCAAGAGATAGGTATAAATGGCACCGTTAATAATATCTTGATCATCCGTGCCGAATACTGAACAAGGGGCCAACATCGCCCAGAGTTGGAACATACGAAGGGATTTGTAATGATAGAGCTGCTCAAGCACACCGGTGTTCACCTCTTCAAGTAACGTGCCTCGATAGGTCCGGGCGTCCTCAATGTCGCCGGTATACAAGTAACGCAGGCCAAGTTGAGACGATCGGGACAGATGGAAATTATCGGCATGCGGGCCATACATGCCCAAACGCAAGAGGTGGTTTTGTGGCGTCCCTTTCTGATATCCCGATGAATAGGGCAGGTCTGGCAAAATGCTCTCTGGGGTGAACAAAGGGCTTGTTGATGTCCCGAGGATATCCAATCGGTCCTCCGGCAAGGGTACATGGTCCACCCCAAGTTGTACCTCCAGCTGCCACAAGAAACGCCCGGTGGTGTTTGTTTCAACGTGCTTCAGAAACTGATCCGTCGCCCTGGACACCCCCTTTGCGTCACTGCCACCCAGGATCAACACATGATGATTCCGTATGTAAGGCGATGGGCACATCTGGATAACATACCCACCTGGGCCGGGATACCAGCGATCTACCAGCGTGTACCACCGAAAATACAGGGCTTCAATAACTGGATTATCTGCCAGGCACCCGATCACGATGGCATGCGGCGTGATACACTTTTTTAAGGTCTGATCACCCGGTAAGACAGGTGGGCGTACGCCATATCTATTTTGGATGGCGTGGATAATTCTATCAGCTTCTTCGTGGCCTGAATCATTTGTACCTGGCACCACGGTGACCAGTGGCTGGTCTGGATGGCCGATCTCTAGAACAGGGAAAAAATAATCTGAGGGTGTGGGTGGGTCTTTTCCGGTTGAGCGATGATTCATAATCATTCCTGAACTGTATATTTTGAGATAGGTGGAGGTGGAATATACATCCTGTTACCCCATTATTGACGCACAATCATGGGCCTTTCATTCATTTTCTGGTGTGGTCAAAATATAAATTTCATTCTCATCCATTACCGTAACCTCAAAATTGATGGGGCGACAACAAACTTCGCAATCTTCAATATATTGTTGGTGAGGTACGGAACCGTCGATTAATGCCTCGAATGATTCACCACAATAAGGACAATGGACGTCTTTTGAATGGATTTCATGCATCAGATTTTCCTTTATTCCCAGGGGAAAGCTACCCCAACCTCATCACCAATGGATTCCAGATTCTTTTGGTGCGATGTACCAAGCGGGATGCCCTCTGCGTTATATGCCCTTTCCCGTTCATACTCAGGACCGCCGGGTAAAAAGGATTGGTCGGAACCCGGTAGAGGTTGGAGGGAGCCAATCAGGCCGGTCGTTCGATCTATTTCAGATTTGAAATCATCGGGATCTACAAAGGCTGCGGGATCCAGGACCCAGAGAAAAGCACCGTAATACGCATTGGTATAGGTTCGTTGAGCGTCTGAAAACTCTGATCGCATCATATCTCCAAGAGCGGCAGAAAGAAAATTACAGGCCGCTCTCAAGCCGAAACTTCGGAAAACAGCCGCAGGCATTTGACCGAAAATAGATTGAAATCGATCTGAGGAAACATCCCACTCATCCATCACACTCGAACAGATATCGACAATGACCGGATACCCCTTTTCTGCGGGAAAACCGATGCTTAAAGGACAATTGTCGAGCGGATGGTGAGCCCAGGCACTGGTATTAAGGTCTTTTTGTTCACGGGCTTGTAGGCCCGACACACAGAAACAGATCAATCCTTCTTGAACGGCCATCCGGACATATTTTCCTGCACTTCCGAAATGGCCATGATTACGGCTCACCGCCATACTCAATTCTGACTTTTTTGCTTTTTCAATGGCCATTTTTGTAGCGAGGTGGGTAGATGGATGCCCCAGACCCCCATCTCCGTCAATCATGGTAATAATCGGGGTGTCTTTAATAATTTTCTGCGTTGGTTTAGGGTTGAAACCCTTGTTTTTAAAAACCCGACTATACCCGGCGAGCGTATTTGTTCCATGACTGAATACCCCACGGAGATCCGTATCGACCATTAACGCGGCGATCAAATCCGCATCATAGTCAGGTACCTCTACTTTTTGCAATACGTCGGATACAAATCGTCGTAAATCATCGGGCATCACACGGATAAATTGTGTTGGAGGGACGTTCATATCTTGCTCCTGTTATCAAACATGGCCAGGCAAAAATGAGAAAAGGGACCAACGGTATATTAAGCGGCCTAATGTACATCTAACATTCCCCATCGTCTATATATTTTACCACGCTGATCCGTCTTGACACATCGCTCAAATCCACCTACTATTAAACAATCTTACATTCACCTTCCTTGCAAACAACCACCTGAATTACCCAACATGTCGCTTCCCGCCCGGTATGCCAAAGTAAAAGTCTTTGTGACCATCCTGTTTATCATTCTCCTGGGTGTACCCTATTTTTTGGTTCGTGATTATGCCGACCCGGGTGATGTTTACGATGTAAACCGGTATGGATTTTATCTCTCAGATATCACCGAAAAGATGAATATCGACTTTATCCACCAAAAACCCCAGTTTGATCCGAAGTTAAAAAACATTATGCCACACCTATCTGCCCTTGGCGCATCTGTGGCCATAACCGATGTGGATAATGATGGCTGGCAGGATATATACGTCACCAACAGTCGGCAGGGCACAACTAATGCGTTCTATCACAATAATCAAAATGGCACCTTTGATAATATAGCTGATTTTTCGGGCCTGGCTAGCCTTAATGAACCAGGAACCGGTGTATCCATGGGATCGATTTGGGCGGATTATGACAATGATGGGTATGAGGATGTGTTTGTCTTTAAATGGGGTAACCAACGTCTATTCCATAATAATGGCAATCGCACCTTCACTGATGTAACTGAGCAAGCTGGCGTCGGCCGATGGATGAACGCAACCTGTGCCGTTTGGTTTGACGCCAACCGCGATGGTCTCCTTGATTTATATCTTGGTGGATATTTTTCAGAGGATCATAATTTATGGCAAGTCAGCACCACGCGGATCATGCAGGAGAGCTTTGAATACGCGGAAAATGGAGGCCATAATTATCTGTTCCTGAACAAGGGTGCTGGGCTTTTTGATGAGGTAACCGACCTTTTTCAAGCGGACTGCACCCACTGGACCATGTCGGTAGGTGCCGTAGATTTGAATGGGGATGGCTGGCAGGACCTGTATCTGGCAAATGATTACGGCCCTGAAGTGCTGTTAATCAACCAGGCGGGCACACATTTTGAGAAGCAAATCGGTACGACCCTCGAAGAAACGTCAAAGAGCGGTATGAACGTCGCTTTCGGGGATCTTTTCAACGATGGTAAACACGATGTGTATGTGACTAATATATCCAAAAGAGGGTACCTGTTTCAGGGAAATAACCTGCGACGAAATCTGTTGAGCGAAACAGGACAGATGCTCAATATTGCAGATGGGGAAACCTCAGACGCGGGATGGGCTTGGGGCGCTCAATTTGGGGATCTTAACAACGATGGCCATGTCGATCTATTTGTGGCCAATGGATTTGTCTCGGCAGATCCGGAAGAAGACTACTGGTATGAAATGTCCAAGGTCGCGATGGGAAATAACAATATCTTTCAGGATGTAGAGAACTGGGCCTTGATGGGTAATCAGAGTTTGTCTGGGTTCGAACGATCCAGAGTTTTCTTGAACGACGGCGCCGGTCGATTTTTCGACGTGGCGGAAGCCGTGGGCATCACGGACCGTTATGATGGTCGAGGGGTCGCTTTCGTGGACCTTTTGAACCGGGGTGTGCTGGATATTGTGGTCGCCAGTCAAAACGCCCCACTTCTTGTCTATAAAAACACCCTTATGAAAAAACAGGACTGGATTGCTTTTGAACTGAAGGGTACGGCAAGTAATGCCAGGGCAATTGGTGCTGAGGTGTATGTATTCTGGAATGGTATGCAACAAGTTCAGGTGGTTACCGGGGGGAGTGGATTCGCAAGCCAGAGTCAACGAAGATTACATTTTGGACTGGGCACCGCATCGAAGGTTGATCGGGTTGAGATCCGCTGGCCCACCGGTGAAACACAGACATTAGACGCCCCTGTTTTGAATACGATGCACCGTATTACAGAGTAGGATCAGCCAATCAATAGTCCTCACATTTACCGATAAAATATCCATGAGTATCTCAGATATTACATCCTCAAAAACACCTCAGACCCAAAAAAACAATCTTCAAATCGATCCGAGGTACCTGTCTACAGCTCTGATAACCCTGATCCTGATCTTCGGGCAGATCTATGTGGGATTTCTGCATGATCTCTCTCAACCGTTGATTTCGATTGGTATATCTCTTATTGTAGAACTCACCCTTGGGCGGCTCTTGCTTGGGGTTTGGGTAAACCCTGCCAGTGCATATATCTCCGGTATCAGTGTCGGCATTCTTTTACGGTCTTTATTTATATGGCCGTATGCCATTGCCGCGACCTTGAGCATTATGTCCAAGTATGTCCTGCGTTTTAAAGGACGGCATATCTGGAACCCGTCTAATTTCGGTCTTTGCGTGGTGTTGTTTACCGCGCCTGAAGCCGTTGCATCGTTAAGCGAACAGTGGGGGAATGATCTTTGGGCGATGGGGATTATCTGGGTGTTGGGGTCTCTCGTCTTATTACGAGCCAAAAGGTTTCATGTGGCTTTTACATATGCGGTGTCCTTCATCTTCTTTTCTATAGTCAGAGCCTGGCTGACGGGTAATCCATTTCTTTCAGAGGTGGCCCCCATCACCGGCCCGATGTATCAGTTGATGACATTTTTCATGATCACCGATCCTGCAACATCAGTCAGCACGAGAAATGGACGTATTCTGGTTGTATTTCTAATCGCATTGACTGAAATGATCCTGCGCTTGATGGAGGTGGTCAACGCCCCCTTATTTGCGCTTTTTTTGATCGGACCGGTTGCGATGCTCATAGAGATGTATCTAGTAAATGATAGCCCATCGAATATCGGCCAGCCCGTGCGTCCCGACCGGGCGTGATGAATCTATTCTTCCAAGAGGGATCTGTGTGGTCTATGTAGAGGTTTATCCGACAGGTTCCGGTTCGAAAGGCATGAATTTTGTCTTAGCATAGGGAAGGTGGGTGGTGCCCCGAGCAAGAATCTGGGCTTCATTTCCGCCGCCCCATTCCGTATAGGCCCGGGCATTGGCGTAATGGCACACGTAAGCCCTCCGGTAACGGTCCTCTGTCGCATTCCGTCGAGATCGATGGAGGAGATGGCCGTGGAAGAACACGACATCGCCGGCCTTAACGGAAGCCAATATCTCCCGGCTGCTGTCCACCCCTTGAGTTTCTGTCAGGCCTTCTTGGAAATCTTCCGTATCCTGCGGCTGCCCCACTTCCTCATAAATAGGTTCGTGGTTGGACCCTGGGATAAACCCCATGCACCCGTTATCTGCATTCGCATCATCGATTGCTATCCAGGCACCACATAAGGTATCTGGTGCGGTTTTTATGTAAAATGAATCTTGATGATACGCCTGTCCTGGTTGACCAGGGGGTTTTAAAAACAACATCGATTGCATGGCCATCACATCAGGACCTATGAGGGTCTCCAGTACATCCAGTACACGGGGATGCAACATGTACCGTTCATGGATATCCAGATGCTGGTGAAACTGAATGAAGCGAAAATATTTGTCTTCCATCTCCTGAGGGGTAACGCCTTCTACACGCGGCTCGGTATCCACTTGACTCAGATCAACCTGATTGCGTGCCAGATTCATGCTATGGAGGGCCAATTCAGCCAATTCTTCTTCACGGAGCAATCCTGAAACTTTGAGATAGCCATTCTGGCCAAAAAAACGTCGCTCTTCGATGCTTATCTGGTGTTTATCTCGCATTTATTATGCCTCTTGTTCGCTTTGTATCCTAATCTTCAACGGAAAGTTCATCCGCCACGGTCCGAACAATATTCCTATCGATATCCAGAAGGGTCGTCTTTTTCTGTGGATAATCGAACGGACTTAAATAATATCGAATTGAGTCGTGCCCTTTTTTATCATCAGATTTGATGATGGCCCCTGGGCAGTCTTCGCCAAAAAAGTAATTGAATTTATACCGGTCCTCTGTACTAACGGTCGATTTGATAGAATCATCAATAGACGTATTAAATTATTACAGAGAAAGGGGATGTGACCCGATTCAGCAGGCTGTTTCATTTTTTCCTTTTTATCCCTTACGATCGCCTAATATTTGCTCTGAGGCCAGCTTGCCAGGTCCACCAATCACACAACCGCCCGGATGGGTGCCGGAGCCACATTGATAGTAGCCTTTGATCGGGGTTCGATATTGATTCCAACCCGGTGCTGGGCGGAAGAAATACATCTGCGGGGCAAGAAATTCACCGGCAAAAATATTCCCTTCGCTTAACCCCACGGTTCGTTCAATATCCAGCGGGGTGACAATCTCCCGGTGTAGGATCAGATTCTGAAAGCCGGGAAAATAGGATTCGAGATGCTGTTGCACCGTGTCTCCCAGATGATCACGCTCATCATCCCACGCCTTATCCTTCAATTGATAGGGACAATACTGAACAAAACATGACATCACATGTTTACCCGGCGGCGACATATCCGGGTCGAGGGTAGATTGAATACAAGCGTCAATATAGGGCCGTCGGCTGAAATCTCCGTACTTGGCCTCATCAAACGCATGTTCAATATAATCAATCGATGGGGCGATATTCAGGAACCCCCGATAAATATCTTTTTGCCCGGGCAGGGCTGGATATTCGGGTAAATCATCCAGGGCAAAGTTAACCTTGGCAGAAACCCCCTGGAACTTATAATTCTTGATCCCATCCACCAGATCCGTGGGCAGCTCGCGGGGTTCGACCAGTTGTAGAAATGTACGTCTCGGATCAAGGGCACTGACGACGATGTCCGCATAAAGTTCGTCCCCGTTTTCGAGGGCCACGCCGATGGTCTCTCCCTGCTTGGTGATGACCTTTGACACCCCGGCGTTCAGGGCGATCTCTGCGCCGAATGATTGGGCGGAACGGGCTAAAACCTGCGTAAACTCCCCATTCCCTCCTTTATGAAAACCCCAATCTCCGAAGGCACCATCCACCTCACCCATCTTATGAAATAAGAGGACCAGACCCGATCCCTGGGACCGAGGGCCCACCTTGCTTCCGATGATACTACTTGATGACAACAAGCCCTTCATGATGTCTGATTCAAAATAGTCATCGAGGATTTCCGCCGCACTCCCCGTTAGAAATCTGGTCAGCATATGCAATGTTTTCGGCTCAAGATCCCGTAAATGGCTGCCCACCGCAGCTAAACGCGCGACCTCTTCTGGTTCCTCACTGAATAGATTGGGGGGGATCTGATCGAACAATGGTTTCACAGCCTGACAAACCTTATTGATCATTGTTTTGTAATCATCGTAGGCTTCGGCATCCTTTTTAGAATGCCGGGCGATGGCGTGGTAATTCGCATGGTGATCTGGCCCGAGATAGAGATAATCACCATTATCCATCGGGGCCAGGGTCGTGGGCATGTTGAGGACCATCAAGCCATGTTTTACCAACTGCAAATCCTGTATAATATCCGGCCGGATTAAACTCAGGGCATAAGAAAAGGTCGTGAAATTAAATCCCGGATGTAGTTCCTCGGTGATGGCCGCCCCGCCGACCAGATGACGGCGTTCCAGGATCAACGTCTTAAGCCCACCCTTCGCTAAATACGCACCGTTTACAAGGCCGTTGTGGCCGCCACCGATTACAATGGCATCATATTTTTTTTCTGTCGTAGACATGGTGTTTTACCAATGGATGATTGGTGAATGGTGATTGGTGAATGATCTGAAAATGAAGATCGATCGATTAGTCATAACTAATGAAGATTACTTGATGTCTGGCCCTTTACGTTATTTGTGTGCTGTTTTTCGATCGGGATTATAGAAGGGCATTTTGACGACAGTAGCCTTCACTACACGGGGGCGGTCATTGATCATCAGTTCCACCTGAACCTTCGCACCTGAGGAGGCATAAGCCGGCTCTATCTTGGCCATGGCGATATGATTTTTCAATATGGTTGAAAACATGAAGCTGGTGGTATGACCGATCCAGGCTTTGTCTGCATTATAAACTGACATGGCTTCTTCTATGGGATCATGATCTTTAGGGGCGATCATCCCCAGATTATTGTACGTGGTTTCATAAGATCGCCAATCCACTTCCAGGCCCACTAATTTCCATCGGGATGTTCCCTGGGCTAATTCTTTCTCGATGGCCTGTCGTCCAATAAAGGCCCGGTTGTCCTTTTTAAGTTTGCGGAACATCCAGCCGAATCCCAGTTCAATAGGCGTGGATCGTTGCTCGTCCGTCCAGGCATGCCGCGCAGAGTGATATTCAATATCGATGAGCGCCAAGCCAGCATCGATCCGCGCCATATGGAGCACTTTCTGGCCGAATGGGGTAAGGTTGTACCCCGATCCAGCTGACAGGATCGCATCCCAGACTGCGATCGCATCGTCTTTACCTACCCAGATTTCGTAGCCAAGATCTCCAGTATAGCCGGTGCGGGACACGACCACGGACTTGTTTTCAATTTTTGTTTGTGTTAAATTGAAATACTTAAGTTTATCTACGTCCTTGGTAAGCTGATCGAGGACGTTCAGAGCATGGGGCCCCTGGAGGGCCAGTATGCCATAGTCTTCCGAGATATCCGTAATCTCAACCTCGTCTGTGCCTACGAGATTACTCAGATAGCCCAGGTTCGGCTCCGCGGCCGTAAGCCAGTATTCATCATCAGCGACATGCAGGACCACACCATCCTCTAATATCCAGCCCTTATCGTTGCACCAGATGGTATACTGGGCATGGCCGGGTGGACAGAGGCGTATGTCCCGCGCCAGAACCCCACTTAAAAAACGCGTGGCGTCAGGTCCTTTGATACGATATTTAAACAAAGGCGACGTGTCAAACAGGCCCACACTATTACGTATGGCGTAATATTCAAAGGTCTCTGAGTACTGATATTTCTGTGCGACCAGATAGCCCGCCCAATGTTCCCAGAGCATGGTCTGATTGAGGGGGCCGGTGCGCAGATAGAAGGGGGTTGTTTTTACCATGAAATTTCCTCAAGAAGCCCTTACGGATATGTTGGCACAATTCGGATATTATTGAATAGGTTAGATGATGAATATATATTACTTGCCCCTCTGGAGAAAGACAAGTGCGGATTCCCTAAAGTTTTATTACATCTGATCTCCAACGAAGTCTCCTGATCAGGAGGATTTTATGCCTTGCCGCTCTGGTTGCCAATCTCCTGCTTCCTGGAGCTTGACCTCTGGTTCTCCCGCTTTAGTTACCCAAATTCCACAGGGCCCACCACCTTCGCTTGTGTTCAGCTCTACGGCTGTGCCATCCATGCGGAGGACAGGCTTGTAATAGGCCCCGACTTGTTCTGCTTCCCCCATGATGTAATGTCCAACCAGCGCCCGACGAAAACGATCATGCGTGGTATTCGGATGACTGCCATGGATGAGGGACCCAGTAAAAAAAACCACATCGCCCGGTGCCATGATCAAGGGGACAATATCCATCTCCTCTGGAACAGGTACCGCGACATCGGTAAAACTGAAGGTGGTATCCGCTTTTTCTGTGCACAGGATGGATAGGTTGTGTGTGCCAGGGACTACCCGCAAGCACCCATTCTCTTCATCTGAAGGGTCGAGAGCCATCCATGCGCCCATGCAGGTGCCTGGTTGTACTTTCAGGTAAAACTGGTCCTGGTGCAGGGCTTGACCTCGTGACCCGGGCGGTTTGAAATAGAGCATCTCCTGTACGGCGTACGGTTCTTTCCCGAGTAGCTGCGTCAAGCACTGGTTCATTCGATCATCGATCAACCAGGCTAAGCTGATTTGATCCCATCTTTGCATATGGGTCATGCGCGGATAGTTTAGCAAGGGATCGGTCTTTGACGTATCAACACCTGAATTGTCCAAGGGATAAGAGCCGGTTGTCCGCAAATTCATAAAATGGTTGATGTATTTCTCCACCTCAGCTGCGGAAAATAGATTTCGAACGATGAGATAGCCATCCTGATCGTATTGGTTCATCATGTGTTCATTTATCACACACCCCTCCAGGGTCTTATAGGATGATGGGAGCTGCTGCCTACCAGGTCTCTACGACGTGTCCATTTCCGGGAAACCAGATTACATCAACGCCATAGGAGATAAATACCCCAAGGACATAGCCGACCAGCATGCCAATGAAGAATGGTTGGGCCTTTCGGTACATTCTGGTGCCTCCGAATCGGAGGATCAAGGCTTTGACCAACCAGATTAGAAAAATGGAGCCAAAGATCATCTTGAGAGCCCAGGTTTGACCCACGGCAAACCCAATAGGATGTAACGGCCACCAGGGAAAACGATGGTGGCCCAGAATGAGAAGCCATCCCATTAAGGCCCCAGCACTCAGACTGAAAAATTCTGATCCGGTGAGCTGTGTTTTATTCTGAATCCAGGACGCAAGCGTGTTATAGCTGGCCCTGGAATTTCCAAATGAACCGACAAACTGATCTGCACCAGTGGTGGCATACCCGAGATAAATGGTGTAGATCAACGAGGTGACCGCCGCCAGGATGAGCGCGATAGAAATGACCGAAAAAGTGCCTCTTTTTGTGCCGCCCGACTCTTCCCCTACTTTGTTCAAATGGGCGATGCTGCACATGCCTAAAGTTCGCCAGTTTCTGGCAAATGTTTGAGACAGCGTCAGCATGACAAGGTCTGTTCTGCTCAAATTGGAAGAACCTAGAGAAAACACGGTGAATTCATGGGTGTTATAAGGGAGGTCTAGGTAGATCAGACCCGCTTCCGCGACCACCCGCGTGACACCGATATACATTAACAATGCGGTGGTCAGCAACACACTGACCGTGGTTAATGCCATCCCGCCGCTATGAAGAAACAGTACCATATAGGTTAGACCGACTATTATGGTGATTACGGCCGTACGGTATGAAAAAAATTCCATGGAATCATCGACATCGGATCCGCGCCCGATGGCTTTTCGAGCCACGTCATATAAATGTTTTCGGGCCATCCACAATCCGAACAGGGTATAGAAGAAAAATCCCCCAAGATGCTGAGCGAGGACGATTTCTGCTGTTTGGGGCACCCCGATCCGGCTCATAATGCCTACTTGTATGGTGGAAATCAGGAGGAAAAACCACACACTAAATAGGATATTGAGTTCTGTAAAAAATCCTATACTGATAAATGCAAAATGTAATTTAAAGGGAATCGCCGGAAATGATTCTGCCAACGTGATTTGTGTCGGGTAAGGGGCACCCAGGGGGATCACTGGAACTATCCCCCAATAGGATACAATATTCCAGCAAATAACAAACAATGGAAATCCGAATCCAAACCAGAAAAGTCTGTTTTGAGCAATCAGGGGCAAAAAGGAAGGGGGATCACTCTCCTCCAAGAGCATCAGGGGTACTTTTGCAAGGGGAAAGGTGAGTCGTTCTCTTTCAATCCATTGCTTGCGTAAAATCACCATAATAGATGCACTGACCGCGAACAGGGCCAGAAGGAAAGTTCCCCACCAGGCCATGGGAACCAGCCAATAGCGCCAGGGGATACCGCCGCTGTTTGACGGTTGTCCCTCGTAAAACCAGCGCAGGACGGGACCGGTATCTGATAAGATTAACCAATCGGGAAGGACATCGAAAAACAGCTCTGCCCACCTGTTTTCGACGTTTGCATAATAATAGGGCATCGATGGAACGGCGACCCAATACGATGAAACGCCCCACGCGGGAATAGCAGAAGCCGTAAAGACGATAAAAAAAATGATGATTTGTTCCGAGGCTGTAAAAATGTGTTGGGGAGCAAACCGCCTCATGAAGCCATTAAGAACAAATACCACCAGGAAAAAGGGAAATAGGGCGGCGATAGGCAAATGACCGATTGTCAGGTGAGATGCTCGGATCATAAAGGCGGCATGGAGCGTCCACAGAGCAAGACCTATCGATAACAGGAGCCCAAGCATAATCGCTCGAGGGGTCATCCCGGCTGCTAATCCCACTGAGGTATCCGGATGGTTTGGCGTCGGTCTATCGCCGTGTGCAGAGTGTTCAGTAGGAGAAACAGGTGATGTGGTGTCACTCATAGGGTTACCATTGGTTCATGAGGAAGGTATTACAAATCTAAGAAACAGAACATCAGGGTGTCGGCGGCACCCTGAGTTAGACTTTTGAACGCTAAATGCCAGCTAAATAATCAGATGAGCAACAAGAGCCAGTATCGGCAGGGCGATCGCCGTTCTCAGAAAGAAAATGGCAATGAGCTGCCCGGTGTTTAAAGGAATAACGGACCGTAAGATAAGCACGCCGGTCTCCGCAAAAAATATAAGCTGCGTGACGGATAAACCAGCCAAGATAAAGCTGGTCACTTTATCATCAATACTTGCGGCGATCAGCGCAGGTACAAATTGATCGAGTAAGCCCACCACCAATCCGGGTGCCGCCGCCGTCGCTTCAGGTATTTGAAGTATTTCAAGCAAGGGGATAAGAGGTAGGGTGAGGTATTGAAATATAGGCGTATAGTGATAGGTGACCAGACAAATATATTCAATCGTCATCGAGGCAGGCATCATGGTGAAGAATAGATCAGTGATAGCCAACAGCCCACTTTTTACCAAGATGCCGGGACCCGGTGCGGTCGAAGCTCTATGCGTCGCCTGATCGGTGGCCCATCGAAATAAAGAGGTCTCGGTGGATGGTTCCTCGTGAATCTGGCATCCCACAGGTTCATAGTAAAGATCTGGCAAACGGGAGAGCGGGGGGACACGTGGGGTCACGATCGCACAGATCACACCAATCCCCACCATCGTTCCGTAAAGGGGTAGGAATAGATCACCTATACCCGCGATCTGGGCGGTCAACACAACAAAGGGGATGGAAACGACCGAAAAGTTGGTGGCGATCACACAGGCTTCTCGGATAGAATAGAAACCAGATTCATATTGTCGAATCGTGACCAGCACGGCCACACTGGATGCACCGACCCATGACGCCATGGTATCAATGGTAGCTCTCCCGGGCAGGTTGAAAGTAACCTGGAAAAAACGGCGCATCAGCGCACCGACAAACTCTAAAAAACCAAAATCAGTCAGGAAGGGCAAAAGCAGACTGGCCACGCCAAGAATACAGAAAATGATACCTGCGATATCGATATAAGCCGTCCGTCCGGTATTTGCACCAATCATCCAGTCTGGACCTATTTCGAGATACGTCAACAGGGCGAAAACGCCGCCCATAAGACGAAGAGAGAACCAGACCCCATTGGTAGCAAACAGGGTATGTAGCCTGGGAAAATGTAGATTTAACCGTGTTATTCTGAGATTGAATAACACGGTAAGGCCCGCGCCTGTGACGAAAATCGATGTGGTAAACAAAGGCAAAAGGGGGCCAGTGAGCTCACGAAGTTGGCTGGCTATAATACCAATGGGGATGGTAAGTTCGCCTGCATATTCTAACGGAAATAGAAATAAGAATACACCGATCAAAGAAGGTAGGATGAAACGTACGTAATCTCCTAGAGTTCGGTGGGCATTATTCGTGGTTAAGGGCATTAGGGTAGCTCAAGTTGTTTGTTTACATGGTAGTTGCTGAATATGATTTTCAACCGATTCAGGTTAAACTTCATGTATGGAAAGATTAAAACTTTATGATAAATACCAATGTTTAACTATCTCTTCGGGATACAATTCAGGGGACCAGGGTCTTCAATATGGCTGAAATGCTAAGTAAATCGCTGACAAATGAAGCAGGCTTCTGGTATTCGCCTGGTAGAATGAGACGGGTAACAAGACCTGACATCGTGGGTTAACTATGAATTATTACACAAATAAATGCAATGGTTATATCCATCAAATACATCTTAACGAAAGGCACCATCTCGTAGCTTCCCTCATCCAGGAGACTGTCTTAATTGATCTTGACAGTTGGTCCACCAATAATTTACTCGTTGCATTTGAAATCCGACCATAAGAAAATAGAAAAGATCACAATCTATCAGGATATATCGAAAAAATGACCGTAAGATTACTGTAAGAAGGTGCATATGAAACGCTGGATATTCATAGGGCTGACGTTTCTGGTATCAGACCTGGGTCATGCACAGAAGACCGATACTGAGCAGGCTCTGAAATTTATTGACAGCGCAAATGTAAAAATAGCAAAATCCTTTTGGTTAGGTTCATATGATCAGGCTGCGGTCGGCCGTCTGCTGAAAAAAGAGCAAAATAGAGGGTTGAATGAAGGGATTGGTCACTATAAGGATAAGAATTTTGATGCTGCACTACAGCAATTCCAGCGGTCGGTCGTCACCGGAGAGCTGTTAGGGGATGTCGACACCCTGGCGATTTATAATTGTGGCCTGGCCGCAGAGCAGATGTCAGATTGGGCCGCCGCAGAATCGTATTATAGACAATGCACAGAGATTGGATACAAAGGGGCGGCGGCCTATTATTCTCTGGTTCATCTACAACAAAAACCGGGCAGGACCGTCGAGGCCATGGCAACCAATTTAGAGGGCCGGGATAAATCTCCGGAAGATATGAACCTGCTTACAACCCAATTAAATCATTACGTGACCCAATAGGATTACAACAACGCAGAAGTTTTACTGAAGAAAGCAGTGACTATAGATAATAATAATCCTGCGCTTTACTATTCGCTGGGAAGCGTCCATGGATTTTTAAAGCAGCGGGAAGAAGAGCGGGCAAGATCAGGCGTTGAGGGGGTTGAATCTTTACGCCGCCTGGAACAAGCGGAAGCCGCTTACGAACAAGCCCTGTTGCTGAATCCTGATTATTTCGATGCAAGGTATAATCTCGGAGCACTATATTATAATCAGGGTGTCTTTCAGAATAATGCAAGCATCGATCTAACTGATCCTGTCCTATATTAGGAAGAAAAAGAGAAAGTGGAAATGCTATTCAAAAAAGGGCTTGTGGCATTTGAAAAAGCCCGAATTCTTCGACCGGAAGACGAAAATACGCTGAGGTCTCTCACGCAGATTTATGCCCGTCTTGGGTTGACCGAAAAATATCAGGAAGTAAGTAAAAAGTTGAAATAACCAATAATGCGGCGATAGATTAAACGCCAAGTACTTGTTTCAAAGTATCCCCGCCATGTTGTAACACCTGATCAGGTACGGGGACCCGGTTATATTCACCAAACCGGGTATAAGCCCACCGGGCACCATATTGGGATTGGAATACATATCTGGTGTTACCTGAGGTGACCGGCGCCCCTCTATGCCAGCATTGATTGTTCTGAAGATACACATCCCCAGCTTTACAAAATACGGACACAGGCCCTCGCCCTTCAAAAACGGGATTATCCTGACTATTGGGTTGGCGTCCGGAATAGTGGCTGCCGGGAACAAATTGTGTCGGCCCATCCTCGATGGTGTCTATATCACTCAAAGCCATCTGAATCGTAAACCAGTGTACAGGCATATTAATCCTATGATCGTGTCTCGACACGCCGTCGGGCAATGGAAATTCTACCCGATCGTCGACATGCCAGGTAGAGATCGCTTTCCCCGGTGGGTTACGAATCACATTCTGACCGCAAAATTTACAGTCATCTCCCACCACCGCTTTGGCCAGACTTAATATGGGTTCTCTGATCAACATATCCACAAATACCGGGTCCAGCTCCAGGGTATTCCGCAAGACGAACCCATCCCCGCTTGTGTATTTTGTACCCATCAATAATGGATTTGAAAAACACCGATCCGTAGCGTCCCGAATCGCAGTGACCTCATCCGTCGTTAATATGCCTGGTATCAGGGCGTATCCTTCACGGTAAAAATGTGCCATAACCTCGGCCATGTGTGCCGATTCAAGTTCCTGTCCTGGTCTGATTTGCGTGGTAATCAATGTCCAGCCTCCAGTCTATCTGTCATACACCATCATATAATTATTTGAGAGTGGAATAGTTTTACAATTAAATAATAATGGGGGCGATTGGGAATCAAGTCATTTCACCAAACATATGAGATGAAAATTACAAATTTAATTTTACAAGATAAAACCACTGTTTCGTAATTATCATTCTTGCGAAAGTCGGGAACCATTATCTTATCCCCCTTCCCTTAAAGAAGGACATCCCTTGCTTTCGCGAGGGAGATGTAAGTTTCACCGGTTGAAGTGAGCAAACTTACTACAAGTTATTTTACCTTTTGGATTATTTCTTTAAAACAGAGCGCAAGGCATAGGAGAAGATTTGATGGTAAAATATGAAACGTTGGTTCGGATGCTTGACGATCAGGTGCCTGCTATTTTATCGAGACAGGTGATGAATGCTCAACGACCAGATTACGGGGGCTTCGTCACCGACGGCATCGCCCATCCAACCAGTGTGAGTACGTTATCAACGTTGGGTTATGCCTACGTTCTGAAGGATTCGCCTATTATTTAAGTCCGAAAGTTTTGGATCATATAGAAGCTGGAACGCAGTTTGGTCGCAAGATACGTCGGGATAGCGGATGTTTTGATTTATTAGCCACCAATTTTGATTCAGCTCCCGATACAGGATTTATGATCAAAGCCATTGCTCCCGTCGTAAGGGCATCTCGTCTGATTGATGATGAGGGTGCGCGAAGGGTCGCAGACACCCTGGGTGAGATTATCCATACGGCCATCCCGGGCATGGTAAAGGGTGGATTTCATACGCCAAATCATCGGTGGGTTCTTTCCGCTGCCTTATCTATGTCTCTCGAATTGTACCCGGACATGGCTGGCATGGAAACGGTTGAACAATATCTGGCAGAAACCATTGATATCAACGCCGATGGGGAATACATCGAACGGAGTGCAGGCGGGTATAATGCCATTTGTAATCGGTCTCTCAGATTGGCTGCTGAAGCCCTGAGTCGTCCGGACCTTCTGGATGCCGTCCGAAAGAACCTTTGTCTTTGATCATTTCGGCTGCCATCTTATTCTGACGCGCGTGCCAGGAGCACTCCCCGACCCCTTCAAGGCCATCGTCTGTGACGAGCTTGACAAAGACCCACAGGCCTCCGCCCCATGTTGAGGGCGGTCGTTCGACCATATAAGCTTTCACGTCGACTATTTTCTTAATTCCACCTTTGTTATATTACTGATCGATTTACAATTTCATACTGCACCTCAAATTGGCTGGTCTGATTGTTCTGGCGCAAGACAACGGTATCGAAGTATCGATCTGGATACATGGCAATTTCTTCCTGTCTCCGCCAACCAGGGGATCGATAGGTTATCAGCTCGTCACAAGGGCTGATAATCTTTGCGCCAACAGACCGTGCCCCATCATCCCAGATCATCAAGCAAGGGGATGATATGCGCCCAGCGGTGTGGAAATCTAATAAAGGATAATACGAATGTTGTTGATCGATGGACGCCCGCCGTTCCTCTAATTTAATGTCCTGCGACATAAATTTCCCCGGCGGCAGATTAACCCGCATATGATAATCATGAATCTGACCACCCGTCACCTCAAATAGATCATTGATTACCACATGGCCTGGTGTCGACAAATACATGCGGACGGTCCGATGTAATAGGACCTCCTGCTCAACCGTAACTTCCATCTCAACCAACCGTTCATCGGCCCTACATACAAAATTCAACAACCGACTCGGACCCACCGGGATAGAATTTCGCTCATCAACAACAACGGTCTGGTGACTGGCTGTCGCCTTGGCCCATTGGTTTCCAGGATGATCCCATAGATATCCTATATCAGGGAACACATCCCATTCATCCATATAAAGTTGAAGGGTCAGGGCACCCGCATGCCGATGACCACGGGCACCGTCTTCGCCCAGGATATACATCTGAACGTTGGACTTTTTACTTCCAAAACCCACACAGGCCAATTGCCGTCCTTCATAAAATCGGTTGATGGGTTCATTCGATTTTTCCACAGGCCAAGGCTTTGTGAGATCAACATTCATCATAGCAAAATCAGACGGGGCTTGATTATCTGTGGGGATCATCAGATGACAACGGATGGCGGCGATATCTGCGACGTGTCGGTCAACACGCCAATCCGAATAGCAGTCATCGAGGGTTGGCATCGCGCCAGAAGGCGTGGCAATTTGGCCCAGGGTCTCTAAGCCATGGAGAAATAACCCGCTCTCATATAAATTATCCCTTTCTTGGAGCATTTCTGGGATTCGCCAAAGATCTTCCGTAATGGGTTTGTGCCCGTATAAAGGCGTCTCTTTCATAGACCCGTCTGGATAAAATTGAGATTCCAAGATGGCATGGTAGCCCTCCAGACCGGCTTGTATTTCTTCCTCGACCTCATACATCAACCCAAAGGCCACTCGCGCCGCTCTAACCGGTCCTGCCTTATTGGTTATTGCAGTGTAGGCCTGGACATCCAGAAAATATTCAAGGATAAAGAACTGCTCGATATGCACTCGGGCTGCCTGGGTAAACGCCGATTTTACCAGATCGTAGGCTTGAAAGATCGTGAGAAACAACCGGGCTGTGGCACTCATTTCAGCCATAATCCGCCCACAACCCCACAAACCACTTGCTATGCGGGTATGGGATGTGGTGGTATGCTGGTAAAATCCACCACTGCCATCGTAGGCTGGCAAGCAGGCATTTCGCTTTAACCGGGTAGGAAATTGATCCGCATGATCGACGGCATAACCCGGATCTGCGTCTGCAACATCCTGAACATAACTATGTAACAGATACCCCGGAAACACCTTCGCCATGCGCATGAGAATTCGCTCAGATGCCTGCGCATACTTCAGGTCTCCGGTCAGGGCGAACGCCAGGCTCAGTGGGGTCAATTGTTCAAGGATCCAGCTGATTTTCATCCCCCGGATATGGCCGGTGAAAGATACATGGGACGGCATTCCTACATAACGCATGGCCGCTTCTCCCAGACGCCAATCATCCCTTTCCAATTCTTCGGGTCGGATATAAAATGTATAAGTCTTTCCCATACGTGGTGCGGTTAATACCCCAAGTTCCGGATACCTTTCATCAGGATACACCATACTGCAATAGGGGCAAATAATCTCATCAGGTCTTTGCCAGTCCCAATCCCAGAAATAGATGTTCAGTCCTTCGGGTGATTTATCACCGACACAATGGGGACAATAGGCGCCGCGAGGATTCCAGGGCCCCAAATCAGAGATAAAGTGCTCAAAAAAATCGACATCTTTTTCAGCCACCTGATCCGCACGGAAGATCACATCATTTAGCCAGGCCTTTGATTGAGTGTGGTGTGCCCCATTGTTTCGAAGATGTTGTATTTGCACTTCCTTAACCAGCAGGACCGGTTCTTTTTGTGTTTTGCCGGCCCATCCTTTTTTCCAGTTCTCACGAAAATCTCGATGTTGCGCCTCTTCATCAGTAGGATATGGCAACACCTCGCCACCATCATCCAAACCTACCATACGTCTGAACCGATCCATCTCCACACCGGTTAAATCTCTAACCAAGGGATCCATATAATCCTTGACCTTTCCGTCTTATTTAACCACAATCAACAAAAATAAATGACCGATTCAAACAATTAGCCACTTATAATGACTTACATCTCTCGTCGGACCTTCCTGTCGGATTCCTGTCGAAAAGCATCTTGTCTTCTTTTTGCTGCGATAGGTGGCACGGTGCTCTCCAATTGCGACGTCGGTACGAATCTAATAATAATAAACGTTACCCCTGTAAACTGGGTCGTGACTTTACCTCTCGACGCAAACTCTCCTCTATCTCAGGTCGGTGACGCGATCGCCGTTCATTATGATACGGGCAAACTCGTGGTCGCCCATGTCACCCAGGGCACCTTTACAGCTTTGGCTGGCGTCTGTACCCATGAGGCGTGTGATATTTCTCGATATGAAACCCAGACTAAACAATTTCTTTGCCCTTGTCATGCCACGTATTTCAATGCCGAGGGTAGTCCCGTATGGGGCGCTGCCCGGCGTCCTCTGGCCAAGTACGAAACCCACATCGAAAATAACCAACTCAAAATCAGGTTGCAGGGATAAAACGGGTTGTATGTGTTTATCGAATTAACCCCATAATAAACACGGACACCTCTTTGATAAGATAAAGTAATTAATATATCGATCTGCCTGCGAGATTTTTTTAATTAATTCGACTATACTCATAAGGCTCGACATAAAGTGAAAAAAACACGTCAAGTATCGGTTTGTTTTAGGGTGTAATATTATCGAGTCAAATCCGGATTATGTTCATTCGATTATTTTTGTTTTTTCTGTAGCCGAACCTGTAACTTTATGTCATTAAACTCAACGACATCACCAGAAATGATCTTGTTTCCTTTTCGAGTTTCTACCACGCCATTCACACGAACAAGTTTTTCTGATATCACGTATTTTGCCTCACCACCACTCTGGACCAGATTACCTATTTTAAGAATTTTGTATAACTCTAGAGGTTCTTTAATAATTTCGACGACTTGGGGCTGTTGTTTCATTCTACCTGCCTTCATAAATCGAATCACTCGGCGTGATTATGATAAAGTTAGAATAGGGTTTTCTATATAAAAATGGGACATTAATCCTTGACCAGTCGGCATTTTTTACGCACACTCAGCAACTCAATTGTTGCCCCACCATTCTGCTTAGATTTTCATCCATGAACCTAGATCAATCTCTCTTGAAATTTGGTTTTACTGAGTTCCGCCCCGGACAACGTGAAGCAGTAGAAACCTTACTTGATACGGGCCGACTTCTACTTGTAGCACCAACAGGTGGGGGGAAAAGTCTGTCGTATCAATTGCCTGGTTCCATGTTGCCCGGCACGACGCTCGTGATATCCCCTTTGGTCGCCTTGATGCATGATCAAGTCACCGCATTAGCTGCCCGTGGTATTTCGGCCACCTATCTCGCCCGTACCCTCGATGAAGATGAAATGCAACGCCGCCTTAAGGCGGCGGCCGAGGGCGTATATAAACTGATATATGTAGCTCCTGAACGACTTTCTCTTGGTGTGTTTCGGCAATTGATCCGCCAGTTGGACTGTCCTCTTGTGGCCGTAGATGAAGCCCACTGTATCAGTGAATGGGGGCATGACTTTCGTCCAGAATATATGCAGATCGGTTCGATGATCAAACAATTAAACGGGGTTCGGGTCCTGGCGTGCACGGCTACGGCTACCCCGGTAGTAAGGGATGAAATTCTGGAACGCCTTGGCTTGCCGCCCGAAACCCCACAACAGATACGTGGCTTTGCAAGGCCCAATCTGGCCTTACGGGTGATTGAAACGCGAAGCCGTAAAGAAAAGAACAGCCATGTCGATGAGCTGTTGTCTGAAATGCTGATCGGACCAGGCAAAGGAACGGGTACCTCCATAATTTACGCCCCAACGCGGCGCAGTACAGAAGAAGAGGCGAACAGATTAGCGGAGAAGGGATGGCAGTCGGTCGCGTATCATGCCGGGATGAATGGCACCTTGAGAGAGCAGGTGCAAACCGCGTTTGCCTCTGGTGAAATTGAAGTGATTGTGGCAACCAATGCTTTTGGTATGGGGATAGACCGCGCCGATGTCAGATGCATCATTCATCTGGGTCCCCCCGGCTCGATTGAAGCGTATTATCAAGAAGTAGGTCGGGCTGGCCGGGATGGAAAGCCGGCCACTTGCCAGCTTTTCATTTCTCCCGGTGACATGGCTTTGCGACGACGATTGATCGAAAGTGATTCTGAAGGCGAAGCCCTTCCGCTGGAAAATGTTCGACATAAATGGAATTTGTTTCTGGAACTTATGAAATGGGCCGAGGGCGGAGATTGCCGGCATGATGGCATTTTGAGATACTTTGGCGATGAAGCGGAAACACTCCAGGGCTGTAAACATTGTGATGTATGTCTTGAAACGGCCGAACCAGCTATTGACCCGGATGAAGCAGCAGTAATCGCTCGAAAAGCTTTATGTGGTGTCGCACGCGTACACGGGCGGTTTGGTATCCAAACGGCCGTCAAGCTTTTACGTGGTGCCGATGATGACCGATTAAAAAATGCTTTTCTCCATAAAACGCCAACCTTCGGCACGTTGAATACCTATCCTGAAGAATGGTTAACCCGCGTGATCCTTCGATGTGTCACCGCTGGCTGGGTGGACTTTCAAGGGGGGGACCGACCGGTTGTCGCTGTGACGGAGGAGGGCCGCGCTGTCATTTTTGAAAAACGGCCTGCAAAAATCAATCTACCTTCGTTTCGCCGTCCAGTGGTTTCGGATCATTATACCAGTCGCAAAAAAGCCCGGTATCAATCCCCCCGTCCGGAAAAAGAGTTTGATAAGATGGGTACAGAAATTTTCGAAGCGTTACGGGCATTCCGGATCGAAACCGCTCGGGATGAACACGTCCCACCGTATGTCGTCGCGAGTGACAGAACCCTTCGTGATGTCGCTATGCTACGGCCTGAGACGTTAAATGATCTCTTGCTGGCCCATGGGATAGGGCAGGCAAAAGTTGAAAAATATGGGGCAGATATCCTAAAGGTGGTAAGGACCATCTGTGCCGCCAATGATCCTTAATGGGCAACACAGGGATCCGGTTCTGTCATTCAGGCTGTAAGGTCAAATGATGGGCCGCCAGCTTTTCAACCGCCGCACGACTGAAAGCCAAAGGAAAATACTCATCATTAGCCCACCGTTCAAGCAGGCTCCCGTAAAATGGACTTTCAGGTTGGCCGGACTGACCGGGCGTGATTGTAAATTCCGATCGATCCCAATCATCTGTATCCAGGATATGGCGAAAACTGACCGAAGAGGCGGCGATCGTGCCAAAGCCCCCAGATCGCTCCACATGGGGTAGATCAAATTCTTCCGCCAGGAGATGAGGAAAGGCATTATTCTGGACCCGACCGTATCGCCACTGCGACCAATCAGCGCCGAGCTCTCCGGACATCCGCGCCACTGTTTTTTCCAGGCCGGATTCAACAAGGGGTTGCCGGTCTTTCTCCGGTGTGGTGGGATCATAGGCCCGACGGTCAACCTCCGCCCGCCAGATATAATAAATAGCCGCACCTGCACTATTCTTATCGAGGATGGCATCCCATGCCGCAACCAGGGCTCTGGCCCGCTCGACGTCTGCATCCTCTGACGTCCACCCTTTGAAATACGAAATATCGGCTTCTCCACGCAATGAATAGGCATCGAGCTGTATTTTTTTGTGGTCCTCGATTGAATATTTCTGATCCGATTTAAGAAGCTGGCGTAAACGCACAATCCGTGAAAATTCAACGCCTCTGGCGGAATGGAACATGACCGGTTTGCCTTTATAATCTGGAGGATGGGTATCATTGTTTGCTGAACCGACCCATCCCCGATCGGGATTAAATTCTCGCGGGAGATCATTCCTGAATCCAACCCATTCAAATTTTCCAGTGCCCGAAACAGGAAGGCGCCCGTTCCACCCTTTTCGATTCGGTGTGAGCGCAGAGGCCTGGAATGCGATATTGCCTTCCACGTCGCCACTGATGAGGTTATGGGTGGGCACTTTCCAGAACATAGCCCGTTCGAAAAAGTCATTCGCACTTTCTGCCTGCGCCATTCGAAAACTTCCAAGATAAGGGGCAGTACCGGGTTCGTGGGTGATCGAACGAACAGCATAGGCCCGGTGGGTTGTCATATCTTCATAAAAAATCGGGCCATGTCGGCTGAACTTTAGCTCGATGATTCTGGGCGATTCACCCTTAACAGGAATCTCCTCACGGATGACTCTGAGGGGTTCCCACTTCCCTTGCCATCGTGCTTGATTGGGATCTTCTGGATTGATCTCCTCTATGAATACATCATTCACGTCAACACCAGCAAATGTAAAGGCCCAGGCGACACGGTCGTTATGGCCGACATTTACCCCTACAAACGGTGGTTCGCTCGCCCCGATGATATTCCATCCGGGGGCGTTGAGGTGCGCATAATAACGGAGGGACGGATTTTCCAAACGCCGATGTGGGTCATTAATGACCATGACCTTGCCAGTTGTTGAGAGCTCACCACTTACAGCCCAATTGTTACTGCCAATTTCTAGTAGCTGCTCCATCGGTGGCGCCGTGGCGGTCCGCTTTCCTGAGAGAAGATTTTGATAAGGCCCTATGATTTCAAGTGGTGGAAGACGACCAGGCACGAACGGATCATTATCACCTGCTCGCATGACATCAATAATTTCAGGCGGGATAATTGAAACGTCGAGCCCTTCAGGAATAATCAGATCATCCCACGGCGAGGGGGCTGCTCTACGGTTAGCCTCTTTGACCCCGTGCTCCGCGACAGAAAGAGCGAGACGAATTTCACTCACGGCATTATTACCAGCACTCGGAAAACTGAGTGCCGTCCAGCGCCGGACGACCGTTTCTGGTGTCCACCGCCCAGGTTTGACGCCGGTGAGTTTGAACTCAACCGGCAGGTTCTCGGCATTTTGGTCAATGAAGGCATTGATCCCATTGGCATAGGCGGTAAAGATCTGTTTGCCTTCCGGGTGGTAACTCGTCCATTCTGAATCGTCGAATGGGCCACGATACATCATTAGTCGTGTCCGCGCATCGTAGTCATAGGCCTCGGATCCGAATATTTCAGATAAACGCCCTTCGCGCCACCGTCGCCACATCTCGAGTTGCCAGAGTCGATCCTGTGCCATGACATATCCCTGCGCAAAAAAGAGATCATCGACATTTTGTGCGTAAATGTGGGGGATGCCGAACTCGTCACGGATCACCTCTACAGGCTCTTTTAAGCCGTTGAGAACCAAATGCCCATCAAGCTGAGACAGGGAGGCCTCCGATAGAGATTTGAGGTCCACCACCTCCATGCCACTGCCACATCCAATCCACAGAAACATACTAAGTATAACGACGATCGCTTTGCGGGGTAAATGATCAGGGAACAAGGAAATCTCCTTTTTAAATCAGGATACTAGCCATGAAGATTATATTTATCTCAGAAATCATGTCAGCCGGATAGGATATATTCTTCCACACTTGTGCGGATCAATCCAAGGCCTACTTTAGTTTTTCATTAAAAAAATCAAGGGTACGTTTCCAGGCGAGTTCAGCGGCCGGCTTGTCATACCGTGGCGTGGTGTCGTTATGAAATCCATGGTTAACGTCGGGGTATATATGTGCGGCGTACTCTTTTTTCTGATCTTTCAATTCGGCTTCATAGTCCGGCCATCCAGCATTGACCCGATTATCCAAACCAGCGTATTGTAATAGCAGCGGCGCCATGATTTTTGGGACATCCGCTTTATCAGGTTGACCTCCATAAAATGGGACTGCCGCATTGAGGCCCGGGATATGGACGGCCATCATATTGGAAATCCAACCCCCAAAGCAGAAGCCGACGACACCGATTTTTCCGCTACATTCGGGATGTGATTTCAGATAGGCGTGAGCAGCTATGAAATCTTCCAGCATTTCATTTCGATCGCGTTGGCGTTGTAAAGTCCTGCCATCGTCATCATTACCTGGATATCCCCCCAGTGGGGTCAGAGCATCCGGGGCGAATGCGATAAATCCTGCCAGGCCAGCTCTGCGAGCTACGTCTTCAATATATGGATGAGGCCTCTGTTCTCGTGGACCACAACTATGCCGGGTAATTTTTCTTTGTTCCCTGCGGGACGAGATAGCAGGCCTCGGATTTCACCCCCAACTTGGGTGGATGTATAATTCATATATTCTGATTTCAGTCGTGAATCCTCTGGTTCTATCTGCAAGGCATGGACATAATCTGGAGACAGGAAATCCAGCATGGCTGAAGCGGTTAATCCGGCGATGGCGTATTTGGAGGCTCGATCCAGAAATTCTCTTCGGTTAATCTGTCCGTGAATATAACAATCAAATAATTCGTAAACCCCTTGATCTATATCTTGTGGTTTGATCTGATCCATTTTAACGCACCTTTATAGATTCAATATTTTGGTCAACAAGTGATTCTATAGACTTACTCATCAGAAATAAAGGTCTTTTGGCAATGACCACACTGTTTTGGCATCATACGCGACCACAGATGGACGCTACAGAAGGGACACCGGATATTAAAGACTTTCCAAACCGACCTTACGATGGCTGCAAACCAACCCATGGTTACAAGAGATCTTACCATCGATACATTTTGATTCGATTGGAAGAGGATCTGAGCGATAGAACTAGTCATTAAAAAAACAGGGACAAGGGTTAAAATAAGAAGCCATTGTATTCTGTATTTTCGCTGCGCATCTACCAACCAGTCCTGGATATTTGATTCTTGATTCACTGCGGCGTTAATATTGTTATCCATTCCACTCCACGCTACCTAACCTGCATAATTCAATCCAAAGGGCTTTATGACTTTTTCGAGATAGCCATACTGAAGATCGCTGATCTGACGTATGTGGCACCAGTCATGGGCTAACCAAACTGCCAGCAAAGTCCCTGCCTGCATAGAAGGTCCGTTCGGATCCGTTGTGACAGAATCCCAAACTGGATCCATCAATCCCTTTAACCAGACCTAAGACGCCTTTCGTGCCAAGACAAACCGCTCGGTCGATTCGGAGTGGTGGCGAATATTATATGTCCCGTCTTCGGCCCAGGTGTCTGGTGTAATGGCAGGCCATTCTTGGGTAGGATGATGAAGCGTCAAATCCAGTCGTGTCTTAAAATTTTCCACCTCTTCATCAGCCAGATGATTGATCACTTCCAGAATAGACCATTTTTCAAACGTGGGCTTCCATCGACTCTGGTTTGCCTCAATGCATCCCACAAGGCCAGCAATAACAGAAATATCCTGGTCCAACCTTTCGATGATGGCATTTTGGAGCATTTTAACCTTAGCTTGGTATTCAATTCAAATGTCTAAGGGGAATGGTGTTGTCTTTTTTACCACGCGATGACACCTGTAAATATTGGTCTCGATAAATGAACAGGTCACCCTCGCGGTTACTAAAGTCGAAATTGTTTAACGCGAAATCGGGTGAATTAAATATCATAAATGCATGCTGACCACACAAAATTTTCCTAATTGTATAATCAGGTGAAAATAAGCCCTGAAATTGGTCAAATGTCGCATACTTGTCCGGCAGGCATGTGGAAAATTCTATCATCAAGACAGGTCTGTATTCTCCAACGTGTGTTTTAAACCAGCTAAGACGTATCCTTCAAACCCTTCAACATCAATTTTAATAAAATCGATCTTCCTTAATGCCAGATTCGAAATATAGGTATCGGCATGAACCACTTCGAGATCGTCATGTTGAACATTATCACCGGAATGCCCCGGTATATAACTACCCGTTCCCTTATTGGCCCCATCGGACACAAAAAGGGAAGAACTTTGTTTTTTCCCCCAAGGCGACCCCATGAACATCAATATTGTTTATAGCATTCTTTTTGATTTTATCTTCAAGTTTGTTTCGTACAAATGGGTTTGGCTCAAAAGCATGGACGGCCGCACAATACTGACCCATAAATAAAGAATTATGCCCGGTATTAGCTCCGACATCCCAAAAAACTGGTTGGTCTACATGCGCGACGATATCTCTGAATAAATACAAATATTCCTTTTCATATGCCCCATAAAAACAACGCTCCAATCCAAGAATGAGCTCAGATCTCCTGAATAAGTATAACCCAAAAAACCAACCGAAAACGCCTTCGCCCTGCCTGCCTCTGGATCGCAGAGTTTACGTATTAAACGGTCTTTTAATACAAATCTGATCCAAATCTGATGTCAGATTCATCGTAAAGTTTTTTCCATGTATCCTTTTTCATGATTTCGATATTTACGAGGTCGAAGTCGAGACCCACTCACGGGATCAACGGGTATGCCAGTCCTCAGTCAATGGTTTGGCGCCGTTTAATTCGCCGTAACCGATGCCTGTTGTGCCTGTTGGATTTGGACCGGCATAACGCGGATCAACCGGATCAGCTGCCGGCTGAAACCGTATATCACAGGACAATCGCATTCTACCAATGGACGAATGATTATCCAGGGTTCCATGGAGGGTGGTCATACCAAATACAGCCATATCGCCGGTTTCAAAATCAATAGACCGTAATTTCGTTCCTCGGCGAAGGGCTAAAGATATCGGATCATCCAGAACAGACACCGTTGGGGAAGCCTTCGAATCATAATCAACGGCAGCTGCGGGCTCGATAAGGTCCGTGAATGCCTGGGAGCCTTCCACGACCACGAGGGGGCCATCGGTAACGGGGATGTCACCAAGTGCTAACCAGACCGTATGGATTCGATCACTCCCACGGGAAAAGAAAGGCTTATCGTAATGTAAATGGGTGGCCCGCCCTACGGGGCTGGGACGTAAAAAGAGATAATCGTGCGGGTGTGCTGGCTCTCCGAAAATTTCCGACATGATCGCCTTCAGGCGGACGCCGTGGGTGACTCGTCTCAACCTCGGCCCCTCACTGACTGATTTCCAGAATGCGCCAAGATCTCCGACCGTTTCTTTTCGATGACTCTGTTCCGTGAAAATGCCTTCTGAGGGCGGTTGTTTAACTTCACCAACTTCGGCAAGTCGTTCAAACACTTCAGTACGTGCCGCCAGAACCTCTTCCCGATCTAAGACGCCCTTAAGAAATAAATAACCATCTTTGGTCATCCTGCCCGTTAATGCATCAGGATGACCAATATGGTTCGAGCTATCGAGAAGGGGATCTATCAAGTCTCCAGGGACTGGCAAACCTTGTGTGATACAATTTTCCATGGTTGTGAATCCATAATTGGGGGTTGGATGACGAATAAGCGCTTGGCACATCTTATCACAGACAAATCTCGTAACAGATGGATGACTATTTAAACAGACGACTGAAAAGACCGGTCAATCCGTCTCCCTTGTACAAAAGTCTTTGTCTGATCGTATTCTGCTGAGAAGGGTAACTGGTCGATAAGCGACATGGTGGTCATGGACAGTTGATTTGCTTGCATCTCAAATAATTTACACTCGAATGGTGATTCCACCAGTGCACTCACGGTAACATAGTGAACCCCGGTTTGTTCGATATGCATGTTCATATGATTATGCCCTCCAAGCACACATCGGAGGTCGGCATATGGGGCAATCATGTTTTTTACGGCATCTGAAAAGGCGAGGGCTGGTTCATGTAACGGTTCGGATAATAAGGTCTGTTCGGGGGGAAGACCAAACACCGGACTATGGGTAATAAAGACCTGAAGCTTTTCCTTTTTGGAAGCCATCCTTGCTGTGAAGGCGCTTTCCTGATGAACAGAAAACTGTGTTTTCTGTTCATTTCCCCAGAAATAAGGCGTTTGACTCCAATGATTTGGGAGGACATAAATCGAACCGTCCGCAGTATCGATAGCATACTCAGGGCGACCTTCCGGGAAAAATTGAGGGGCCAGTTTAAGCCACCGGTCGAGACTATCGTTCGTCGTCAGATCATGGTTGCCCAGACAGAGATACACCGGCACCGAAAGTCGAAAGAGGTTGCCTGCCGCTTGGACTTGTTCGTCAGACATGCAATCGATCATATCACCGCCATGGATGATAAAATCGATGTTCCCCGCCTTCTGAATCCAGGCATCAAGGGCAGTGAGGATTTCCGGCAGTCGCTCAGGATAAGGGGTCTGTTGATAATAACCCAGTGGGTCGGCACCCAGATGTGTGTCTGACAGATAGATAAAACGGGTCACGTGTGGTTTCCTTGATTACCTTTTGTTCGAAGACTTTGTCTCAGTTGTTTTTAGGCTGCAAACTTCGTTTTACCTGTGCAATCGATAGGTTTTCCCTGTTCCGATCTAAAAACATGCTTACCTGTTCATAGCCGGCATCAGTCAATAGATCTAAGGCATCTATAAAATTTGCCGCCACACGGTGAGGATCATGTGCATCTGCGCCAATGACAACGGGGATATTACGACGTCCCATTTCCATGAGCATGGGCGGGCAGGGATTCATTTCTGGGATAGTTTTGTTGAGACCAGAGGTATTTAATTCCATGGCAGTTCCCGTGGCAGCAATACGGTCCAGGCAAGGAAGAATAGCATCCATCACCCGATTTATATCCCAATCTGCCGGCGAGATGTTTTTAACAAGGTCCGGATGAGCGATCGTATCAAATAATCCGGTCTCAGCGGCCATAGCGATATGCTCGAAATAAGTCTTATGATACTGATGAATATCACCCGTGTAAAACTTTGTTTTGTAATCTGCGATATGTGGATGAACCGACCCTAGCACATGATTGAAATCGGCCATGCCATGTAATTTCTCTAACCAGGGTTCCATGCCCGGGATATAATCACTTTCTATCCCAAGACGAATGTCAACCAGGCCTACCCACGCCGCACGTGCGCGATCTACCATGTCCACATATTGGTCGAGTTCAGCGATACTCATGCGAACGCCGGGTGACCATCCGTCATCCGTTGGATTGTGGTCGGTGACCACGATCCCCTTCAGACCTCGCTGCTGGGCCACTTCCGCATAGTCTTCTGGTTCCCCCCGGGCATGTTTGCAAAACGGGGTATGCATGTGCATTTCATAGAGTATGGGATCAGCACCCATTTTCACGACCTTTCTTATGTCAGAAGTTCAATAGTTACCGTATCGATGTTAGTAAGGTTCAGCCAATGGATACAATGGAATGTATTTCAAACCTCATAGTTGCGACAATTGATAATTATGGCTGGTTTTTTCAATGAAATGGGCAAAAGATTAAGAAAACAAACTAAGATTCATAAACTTTCCAACGAGGTTCTATATTAATCTTGCATGCTTCTAATGCCAGGATCATCTGATCCCAACTTTTTCTTTGCATCGGAATACCCACTTTACCCCGATGGCTTTTTTCCTCTTCTCCCCGTTCTCCAGGTACCCGAACCCGGTCGAAGCCTTCAGCCGGTTCAATGGCCTGGGCACTTTCGATGAGGAAGGCAACACGGGCAAGAAATTGATCCAGACCGACGAAGGCGTCTGGATCAATGACAAGCATAAAAGACCCGCAGGCATAGGGAGAATCGAGATCTTGTACAGGGGGAACGTCGGGACCACAGTTAGAACCGGATAATCCGCCGACCAAAACATCTGCCAGCAAGGCCAGGCCATACCCCATCGTGCCACCCTTTGGAAGTAACCAGCCGTTAAATGCTGATTTTGGATCTGTTGTCGGATGGCCTTCAGGATCGAGTGCCAACCCTTCTGGCAGGTTGGTGACCCCATCTTCCACGGCCTGTCTTATCGCACCGCCTGAGGCGGACGTGGCAAAATCACAGATCATGGCCGGATGCTTCCCGCCAGGGATACCAAAGGCGATCGGGTTGGTGCCGTGCAGGCCCGACCTGCCACCGAAGGGGGCTACCCGCGGGGTTGAATTACCGAACATCAGACCAATCAGATTCTGATCTGTAGCCATGCGTATATAATACGCCAGAGCACCGTTATGACTTTGATTATAAATGGTTACTGCACCCAGGCCATGATCCCTGGCTTTATTCATGGCGATATGCATGCCTTCTGTGCTCGTAACCTGGCCAAGGCCTTGACAGGCATTACCAAGAGCGGTGGTCGAGGTTTCTTTGTCTATCTTGAGGTGTTGTCCGGGTATCATCTGTCCGGATCGGATTCTCTGGGCGTAAATATGATTGAGTAAAATACCGTGGGTATCCACGCCCCGCAAACTGGCATCGAGAATACTGTCTGTCAATTGTGTGTTTTCGTCTTCTGGTACATCCAACTGACGATACACATCAAGACAGAAGGCGCGCGCATCTTCAACAGAAATATGAAAGGATTCTTTAGTCATCAGAGGAGATTAACCGTTGGCTTATTGCTGCCGCATGGGCTGTGAGGCCTTCCGCCTCAGCAATAGTGATGGCGGACGGCCCAAGTCGTTCGCCTGCTTGCTCATTGATGCCAAATACGCTGATTATTTTTAGGAAATCCCGTACACTTACGGGGGATGAGAATCTGGCCGTACCACCGGTCGGCATGATATGACTCGGGCCAGTAACATAATCTCCCAAGGCTTCAGATGAATATTCACCTACAAAGACCCCACCTGCATTCTTAATCCGTCCAACATAAGCCCAGGGCTCTTTTAACAACAGGCATAGATGTTCAGAGGCATAGGTATTGGCTATATCAATGGCCTGGCTTATATCTTTCGTTATCACGATACCGCCGTTATTCTGTAATGAGGCTTTAATAATGGCAGATCGATTGAGAGAAGTCAGTTGCTGATCGACCTCCTCCTGAATTGCCCTCGCCAGAGACCTGGAATAGGTCAGAAGGATCGCGCTGGCCATGGGATCGTGTTCAGCCTGCGCCAGCAGATCGGCGGCGGCATAGGCAGGGTTGGCTGTGTCGTCAGCTATGAGCATGGTTTCGGTAGGGCCTGGCAGTTGATCAATATCGACCACCCCGAATACCTGCCTTTTGGCCATAACCACAAAGATATTCCCAGGGCCCAGGATTTTATCTACTTTGGGAACAAATTCGGTACCATACGCCAGAGCTGCAATGGCCTGCGCCCCACCCATGCCGTAAACGGCATGTACGCCGGCAATATGTGCAGCCGCCAGAACAACGGGATCAATACTTCCATCCTGATTGGGCGGTGTAGCTACCACAATCTCCTCAACGCCGGCGACCTGAGCGGGGACGGCAGCCATTAACAGCGATGAGGGGTATATGGCCTGACCACCGGGCACGTAAAGGCCGACCCTTGCCAGGGGTCTAACCATTTGTCCAAGTCCCCCGTCCTCATCCCAATGTATCCATGATCCTGTAGGTTGCTTTTCATGAAAAGCTCTGATTCGGTCAGCAGAGATCTGGAGGGCGTTGATTAAATCTACCGGAAGGGTTGACATGGCCTTATCAATATCTTCCCCTTTTACTTTTATCTCCTCCGGTGCGATACCGTCTAACAATCTGGAATAGTGGCGTATGGCCATATCCCCCTTTGTCCGAACCTCTTTAATGATGAGGCCTGCCACCTGATCCGGGGTCAGGGGGGCGCCAAACAGCGTTCGACTCCGTTCCATCATTTCCGGGGTCATCACCGTTTCGTCCGGCGGGTGCCGTAGCAAGATACTTTTGCCCGCCTCTTCAGTGGACATTATACGAATAGCACTCATATTCATCCTTGTCTTTACTCAATTCATTTTCATTTTCTATTTATACATCAATTATTATCATCCAACATTCAACTTATCTTCCCGGTCGGAAGGGCGCCAGTGCGTCCAGGATGTTATCACACCCGAATTTCACACAATCTGTGGTAGGTAAACCCGTCTCCCGATGTACCAGATCTACAGCCTGTCGAGCCTCTTCTATAGACATTCCCGCACAATTTAGAGAAATGGCGACCACTTCGCAGGGGAATAAGGCGCGGGCAATCGTTTCATGTATATGGATGAGATCTGCGTAAGATGGAATGGGAACCGAAAGGTTTCGTATCATATCCCGACCGGGTTGATGACATAGGACCAACGCTTGTGGGGCTGCCCCATGCAGAAGACCGAGAGAGACACCTGAATAGGAGGGATGAATAATTGTGCCCTGCCCTTCAATAACAAGCAACTCACGATGTTTTCTCTCCATGATGAGAACTTCAACTGCCCCGGAGATATAATCAGAAACCACAGTATCTATAGCTATACCGGACCCCTCGATCATCATTCCTGTCTGGCCTGTAGCAACAAATTCTGCATTCCAACCAGCGAGTCGAGCAGCTTTCGAAATTTCAATCGCCGCTACCATCTTACCAATACTTGAGTCCGCACCGACCGTCAGAACCCGTAGATTTGACATGCTATGGATCTGATGCCGTCCTACATCAAGGTGAGAAGGGGGTTGCCGAACATCCCATAACCGGGCTTGATGTTTTTCTGCCAGCAGCCTGAATTCATCATCATCGGCAAGAAAGGTGTGCAGACCATTTACGATTTCTAAACCTTCCATTATCGCGTGTCGGATAATGTCTCGCCAAGCCTCAGGAAGCACACCTCCGGGAGTGGCGATGCCGATAACCAGTGCCGTCGGTTTATAGGACAGGGCTTCTTTAATTGAGCCTACGATCGGTATCCCCTGGCCTATTTCTAGAAGTGTTTCTAACGACTCCCCGACATGGGTGCTATCCAGAATTGCTACCGTCTCATCTGCCTTATACCGAATTAAGGAATTGGCTGTTTTAGATGAAAATGTACCAAGATACCCCTCGGTCAAGATGACCATTCGTCGCTTATCCATATAAGGGTTGCCCTTTCTTCTGGTGGCGTATGTTGAAATATTCCATACGCACGCCAACCTAAATGGTGACCACCTCACCGGTTTCTTGTGAATCGGTGGCCGCATCCAAAATTTTCATCACGGTGTGAACCTTTTCGGGTTCAATAGCCAGATCCTCACCATGATTTAACACATCGGCAATATTCTGATAAAATGATTTCCAATGTCCGGGTACCGTGTCTAACTTCATTTCTGTTCGAAGACCATCTATTTCAGTGATAATTTGCGCGCGGTGCGCTGGATCTTCCAGGGCCCCATCAATATTACCTTCTTTCATCCATTGCTCTTGTGGATCGAGGCCTTCTTTGAGCAAGGCCCCCTTTGTTCCTAGGACATACCAGTGTGGTTTGCTGATATGGGCGATATTGCTCACCTCAACGGTATATTGCACACCATTCTTGAATTGGATAATACAATGCACATGGTCTTCGATATCCCCCGGCCAGATATATTTATGTCCCCGACAAAATACAGAGATAGGATCGGAAGGGATAAGCTGGACAGCCTGGTCTATCAAATGGGCGCCCCAATCATAAAGCAAGCCGCCACTCTCAGTTTTATCCGCTCGCCAACCACGTGAGGCGCGATAGCGGTGTACGGTCGTTTCGATAAGAAATGGATCTCCCAATAATCCATTATCAATCGCTTTTTTAACGGTAAGGTAGCCGCCATCCCAGCGGCGATTATGGAAAACACTGAGGAGGGCTTTTTTTCGTTTACTGACGGCGATCATCCTTTTGGCTTCAGCCGCATTCATACACATAACTTTGTCGACCACCACATGTTTTCCAGCCTCCATCGCTTCAATGGCTTGTGAGGCATGAATATGGTGTGGTGTGGCAAGAACAATGAGCTGGATTCGGTCATCCTGTAGCATTTCCGTTAAAGTCGCATAGGTGTCAACGGCCCATTCTTGGGCTGCTTGCGCTCCTCTATCGGGATCACGTGTCGCAATGGCTGTCAGTTTCAGCCCATGGGCGAGCGAAACAAGATACGCGTGGAAAGATCGGCCTGAAAAACCATATCCGACAATGCCGACATGAATCATGATATACACTCCTATGTGGTCACATTGGATCAAGACATTCGGTTGGGAGCAATATATGAAAGTTGTTTTATATATTGCAACCCTTTCAACACATTTTCTTTATTGTTAGTTCACAATATTATATGGAAGACATAATAAGGGTGACAATCGGCGGTATAAAATATAGGTTTACCAATCTTGAAAGGTAGGGCTCTTGAGTCGTCAAACCATCTTATTTAATGAATATCCCAATGGCTAAAGACCAACCCAATGTCGTCTGTATTCTTACGGACGATCAGGGTATATGGGCCGCTGGTTGTTATGGTAACCCCGAAATCAGAACGCCCAACATAGACAGATTGGCATCATCAGGCATTCGGTTTGAGAATTTTTTTGTGGCATCACCGGTTTGTTCCCCGAGCCGGGCGACCTTATTGACGGGTAGAATACCATCCCAGCATGGGGTTCATGATTGGATCAGGGAAGGAAATGTTGGACAGGATGCCACATCCTATCTTAAAAATGAACTTACCTACACCGATGTCCTGGCCGCCCATGGCTGGCATTGCGGGTTGACGGGTAAATGGCATCTGGGCGACAGTCAGATTTCCCAGCATGGCTTTACATATTGGTTTGCTCATCAGTTTGGTGGTGGGCCATATAACGATGCACCCATGGTACGAAATGGAGAATTAATCACCGCCCCCGGTTATGTAACCCACGTCATCACGGATGATGCCGTGGCCTATATCGATCAACACGCCCATGACGAGCAGCCTTTTTATCTCAGTGTGAATTACACGGCCCCACATAGTCCCTGGACCGGCCATCCGCAAGATATCGTAGATAGTTATGACGATTGTCCCTTTGATTCATGCCCGCAGGAACCCGTTCATCCCTGGGCGATCTCGCTTACCCATAACAACATGGGGAACCGTGAAAGCCTGAAAGGCTATTTTGCAGCCGTTACAGCTATGGATATGGATGTCGGTCGGCTTCTTGATCGGATCGAGGCGCAGGGTATACGGGATAACACCCTGATTATATTTTTAAGTGACAACGGATTTAGTCTCGGCCATCATGGGTTTTGGGGCAAAGGCAATGGAACCTATCCACCGAATATGTATGAAAATTCCATTAAGGTACCTGCAATTATGAGCCATCCTGCACGCATTCCACAGGGTGTGGTTCAAACAGCCATGGTCAGTGCTTATGATTTTATGCCAACGCTATTAACCTATCTCGACCTACCTGTTCCTGAAGAGGGTAATCTACCTGGACGTAATGTTCTTCCCCTGTGGTTAGGACAGGAGGAGGGATCGCGGGATCATGTGGTTGTCTTTGATGAGTACGGAGGAACCCGGATGATCCGTACGGACGAATGGAAATATGTGCATCGCTATCAAAATGGTCCTTGTGAATTATATGATTTGATCCATGATCCTGACGAGCGCGTGAATCTGGTAGATGATCCAGACCATGCGAAAAGAAAATCCCAATTATTGCAGGACATGGAAGCCTGGTTCGACCGATATGTTGAAGTGGATAAAGATGGAAAAGAATATCCTGTCACTGGGTCGGGTCAGTTGCGTCCCATCGGTTCAGAATGGAGGGATCAATCCCAAGCCTTCTCAAAACGGGACGATTGATGCAATATCCGCCCCGTGAGTTAATTGTAATCACATTGGCCGTATCCCTCACCTTGCTGGGTGATTCGTTATTATATGCGGTCCTACCTACGATCTGGCATAAAATAGGGCTTGAGTTGTGGATGGTCGGTGCCTTGTTAAGTGCCAACCGTTTTATAAGGTTTCTGACCAACCCAATTGCAGGTCGCCTGGTTGAACGCTATGGGTTGAGAAAACCATTCATGGTGGCCGTTTTTCTTGCTGCGATTACCACAGTAGCTTATGGTCTTACTTTCGGTTTTCTCGTTTTTCTCGTTGCCCGGTTATTTTGGGGGGCTTGCTGGTCGGTATTACGTCTCGGTGGATTTCTCAGTGCATTGGGAAGCTCAAACTCAAAAACCCAGGGATTTCACCTCGGGTTTTTTTCTGGTTGCACCCGAATTGGAACCCTGGCTGCGGTCCTGATCGGGAGCTTTCTGGTGGATTATATCGGGTTCTCATCTACGGTCTGGATCTTTGGCATTTTGATATTTCTTGGGGGTATCATCCTCGTCAGAGAACCTATCCATGATGCGCCTGTTCTATCTCCTGACCCAATAATAAAAGCATCAATAGGAAAAACCACCTCAACACTCACCGATCGTAGACGGTGGATAATCTATGCGTTATCCTGCATCAACGGAATGGCCGGGAGTCAGCTTGTTGTGGTCACTTTAGGCCTCTGGTTGTTTGAAAACTTCGGCGAAAAAATCGATCTATTTAATCTTTCGATGGGCGTCGCGAGCTTTACCGGGGTTTTATTATCTGGTCGATTTCTCATTGAGGTGCTCTGGGCACCGACCGCTGGCCATCTCTCTGATCGATTCAGTCGAATTAAGTTTATTCTATTGGCTGTCGTCATAATGTGTGTTACAATTACTTTTTTTTCTTATCAATCCGATTTATTTTTTGGCGTATTGGCCGCAGGGATTATTTTTTTAACTGGAACCGCCTTCCGCGTTGCCATGGATGCTTATATGGGAGAAATTACGCCCCCGCAACAACGAGCCAGAGTTATGAGTTGGTATGTCAATTGGTCTGATTTGGGTAATGCCTTAGGGCCATTCCTGGCCTATCAGTTGGTCAAATTGGTAGGACTTGGCCTGGTCTATCGCGGCGCAGCGATCGCGTTAATTGGCATTGGTATACCTCTGATTTTAATCCTGCGTACAACATCGGATCAAATTATTCTGAGCAGGAAGTTGGTGTAACCAAGCCTGTTTCTTTTCTTCAATCGAAATGTTATGTGTTTATCTATTTCCTCAAAGGAGTCACGTATGTCCGACAGTAAAATCGGCGTTACGCTTTACACCCTCCGTGATTACGTAAAAACGCCCGAAGATATTGCCAGCACCTTGAAGAAGGTGAAGGGCATTGGCTATGAACATATTCAACTATCAGCCCTCGGTGAAATAGACCCGAACGTGCTCGGTGATATGATCCACAGCGAGGGGCTTCATGTCTGTGCGACCCATGTTGGGTTTGATCGGTTGCAGGATGATTTAGATAGGGTGATAGAAGAACATCGGCTATGGGGGTGCGATAATATTGCTATTGGATCCATGCCTCGTCCCTATTGGGATATGGAAGGTGGCTTTTCCAAATTTGCGGAGGACGCTTCTGTCGTGGCATTAAACCTGAAAGCCGCTGGCATGACCTTCAGCTATCATAACCACCATACAGAATTAATTCGCGTGGGGGATCGTATCGGATTGGATATCCTTATTGAGGATAGTGATCCATCGCTATGTTTTGAGATCGATACCTACTGGATTCAATACGGTGGGGGAGATCCAACCACTTGGATCGACAAGGTAAAAGACCGTTGCCCGATCATACATTTCAAGGATTTAGCTATCGTCGGCCGTGAACAGGTTATGGCTGAAGTTGGTGAAGGAAATATGAACTGGCCGCGTATTGTTAGTGCTTGTAAGACGGCAAATGCATTATGGTACGTCGTAGAACAGGATACCTGTGCAGGTAATCCATTTGATAGTGTTGAAATCAGCTATCGTAATATGACGGCCATGGGACTTTGAAAAGATTAAAATGGTGCCCCTACCTGAAATATCGGTCGCCTTTAAACAGAAATATCACCCATCATAAAATCAGGATATAAACATGATTGATTTAACAGGAAAAGTAGCCCTTATTACGGGATCCTCCCGTGGTATCGGTAAAGGTATCGCCCTGGAGATGGCCCGAGCGGGTGCTGACGTGGCCGTCAACTATTACCAACATCGAGAGGATGCGGAAGACGTAGCCAAAGAAATACGAGACTTGGGTAGAAGAGCTCTGGTCATTGGCGCAGATGTCTCGGACCGACAGGCTGTGGACGACATGGTCCAGGAAACTCTGGACCAACTAGGTTCCCTGGATATCACCGTGGCCAACGCCTATTACTCCAAACGCGAACCATTTCTTGACATGTCCTTTGAAGGCATGCAGCGAACGATTGATGTTACGTTATATGGAGCATTCCACGTAGCCCAGGCCTCTGCCCGGAAAATGGTGGCACGCAATGAGGGGGGATGTATTCTCTTCATTAGTTCGGTAATGTCTTTCTTACCCTTCTCCGGGTCACTCGCGTATTCTACGGCCAAGGCTGGATTAAATCATATGGCAGCGCTCATAGCAACAGAAATGTTGGATCATCGTATCAGGGTTAATGTGATCGAACCCGGTTGGACCGATACACCGGGTGAAAGGCAGTTCAGTACCGAGGAAGAAATACGCGAGGGTGGTAAACGATTACCCTGGGGTAGAATGGGGACCATTGAAGATCTGGGAAAAGCAGCCACCTTTCTCTGTTCCGACGCGGCTGATTATGTCACTGGTGAGGTGATGCGGGTTGATGGGGGGTTCTGGTTGAAACGTGGTGTAGGTGATATCCGGGAGTAGCAAAGATTGGCCGATATTACAGAGATAAAACCTATACCTCTTAAAACAGCGCTGATGGGATTGGCATTCGCGGCCATCGTTGCCTTCTGGGGGCAATATGCATCTGCACAGATGAATTATAACTATCTGACTTTTCCCCAGATGCCCCTTTGTCTGCTCATTCCTTTTGTATTTTTTGTCCTGACGCCCAACTTGCTGATCCGCCATTTTTATCCGCAGATCGCATTAACAAAAGCTGATTTACTGACCATCTTCTCGATGGGATTAATCGCTGCCACGGTACCTGATTGGGGCATGGTACGCTACCTCATCAGTTTGATCACGGCCCCGAACTACTTTGCCAGCACTGAAAATCAATGGGCAGAACGATTTTTCGAGTATCTCCCACAATGGACGGTGCTACCCAACGATAAATTCCAGGTCGCTGATTTCTATGCTGGGCTGGCTTCCGATGCGTTTATTCCATGGCGCGATTGGATTATTCCCCTTTTCTGGTGGCTCTCGGCACTGTGTACCTTGTTGTTTTCCGGGGCCTGCATCGTTGTTATTCTCAGAAAGCAATGGGTAGAACATGAACGCCTCCGTTTTCCCATGGGGGAAGTGATCGTCCGGCTGCTCGCATCAGAAGACGAATCATCGGGACGATGGCCGGCCTTGTTAACCAACCGGCTATTCCAGACCGGCTTTCTAATTAGCCTAGGTATCATGATCTGGAATGTGATCAGTTTCTGGGGGGCTTTACCCCACATTCCATTTCCAGGCCCGGCGTTTAATCTGGTTATTGATCCGGCCTATCCACCTATGGTCATTCGCCTGGTGCCCTATGCCCTCTGCTTTTCATTTTTTATCAATGTAGAAATCTTATTCAGTGTGTGGTTCTTTCAGATCGTTGGCATACTTGAGACCGGGATTTTGAATAGTTTGGGGGTCGTCGCACCTGTATCTACAATTGTACCCCGAGGATTGGTTTCTATTCAGTTCAGTGGTGGCTTGATTATGTTTGTATTGATTGGTCTATGGATGGCCAGAAGTCATTTGAAAATGGTCTGTCAACACGCTATAGGTCGAAAAAATGAGCTTAATGATGAAGACGAGCTGTTCTCCTATCGCACAGCTGTTTTTGGTTTGATTGCTGGGTTGATCTATTTGACGGCCTGGTTACATGCCATTGGATTAACCTGGCCCATAGCCATTCTGTTTTTGTTTTTTCTATTTGTGTTTTACATTGGCATAGCCCGGGTGTTAGCAGAGGCAGGATTGATTAACCTGGACCTACCTATCAATGCCCATGCCTTTACGATTGGTGTGGTCGGATCGGCCAATATGACAGGGTCAACCTTGACTGGACTCGGTCTGACCAATGCTTTTGCGCGAAATTGGCGTACGTTCACCATGGTTGGTTGGTCTCATGTGGCTTGGTTTCGGGATTACTTAGGCGCAAATCGACGTCATTTATTTCTTTTGGTATCCCTGGCTTTTCTGGTAAGTACGCTCTCATCAATCTGGTATGTGATCTATTCCGGATATTCACAAGGGGCGGATAATTTACACATTAACCTTACCAATACGGGTAATTTGTTTTTTAACCTGATTGTTAATTGGATGAAAAACGCCACACAAATCACGGCGGTGGAAATCACATTTCTTTTATCTGGTATGATTATTAATTTGATTTTAACCGTAGGCAGATATCTATTTTACTGGTGGCCTTTGAATCCCATTGGATTCGCGATCGGCGCGTCGGGAACCATCAGGGGAAACACCTTCACTTTTTTTATCGCATGGTTAATACAAATCATTCTCCTCCGTCTTGGCGGTGTTCATCTATATAAAAAAGCCCAACCACTTTTTCTCGGGATTCTTGTCGGGTACATTGTTGGTGTCGCGCTGGCCTATTCCGTCGATACGGTCTATTTTCCTGATCAGCCGCATATGGGTAACATTTTTTGATACGAAGGCGTATCGCCTGAAATACGACCAGAACCCTCAATCGGGACAGATTACATATTATGAAACGTAGCATATCAGGAGAACAAATGAAAAAACTAACCTGTACGTTTTGGATTCCATCGATACTTGTGATCTTTTCACTAATAACGCCGACACAAAATTATGCCCAGAACCCACAGAGGTTTAACGTGAATGAGATTACCATATCTGAGGTGCATGAGGCAATTCGAAGTGGTGTCATTACCTGTAGATCACTGATTGAAGCATACGTTGCGCGAATCAACAAGTTTGATCAGCCATCCCGGTTGAACAGCATTATATTGATCAATCCCGAAGCCCTCGCTGATGCGGATCGTCTGGACAGGGAATTTGAGAAGACAGGTAAATTACGACCCCTTCATGGCATTCCAATCATTGTTAAAGACAACTATGATACGAAAGACCTACAAACCACAGGCGGCTCCCTGGCCTTAAAAGGTTCGCTTCCGCCGGATGATGCCTTTCAGGTTCGTAAACTCCGTGAAGCTGGTGCCGTGGTTTTTGCTAAATCTAATATGGCTGAATGGGCTTTCAGTCCAATGGTGACCATAAGTTCTATAGCTGGGATTACCAGGAATCCATATGATCTATCGCGGGTACCGGCTGGATCGAGTGGGGGGACCGGGGCGGCAGTGGCGTCAAATTTTGGTACAGTGGGGTTGGGAACAGATACGGGGAATTCGATACGGGGACCCTCATCACATAATGGGCTGGTGGGTATTCGTTCCACCATGGGGTTGACAAGCCGAGACGGGATAATTCCCCTTTATCGTAGAAATGATATCGGTGGGCCTATGGCACGGACCGTAGAAGATGCCGTTCGTATTCTGGATGTGATCGCAGGTTACGACCCGGCGGACCCCATCACGGAAGGTTCAGTAGGAAAAACACCAGATAGTTATCTTACCAGTTTGAAGAAAGGTGGATTGAAGGGCGCTCGACTGGGTGTGTTCCGATATTATATTGATTCACCCGACACAGATCCCGAAATAAAAGCCTTAACACAAAAGGCGATTGAAGATTTAACCGCACAGGGCGCAGTGATTATAGATCCCTTTGACATCCCGGATTTCACTTCGTTCCTAGAGGGGATCTGGTGCAACACCTTTTATACAGATATAAACACCTATTTATCCACCCTTGGTGATCGGGCGCCGTATAAGACAATTGATGAGATTGTTGCCTCCGGGTTATATTCGCCGTACGTCGAAAATAATCTGAAGCGGAATTTGGAATCTGGAAAAAATCCTGAACCATGTCCTGATTTATTCCATAGGGAAAAGAATATCATTTTTCGTGATGCGGTCTCGAAAGCGATGGATACGCATAATATTGATGCAATCATCTATCCGACGTGGAGCAATCCACCAAGAAAAATAGGCGATCTGGAAAGTCCTGCCGGGGACAATAGTCAGCACCTTGCGCCCCACACAGGTTTTCCCGCTATTACCGTCCCGATGGGCCATACACAAAACGTCCTTCCCGCCGGCCTCACCTTTGTAGGCCGTCTTTTCAGCGAACCGGATCTTATTTCTTTTGTGTACGACTATGAACAGACGACTCGACACCGAAAACCACCAGCCATTTTCCCTGCACTCAAGTAAAGCGACATTAATTATACCCAGGGAATCCTGCCCTTGAGTATTACTTGACATTAAGCAGATCAAGGGTCAATATCTGACATGCTTCATGCGGTATACCTATTCTTAAATTGTAGGTTATGAAGCCTAGTATGCCTCCCGTCTCCCGTGGTTGGCATTTACAATTAAATCCATAGAAATTTTAATCATCACGGTGGAGGTGATCCATGCTTCGAGCAGGCTTTATTGGTGCCGGTGGGCGATCGCAGGGTGCGCATTATCCTTGTGTCAATCGGCTTGATAACGTAGAGATGGTGGCCGTTTGTGAATTGGATGAAACCCGGCTTAATCAGGTCGTTGATACCTATAATTTCCCTCATGTGTTTACAGATCATAAAGAGATGTTGGCGCAGGTTGAATTGGATGTGGTGTATTGTATCATGCATGAGAAATGGATATTACAACCTGCCCTCGATTGTCTCAATGCAGGCAAACATATTATGATTGAAAAACCACCGGGGAAAAATAGTGATGAAACCCGACAGCTTCTTGACGCTGCGATAGCCAATGATGTCTATGCCATGGTCGCTTTTCAGCGACGCTATGCGACGGCTGTCCAGGAAGCGATGCGCCGTGTGAAAGAAAAAGGCCCCGTCTCTCTGGCCACCACGACGTTCAATAAAAAAATGCTGTACGATAAACCTGAATTCACCACGACGTTGTGGAATGATCTTGTCCACGTGGTAGATCTTTTACGCTTTATGGTCGATAGTGAACCGATTGAAGTCACCCGATATCGGGATAAGTTTGAT
>Ga0115002_10000558_pt1 | contig 52643 bp, 55 predicted proteins | sample ArcticOcean_MG_C_8_FD_89576 | JGI IMG/M metagenome (GOLD analysis project Ga0115002, IMG submission 89576) | Marine microbial communities from western Arctic Ocean - ArcticOcean_MG_CB11_86 | ecosystem: Environmental > Aquatic > Marine > Oceanic | place: Arctic Ocean: Canada Basin | collected... | reverse complement strand
CGCAGCCACCATCGAGAAGACCGCCGAAAGGAGGGTGTAGACCATCAGTTCCGGGTCTGCCCTCACCACGGCCACTCCAAGCTTAGTCATCTTCCAGCCCCTTCCAATCCTTTGGAAGAAGCCGATTCTACTTCCAGGCGTGTTCATCATCATGAGATGCCCTAATTATCTAATGTAATAATTATGTTTACGGAATTTCCGGCGGAAACGCTTACGCCGGTTTATTTCAGAGGTATCCTAACTTCCACATGATCAAATATCCTATGGGAAGCATGGGTAAGCAGATTCCAAAGGCCCTTCGGAAAGCTCTCCACAAGCTATCCTCATCTCCCTTGGGGATGCTGTCCGCAACTACTACGACCAGCTCTTCGATTATTCCCGCTCCCGGTGACCCGCTGGTTGCCAATCTCTCAACACCTCATTTCTCCGAAGTGATAATGATTTTCACGGAATCGCCAATCGAGACAATCCCCTCTTGTATTACTCGCGCCAACCATCTCGCCCACCCCTTTTCCTGCTCGTGGTCGACCCTGCCGAATTTCCTTTCTATGAACGACTCCCCAATCTTTGAGCAGGGAGCACAGGGCTCGCTAAGCTCCAGAACTGCATCACCTATCTCCAATCTCATACCGTCTTCCAGAGAATTCCACTTGATGCCCCGGAGTGTGAGGTTCTCCCCGGTCGACCCCACTTCTATTGGATGACCCTCTCCCTTCAGCTCCTCAATCCTCTCAAGGGAGAAGATACAGATTGCCCTATCGGGATCTCCCCCTCGACTTTCTCGGAACACGTTGAAATCGCCTTCGACACCGTTCTTGCTGACTTTGGCCTCCTCCACGGAACTCTTGGGTACCCCGCCAGAGCTGATGTTGATCGAGTGAACCAAGCCGTTCATCCAATGACTCCGGAAAAATCAATCTCCACACTTAGCCTATCAACCATTTCCACATACCTGTCCGAGAGAAACTCGTCAGGCTCGCTCAGATTGTGCTTCCAGAATCTCCAGGCGGCTATGGAGAGCGTGGCAAAATGGTGAAGGAATGGGAGAGAATTTACCTCGTCCTGGGTGAGCTTTCTGACACTCTGGTACCCATCGAACAGGGCCTTCCATCGTTCCCACACCGGAACCGTGCCATCCCATCCGAATCCTACGCACGCCATTGCAAGGTCGAATGCCATCGGTCCGATCCATGCCTCTTCCAAATCGAGGATAGCAGATACTCGACCCTCGCTCCCAATCACGTTGTCCGGGAACAAATCTCCATGGAGGATCCCCATTGGTAGATTTGAGGGGAAATCACGCCTAATCCCAGCAATCTGTGAAGATAGTATTTCGACGAATGGATCGGACACGCCCATCCTGGAAGAGAGGGAAATCACCTCTTCGAATAGTTCGAACCCCATCCTGTAACTCTCGGGAAAGCAGCCTGCAGGAGGGATTGAGCTCATTCTACACAAAACCTCTCCAAGACTTCTCAGAGAATCCTCATCACATCCAAGCATTCCTCCAGGAACGAAGGGAAATATTGTCCAGGCGACACCATTTCTTTCTGCAAAATGATCTCCGTTGGATAGTTGAAGCGGTACTGCAGTCGGGATTTCATTTGAGTCGAGGTGGATGTGACGCTGCACCACCCTACTCACTTCTTCTACACTGTTTGCGAACCAGGCCTTTAGAACAACCTCACTTCCACCTTTGAGCCTTAGTAGGAAGTTCGTATTGGCCCACCCACCCTCGAGTGGAGCCATCGACTCCAAGTCTGGTAACTCAGCCAAAGTTAGAAGCCACTCTGCTTCAGCAGGCCCAACTTCGTGATTCATAATTCACCCCCTCCTCTGTCCTATATTGCCCCTTCTCTTCGGTTAGGACTTAACTTGGATTCTCTTGCGCGTCATATGGATTCGGGCAAGGTGACTGAGACTCATGCATTCCTAATCGGAGTTCCAAAGGCCGGAACAACCTGGCTAGCCAGCATTTTGTCTCATAACCCCTCAATCTGCTTATCAGATCCTAAGGAGCCAAACATGATTACTTCACACAAGGGGACATTTCGAAGGTCTACAAAGGAACCCGATTGGTCAGAATACTTCGGATTATTCAAGGGGGATGGAATAAAGCTAGATGGGTCCATCCATACATTCTCCTGTCCTATCTCTCCAGATAGGATTTCAGAGAAGTTTGAGAATCCCAAATTCATTATATCTCTCCGAGAACCTGTTGACAGAGCATTTAGTCATTGGAGGATGATTACTGATATCGGGTCAGACAAAAGATGGGGGGCCGATTGGGACGACTTTCAGATTGCCTGGGAGGATCCTAGGCTGAAGGAAGATTCTCTGTATGGAAAATCCATGGCCCGTTGGCTAGAATATTTTCCCCTGTCAGAGTTTTACATCCTCGACAGTACCAGGATGAGAGAGTCACCAGAGGAGGTGCTGAGTGAAATAGGAGAATTTCTGGGACTCCAGGGTCACAATTACTCAATAAACCAATTAGCCAACTCAAACAGAGCAACTAAACGAAGACGAATCACCCCTCTCGGAAAACTCACCAAAACCATCTTCTCTTTAGTTCCCAACTTCTTGAAGGCTCCATTTGTAGATTACCTTGTATCAAGAGATATCAATATCTATTATTTTCCACTACTTGGTAGACGGAACAAAACCAGAAATCTGCAGTCACTTGGCAAATTTCATTTTTCCATCTGCGAAGATGAAGTATGCAAAGACCTGTTACAATTGCAAGAATTGACAAACTTCGATACTACCGAGTGGATAGAATCAATAAAAAAACAAGCAGAGAACCAATTCATCTGAAAACTTAGTGGAAACTATTCGAACGAAACGAGAGTTCTATTCCAACTCACTCTTTAGTTCGAAGATTACCTTCAGACTCCTTTTCATTTTGTAGAGCCTGTCTTCAAAAACACCATCTTCGCTTAGGAAACCCTCTGAAAGCGAGGCTTTCTTCAGCTCTATTATTGCCAAAGATTGTGCTTCATTGTCCATCCTACTCCGAATTTTCCTACTGGGCCTTGTTTTCAAAATAGATCCAACAAGCGAGCCCAACTTCCAGATCGATGAGGACCAAATCGTCCGAATGGGATTCCTTCTACATCTTTTCTTCAGGTACCTCAATGCGGACTCCTTATTTTTTGGGACCTTATCACTGACCCATGAATACCTGAACACTAGATCCCGGATCTTACCTTCCGAGGAGCCGGGTCCAACGAAAGTTGGGACATATGGCAATTTCATTGACAGTGTCCAGTCAATCCATTTGAAATGATTAATTGCACTGGAGGTAGTGATAGGGACCCACTTCACCCTAAATGTATCAGCAATGATTGCAGCATGCATAGCTCCTGACAGCACAAGACTAGATCTTCGAATAGAATCTATCACTTCAATTGAGTCGGCTCCAGGATCGATATACCCTATTCCTGCGGCTTCGCAGATTTTCTCCCAATCGCAGTATTCCGACGCTCTGTGGTGGGGGATGAAGATTATGCCCCCCCTTTCGTTCTCCGGGACTACTTGAAACTCAGGAATCGAAGAAAGAAGAATCGCCGTATCCGTAACTGCCTTTTCCTTGGGTAAGCCTAATGCCAATGCCGTAAGAGGGCCCCTTACAGCTAGAAAATTCCAATGCCCCATTTCAGATAAGTTGGTCGGATATTGGTAGCCCGCCCCAGATCCCAAAACATGCCAATGTCTACTTGAATCTCTGTCGAGTCCAAGTAGCGATCCGATACCCAGAAGAGTGTGTTTAGAATTGGCCCCCCATCCTCCAGGACTCAATTTCTCCCAGAACCATGAGTTCATGTCATCACCAAAATTACCAGCGGTAACATGAGTATATTCTATTTCCATAGTGTCACCTTGAGTTACTTGACCTAGCGATGGCATCCAGCAAAAACGTTGGCTAGAAACACCATCGGGTTTCTATAATTAAAGACAAACAAACACAAACTCGCCACTTGATTTTTCCAAGGTTATTTAATTCTGAGCGGTACACAAACCATGAGACAAGACCGCATCTCAGTTTTTTACAGGTGGTAATATGAGATTTTCCTTCAAGAATTTTTTCCAATTCACAAGAGATATTCTTCACACTTTGCTTCACGGTGATTTGGACTCATCGGATTTCATTATTATTGATGAACTAGAAGTCGTTTTTGCAAGTGTAGCAAAATCCGGCAGCTCTTCAATAAAGACCTCAATGTTTGGGGAATTTTCCAAGGACAGGTCGATTCATTACCATATTAGTGATTTTTCTAATAAGAGAATACCAAAAAATAAGAGATCATATTTTTCATTCTCTTACGTAAGGAATCCCTATGATAGAGTTCTTTCATGCTACAATAACAAATTTAACATGAAAGATGAATCAGAATTTCTTTACTCAAACTATCTCTTTGGCTATCTAAAAAATGAAGATTCTTTGGAAGATTTTGTTAACAAAATATCGAAAATTCCGAATTTTCTCAGTGACAGACACTTCAAGACTCAATACAGCATTATTCATTCTAAAGGCGCAATAATGAATCATATCGGGCGGCTCGAGAATATTAAAGAGGATTATGAAGATATACGAAAACGCTACGATTTTAACGAGTTAACAATCCTGAATATAACCAAAGATACCAAAGAACAAATATTCCTTAGTGAGGAATTAAAGGAGAAAATTTTCGAAAAATTCGAAATTGATTTCAGAGAGTTTGGATACAGTAAATAATTACAATTTCCACATCAAACTATACTAATAAAATGACTATTTAATCGAATGAATAGATTCCCTAGGCTCTCCTCCTACGACCTTCCTAATTGCCCAGAATACAGCCAATATCCACGCTCTAGACCAAAGCGACCATGATTGAAGCCTGCTCAGTGGCTTCACATCTGGAGGATCTTGTAGAGTTCGCAATTCCCTCTGGAGTTTCCAAAGAGAACCATCCGAAACGCTCTCCCTTGAAATCAAACTTGCAGCGCTTTCGACGAATTTCTTTCTGCTACAGTGGTATAGAAGTTGCTCGGATCGAGGGTACGCTCCGTACTTTGAGGAACCAGGAATACCATCTTCGTGCCACCCCAATGGCTCCGGATGGTGAACTCTGCATTGAGGTGCCCATACCATCTTGAATCCTGCATCAATGACTCTCCATGCTAAGTCTGTATCTTCTCTGTGCAAGTAGTATCTCTTGTCAAAGCCACCAATTTTCTCTAAGACATCCCTCCTTACTGCTAAATTTGCCGTCTTGAATCGATTCCACCTGAATCTATTGGGGGGATTGAAATCAATAGTCTCACCATTCTCGTCAGTAGTCGTTATTCCTCCTTCAATCCCACCAATGTCATTCTCCGAGAACACTCTTTGTAGGCTTTCGATCCAATCTCGTTCTGCTAAACAATCATCATCGATAAATGCAACATACCTCCCTGAACCCTTATTCCACCCTATGTTTCTCGAAATCCCGGGACCGTAGTCAGTCTCTGAGTCATCAATAACCTCTATCGATGCGGGAGCCATGGTCTGCGACTCCAGTGATTTTAGACAGGAAGCAAGGGCCTCTGGTCGTCTGAAGGTTGGAATAACTACGTCCACTTCTGACCTCACGTACATCGCACTAGAGTGATGCTAATTAGTGTGTGTCTCGATATTTATTGGTCAAAGCGATGAAATAATTCTTCGACCCTTCTCTTTTCGATATTAGGTGAATTTTACGAAAGAATTGATGTCCTAGGTCAGGTCATTTTCTCATTGTTCGGGTTTGATTCTTATGGGGCGGAGGGGATTATTTTCGTTTATCACAGACCATAGGAAACGCCTGCTAAAGATGATGCCAAAGCGGTCAATATGTGCCGAGATAGGAGTCTGGAAGGGCGATTTCTCTCAGAGGATTCTCGATATCACCAATCCTTCAGAACTTCATCTGATTGACCCTTTGATGTTCCAACCTTCTTTCCCTTCTAGGTGGTATGGGGGTGTGAAGGCTGCGAATCAAAGTGATATGGACGACTATTTTCTGCTCTCCCAGGAAACAGGGGAACTGCTCCCGTGAAAGAGGCTGTACAAGATTTCGTGAACGAAAATCAAGCCTCCGTTCTAAAAATCATTGGTGGACAGTTCATTATTCAGAAGAACTGAGTTGCGCTCCTCGCACACTTCAAGAATATCCGCTCTCCCGCTAGTTTTGTGTTCAACCTCGCCTCCATCATGCTCGGCACGTTCCAGGATGAACTAGTCTCAGTTTTCGGTGCCTCCATCGGTTGGTTCGTCGGCCACGCCATCTTGTTGGTCACGTTAGTGGTCTTGGTGATCGCAATCAGGGAGAGGGACCATATCATCAATCACTCAGGAATTGGAAGGAGCGAGGCACTGGACTTCGGGATATTCCTGCTGCTGACCTTCGCTCTCTTCTTCTTCTATAGTTCAGTAAGCGGCTTTGCATTCGCCCCATCCTTGGCCATTGGAGTAGCCTCGGCGCTGTTTCTTAGATGGGTGGTCACCATCCTAGGCTAGTGCTGTTAATCGCCATAATTAGCAACAGATACTACCCACTGAATCGTTTTCAAACTTGCAACGCATGAGGCAAACAAAATGGGAATATTGAAGACATTAATTGGAACAACTGTAGGAGGAATAATGGGAGGGCCACTCGGAATGATCGCCGGTGCAGCGATAGTGAACGATCCGTCTGTAGCAGAAGGAGTAACACAACATGATGAGTAATCTCAAGAGAAGATCGCAAGGGGTCATCTCGATTATGAAGAACATTCCCGAAATCTCCCATCTTCCTATCGATGATCTCTCGAAAATTCCACTAGGCAGAATTAGGGAGAGTTCCTACACTCGCCACGCGGTTTGCCGGTACAAAAAAGGCACAAATCCCCGTCGTAGAATGCCTGACATTACCGATGTCAGATGCATAGATCTCCACCCTCTCGCTCTAACTGAAGAGTGGTCCGAATACGCGGATTTTTTGCTTTACCATGAATATCTGCATGCACTTGGCTACTTCTATCATGATTCTGAGTTCCGCAAGGTGGAGGCATTGTGGCCCAACAAAGATGTCTGTCTGAACGCCGGATCTAGGGTCAAGCCCTCCACAGGAAAAAACTTCTCTGAGTTTTTGTTTGAAAAACGTCCTGATATTTTCAAGTGGGTTCTGGTTTGCACTTCTTGCGAAGGCAGGTCATTTAGAAAGTGGCCTTCTACAGAAAAAAGGTGCAGAAAGTGCAAATCAACTCTGGATTGCATCGAACGCTAATCATGGGAATATAGGCTAGTCACGGCGGTGTCTCAAGACTACCACCAGCGAAACGAACAGGACGACTAGGCCCGCGCCTCCTCCGATGAAGTACTGCTGATTCTCCTCTGTTACGCCTAGGTCCTCTAGGAATGTGCCGTTTACGTCGATTCCCACGGACGGAACCAAAGTCTTCTTTTCATTGACAGTCAGAGTGAAGGCGAAATCGCTTGAGCACGACCACCCCGGATTGGTCATCTCATCGACCACAATCAGGCAACCCTCCCACTTCTCCTGAATGTTGGAAGGCGTAGTCAGGACGAAACCGCAGTTGACCGATCCCATCGGGTTCTGGATTTTGCAACCGCCCTCAGACATGTCATTGAACCCCGATGGCCACATGCTCTCCTGCGTGCTACCCTTCTCCAGAAGGTGAAGGGAGACCACCATGCCGCTGTCCTCGTTGCTATCGCAACTATACACCACGGAGAAGGTCACATCATCGCCAGCCTCAGCGAAGATGGCCGAAGGACGGGACGAAGAACACGTGGTGTAGGGGAGTACCTCCACTTCGATCTCCTCTTCATCCGAGAATCCGAAAACAGTCACGGGAACCCCGTTCCACTCGGTTACGACAGCACTCAAGTTGACCTCGTATGTCCCTGCAGACTGCCCGGTTGGGGAACCTATCACGATCTGGAATGTCTCTGACTGGCCACCGCCGACGGTCACGCTCTCCGGACCGGCTATATTCAGAACCCCGGATTGGTACGAGAGCTCCACAGTCTCGGCCCCAGAGGTCGGATTTGTCAACTCGCAACTAATCAGAGAACTGCCAGTTCCACCCGAGAGATCTATCTCCACCAAGTCATCACACTCTAGATCAGCCTCCGGCAGGAACTGGGCCGAACTGCTAGGAGAAATGCTGCAAACCAGTAGTAGACTGGTTACGAAAATGACCGAGAAAGACCGAATTACCACGAATCTTCCTGACTCGTGTCCATCATAGACATTCGTATGGTTTGCTATCGAACTTTTCGAATTGCCCCCTCAAAGCATTCATGTCAGCCACTCACGCCGAAAGTAATGATGGGCGAGGGACCGGGCAAGCCGAAGGTCGAAATCACATCCCAGAACACGAAGGTGACTAGCGGCACTGATGTCCAAGAGAAGCTGATAGTAGCGGCTAGGGTTTTCTCAGATCTCCTGAAGCCCACTTACGGGCCCCGGGGCCTCGACAAGATGCTCTACAAGACCGATGGAACCACTGCTGTCACCAACGACGGAGCGAAAATCGTAGCCGAGCTATTAGTCAGACACCCAGCTGCGAAGATGATGGTCTCCATGGCCGAATCGCAGGAGGAGGACTGCGGGGATGGTGTTACCACTACAATGCTTCTTTGCGGCTCTCTACTCATAGAGGCGAACAACCTCTTCAGAAAGGGATTTCACCCTCTCACGCTAGTTGAGGGGTACGAAATCTCCCTCCAAGCCGCAGTCTCACAGATTGACTCAGACGTATCCGTAACGGACGATGCCAAACTTCTGGCAGTAGCAGAAACATCCCTCCGTGGAAAGGTCGCAGAATCGGCCCTCGATGTCTTCTCCCCCCTAATCGTAGAGGCACTGTCCACCGTCTTCGAGAACCGAGGCGAAGCCTTGGCCCAGCATGTCTCCATGTTCAAGACCGGAACGGGCGGGGTAAGGGACTCGCGTCTGGTCAAAGGCATCCTAATTCGACGGAGGGTGCTGATGAACGATTTACCGAATGATATCAGAGATGCAAAAGTCGTTTGCTTGGATGGCGACATCAAGATCAGAGAAATGGTCAGGGATACGGAATTGAAAATCACCAGTGCCGACGCTCTAGACTCATTCATCGGAGCTGAGAGAGATAGAAAGGAGGAGATATTCCGAGGCATCCTCGAGTCAGGGGCCAAAGTGGTTCTATGCTCCGGGGAGATAGACAAGGACATCCTGCATCTATTGTGCGATAGCGGCATCTTAGCCGTGGAGAAGCTAGACTCAACAGAACTGAGAAACGCATCCGATGCAACTAGCTCGCGAATCATCGAAAACCCTCTCGACATCGAAGAATCCGACTTGGGTTTCTGCGGCCATGCTTCATGGATGAGGAAGCCATCTACCGACGAGGTGGAAGACGTAATCCGAATCGAAGATTGCCCGAACCCATCTATCGTCACAATCGAGGTAGGGGGCGCGGGAGAGACGGGAACGGAGGAGGTAATCCGAGGACTTCACGACTCACTCAGAGCAACCTCATTGGCATTGGGCGAGGACGTTCTGCCAGGGGCAGGATCGACCCACAGCAGGATTGCCCACGCTGTTCGCGCTGCATCTGAGAACCAAGGTGGAAGGGAGAGGCTTGCAATGGAGGCATTCGCCAGAGCGATGGAGACTATCCCCGCGACTCTCGTCGAGAACGCTGGTGGAGAAGCACTGGATCGGGTTCTGGAGCTCAGAGCCACTTCACTGAGCGAGTCCCCGGTTGGCATTTCCCAAGACGGGAAGATCTGGGATGTAGATGGCGTCTGGCATCCTAGGTCAGTAATCGAGAACTCCCTCGAGTCAGCCACAGAGACGGCAATGGGGATGCTGCGGATAGATCAAGTCATTTCTGCGAGAGGCGAATAATCAACCACGAACCTTCAAGCCTCCCGTACACACGCATTCGCTATGGAGCGGCCCAGGGCGCTGATCAGCGTCTGGGACAAAACCGGAATCGAGGAACTGGCCGAATCCTTGAATTCGATGAATTGGGAGATACTCTCGACAGGAGGGACCGCCTCGAAGCTCAGAGATGCGGGAATCGAAGTCACAGACGTATCCGAGGTCACCGGGCACCCGGAGATCTTCGATGGCCGGGTGAAAACGCTCCATCCCGCTGTTCATGGGGGGATTCTGGTCAGACGGGACTCAGAACAGGATATGCAGACACTGTCTGAGCTTGGCTATGCTAGGATTGACCTAGTATGTGTCAACCTGTATCCCTTCGAGGCCACCGCAGCCCGAGACCCCCCAGTGAGTGACCAGGAGCTGATCGAGATGATCGACATCGGCGGACCCACCATGGTCAGATCTGCAGCGAAGAATCATGTTGATGTCATAATCGTCACAGAACCCGAGCAGTATGGCCCTATCCTACAAGCACTTTCAGAATCTGGTGGCAATCCATCCGGCGTAAATCTGGAACTGAGAAAGGAACTCGCACTATCGGCATTCCAATCTACTGCAGCGTATGACAGCGCGGTTTCCAACGAGTTGTGGAGCAGATTCACCGACAGCAAGATTCCCAACAGAATCCACTCATCATCAGGGGAGGGCCGAGAACTGAGGTACGGCGAGAACCCCCACCAACCAGCATCCTTCTTTCCAGCTTCAGGAACCCCAACGGGACTCTCAGCTGCAGTACAACATGGGGGGAAACCACTCTCCTACAACAACTACCTCGATCTGGATGCTGCCCTCAGGCTAGCGCGGTCCCTCTCACAGACTTGCGATTTCGTAGCGCACTCCTGTGCGGTCATTAAGCACACAAACCCCTGTGGCGCTTCAGTTGCCGAGAGTCAGGTTTCCGCATGGGAAAACGCACTGGCAAGCGACCCCGAGAGCGCATTCGGTTGCGTGATCGCATTCGACCAGGTAGTGAGGAGAGAAACCGCAGAATCAATCGGGAAACACTTCTTCGAATGCATGATCTCCCCTGGTTACGAACCCGAGGCATTGGAAATGCTCTCCCAAAGCAAGAACCGGAGAATGCTAACCCTGGAACCGTTTGGAGAATACCGTGAGGAACCAAAGATACGCCAAGTGCAAGGAGGTTGGCTATCCCAAGTCCAAGGTCCCCCGAGCATAGATTGGGACAATGTACACTCCGTCACACAAAACTCGCTTGACGACGAGGGAACCAAACTAGCACGGTTCGGAACCTCAGTCATCGCAGAAGTTCAGTCCAATGCGATCATTCTGGTTCGCAAGACGGAAACAGGATTTGCAACGGTGGGCGTCGGACCGGGGCAGACGAGCCGTGTGGAAGCAGTCCGCATCGCCGCGAGGAGGGCCGGTGACAGAGCGCAGGGAGCGATGATGATCTCCGACGCCTTTTTCCCATTCCGTGATGGTATCGACACATCAAACGAGATTGGGATTACCAGCGTAGTGCAACCAGGTGGCTCCATTCGCGACGATGAGGTAATAGGGGCCGCGAACGAGCATGGAATGGCAATGCTATTTACGGGAACTAGGCTATTCAGGCACTAGGAGAACCCTATGCAATGGAAAAAAACCCTCTCTACCGGGGCTGCAGCGGGAGCTTCAGTCGGCTTTTTAGTGTCGTTAAACGGGTTCTTTGATATTGGCTTCGGCTCTTTTGGAGGCTTTCTGGCATCAATCATCGCCTTCATCCTCCTGTCTGCATTTGGTGTCAAAATCATCTCTGAGAAGACCGGCTTTTGTGAACCAAGTTTGAAGCATCTAATTCCCGTATCCTTCCTCACATTTGTTATTCCTGTATTTGGCCCAGCCCTTGGAGCAGGAAGCACAGGACTGGAATATGTGGGCGCACTAATTGTATTTGGAGCCGTAGGCGGCCTTTTCTGGAGTACACCCTTTGTCGGTTGGAGTTACTACAAGTCAGTCTGAATCTCTCCGTGACAACCATCATACGGCGAGTTTCGATGTCCCATTGTGACCCACCAATCTGGCACTCCACTCAACTCCCACGAAGATTTGGTCTCTGCGATTGGCAACACACCTCTGATTAGGTTGAATAGGATCACTGAGGGACTGGAGAATTCGTCTGTCTGGGTCAAGCTCGAGCGGTGCAACCCGGGTGGTTCGATAAAGGACAGAATCGGATTGCAGATGGTTCTGGATGCTGAGGAGAAGGGACTCCTGAAGCCAGGTGGGACGATAGTGGAGAGCACATCTGGCAACACCGGGATTGGGCTTGCGATGGTTGCAGCACAGAGGGGCTACAGATGCATCTTCACCATGGCAGACAAGATGAGCAAGGAGAAGATAGACATTCTCAGAGCCATGGGTGCTGAGGTCCATGTGTGCCCCACTGCGGTCGAGAAGGAGGACCCACAATCATACTACGAAGTCGCCGCCAGACTGGCACGCGAGATTCCCGGAGCATGGTATCCAGACCAATATTCGCACGAGGCAAACCCACTGACTCACTATCTCTCAACCGGGCCAGAGATTTGGGAACAAACGAGAGGCAAGGTCACTCATTTCGTAGCCACGATGGGAACCGGGGGGACGATATCCGGGACCTCCAAGGCATTGAAGGAGATCGCCGAGTCAAATGGATGCACACCACCCACGATAGTTGGCGTCGATGCTGTCGGCTCCATTCTCAAACAATGGTTCGAAGAAGGAACCATGGGGAAACCACAGACGTACAAGGTGGAGGGTTTTGGAGAAGACTTCATCCCATCTGCAACCGACTTCTCGATGATCGACGAAATACACCAGGTGGACGACGGAGAGTGCTTCCAGTGGGCAAGAGCTCTTGCCCGGAGAGAAGGAATGTTCTGTGGGGGCTCATGCGGCGGTTCGATTAAGGTGGCAATTGAAATCGCCAAGAAGGCAGAGGAAAATGGCGAGGATGCGATGGTGGTCGCGATCCTCCCAGACTCAGGAAACCCCTACCTGTCGAAGTTTTACAATGATGATTGGCTAAGGGAGAACGGCTGGGATCCCGAGGAATGGGACTGATCACACCTTCTCGAAAGCCTTCTCCAAGTCAGCAATCAGGTCATTGACATCCTCTATGCCCACCGATAGTCTCACGAGGCCATCCTCGAATCCCCTAGCAAGCCTCTCTTCGCGAGGGACCTCGGCGTGAGTCATGGTAGCAGGGTGAGTAATCATCGTCTCTACCGCCCCTAGGCTCTCAGCAAGAAGACACAGCTCTACAGAATTCATCAATTTCTTCCCGGCCTTCAGACCACCCTCTAACTCGAAGGAGATCATTCCACTGAAACCCTTCATCTGGGCCTTCGCAACTTCATGCATGGGGTGGGACTTCAATCCGGGGTAGACCACCCTCGAAACCTTGGGGTGGCTTTCCAGATACGCCGCAATTTTCTCGGCATTCTCCCAGTGCCTCTGCATCCTGAGATGCAGGGTCTTGAGACCCATTATCACAAGCCAGCAATCGAAGGGGCTGGGTACAGCACCGACGCTCTTCTGGATGTACTTCAACCGCTCGAAAAGATCCGTACGATCGGTTATGAGTACCCCACCAATAATCTGGTTGTGGCCGCTCAGATACTTGGTCGTGCTGTGGAGGACCAAATCGGCCCCGTACTCCAGGGGCTTTAGGAAAACTGGGGTTGCGAAAGTACTGTCCACCACATATAGCAGATCTTTGCTCTTCGCAATCTTGCCCACTGCCTCTAGATCTGTTACCTTAAGGAGAGGATTGGTTGGCGTCTCTACCCAGATCATCTTTGTCTCTGGGCGTATCGCATCCTCAACATTCGAAGCTACCTGCGAGTCCACGTAGGTGAACTCAACTCCGTAGTTCGTCATGAGGTTGTTGAACAGCCTTGCAGTGCCACCATACACGTCATCACAGCAAACTACGTGATCGCCCTGACTGAGTAACTTCATGCAACTGTCGGCACTAGCCATTCCACTGGAGAAGGCAATCCCATGTTTCCCTCCTTCCAATGCGGCCAAGTGATTTTCCAGATCCTGCCTTGTAGGGTTGGAAGATCTGGTGTAGTCGAATCCCTTGTCCACTCCAATCTCCTCCAGGACGTAAGTCGCAGTCTGGTAAATCGGAGGGACTATTGCACCCGTCGTGGGGTCTGGCTTGCTTTTTCCTCTTACTGAGATTGTGTCGAAATCCATGTTACTCTGACCTCTGGGTATTGGCCATCTGCAAAATAGTTTCAGTTAGCCAATTTTCCTCGTTCGTACCTTTGTTGCGACATACCACACCCCCAAGATACCCACGAGAATAATGGTAAGAGATCCGAATCCAGGGTCTGCGCCATTCCAAGAAGATGGCTCCGAGAACGTACCATTCCCTAGCGTCGAAACATACCAAACGAATACCGCGGAAGACGCAGTCATGATGGAAATCATTGCAATAATTACCGATTTCGCATGTCTTGGAACGGTCTTTCCAGTTGCATAGTACTCGAACATTGCAGGGCCAAAGAAGCGATTTGTCATTGTCCATCTGAACATCCTCTCACTCGAGTATGAGAATAGAAAGGCGGCAGGAACCGCCCACGAAACCGTCGGCCACCCTGGTACCCAGATACCAATGATGGCGAACCCAACAAATAGCAAGCCGAGACCGAAATAAAATCGACTTAGAACAGTGTTGCTAGATACGCAGTACCTCTCAACAATTTCGTCAATGCTCTCGATTCTCTCCATGAGATTCGTCTAATCGGCACTAATGCCGTCCTTTAAGTTGCATTACCGAAGACTCAAGCGAGAACTCCCTGCCACAAGAGCATGGAAACTACCTTCGTCCTTCCACGCGTCGCTTCTCTTGACGATCCACTCAGATTAGCCGTACTAATCTCTGGCGGAGGATCTGGCCTAGCCTCTCTGCTGAAATTCCAAGAGACAGAGCCCCGCTGCCATCGAACGGTACTGGTTCTGGCAGACAGCGAAGGGGCTGCAGGGCTTGAACATGGGAGACAAGCAGGAATTGATTCCAAGGGAATCCCAATTCCTCCGGGTCTTGAAATGTCAGAACGCCGCATGGCCCACGAAGCAATGGTGGAAATGCAACTCCAGTCATCTGATGCAGAGCTAGTAGTTCTCAGTGGCTACATGCGAATACTGACTCCTTCGTTCGTTGGGAATTGGAATGGCAGAATAGTCAACGTTCATCCCTCCTTGCTACCAGATTTCCCCGGGGCTCATGCTCATCGCGACGTCCTCTCTTCGGGAGTAAGCACTACTGGCTGTACCGTGCACCTGGTAGACGAGGGAGTTGACACTGGGCCTATTCTTGCGCAAAGAGAAGTCCCAGTGCTACCAGAAGATAATGAGGAGACCCTCCAAGAAAGGGTCAAAGAAGTCGAGCATGTACTCTATCCAGAGATAATCGATATGCTCTGCTCCGGACAGTTTTCACTGTAGGTCTTCGGGTGTATTTACATTCAGAAGAACCGCAGGGTCCTCCACGAGTATCGAATGTTTGGCCTCTGTGAACTGGACTCGAAGGGGTCGTCTGTCGCCATCAATCATTTCGAGGACTGCCTCGGTTCGAATCAAAGACAGTAACGGGTGCTCCCTCTCTCCATCATGAGGCATGATGAGGCAATCATCTTCCCCGAGCCTCTCTTGGAGAGAGACAAACAGTTCCGAGGAGACCCAGGGATAGTCCACAGTGGCTAATTGTAGAGTCCCATCTTCGCACTTCGGATCCAGTAAAGCCTCTTCTATTGCATCGATTGGACCTGCGTGCATCATCGAATCAAGAACCCACTCAATGTCCAGTTCAGTTCCTATGACCGAACCATATTCCTCAACGTCTTCGGGTTCCGCTACTGCAATTCTAATCGGCTCTAGATTGGCAGCAGCGAGCGCGTTTACCACTCGCTCAATCATGGACAATCCATCGATCTTGATTAGGGCCTTGTCCTGGCCCATCCTAGAGGATCTTCCCCCCGCTAGCAACAGCGAACGCATCCGTTTACCTCAGCTCGTCTAAACGCCTCAAAGCGTGATTTATTTCTTCCATCAGGTCCAATGCCCTGTTGATCAGTATCCCCCTGTCCTTTCTTGCAGTGGTCCCTACAAGCCACTCCATTAGTTGGGTGATGTCCTCAGCATCTCTCTTTATCGTCCACTCTAGAACCTCCTCTGCTACCGGGTCATCTGATGGTAGCAACCGCTCGACCATGACTACCAGAGGGGCTACCGATGAATTAGTACTATGGTATTCTCGCTGCGACTCTGTCTCTAATCCTGCCCAGAAGAGAATCTCCATCTGGCACCTTTACCATAACTAGTAGATTGATTACATCACTTCCAATCTCTCTTCCCGCGTTAATGGCGGCAAATGCTGAGATGAGCGCCAAGTGCGACTCTACGAGTCTACCATCACACCAAGATTCCAGCAGCATGTCACTTGGGACGTCGTGACCCGCACGCAACGCCTCCTCGATGCTAAGGAGCAACGCCTCAGCCGGTTCTCTGGAGTTGATTGAGGAGGCTAGTACCACCCATGGATCAATCCCTCCTCTCTCGTGATCCAAGTTGGCAAGAAGCAGTGCTGAGAGTGCGACGTCCTCTCTCCCGTGCCTCTTCCAGAGAAAGGGTATCAACTTCCACAAGGTTCGTTGGTCATCTCCTGCCTCAGTAATCAGCCACGATGCGACCCTCCTCAAAATTTCATCGGGAGTGCCAAGGTGGAAAGAGTATCCAGCGGAGGTACCGAGACGGTCTGTGCTTGACTTCATGATCATCGCCGGCACCCCTATCGGGTAGGCTTCTCGGACAATTTTTGCTAGGCTTCGGTGTGATCTGTGGGATTTACGAGGTTGATCCTCGAGGAAACCATCCAGAATGCGCTCACCACTCATCTGAACTACTGCTTCCTAGAGAGTATATTGACGCTATCGAAAATCTCGCGCAGATTATCTACCGAGTCATTGAGACGCATCCTGTATTCGTCGATAAAGGACCTGTGCACGATTTCTCCCAACTGACGGTCCAGGCTCCTAGCTATCGCTCGGTGTTCGGCATCCTCAATGAGGAACATCCTCCTAAGGTACGCAATTTGTGCCAAGACGTCATCCGACCTGTCTGTATGGATCAGCATGGCTTCGAGAACCTGGCCATACACCAACCTCATCTCACTCTTCTCAATCACGTCACCACTAATCAGTTCTTCCTCACCAGACAGAATAGCATCATAGATCCTCTTGGGCTCATCCTCCTCCAGACTCAATGCATGGGCAAGCTTCACTAGAATTCTCTTCTCTCCGTTTGATAACTGTCCGTCTTTCAGGGCGAGCCTCGATGCGTTCAAGAAAATCCTTGACCGGTCATTCTCAGCCCACGCCTCTTCTGCCACACTACCTCATGGGAGGGCATCTGGCCTTAACGACTAGGTTTTAGGCTCAAAATGGACCTCCAAGGCAAACAGGAGCATTCATGAATACCCCGTGTCCCGGATAGATTGCTAATCAGCCACTCCCGGGCGCCCTGCGTCCATCCGAACCCCTCACGCCAAAATGGCGAAAACGGGGCAAGGCCCCCGTTTGGGGCCGAGAAGCAAGGAATTGAACAATATGGCAAATGAAGGAAAATACATAATACACGCAACAATAAAAGTCGATGGGACCGTAGCACGCAAAGACGTCGTCGGGGCCATATTCGGCCAGACCGAAGGACTCCTGGGCGAGAGCCTCCAACTTAGGAAACTCCAGAGAACAGGAAGAATTGGCCATGTGGATGTCAGTTTAAACAACCACAAAGGCCGCGTACAGGGAGCTATCGAAGTCTCATCTTCAATAGACCAAGTCAGCACTGCAGTAATCGGTGCAGCTCTGGAGACGATAGACAGGATCGGACCATGCAAAGCAGTAATCAAGGTCAAGGATATCGAAAACATCAGGTCCGCCAAGAGGGACCATGTCATCGACAGGGCCAAGCAACTTCTGCTAGAGATAGTAAACTCCGCCTCCGGCGAGTCGAAGAATATACTCGACGAAGTCAGAACAGTACTTACATTGGACACTGAGATTGAATTCGAAGAGATGACCGCAGGACCAAACGTGAAAAACTCGGATGCAATAATCATCGTCGAAGGCAGGAACGACGTCCGGAACCTACTGAAGTTTGGAATTAACAATGCAATTGCCACTATGGGGTCCGGGGTCAAGCCACAGTTGGCAGAACTCGCCGTCAAGAAGAAGACGGTTACCGCATTCTTGGATGGAGACCGTGGCGGCAAACTCCTCTTGATGGAAATCAGCGGAAAGCTGGGCAAGTCCCTGACGCATGTCGCTTTTGCTCCTCAGAGCAGGGAAGTCGAGCACCTCGAGGGCAAAGTAGTGACGAAGTGCCTTGGCCAGAAGGAAACTGCTTCAAAGGCAGTCTCCCGAATCCAGACTGAGATTCAGAAGGACGACGACAAAGCCGTCGGAAAAGGAAAGCCATCATTGGAAGCCCCTGACGAGATCAAGGGATGGGCACCTATGATGGATGGGCTAAAGGCCAACTACGCGGTAATAGTGCTCGCAGATGGAACAGGCTCCGACCCAGTAGGAGCCAAAGCCTTGGAAAACGCTCTCGGTGAGTCCGATGGTGCTCAGGGACTAGTCTTCTCGGGCAAGGTTACCAACAGGATCCACGAGCTCGCTTCGGGTGCGGGAATCAACGTTGTAGTTGGCAAGACTGTAGGCCCCCAATCCCTGAAGCTTGGTGTGCAAGCATACTCGGTAAAGGACCTAGAGTGAGTTTCAAAGACCTATTTCTGGCAGGGCAAAACCTTGCCAATAATGGCCTTCTGAAGGGTAGGTCTAGCAGAAGCCATCAAAAGTCTCTCATGCCCGCTGGGATTGATGCAAGAGACTACCATGGCGATACTGACTCTCTATGGGGCTCTATCTGTCACCCTTCTTGCACTATGGATCAGGCATAAGTCGGTATTGAGACAGAGGAAGAAGCTCGCCTTGAAACTAGGATCGATGAAGGGAAATCTGACCGAGACCTCCGAGAGATTGGACCTTCTCTCAAGAGGGGTTGATACGATTCTATCAGATGCCCCAGAGGTTCACGACCTGCTAGGGGTACACAAGTCTCTGGAGGCTGCCGAGGCCCTTCTCTTTAACCAAGGAATCCCAGTTAGCAATAGCGAGTCTTGCGCCATTGCCAGCCATGCCGTCAAAGCACTGCTGAGTCACTACCCAGAAGATAGTACCGAAGACGAGCGCAGCATTGTCCAGGGGCTAAAACCACTCTCGAAGAGGCTCACCGCCATTCTGACCGAAGCAGAGATGAAAGCCGAGGACATCGAACTTTCTGCAGACGAGTACCGTCGGGCGGGAGAGCTTTTCCACTCCGTAGAAAGGTTCGATTGGGCCGCTGATTGCTTCCAGAGGGCAAATGACTTGGACCCAGAAGATGAGTCTGCACTGAGGTCGCTTTCCGATATCCAGAGGAAGAATGGCGACCTCGAGTCCCTTGACAGAACCCTCGAGAGGCTGCTAGCAATTGTCCCAGATGACATAGGGGTGCTCAACGAGCAGTCAGTGCTACTCGATAGCACGTCCGACGAGAGACTCACTAGAAACAGAAAGAGGCTAGAAGCCATAGGAGCCACATCAACAGCTTCAGAAGAGGAGGGAGAGCTATCCCAAATTGCGCAGAGAGCCAGAGACTCAGACGTTGGTGGCGCGAGCCCATCCAACACGGCACCAAGATTAATCGAGAAGGCGGTCAAGCAACTCTTGCTCGGAGAGTTCAGAGCAGCATTGGAATCGGTTGAGACGGCAATTGAGAGGGATCGTAACTTCGGACAGGCATGGTCCCTGAAGGCACGACTCGTCGCTGCGGATGGTGGGACAATAAAGGACGCCGTGAAGTGCATTAGGCGAGCAAATGCACTGGGGGAGTACACAGTAATCCTCGAATCAGAGATTCTCGACAACGATGGGAGAACGGATGCTGCGATCGAGGTTCTCCAGGAGCACCTTTCCAGGACGCCAGGCGATGCTGAGGCCAGGGGTAGGCTTAGCCAACTCTGGTTGGCCAGTGGCGCGGCCGATTCCGCACGACAGACGCTCAGCGATGCTCCCGAGGAATCCTGGAGCTCCGCCAGTCTGCATGTGATGAAGGGCAGACTCAGCCTCGTTGAATCGGACAACCATCGTGATGAAACAGGGAAAATCGACCCACTGCCGGTTATCGATGCCCTTGTCTCGTTCGACAGGGCAGTAGAAATCGATAGGGAATCTGGCATTGCTTGGCTCGGAAGGGCTAGGGCCCTGAGGTATCAGAAGGCCTTCGATGAGGCAGAAGTAGCCCTAGTACGGGCACGAAGACTGATCCCAGACCATCCCTCGATCTCCCTCGAAGAAGCACAATTGTTCCTCGAAATGGGGGATTTGGAACAGGCCAATGCTCTAACTCTCGAGGCCACCACCATTCTGAAGGACAGCAAAACGGTCCCGTTTATCCGCGGAATCATCGCAGCGAGACACGGACGCCTCGAGGAGGCTAGGAAGCTCTTCTCCCTGTGCCTCCAGATTGATCCCAACCATTCTAGAGCCAGACTCAACAGATCATCTGCAGCCCTGCTCTGTGACGATCTGGCTATGGCCTTGGACGATGCCAACCAATTGGTCGAGAACCACCCCAATCACGAACTAGGGCGATTGAGAAAATCGGAGATACTGATGAACCAAGGGGATTGGCCCAATGCCGAGTCCGAGCTACGCGAGCTACTCAAGCTGAACAACAACCACTCAATGGGACTTGTGCACTTGGGAACCTGCATGATTGCGATGGGCAAATCAGAACAGGCAGAAAAACCACTAAACAAAGCGATTGAGACGAATCCTAGTCTATCCGAGGCGTGGTACCAGAGAGGCATGCTGTACCTGGATTTCGGAAGGTCTGGGGAGGCGATGTCAGACTTCGAGGGAGCGATAAGGGCGACTCCCCAGCACCTTGATGCCAGACTCCGAATCGCAGCTATCCTCCATGAGGGAAACGATGCCGAGAAAGCAGCCTCTGCTTGGCGGAAGGTCCTCGACGTCGACCCACAGAATAGGCTCGCTAGGAGAAGACTGGAGGAGTGCAGAGGGCAGATTACATCTCGAAGAGAAGCCCTCCTTCCAAAGGATTGAACAGCATTCACTCTGACGAGACGATATGCACTCTCAGCAGATGGTAGAACCGGGCACAAAGGCACCGGATTTCAAACTCCCGAACGCAAACGGAAACCTCGGAAGAGAGATGCTCTCGCTCCATGACGTATTGGGCGAGAATGGCGCCGTGGTTTTTTTCACCTGCAACCATTGTCCGTACGTAGTTGGCTCTGAGTCAAGGATAGAGAGTGCTGCGGAAGTGGCTAGGAAGAACGGCCTCGGCTTCGCGGGAATAAACTCGAACGACCCCGTGAAGTACGAATCCGACTCATGGGACAACATGGTCAAGAGGGCGAATAAAGGTATGACATACCCGTATCTCCACGACTCCTCGCAAGAAGTGGCTCTGGCTTACGGAGCCGAGAGAACACCAGAGTTCTACCTTCTGAATTCGGATTCGGTCGTCGTCTACAGGGGACGACTGGACGACTCCCCGAGAGATCCCTCTCATGTCACGACTTCTGAACTGGAGGACGCGATAGAGGAGCTCGCTACGGGAACGGCGGTCTCCGTCCCAAGGACCGAGAGCATGGGTTGCTCGGTGAAGTGGAAGGAATAGGTGCTAATTTGGCAATGGGATTCCCTGCAAGGGCATTCTACACCGTAATGCGACTGGTCCCGTCTAGAATCAAGATGCGAATGTGGAGGGGCCTCTACCAGAGGATGGCGCGATCACAGACGAATCCAAGCTTCTGCTTCATGAACTACGGCTTCACAGACGAGGCAGAACTCCAACTCTCCGCAGGAGATGAGCCTGACAGACTTTTCATCCAACTCTACAACATGAACATCAGGGACGTGGAGATAGAGGGTAAAGAGGTACTCGAGATCGGATCCGGCAGGGGCGGCGGAGCGAGTTGGATCGCAAGGACGTACAACCCAAAGTCCCTGATGGCAGTAGACTACTCCGCAGAGGCCGTGCGCCTCTCCCAAGGTTGGTTCGCCGCACAGGACAACCTGGAATTCAAGGAGGGCAACGCTCAGGACCTGTCCCTGCCCGACGATTCCTTCGATATCGCATACAACGTAGAATCATCCCACTGCTATGCGAACATCCCAGAATTCCTGAAGGAGGTATTCAGAGTCCTGAGGCCAGGGGGAAAATTCTGCTGGACGGACATGCGCGACTCAAGGACCATGGAGAAGATGCACGGCCAGTTTCTGGAGACCGGATTCAGCATTGAGTCACGGGCTGACGTGACCAAGAACGTAACCGATGCGCTGAACCTGATTGACGAGGAGAGGAGGGAGATGATCCGACAGAGCTCCCCAGCCTCTCTCAGGAAAAGCTTCGAGACCTTCGGGGGTGTTCCCGGGACGCCAATCTTCGAGGCTCTAAAATCCGGAAAAATCCAGTATTTCAGATACCTCCTATGCAAACCAAGGTAGTTTGCCCATTGTCAACCTGTATTGCATAGTTATGCATAACGTAAGCATAACGGAGGAATTTTGCTAAGAATAACTAGCATTAAACAAGCATAACGTAAGCATAACGCCGAGATTTTACTAAGCATAACAAGCATACTGCTACGCATAACTCGAGCGGATCATTATGCATAGATATGCACAACACTCCCTAGTCTCAGTTTCGTTGTGAAACTGGAACAATTCATAGAAGTGGGCATCTTCGTCAATACGTGAGGCTACACATCCAACTAGTGGCGATTATTCTCCTATCAGCGCCTCTGTCCGGCTGCGCCACAACGGAAACAGTAGCCAAGGAACCAATTGGATGCACCTATCAGGACGCTTTGAACTTCAACGAGTCAGCAGCCTTGGACGACGGCTCGTGCCAGTTCCCACAACCACCCCAGGAGACACCCGGTTGCACATACGAAGGAGCGTTAAATTTCAATGAGTCTGCGTCTGTGGACGACGGCTCGTGCCAGTTCCCGCAACCCCCGGAGGAGAAGCCCGGGTGCATCTACTCGAATGCTCTGAACTTCGATGAGAACGCGACCGATGACGATGGCTCGTGCGTCTTCAGACCTTACATCGTCTTCGGTTGCGATGATCCCGAGGCACTCAATTTTACTTCTAACACGACTTACAACGACGGTTCGTGCGAATATCTGACTCGCCACGTTCTGATGGTTCTCGTCGATGGATGGCGACCCGATTCGATAGCAGCCGGGCATACTCCCACCATTGACTCGATGCTGCCAGAAAGCGCCTACTCGATGGCCGCTAGGGTCGAGGACACGACTATCAGCGGCTCTGGCCACTCAAGCTTCCTAACGGGTGTCCATCGGGACAAGCACAACGTTAACGGCAACAACTTCGATGATCATAACTACGAGCAGTACCCATATTGGTTCCGGCTGCTGAGAGACTCGGTTCCAGATACACATCGCTCGGCCTACCATAATTGGCCCAGTATGTCTGACGCTGCTCTGGACGAATCGGTTTGCTCCGGTTGCGGCGACTACTTCCAAGGATACGACCAGACAATCGTCGATAGGTTGGTTGCAGACTTGGCAACCAAGCAGATGAATGCCGCGACCCTGGTCCTTGACATAATGGATGCATATGGCCATAGCACAGGATTCAACGCTTCCAACCCCGACTATCTATCGGGGATGAACCAGACTGATATCTGGCTCGGAGAGGCCATGGATGCTATCCAGTCACGCCTTAACTACCACAACGAGGAGTGGATGGTGATCATTTCATCAGATCATGCAGGAACTGGCTATGGGCACGGATACAACATCCCGGAGCACAGGGATGTTCCTCTGATTATCTGGGGCGCGGAGTTCACGGGAGAGATATGGCCGTCACCCGATGCGGTCGACGCAGTTCCAACTGCGCTCCGGCATCTCGGTGTCGAGATCGATACTGCATGGGGCCTAGATGGAAGAGCGCTTGGAATCGAGGCCACTGCCAAACCGGTCGCGGAACTGGGAGTCAATCTGGTCTTCAACGGCGATGGCGAGTACGAACGGGGAATGACTCCTGGATACGATGCGTCGATCCCAGGATGGGTTGACAATTCGACTATGACGACTTGGATTTACAACGTTCCCACTTATCTACAGTCTACTGACCCAGGGACAGAAGACCGAGGTTCCAACTACTTTGGAGGGGGTTCGGGAGAATCTTCAATGTACCAAGAGATTGATCTCTCGGGGATTTCCGAGGAGATTGGCTGGGGGAATCTGACCTACATGCTTTCAGCATTCCTCGGAGGGTACTCTGATCAGGATGATCGCATGGAAGTTGTTGTCGAGTTCTTCGATTCCAATGGGGGGCTACTTCTCTACGAGGAAATAGGTCCCGTCTACGCAACCGACAGGAATGGAGTCACTGGCATCTATCTGCGTGAGGCTGTTGGGCAGGTCCCAGAAGATTCCTTATGGGCCAGAGTAACTCTGAACGCTTACCACGATACTGGATACAACGACGCCTATGCCGATGTTGTCTCTCTAGTAATCTCTCAGAACGTGTAAGTTCGTCACATTACAACCAATTTAGTACAATCAAATATCTACTGCATACTCCTTGAGAAGTTCCAACGGGACGATTTGCAGAGTCTCCTCGTGAGTAGCGGACATTACCACCGGGCAGGCTACACCTTCGACGGCAGCATTTTGCCATGTCTGTGCGCAGACGCACCACCTGTCACCCGGAGAGAGGCCTGGGAATCGATGTTCGGGCATTGGTGTAATCAGATCATTTCCCTGGGAATTAGCGAACACCAGAAACTCCTGAGTAACAAGACAACAAATGGTATGCAAACTCCGGTCATTACGGTCAGTGTTACAGCATCCATCTCGATACCACCCAGTGAGCGGATCGGTGGAGCATGTATCCAACTCACCCCCAAGAACGTTGAATGATGGTAGCAATGATGTCAACAGAGGAATTGGGTAGATTAACCCATGGATGCAATCATTCGCCCTCCAACCAATCTGCGAGATGGGCAACATATCGCCAGATCTGGTGACGTCTCCCATGTGACCTCCAGGTACGTCGACAACTCGGGGTTGTAGGAGGCAGGGGAACAATTGAAGTTCCACTCATAGAATACTCAGCAGGTACAGAAAACCCAGAAAGGCGTGGAGCAAAGCCAGCATCCCCACCACGTCGCTGATCCTCCCGTGGACTTCCTTCGTTCTGGCGAATCTCTCTCCGGACTCTTTCTGAGATTTCGTCTTCCTCCCCAGATTCCAGACGTAGATCATCATGGTCAGACCGATCAGTCCAGTGGCACCGTGGAGTCCCGGGACTATGTAGCTGGAGGCATCACCATGATCGATAATGCCCCGAGCTGCGTTGGATGCGAACGCAAGACCGACTATTCCCACGCTTGCTATAGCGATCCTATCTCCCATGGACTCGTGTTCTACAAGGGCCGTACTCCTCTGTTCCCCTCTCATAAGGGAGGACTGTTTCCTCCACGCCTTCTGTCGGAAGAATAGCCAAATCAGGAGAAGTGCGGCAAGGGGGTGGGAGATGATTACCGCTAGTCTGACGAAATCCACGGACATTGGAATGGAGCGAGAGACTTAGATTTGGTTAATTTTGGGCCCTGTCTCACAGGCATTAGTACTGTTCTAAGACAAGTTCGGTCTGGGTCGAGCTGATGTCCCCGGGAGCCGCGAGCCACATTCGATCCAGCATATTCCTGAGAGCCACTGTATCATCAAGATGAACCACGGCAACCAAGTCCGCATCGCCGCTTATCTCGTACACGCACTCGACTCCCGACCAACCGGAGAACTCCCCAGCAAGCGAACCTATCTCAGTACCCGGGCCCACTTTGAGACGAATCAGGGCAGTCAGTCCGATGCCCGACTCCCGAACGGTATAGCCCCTGATTACCCCCTCGTCCTCGAGTCTCTTAATCCGAGTCCTAACCGTCCTCTCAGTGACGCCGACATCTTTGGCGATCTCGACGTATGGGGCTCGGGCGGACTCTCTCAGGAAGGAGAGGATGGACCTGTCAAGGGAATCGACATTACTCATTGAATCCTCCGAAAAACGTACAACTTATGGTTATTTCTTGATGTTTGTCATTGTTTATTGGATGAAACTTGCCTTATTACAGGCAACATCCGCTCAGAAATTATTGGTTGTGTTCAAATGGGACGGCTTACCTTGCATCCCCATGAGTCAAGAGGAGGCCATCTCCCAACTCAGGATTCAGGAGTACCTAGATGACGTATCCGGACTCGACATCCCTCACTCGCACTCACAGTGGTACAACATCGACGTTGCGTCTCTGTTGAACAGTACGAGAATAGAGGGTCACGAACTCGATCCAACCACCGGGTCATCACTGATATTCCTCTCCAGGAGCGTGGTGCTCTGCTGCCCAAAGTCTGGACGAATCCATCATTACCCCAAGCACCTCCTACATTGCTTCGTTGATGACAATCGCTCCAAGTCCAATGAGGCGGATGGGGTGCTAATGCGAGCCGAACTATTCTCCATCTCCCCCAACGAGGAGCAACTCTGCTGGGAGTGCTGCTGCAGGTCGGAACTGGAAGTCCCGGAGATTCAAAGTAAGGTTTCTCGATGGCTTAGCTGGCTGAACACATAGAGGAGACAACACTACCTTGAGAAGCCAAGGTCCGGTGGAGGGGCCAATGGGTGCCGCTATCAGCGACATCTTCGCTAGGATGATTCTCGACTCTAGGGGCAACCCAACAGTGGAAGTCGACTGCTATGTCGACGGCTTATTGAGAGGTAGAGCAGCGGTCCCATCCGGAGCGAGCACCGGGACTCACGAAGCGGTTGAATTGAGAGACGGCGGGGACCGGTGGATGGGCAATGGAGTCCAAGATTCCATCAACAATGTGAACGGCCCGATTCGCGAGGCACTCATAGGGATAGATCCCGCAAACCAGGATGAAATTGACTCCCTCCTAATCGAACTGGATGGTTCGGAGAACAAGGAGGTATTGGGCGCCAATGCCACTCTAGGAGTCTCCCTCTCATGCCTCAGAGCGGCAGCTCAGGGCGAACTGTGGAACCACATCTGCAAGGATGACGAATCGAGTCTGCCAGTCCCAATGATGAACATCCTGAACGGGGGAGCTCACGCCGAAACGAATGTCGATATCCAGGAGTTTATGGTCGTTCCACATGGTTTCGTCGACTTCTCCGAGGCCCTCCGAGCAGGAGTCGAGATCTATCATGCACTCAAGTCCACTCTCAAGCAAGAAGGACTGCTTGGGGGCGTTGGCGACGAAGGCGGATTCGCACCGAACCTCCCTAGAAACGAGGAGGGACTCAGGCTGGTACGCGAAGCAATAGAGAGGGCAGGCTACTCTCCAGGCCAACAGGTCTCAATTGCCCTAGACGTTGCATCTCAGGAGTTCTTTGACGGCACGCACTACCATATGGACGAAGAAGAAATGTCGGGGGCTGATCTTGGACGGATCTACTCGAAGTGGCTGGATGACTACCCGATCGTCTCTATCGAGGATCCCTTCGGGGAGGACGACTGGGATTCATGGGTGAACTTCACCTCCCGTGAAGGGCATAGAGTGCAGATTGTCGGTGATGACCTGTATGCGACCAACCCCAAGCGCCTCGAAAAGGGAATCGCCCTAGGGGCGTCAAATGCGATTCTAATCAAACTCAATCAGATTGGGACCTTCACTGAGACGATGGAGGTAATCGGAAAATCTCGTGAGGCTGGGTTCGGGACGATAATCAGTCATCGGTCCGGTGAGACGTCGGATGACATAATTGCAGATCTGGCCGTCGGCACCAATTCGATGCAAATCAAGACGGGGGCACCGGCAAGATCTGACAGGACATCGAAGTACAACCAGCTCTTGCGGATTTCGGAAGAAGTGGGAAACTACTCCGACTTATTCCAATGAGGATAGGATTAGCGGTAGTACGATGCTTGCATCGGACTCGATTACGAACTGGGGGGTGTCCACTCCCAGCTTCCCCCAACTGATCTTCTCTGTGGGTGGAGCTCCCGAATAACCACCGAAGGATGGTCTCGACTCTGAGATCTGAGCGAACCACGCCCAAAGGGGGACTTCCACACCGGCATCCTGCCTAAGCATAGGGACCACTGAGATTGCGAAGTCACCCGATATGCCCCCACCCACCTGGAGCATCCCCGTGGGCGAATTATCCTCCCGATACCAATCAGCGAGTGACTGCATCGCATCCAATCCTCCTTTGACGACGGAATTACTCTTCAGCGTGCAGTCTATGACTCTCGCAGACAGTAGATTCCCGAGCGTCGAATCCTCCCACCCCGGAGTGAATATCGGAAGGTTCGCATCCGCCGCAGCGACCAACCATGACTCCTCGGCAGGAGATGAGAACTCGATATCTCCATGAAGAATGAGGTCATACACGTATTCGTGAGGAAAGCGACTGTCTCCCACCGTTTCTGACTCCTCCCAGAGGGACAACAACTTCTCTCCTACCTTGGTGAAAGCGCTCTCGGGAATCGCTACGTCGGTTACGCGATTCATCCCTCTTTCATGGAGCGCGGCATCTTCTTGCTTGCTCTGATGCCTCCAATTTGGGACACTCTCGTAACCAGATCTGGAGACGAGGCCGAACAACTCCTCCTCCAGATTAGCCCCGGTGCAGCAAATCGCATGCACCCGCTGTTCCCTAATCGCCGGCGCCAGACTCTTCCCTATCTCCGCTGTAGACATCGCTCCGGCGAGAGTCACGATTAGTCGACCATCGTTATCCAAGAACTCTCTCAGTGAATCTACGCATCGAGCAAGCTCACCCGCATTGAAGTGACTGTAGTGGGTCTCAATGAAGTCTCGAACACTCATCTAACCACTCCGGAATCGCTCCACGTTCTTCCTGAAGACCAACCTCAATCCAGGGTTCTCTGAGACGAGCCTCTCGTGAATCAGGTCTGCTACCGAGTCAGAATCGCTGTCTCCACACGTGAAGATGTCAATCGCCAGGAGTCCTCTCTTCGAGTAGCAGTGAGCGGTAACGTGACTCTCATCGATCAGCACCACCGCTGCGAATCCAAGTGGACTCTCCGTCCCATCGAAGGTTTCCACATGTGAATGGACCTCCCTCACTCCAGATTCGCGAACACACTCTCTCAGAATTCCGAGGACCCATTTTCCGTCCCCCGCTCTCTCCCTTTCATAGTCGACATAGTCCAGAAGGACATGGGAACCCGCAGAATTAGCCTCGGCCACACCGGCTCAGCCAAGTCATCGAGATTTTAAATTCACTCTTCCACAAGCCAGGACCTAAGTCTCCGCAAACCTTCCTCGATGACTCCCTCATCAACTGCGTAAGACACCCTCACGAAGCCTTCTCCTCCTGTGATTAGTGACGCTGGAATCAACTGAACGCCCGCCTCCAATGCTCCGTCTGCGAACTCGACATCGCTCATCCCTGTACCTGTGACATCCGCGAAGACGTAGAAGGCACCCTCGGGCTCTGGGACCCTTATTCCGGGTAGGGAAGAAAGCCCCTCCATCATCAACTCCCTCCTCTTCAGGTACTCCTGATTGAACTCATCAACCGAATCTTCGCATTCCAGAGCAACCCTAGCTGCATCCATCAGGAAGGTCGGGATGTGCGAGGCAGAGTTGGCTTGACTCTTCACAGCAGCCTTCATCGCCTCGCTGGGACCAGTCAGGAATCCGACCCTCATCCCGGTCATTGCCCATGACTTGGACCACCCATTGACTACGATTGTCCTCTCCCTCCCACCAGGCAGGGTCGAGGGGGAGACGTGAGGCCAGTCGACCCAAATCATTCGTGCGTATATCTCATCAGAAACTATCCAGAGGTCATTCTCAGCTGCGATTTCGACAATTCCACCAATCTCCTCTGGGGTAAAGACAGCTCCAGTGGGATTGCAGGGAGAGTTGATCAGGATCATAGTCGTCTTGTCCGTGATCGCATTCCTAATCGCCTCCAAGTCAGGATGAAAGTTCTCCATGTTCACCTTGACATGAACGGGGCTTGCACCAATGAAGTCCAGCATCGGCTCGTACGATGCCCATGATGGCGATAGCAGGATTGCCTCGTCACCGGGCATGGTCGTAATCAAGAAGGAGTAGAGCAGAGCCTGCTTCGCCCCCGGGGTCACGACAATTTCGTCAGCCGGGGCCTCAATGCCATGGTGCTTCTTGAGGTAGTCAGACACGGCCTCGCATAGCTCCAGCGAGCCGGGACCTCTGGTGTACTTTGTCTTCCCTTCCTTGAGCCCATTGATTGCAGCATCGATTATCGGCGATGGGGTGTCGAATCCAGGCTCCCCCACAGTCCACCTAACAACCCCTGGTTCCGGAGGTTGCAGGTAGGGGGCGAAACCAACACCCAGTCCTTCGAAGCGGGAAGATACACGAGGCACGCCTTTCACACGAGTAGCCACCCAATGAAGGTATGCCGACGCTCGATAGTCTTCAAGAAAGAAAGTAGGTTCGGTGGGTCGAAGCACGAGTGGCAGAGTAGCTATGCAATGGACTGCAAATCCATGGACCCGGGTGCAAATCCCGGCTCGTGCTCCACCTATTCACAGCCCAGATAGCTCTACGAGCATGAATGAAGCAGATATCGCAATCGCACCCATGACGAAGAACCGATTGAAGGAACTCGAATCCATGGGCTCTCCCTGGAACGTCATCCCTTCTTCAATCCCTTCTTCCCTTAGCCTCAGGTAGACTAGCAGGAACAGGAGCATCGTTGCTGGTCCGGAAATCGCATCCATCTGATTTTGCTCCGAGAATTCCCTCAATGGGCCAAAGACGAAACCGAAGTAGTTAGCTATCGTTATTGTCAGGAACGCGAAGAGCGCGGGATGCGCTGCGGGCCACATTCCTCTAGCTCCCTGAGTCAGGATTACTATTGCCCATAGGACGTAAGTCAGGAGAAGCGCACCGGTGAAAGCAACTGTGACCTTAGTAGGTGCTAGCAGACCATCACTGACAGCCCCAGGTGTGACGGCCTCAATCACGGACTCGGGATTTGCTATCTGACGGAAAACGTAGAAGAGTCCCGTTGCGATTACTATGACTAGTCCCATCAAAGCCACAGGATCCTTGACCCCAATACCAAATGAGATTGAGTTCAAACCCTCGTCGACCTCATCTTCCCCACGCAACATGAAGTATGCCGCCGCATAGGTGATGGTAACTATCGGAGTTAGGAACTTAGGTGCTTCACTCGATTCGCTAGCATCATTCCAGAACATCCAGATGACTGCGGTCGCTACTGTAAGTCCGGTAAGAACTGGGAGCATCACCGTCCACTTCCCTCGCCCCCCCTCATTGAGGATTAGTACAGTTGATATGAAAATCCCGAACATCAGTATCCCGTTGAATGCGGTTTCGGGAGCACCAGCGCCATAGGCCATATCCAATGGGGTCGATGAGCCATCCAAACCATTGCTCAATATGGTGAAGCAGTCTCCCCCACCAGTGGTGTAACAGGCAGAGAAGAACATGAAGTTCAACGAGTACACAAGTGTAACTAGGGCAGTCAGAAGAAGCAGTGCTTCGCCAGGCGTCGATTTAATCCTATCAAAAATTAGGGCCATGAAACCAACGACCTCCAATCTCACTATTATCTGTTAGCCAATTTCTACGGAGTGAATGGAAGATTCTCAGGGTCGACGTTACCGCCACACAGGATTATCCCGATCGAGCTAATGCCATCCTTGGCCCTGAACTCATCCTTCAGCACTGCAGCTAGGGAGATGGCACCACTGGGTTCCACCACCATCCCGAAAATCTCGTGAATCAACGTCATTGCAATCAGAACCTTCTCATCGCTCACTCTGATGATTTCCTCAACATGACTCTTGATGATCGGCCACGTTATTTCTCCCATGCTGGTCAGTAATCCGTCACAGATTGTATCTGGGTCTGTCTGCGGAATATATTCTCCTGACTCCAATGATCTGGCGGCATCGTCAGCGCCTTCTGGCTCCGTTCCGAACAGCAACGCATCCGGCAGCAATGCCCTAGTAGAAATGCAAGTTCCGGACATCAACCCCCCTCCACCAATGGGTGATAGGACCGCATCCAGATTCCCGCACTCTTCGATCATCTCCTTCGCTGCAGTGCCCTGTCCGGCAATGACGTTCGAATTGTCAAAAGGATGGATAAAAGTCGCACCGGTTCTATCAAGAATCGAATTTGCAGTCGTGACTCTGGCCTCTAGGTTCGGCTCGCAGAAAAACACCTCGGCACCATGGCTCCTGACCCCGTTAACCTTCACCTTCGGTGCAGTATTCGGCATTACGATGTATGCCGGAACGCCCCGCTGCTTCGCCGCCAATGCAACTGCCTGCCCGTGGTTGCCGCTACTATGAGTGCAAAGGCCGAGCTTCGCATCCTCGCCGAGCATCTTCACAGCGTTCGTCGCCCCTCTGAATTTGAACGCCCCGACGTGTTGAAGATTTTCGCACTTCATGAACACACTGCGTCCGGCCATTTCGTCAATCTCTGGGGAATTGACTACGGGGGTTCTCAAAACAACCCCATCAATCCTCTTTGATGCTTCTATTACGTCAGAGAAGAGAATACTTGACATGTTCGCTCGGGCCTCGCAGCGAAGAGCGATACATCATTACTACGGCACGACCTCGACAATTCGTGAAAGACAATAATGCCCCTGCGTGGATTTCCTTTGCAATAGCTTCAGCACTCCTGGTTCTTGATTCCCTTGTGTTTGGTGTGGCTCCAAGTGGACCTTGGGACGACACCGGATTCTCCACCGGAATAGTCGGAATGGTGGGGCTATCCATGGGATATGTTGCATGGTACCGATACACATTCAAGAGGAAGGGTCTGATACCCTGGATTGACCTCTGGAAGACTCCGAAGGATTCCGTCAAATGGGTATTCGCAGCGGCTGTGGCTTTCCTTGCCTTGGCTTGGATTTCGGGAAATCCCATGCAGCCCTACTTGCCCAATCCAACGGGATTAGTCCTAACATTGGTGGGACTGTTACTAGCCCTGCAATCTGGATACGCCTATCTCGTCATGGGCCCTCTCAAGGAAGGCTAACCTATCTCTTGCCGGGTTTCCAGAACTGAAGAGGGAGCGGAACCTCTCCCTGCATTGCTCGGAACGCAAGATGGTCTGCTCGCTCGTTCCACCGATGTCCCCTGTGTGCGGGCACGTGCTCTCCGTTGAGGCTAATTATGCCCGAAACTTCATCCCACAAATCCCTAATCCTTCGCGCAAGATCCCGATTTGCCTTCGCTCTCCACAAACCAGAGGCGATGTTCAGTGCGTAGTTCGAATCTCCTCTGATGACTGCAGTCTCGATTTTTGATTCGCCCAATAGCCATCTGAGGGCGTGAGCTATCGCCGAGAGCTCGGCTGTGTTGTTTGACCCAACTTCAGCACCCAAGTACCCCTTCTCTTCGGTATTAGTTACCACACTCCCATTCAACTCCGTAAGTAGGTGACCCCTCCCATTGCCAGATCCGCTGTCATCTACAATTACACAAAGACCCCAACCAGCCCTTGTTTCTGAGGTCACATTACGATTCTCACTACAAGAACCGTCAACGTAAATGTGAACCCTTCGAATTTCACTCATTGTCAGTCTCCGATCAATGCGGAGTAACTGGTCGAATCAAGGAGGGCGCCCAAATCTACATCACCATCTGTCTTGATTTTGCAGATCCAGCCTGATCCATATGGGTCCTCGTTAATCTGCTCGGGTGCCTCCTCGAGGGACTCGTTGACTTCGGTCACGGTTCCCGCTACAGGAGCATAGATCTCACTGACCGATTTTACCGACTCGACGCTAGCGAAGGACTCCATCACCTCAACAACCAAGTCAACCTCCGGGAGCTCTACCCAGACCACTTCCGTTAGGGCGTTCTGCGCAAAGTCAGTAATTCCAATGCTGACCTCGTTTCCTTCAACCTTCAACCACTCGTGTTCTTTGGTGTATCTCAAATCACTAGGAACGTCTCCCATACCACTACCCAACCTTTCGTGTAGGCAAGACAGGGTCAAGGTTTCGCTCCCTACTCCTCACTGTGTTTAGACTCAAGATGTTCCATCTCCATCCTAGCCCATTTAGAACCAAGGTCTTGCATACTCGCCTCGCCTCCCTCGCTTTCGAGTCTTGAAAGCATTTCATCTTCAGGCTCTCTGCTTATCCACGAGTCTATTATCCAGTTTCCATGCTTCCTTTCTCGACCAACAATTACCACAACAAGAAGGATGCTTGCCAACACCGCAACCAAAGTGGGAACTGCCACCATGGCGTTTGAGATGGAAAAACCGTCTTCGTTCAGAATGGATATTGAGACCACCACCATCAACGTCAGAATGAATCCAACCAGAAGCCTAGTTAATCTGGATGTCGGGGGTTCCATGGCATGACGAATTCGGCATTTCGCATCAACTTGACCGAAGAATGCCTCACAACTCTTGGATTAGTTTGTGAATCTTGTACGGCAGTAGGGCCCTGTTAACCGGAGTAACCTCCAGAATCCTTGCGTCGTCCCTCCTCCGGATGTCCTGTAGCAATGGGTGCCTGCTCTTCTTGTGCAGAGTAAGGATGGTGGGCATGTCGTGCTGAAGAGCCAATCTGACCACATTCACGAAATCCTCACTTTCCACGGTGAACTTCCCGACTTCGTCAATCACCAGAATCTCGCAATTTCCTATGCTATCCATTATCGCAGGTACCCCAACCCTGTCAACCTCAGTCGGGTCAATTCCGAACCCAAGAATCCTGTTCCTTGAGTCGATTTCTCGATGTGCCATAACTCCCTTCTCACCTGTAAGTATGTTGACGCATGCGTATCCCACCCTCTCCCCGTTCTCGATTACTGGCTCGCATCTCATCCCTCCAACCACGTACTCTGGAGGGAAAGGACCCTTCGTCTTCTTAATCCCGCCTTCTTCGGAGATCATGTCCACTACCTTCTGCAGGACAGCTGACTTTCCTGAACGGGGCAGACCGGTGATTCCAATCTTTGGATTGATTCCCATGCTGCTCTCCTTTGTCAATTCCTAGTTGGGAACGTCCCGCGTATGCAAACCAAGGATATTAAGCCATTCTCGATATGGGTGTTTTTCCGGAACTAGGAAACTGAAATCCGCAATCCTCAGTCGAGGCCACCTTCGTTTCTAAATAGGGTAAATGGCAAACCATCCTCTTCAATCTCGAAAGGCAACATCTCTATCTCGTAATTATTCACGTTGTTGTTGGCTGCCCATGCTTTAGACCATAGGTCCAACTCTTCGGAATTTAGCTGAGCCGCTAAGAAATTCAAACCCTCTTCGAGAGAACCGAAACTTTCCCTCAGACCGTCCGTAACTTCGATTGGAAGATCGAGGAAGCTAACCGAGTTTCCCAAAACGCAGCCTTCTGGAACCACAGCCCATACCAATCTCCTCTCAGACTGCGGATTTACAACCGCTTGACAGACAATCCGAGTGGGGACCGACATCTCCCGTGGACCCTTCCATGCAGCAGATTTGTCAGTCCCTGCTCCTGACTCGAAGGCCGGGTGTCTAAGAACGCCTTTCCCATCTATGAAACTAATATGAGCAGCTCTGATGAATGGAATCTGACCATCCTTGCCACCCCAGTCGCAGATTTCCTTTTTCCAGGCCGATCTCTCCGCCTCCCCCACTCTGACTTTGATTGCCCTTCCGTTGGGATTCAGGCCCGCCCCCTCTTCGACCAATCTGGGCTTATCGGCTAGGTTCCCGATCGCCGCGATGGTTCTATTCCTGTTCACTACGTCCCTAGGCATCTTTGGAACTGCCCATGAGGCATCGGTCCAGGAGGACCAAGGCCCTCTCTCCAACTCAAAGAATGGAGCCTCGGGGTTGAGGCCACTACCGGATGCAAGATCGTCGCTCATCAGAGGGTCGAAGCTAGTCAGAACGTCAGTCTCTTCTCCGACAGTTACACCAATTACAGATACCCCTTGGGATCCTCCAAACAGGAGCCTTGAGTCTTCGGGGAATGACCAAACCGAATCCCAACCGTTCGACTCGACTAGCAGCTTCCTGAGGGGCAAGCTGCTTTTTTCTCTTAGAACAGAGCTCGGAACCACGAGCCTCACCCTTCCTCCATTCTGAGAAATTTGTAGAGCCCTCTCTATGTAGAGCCTGTACAGATTCACATTCCCCTTTATCGCTGAGAACCTGGCATTTCCATCTGCTCCCTTGAACTGCCTTAATTCACTGGAAAGTTGCTTTCTTAGAATACTTCCATCGGGATGTCCTCTGAATCTATCTTTTATCCTGAGCCAAGGAGGACGAGAGATTAGCAACATCGGCCGTTCATTCCAAGGCCACTCTCCTCTAAGGGGGTCGATGCATCTGACGTTGCTTTCGACAATCATCTCGGCTTCGCTTAGCCCAATCTTGTCAACGTCGCCTTCTTCTTCCTCCAAGTCCACCAGCCCAAGCCTAGCCAATACAATGATAATCCGCTTTCTAGCGCTGTTCACAGCTACCTCTGAGGTATCACCCAACTGCAAGCCCTCTAAGAGCCTAAGGGTATCTTCCCTCCTTTCGGTTGGAGAGCAATCGGCTAGCCTTTCCGCATGTATTCGCAGGACCCTTTCTGCGAAAAGACCCGCACCTACACAAGGGTCAGCAAATGGAATTGGAATACCCGAAACTGTCAGGTTTTTCGCTGACTCGGTATCTCCTTCTTCTACTACACCATCTTCCGTGATGTTCTCGTTGAATTGCTTGGCAAAGGTCCTGAAACTTGGTGGTAGCGCTGCTAGTGAAAGCGTTGCAGGTGGCTCTTTCTTCTTGCTCACACCGTAGCGGAGCTCATCGTACAGGACAGCATCGACAAACCTTGCTGGAGGAGCGTAAACCCCTCTCGGCGAGCGCCCGTCGCTTTGGGCATCGAACCTAGCCAGAAGGTGGTCCAACACATTCCCAGGATTGCTCAGAAGGCCAGCAGGAAGAGTCGGCCAACCGTTCGGTAGTGTCGCTGCAATGGGCTGCTTCTTCCTAGTTGCCTCCAACCAAGAATCTAACCAAATTTCAATCTGATTGGTCCTTTCGGGACACGCGTGATCGAGTCTAGCATACCATCCAGAAGTCTCGCTTGTCATGAGATATTCTATCCGACTCGCTCTTCCATTTTCAATGATTGTATTACACACGTCCGGACTTCTCATCCGTCGACGACAAAAACATCTCTTTCAGTCTCGATGATCTCCTTTTTCTGAAGTAGCCAGGATATCGACTCATCTATGTCCTCGGTATTAATTCCTGGCGACTCAAGGAGCTGGATTATATCATCAAAATGCAAACCCTTTCTCCCTCTATTCGAGTCTTCAATCGCAATCAGAACCTTCTGATTAATGTATGCCAGCAACAGGTCGTCCCCAGTAGAAAGTGTCCCAAAATCGACTAATGGCCCCATCTCTTGATTGGGGTCGCCAGTCTCCTCAACTATGTTGGAAGGCCCGTATACATCGAAGAGATTTCGCTGATTGGGATCAGAAACCGGTGTCCCACCTATGCTCTCACGCCTCCTCTTCATCTGCTTCGAAAGGTTCTCAATTCTGTGCAGGTGTTGTTCGTACCTCAACCTCTCCCTTCCTAGATGCGACTCCAAAAGCTCCAACTCCTCGTTCGCCCTATCGTCTAGCCATTTGGACAAGTCCCAGTTTGGATTCTTCCTTAGCATCGACTCCCAGAGCAGAGAAACTGATTCGGGCAGAGTTCTGATGTCTATCTTCGGTCCGCCTTGCCCTTCTTCTGAGTTGGTACCCATACATGTGGTGTTACACTTGACCGTCTATCAATTATCTCCTCAGATATAGTACATTTCTATACAGGGTCGGATTGATGAATGAAAAGGTTCTGCCACAGTCAATGGCGGCATATCGTTTGACTCTACTTCCCGGTGATGGAATCGGTCGAGAGGTGATGGAAGAAGTCAAACGTGTCCTCTCGGTTTTCCAAGATTCTGGTGCCATTCCCCTAGAAATATTCGAGATTCCTTGCGGAGGTCAGCATTACCTTGAGACCGGGGAGGAGTGGCCACAGGGATCTTTCGAATTCTGCCGGGATGAGTCCGACGCCATTATGGTAGGTGCAGTGGGATGGCCCGGAGCCACACTACCCAATGGAGATATTGCCGGTGGGCAGGCACTATTGGGACTCAGATCCGCATTGGACCTCTACGCAAATGTAAGGCCAGTAAAGCTCTACAAGGGAGTAAAACACAAGGTTCACGGTACCTTCACAGATGTTTGGAACCATGAACTGGTCGACATCGTCATGGTCCGAGAAAATACAGAGGGGCTTTACCACGCTCTTCTCAGAAGATCGGGATTGGCAGCCAAGGGTGGAGAAAGAGACGAACCATTGGTTATCGATGGTTTCCCCGGCCTAAAGGGAGAGGTCGGATGGGACGTTAGGCCAATTTCTCGAAAGGGCAGTGAACGAGTCATACGGTTTTCATTCGAACTCGCCAAGCGACGCCAATCTAGACTCGGTTCGACCCAGAAGGTAACATGCGTGGATAAGAGTAACGTCACTAGGGGTTGCAGACTTTTCCGTGAGGTCTTCCGAGAAGTTGCTTCAGAGTTTGAAGGAGTAGAGGCCAATGAAGCATTCATTGACGCTTTCACTATGTGGCTTGTCAGGAATCCAGAGGATCTCGACGTTGTTGTGCTGCCAAATATGTTCGGGGACATAGCAACCGATCTAGCCTCCGTGCTACAAGGAGGGATGGGGATGGCAGCTAGTGCCAACATCGGCGATAATCACATGCTTTTCGAACCAGTACACGGTTCCAGCCCGAAATATGCTGGCCAGAACAAAGTAAATCCAATAGCATCAATTTCATCTGTACAGTTGATGTTCGACTCACTGGGATTGCGGCATGACGACGAGAAAGCTACAATGTGCGCGGATGTACTTGAACGAGCAATCTCAGAACACATGTCAATGGGGGGCATCGTAACATACGACTTAGGCGGGCGAGCTTCAACCACTGAGGTAGGTCAGGCTATCTCATCAAGATGTGCTGAGATTCTTCTCGAAATGTCGGGATAGTTCAACCTATTATTTGTTGAGAAACTTGTTTATTTCTCTAAGGGAACTCCTCAGAGCGGATGCATTGTCCCACTCTGTCGGGACGCGGTTTGGATTGCCAATCAGCTCATGCAGGATTCCCTCGAAAGCCCTGGAGACCTCATCTACGACCGTGACGGTAGCCATCTTTGCACTCCTGGAAAGAGGATTGAGGTCGACCACTATTACTTCCTTCCCCAGATTCACTAGTGCCTCGCACCTATCCCCGTCCTCTAGAGGCACCAGTATCGAATCCGCAGCGCCAATTCCTTCTTCTGTGCAGTGTGACCGAGGCCCCTCCAGACCTTCTATTCTGAAGTCTGGTGAACTCCCAAGTAGGGACACCGCTCTAACTGAGTTCTCCCAGTTTCCTTCGAATCTTTCTGGCCTAGATTCTCTCAATACAACCAGCTTCTGTTCCTCCAATAGGGTTAGCAGACCAGAGATTCTCTCAGGAGTTCTGTAGTAAAGATTCACTTCGATTGGACATCCGAGCACTGCAGCTAATCTCAATGCCTTCTTTCCTGCTAGCAATACAGTATTTCCGTTAACCGAGATAACCGGCCTATTGGCTTCTCTGAGACGAGCTGCAGACTCTCGAATTGCCTTTCTTGCCGATTTAGTACTCCTCTCTCCCAGCAGGTAGTCAAACGCCTCACCTCGCCCATGAGCAATCATTGCGGAATCAGCAAGAAGCCCCTTGGAACTCCCCTCGACTATCTTCTGCCGTGATAGCAACGATTTCTTCCTCGGATGGCTATCGGGTATCTCGACCATCAAGCATCACCGATTAACATCGAAAAATCCAGTGGCTTAGAACCCATGTTTACCTCGCTTGAGGATATCACATCGGCCCCCGAAATGCTTGCCCAAGCAGGCAGGTCTCCCCGATTCACCCCTCCGGAGCCTTCCAGGATACACCATTCCCTTAACTCCAATCTCCTCAGTTCTTTGTCCGTTCTCCCGCATGCGGATGGCCCCATATTGTCCAGAAGTATCACTAACGGCTCTAGACCATTCCTCGTTTTCTGAATTTCTGACCAAGCATTCGCAGCCAATATTGCTTGACCTGAATCCTGAACCTCTATCACGGTGAACATTGCATTGGAATCGAAATCGATTGAGGATATTGCGAAAGGGATAGAAGATTCCGGATTACCATCCGGAGCAATTACGCTCAAGTCATTTTCCTTGATCATCAGCGCATCGTTCCTGCTAAGTCGATGTGTAAGACCACCACCGATATGGACTGCCCATTTGTCCATCAATCCCCATGCAGTCTTCCTAGTGCAGGCAATTCCAATTCCGCTCGCTTCTTTCACCCATTCGGATGTAAGGGTGGCTATCCCCGACATCCTCCCAAGTATGTTGAGCAGTGCCCTCTCGCAACTTAGAACACCTGCAGAGGGGCCAGTCAGAGACAGAATTCTATTGCCATCCGAAACTCTCTCGCCCTCCTCAACAAACCAATGAATTTTGCAAGTAGCAAAGAAGTCTCCAATCAGGATGTCAATAGGGTACTTGCCACACACCACCCCCGTGCTCTTGGAGTACGCTACCGACTCAACAATATCGCCAGTCCCTTCGTCGAAAGCCAAATCGTCAGACAAATGGGCATTCAACCATCTTTTGATCGACTTCTGGAATAACTCAGTGGGCGTCCCGGTGAGCCCCGGTTCGATGAGCAGATGGGATCGGTCGTGTGGCAGCCCATTCACGCGTGTTCGAATACAAATCCCTCCTTGAATGGTCCTAGTTTTCAATAGCAATCATCCCAGGGAGTCCAGTCCAGCCTCAGCAGCCGCCAAGCAAGCAAGGATATCATCGACAGACATCCTTGATTGGCCCAGACCTTCAGAGGAAACAACAATACTCAACTTCACTAGATTTTCATCCTCCTTCAATTCCACGCTGAAGTCTTCTGGATCATCTGGACATATTGCCGCCATGAGGGCCTCGCCCCTCTCCTTAGGGCCCTCCCAGGTTATGGAGGCTGTGACCTCTCCCATCAGACTCCCCAGAACCGGTTTCCTTGGGCCAATTCGTCATCCTCAGAAAACGACTGCACGATAGTCCTGAGAAGATAATACATCACCATGGTCAGGATGGGAAGCCCCCAATCATCACCCAATTGGTCAAAAGTCGGGCTATACTTTTCGCCAGACGAAATTAGTAATGCGACGTCAATCGTTGCTGCGATGAAGGTGTAGATCACAACGGACAAACCAATGAGCAACACGCTCCTTCCAGTGAAAGAACCCTCCTTCCACCTTAGCACTCCTAGTGCAAGCAAGAACGACAGAACGCCTCCAACAATCCACTGGAGAACCTCACCCACAAGTCCCACCAAATGCTCGAACTGAGAAGATTGATCAGGAACAGGTTCATCCCAGCCAGACCATACAGTTGCAACCGCTAGAAACAGGCTCACTATCGACATCCCCCAGAGCAGCGACGAGAAAAGTCCGCCTGTCGCACTGTCCCTCATCTCCATCGCGACACGTTCCATTTGTGCATCCAATCCCAGCCCTTTGCCCAATACCCATAGTCCAATCAGCAATGGGAGTGAGCCAATGAGAGCGATACCATTCGGAAGAATCAGACCTAGTCCAATTATGATTAGGAAAATCGCAAGAGGCACAAGCAGCCTTGATCTGAACCTAGGGTCCTCGATAGCCTTCACAATGTAGTAGTAGGTTCCTTCGATTCCCTTCGATTGCCTTACGATAACCTTCTCCACGGTGTCCACCCTTACTCTGGAAGTCACTATCGGCAGGGAAGCTTCGTCATCTGCGCCATCGGTTACTAGCACAGCCGCATCTGGTTGAAAATCCTGAATGACTTCGTCTAATTGACTTGCAATGGCACGATCGCTTCTAGGGCCAACTCGCACATCTCCAGTGAGAATGGCTATCTGAACCTCATCGCTTGCACTGGCTCCTTCGGCCAATCTATCATGATGATGAAGCGCCCCAAGTATCGCGTTTGTGTCCGATTCCTCTGGATCAGCAATACCCAATCTCAGAGCAGCCGTTAGGCAGGATTTCCTTCCAACCACTGGCCCCCTGATACCAGATTTGACTCCGAGATCGTTATCTCTGTCAATCGTCAGGATAAGTGTTCGTACTATCTCTCCGCCCCCTGTGGAGATAGTTGGCGAGCACCTGCTTATGAGGAATTGGCCGAACTGCTAATTGAACCATCGCCCGGGTCACTCGATTCTTCTCTGTCTGAATTGAATCGCCTTCTCTGCTTAGCCCTGATGTACTTCAACGGGTGCGTCAGCCATTCTTGGTCACACAACTGATCCTCTCCAATTTGAATCGGGCATCTTGCATTGGTCTTCAGAGCCGAGCACCCATGAGGGGTGTACTCCCTTTCGTAAATCTGATTCACTTGGTATGCAGTCGTGTCAGCGTTGTAGTCTGGGGCATTTGCGAAGAAGTTGCAGGCCTGTTCCCGCTGCAGACCAATTGAACGAGAGAATGCCGCTAGGAAGACGCGTCCAACGTGATTGACGTTCACTCCCTGATTCAATTCCGAAACCGCTGATTCGAAGCACGGCGGCCAATCGTCCCTTATCGCTGCCGTCATCGGCATCTCCTCCTTGACCCTCTCGGAAAGTAGCCCGACAATCCTCTCCACTGGGTCAGCGAATTTCGCAGCGAATTCATCATCCATTCTGGCCATTCTTCCCTCACAGCTCTCCCTCAGGCTCTCCCGAATTCTCTCTTTGATTAATCGTGCTGCCCTCTCGCGACCAGATTCTCCTGCACCAGCATCCAAGCACACCCATCCCTTCTTCAACGGCCTGTTCACCAATCTCCAGTACTTCCCAGAAATCTTGGGACTGAGCTCAATGAAATCGACCATTGGTATCCAGTACACCTCCGAACCCCCCGAATCAACTTCGACAATCATCCCAGAAAGGAACGACGAGGAAATGAGTTTGAAGTTGTCAGAATCCATCCCTAGAAGTCTGTCGGCTCTACTAGACTCCCCCTCAATCCATCTTGCAAGGAGTCTCTCGTCGAAGGACGCACATACTATCAACATCGCATGCAGGAAAGAGAGCGCTTCAGTCATCCTCCCTACCTCTGTTGAGATGTCTATGCTGGAAGAAGCGCCAACCCCCTCCTGCTGTAGAACTGAATCTACCAGTCTCAACATGCCCCTTGTCCTGACATCCTCCAACCAAGGAGCATCGATTAGGTCCTCAACGGTAATCCCATTTTCCTCCAGCATCGATCTGATGAATGAACTCCCTTGTGGCAGGAAAGGATAACGAGCCAGAAGGCCTTCGTCATCGATTTCCGGAGCGCTGATGGGCATAGGCACATTCACCAGAGTTCCGCGAGGGTTCTTCAATACTTACCGAGCCCTTCCACTGGAGAGCATGACGTACTCGGAAAACCCTGATGACTTGGTGCCATATTTGTCGACCCTGGTCGATTTGCAAGGGGATGTTAGGGAATATTTCGGCTGGACCGAGTCCGATGACATTGAGAGTGCACAAAAAATGATCCTCAGAGTGGAGAACTCGAGCGTGGAAAAATGGACCAGACACAACAGAGCAGTTTCGCTATCGAGGCTGTTCAGAAGATTCGTAATTCGAAAGGCAAGAGTGGCTATTCTTGGAGCCGCAATAGAACCAGAAGAGATAGTGGAAATACTCTCTGAACCGATTCTGATAGTTGCTGCTGATGGTGCTGCAGGGGTGATTTCTGAGATACCCGACTCACTGTCAGAAAAGGCATGGTCTAGGGTGGCATGCATGGTAAGCGACGCCGACGGTGGAGAAGGAACAATTCAGGCCGTTAGAAGGTCGATTCCAATTTTCCTCCACGCACATGGGGACAATAGACAGGATTGGGAGTCTCTACTGGAAGTGGCGGAAGATCAAGTCAACCCACCTGAACTTGTACTCACGCACCAGACCTCAGAACGGATTTCCGGAATGCACAATCCAGGAGGTTTCACAGACGGGGATCGTGCAGCTTGCATCCTCACAGCCCTTGGGGTGAGCAAGAACCAGATCAAGATGCTCGGAACAAGGACGGACGTGGTTGGACGATGGTCAGGAAAGACCCAAGAACAGACCAAAATAGAGAAGCTTCAGTGGATGAGTAGGATTCTCAGCATCCAAGGTTTGTCGATGGACTAAACTTCGAAAGCCCCAACTTCCACACTGGAACCATCGGGTTGAACCACCCCTGAGAACTCCTCGGATTCTCCTCGGTTGTTTACGATCACCTTGAAACCAATCTCTCCCGTATCTTCTTCGGCCTCGAAATGTCTTACAACAACCGAATACGAGCCATTTGGAGGATTCGAGTCCCAACTAATCGACCTGCTTCCAGATTTAGGTTCGAAGCCCTCTAAGTCGAAGGAACCACCCCCCAATCCTTCGGGATTGAAGAACGATAACTGGTCGCCATCTGAATCAACAACCGACAAGCCCAAGTCACCCCCTCCTTCCCAGCTGAGGTTGACTGAAACGCCATCTTGCACTGTTCCAACACGCCTGCGTTGAGTATCGACGTCTCTAGCTTCAGTGAAATCCTCCTTGCCCTCATCCTGTTCATTCACTGTCAGTTCGGGAACATCTCCATCGGGACCCGCTATAGCGAACTTAGCCACAAACTGCAAGTCATTGCCCTTGACCATTGACCCCTCGTAGAATCGCTTACTCTCGCCAATGACGAGGCTCACTGTGAAATCCGTAGAATTCTTTCGATGAATCCTAGATAGGAAAGGGACCCACGAGAAGATTCCTTTTGTGTGAATTTTGTAGTGCCTTACTCCAACTCTGTATACCCCTGGAGGAGGCGTCTTGGTCCAAACGATATTCTCCACAGGAGACTTTGAGGTGGGCTTGAAATTCATGTCAATATCCAACTCACCTCCGCAACTAGAATTCCTGTTGTCGTGGTAGATGTGTTCTCCAGAAGGAGTAATTACGTGAAGATCGAGATCATTCCAGTTGTCCCACATCAGACTAATTTGGACAGAACCCCTCTTTGCACCCTCTCTCTCCAGCCTTTTCTCAAGAGCAGAAGCTCCCTTCGTAGAAATCTCAGCCTCTTGAACTCCCGGACCCATAGCTTCCGAACCCTCGCCGAGAGAACCTGCAATCGTGGGGCTCCCAGACCGGTCTCTCCCCCTTCCTCCTCTTCTCCTAGAAACCACGCCGGCTAGTATCGCATCGGGAACATTCCTTCTTGTTGAGGGAAGTATAGTCCTCCTTGACTGAGAACGCATTATTCTGAACAAGCCGTTGAACGACGCTAGTAGAATAAGCACGATGATAATGATGGATACAGCGTCCGCCACGTGACTGAACGTGAGCAGTGACTTTTCATAACATCGGTCGTAACCCTTTGTCAATCGCCAAGGAAACAATTTTCCTCCGGTTGTTTCATAATGATAGTTAGTATCCTCTACGAGGAGGGGAGCGGAAGCAATGGGTTCACAAGACATCTCAAACCTTGCCAATTACTCTCAAAAGGCCACAGATAGAGCTAGCAAGGCCACGATTCTGGTGGCACTGCTATTCCTCTCCCCATTGTTAGCAAGCATACCGGCAGCACCAGTTGAAGACATCCCAATGATGACCTCGGGTCGATCAATAGATCCAGATGTTGCAGTAACCGATCTTCACGTCACCACTCCCTCGGTTCTCGTATCAGGCGTGCCAACCCTTGCTCCTCAGAACCATATTATCATAGTAGGAGTTTGGAATATAGGTGGTTCAGCCGCGGAAGGAAACGTCACTCTGAAGGTCGATGGGGTGTTGGTTGACAACAGAACCGTCACCCTTAATCCAGGATCCAGCTCAAATCAAGTGCTATACTGGGACGCCTCCTCAGTCATAGGTTCTGGATTGCAGCTAACCGCCTCCTGGGAGGTGGCCTCGACATCTTCCGACTCCAACTCAAGCAATGACATGTTGTCACTCAACAACGTCAACGTAGTGGCCGTGGAAGACGCCACAGATATTGCCGACTCTCTGCCCGAAGATGGGGCGTCCTTAGCTCGAGCTCAGTGGGAAGGAGCCATCACAGTGGTGAATACCGGAAACCAACCCGTAGACGTCACAGCAGATCTAACTCTTACTCCTTCCCTGGGGGGTGCCAGCATTTCCCTCTCATCTTCCACTGAGGAACTATTGCCCGGAAGCCTAACGAACTCCCCTGCACCACAGAACATCACCGTCTCCTTCGATGGTTCTAACCTAGAGGGAGACTACACATTGGCGGGAAGCATCATGATCGCGGGAGTCTCCACCACATCAGTCACCATCGAATCCAGAATCGTCAACTTCGTTGCCCTTAGAGCCTCTCTGCTTCCAGCAATTAACAGAAATGTTGACCCCGGTTCCCATACAGTTCTGAACTTCATCCTACAGAACTCGGGTACGGTAAGCGATAACTTCGAGGTTCTCCAGTCAAACAACTCTGCACCGAGTGACTACTGGGTTAACGCTTCAGGGACTATATTTTCCGACTCTTCCCCGCTTACGGTAGCAGCAGGAGATACCGAGGCAATCCAGATCAACGTCGACATTCCCTCAGACGCCTCAAACGGCGCATCCGTGTTGGTCACAGTAACTATCCAAAGCCAAACTGCGGGATATGTATTGGAGGCCACCACCATGGTAATGGCGGGAGGCACTTACTCCTCGGAGATTTTCCAGAATCACAGCCATCAATCAGGTGAAAATTTTGCTAATATCACTCCGGGCACCCCTAGAACCATCGAGTACACACTCAAGAACACCGGAACCGCCCCAGCTCAGTACCAGATTGACGTCGGCGCCACAGAAGCAGTCCCATTCTGGACCATCCATTCCCCAGTAACCATCACTGATGTTTTATTGCCAAATGAGACTCGTGCTATCCCAGTCACGATCACGACCCCAGAACTAGAGATGCCACTGAACCCGTCTTGGAAGGTATCATCGATAGAACAAGTCGATCTTATCGTACAAGCCATCCCGATGGAGGGTGGGGTGCCAGCAACGAACCAGACAACTATTCTTGTGGACAGTGTTGTCGAACTGGATATCATCGTTACAGGAGGAGCCAATGACATCACGATCAATGACATCATCGGGGGGAACTTCAACAGATGGGTCGACTTCGAGGTTACCATCGTGCATAACCTCGGTTCGAACGATACATTGGCTCAAGTCTCTCTCTCCCCGGTCAGTGGAAATGGCATGTCATTTGTTCAGGACACCCATAAAGATGGCTCCAGTCCAGCCGAACTACAGAGGTGGACCGCCACCGCAGCACCATCTACAATGGAACTAGAGCCAGGGGAGAAAGGATACGGCAAAGTCGCATTAGCATTCAACCCGAACCCAGTCGAGTTTCCATACCCCTCTGCAGGCATTCTCTCATTCTCATTCAAAGCAACCTCTGATTGGGGGACTTTCCCGGGAACGATCTCTCGCAACGCATCTGCTACCGTCTCGTTGACTATAGAGGAGATTTGGTCTGCAGAGATGATATCTTCAGGCGTCTCAGTTGGTGACCCCGGGGCGTCGATTTCCTCCAATCTAACCCTGAAGAACACTGGCAATGACGTTGCAAACTTCACTATAGGATATGTTTCTAAGCCCGGATGGACGATTTCACTTGCAAGCTCAGCGGTGAACCTGCTACAATCCAGAACCAACCTCTTCCCGGACAATGGGACGGGAGGGACGGCATTCCAAGACCAGTTCTCAGTAATAGTCACAACAATTCCTCCGATTTCAGCCAGCGCCGACGAGATCCATGAGATATGGGTCTATGCCAACTCCTCGGAAACGGGAGAGCTATTGGCCTACGCGCCGGCATTGATTAGACTAACCGAAGTCGTCGCTGCTGAGTTTTACCCCATCAAATCGACAGCGGTTCTTGAGCCCCCCGAAAGTGCTGATCTTTCCGAGACCAACAGGGTGGGCCAGAAAACAATTATCACCGTGCTAAACAATACCGGCAATACCAACATTACTTACGATCTTGCTCTAGAAAATTTGTATGCCGATAAACTCGACGTTTGCTTCAATGAGCAGGGGCAATGTGAGAATATCACTACTCAGTTGGTCCCTCCTGATTCTCAGGCAATTGTGAGAGTATATGCCAAGGCTAGCATACTTGCTAGGGCTGACATACCCCAGAGCTTCAATCTGACAGCATCCTATAACGGCACAATCTTGTCTACCAGCGAATGGAATGTGCAAGTAGCACCTGATCATCGAATCGACTTCATCGGGTCGTCCCAATTCGAGGTCGCACCGGAGAACTCCATAGATATCGAAGTGACGCTGATAAACAGGGGGAATCTGGTGGAGACGCTGAACCTTACTGCAGACTTCGGGAACTCGAAGAACTGGACGTACTCTGTCAACGAATCAGGATTCATGATTAATCCGGAATCAAGTCACAAGGTCATGCTGACAATCACACTCCCCGGTTTGATTGAGGGAGGCGAGATTCTCGAGGCCTACATCATCCACAATATCACTCTGAGGGCTGTCAACATCACGGATCCTTACCCAACCTGGCCATCGACGATTATGGTCAATGGAACTGAACAGAGCGTCCCCCTTCAAGACAGGATTGCCGTAGGAGGGGGGGTTCCCGCCGGATCAAAAACAATTCAAATCGAAGTCTTACCGGTGTTTGACGTGCAGTTGGTAGAGGCACCAGAGAGGATAGCAATTGTTCCGGGCGTGGATCGTGTAGTCCACTTTGTGTTGGAGAACAGGGGCAATGCCCAGATGCAACTGAGCGTGCAGTGGGAGACGGAAGACATCGATCCGACCATGGATAGGTTCAGAGTTGACAACAACGTTGGATCCACTACCCTCAATCTGGGCGTGGGGCAGACCAGCTCCTTCATGTTCACATTCAGCACTCTGCAAGCAGACCACTTCAAAGGTGAGACTGGGTCCTTCACTCTCACTCGCACCCCAATAGGAATCGACGTTGATTCCCAGCAGGACACCACCCCGATTATTGTGGTCAGGGCCCAGACCGATGACGAGTACCTAATCAGCTTCGACTCTGCTGGCAATCTGGCATGTGTTGGCAACCAGAACCCGAACTGCCGTCAGATTGAGATCCCATGGACTAACATTAACTCCTGGGAGGTCTCATCCTCCCAGGAGAGGGCCTTCACCCTAGCCATGAATGGAAAGAGGAATCCATACGACTCGGCTGCTGATCTTCCCGAAAGGCTAGTCATCTCAAGCCACTTTCCAGACACAGAATGGGGGATGAGCATAGACCACGACCCCTCCACTGGAGAGGGAATGTGCCTCCTAGCCGACCAAGGCGGAGTGGGAATGGCTGCTACCACGGCAACCCTAGCGACATGCAACTCAGCATGGGACCTAGACTCGTCAACTCCCTATGAGGGGGGTTCACGTGAGGGTCACGGTGGCACGATAATCCTCCAGATTATTATCCCCGACAAGAAGGAGCCAGCACCCGGTGACGGATGGGACATCTTCCTGCAACTAAGGAACCCGGATGAGAATACCGACACAGAATCCTCCACCGACCTAGTGGTCAAGCTAAGGATGTCCGAATCGACCGACCCCCTGATTGACAGAGTCTCCTTCAGGAGTGAGGGAGTAGAGGGCGACAGCACCTGGATAGACGTCTTGGTGGTCAATGCAGGTAATGCAGTGATGCCAACAGACGTCAAAGTCATGCTAGACTGCACGTCCACCCCATACGCGATAATCACCAATTCGTTTGGCGCCGTCACCCTGCCTTCACTTAGCCCCGGGGGTAATTCTACGGCATCGTGGGCCGTCGAGCTAAACGCCATTCCATGGTACTCATCTTCCGAGACACTCGACTGCTCGGTATCTCTGATATTTCCTCCGGTAATAATGCAACAGGGAGGGGTATTCGGCAACTTGGAAGAAAACGACAATTACGCGGCTGCCCTCTCAATCAAATCATGGACGACACCAAGCGTCAAGCTTTCGGGATTGGCAATTCCAACCGCAGCCCTGGCTGCATTAGCTATTCTATTCATGGCATTCTCGTTACTCCGTCAAGGAATGGATGAGTCAGAGAGCCGGCTCCACGCATCTGCCTACGTGGCCGCCATGGGATTCGGCATGCTCTCCCTATCCGGCCTCTCCACTTGGCTAACCCTGTTCTGTGCGCTCGCCTCAGTAGTATTCGCAGCCTTTGTAGCATGGCTATCCTCGAGCGAGCTTCAGGCCATTCATGATGACAGGAAGAAGACCAGGATCGGGACCATGTCTCTTCTGGAGGACCACGACAAGGAACAGGCAAACACCCGAAAGGAACTACGAGCAATCATTTCATGCGCCCCATACATCTTCCTGCCATTCGTCCTATTCACTCCCACACTCGCAATAGACATGGGGGCGAACTCAATTATCTCAATCCTTTTCTTAATGACAATCTCCCCTCTCCTAGTCCACATGATTCTGAGGTTCCTCGACAGGTCATACGACACACTCTACAGCGACCTCGCAGACATCGAATTGCGTGCAATACGAATCAAGAAGATTCTTGGAAGGGCTGGGAACAAGCCAGGCGGGGGCAACTGAATTGGCTAGGGTGCAAGCATCAGACACCGGCACCGGAGGGGCCGAGGCGACCCTCAAGAGGATAGACTACATTGAGGAAGAGGCGGAGAACGTACAGTTCGCCATATGGGCCAACAGGCCAATAAGTGCCAAGAAGATGCTGAAGACTCTATCAAAGGAGGTCGATGAAGCCGAGGGCCAAATAATGGATCTCTACAGGGCGCTTTCCTCACTGGAGCGCTCGCTCGAGGAACTCGAGGAAATGTCCGAGGGCGACCGCAACGCATGGGACCTCACGATGCTGGGCCTCCAGCACCTAAGGGAGGGGACCTGGGGCGCTGCTGCGGATTGCGTCGAGGGAGCGGTGTCATCAATGGGCAGGGTTGGCTTGGAGCGTTCCCTCAACACACTCGGAAGACACCTCAACGAGATGGGAGAGCTGAGTGACATCGAGGAGATTGCTCTAACTCTGGTCAATCAGGGCAAGAGGTCCATAGACTCCGACCTATCCTCGGCTTCCAAGGCCTTCGAGGATGCGATAAGCGCACTCGGGCCAATCGCAGTTCACGAGGCGACCAGCCCCTTCCTAGTGAACAGCTTCTTCCTTTCGATCGGAACAACATGGCCAGAGGGCAAGGATCACGCCCTCATGGTGATCACCCTCGAGAACACAGGCGAGAACAACATTTCCACCATGAGGCTGGCACCGCCAATCCCGTATGGGTGGTCCTCCACCCCGAAGATGTGCGAGATTCCCGAGATTCCTCCCGAGGGCTTCATCGAGATAGGAATCGAGATACGACCATCGGGTTCATTCCCTCAGACAGCTCTCCTCGGTAGCAGCCTGAACATCACTACCGGATACTATGTCGATTATGGTAGTCTCAAGGTCCAGACCAGGATAGAAAACAGGACTCCGAACCTCATGCAGGGACTCCTTCTCGACCCATGGATGCCAGACGGCTTCGAAACCCTAAGGCTACCACTAGTCGAAAATCTATCGCCCGGAGGCATAGCGCACGTACCAATCGAGGTACTAAACTTACGAGAAGCCGTTGGAATTGGTAGTTAGTTCGAACCCCCAAACCTATACTCGTTTTCCACTAATATCATAAGTAATCAGTCCTCACGAGGGGCACAGGTGAACTTAGTATGAGCGAAGAATACCAGACAGTAGAAAGAAATCGAGAGGAAGGCTCCATCGGTATCGGTGCAATGATTGTCTTCATTGCCCTGATATTAGTTGCCGCAGTCGCCTCGACGATTATCATCAAGACCGCTGAGGAACTGCAGCAGAATGCAGAGGCTACGAGTGATGACACTAGAAAGGAGATATCCGGTAAGATATCCATCCTTCAGGTGCTCGTCAACACATCCTCCATTACCGCTGATGTGAATGACGTCAACGTCGATTCTTTGATAATCACAGCAAAGGTAGCCTCGGGTTCCACCGACGTGCTCGTGCAGAACGTAGAGTGGCTACTCACCTGTGGTGACGCTAGCGTATATGGTGTAGTCAGCGGTAATCTTGGAACCGACTCCAGCTGGGGCGAGGCAATCGCTGACGCAGCTGCGCCCTCCCATCCTGATCCCAATGCCATGTACTTGGACGGTACAAGGTACGCTGCAACCGACGAGCTGTCTGCGGGCACCCCATTCAAGTTCGAGATAAACCTAGACAAGGCCGTTGACGGCGATGCCTCCGACGGAACCGACATCCACAACGGGGCTGGAGGGGCCGTCGAAGGCGCGTGCAACACAGTCGCGGGTGCAGGCGAGACCCTCAACCTGAAGATGATCGTACAAGAGGGAGGAACGACCCTCACCGAGCTCTCAATCGAATCAATCGTCCCAGGCAAGGAGGTGATCTGATGGATGCAGAATTCCTCGACAACCGACGTGAGGAGGGTTCTATCGGTATAGGTGCGAT
>Ga0115002_10000557_pt1 | contig 52648 bp, 48 predicted proteins | sample ArcticOcean_MG_C_8_FD_89576 | JGI IMG/M metagenome (GOLD analysis project Ga0115002, IMG submission 89576) | Marine microbial communities from western Arctic Ocean - ArcticOcean_MG_CB11_86 | ecosystem: Environmental > Aquatic > Marine > Oceanic | place: Arctic Ocean: Canada Basin | collected... | reverse complement strand
TCCCAGCCATGCTTACGAGCCAGGGCACCAAACGTCTCATAGGTCCCCTGTAAGATCCCCTGGGTACCAATGTAAATCCTACTGCCAGCCGTCATCTGCCCGTACATGATCAGCCCTTCCTGCTCCCAGGTATCGAAATTCTCCTGCGTCGCCCAGGCGGGTACGATATTGGAGTTGGCGATCAGAACACGCGGTGCATCTTCATGTGTACGAAACACCCCGACAGGTTTGCCCGACTGGACCAGCAGCGTCTCATCCGGCTCAAGCGTACGCAGCGCCTCAAGGATCGCATCAAACGATGCCCAGTTCCGTGCCGCCTTGCCCCGACCGCCATAGACAATCAAATTATCCGGATCAAAGGCCACTGTGGGGTCCAGGTTATTCTGGATCATACGGTACGCGGCTTCGATGAGCCAGTTCTTGCAGGTTAATGTTGTGCCCCGTGGGGCACGGATCTCTCTTTTCATTTACAGGCATCCGCCTTCGTCATGTATCGATTGGACCGTCATATTGTAGGTGTCTTCCCGGTAGGTTGCCTGGAACCAGACCGCCGGTATCTGCTCTACGCCCTGACGGGTATAGGTCAACCGGTCCACAGAGAAGGCGGTTTGATCAGAGGTTGCCCGTAACAACATGGCCTGATCGTGGGTTAAGGTACATAACTCTACGATGTGCTCCATACGTACCAGCGCAATCGTAAACTTTTTTACCAGCAGCCAGTGGATGGACTGAGTTTCCAGATTTTCGTGGATCAATGCCGGACAGAGGAATTCCGGTAGATAGCGGATCTCATGAGCAACGGGCAGATTATCCGCCAGGCGGATCCGTTCAATATGAAATACCGGGGTCCCGCGTGGGAGGATAAGGCGTTCGGCAACACGGGCTGTGGCAGGGATCACTTCGAATGCAAGCACCCGTGTGGCAGGCGTCCGGCGTTGCCGGCGCATTTCCTGGCTGAAGCTGGATAAACTGAAGTGGGTTGATTGATGGGGTGGGGTGGTGATGAAGGTCCCACGCCCCTGATGACGAGTAATCAACCCTTCTTGTAAGAGCAGGTCTATCGCTTTACGAACCGTACCCCGGCTGAGTTGGTGCGCTTTCGAGATGGTTTCTTCCGGTGGTAACTGAGCGCCTGCATGCAACTGACCGGATGAGATCTGCTCGCGTAAAGCCGTAGCCAATTGATAATATTTAGGTGTCATCGCAATCATGGCGGCCCTCTTTTATGGTGTCTCTACTGGTTCTAAAAAATCGGCCTTAAAATTTGTATATACATATGTACAAATTTTGGAATAGGTCAAGTCTTTTATCGTGTGTTATGCCGTATAGAATAGTATACTATGGATCACAATTAAATGACATTGGGGATCATGGATGTGCTATCATGACAAGGGGATTGACATGCAACGTGAAATCGTGGAAATCGGGCATCCGGCCTTACGGGAGATGGCCCAGAAGGTGCCGTATACAGAGATATCTTCTGCGCGTATCCAGCGGCTTATCGATGATTTGATTGAGACCAAACGTAAGAAGAATGGTGCGGGATTAGCCGCCACACAGGTTGCCGTGCCGTGGCGTATTTTTATTGTCGAGGTGGCCAACAACCCCCGATATCCTTACAAACCAGAAATCCCGTTGACCGTTGTGATCAACCCCGAGATTACCTTTCTCACTGATACCCGCATATCGGTTTACGAAGGTTGTCTCTCCATACCTGATCTACGAGGTATCGTTGAGCGGTGTCCCGAGATCCGTGTGCAGGGGTTAGACCGACAGGGTGAAGCGATAGATCACACGATAAAAGGGATCTCCGCAGGCACGTTTCAGCATGAAGATGACCATCTCAACGGCATCCTGTTCCCCGATCGGGTCAAAGATACCAGGACCCTGTGCACCTGGGGTGAGTTTTCGCGGCGATATGAAGATGATTTTCGCGCCTATGTGGCGAAGATTGTGAATCAGTACGGCAGTTAGGAGGTTTCGCGGCTATCTGCCTACCCCTGATACCGGACATCTTTATACGGCGATACGAGCGGTTCATCCGGGCAATGCAGTTTGCCGGTCTTCACCCAGCCACAATCCCGGGCAGCCAATTCAGTCGTTAGATAGCCTTCCCACTGTTTGACCTCATTAGTATACCCCGAATCATCCATCAGATTGGTACACTCGCCGGGATCGTCATCCAGATTAAAAAATTGCTTTAAATCAATGCGCGGCAGCCAGACAAATTTACGGTGGCCGTCGGTGACATACTGCATCTCCTGCTCGTCGGCGTAGCACCAGCAATGTTCACCGTGTAGATAGGTCCGCCAGTCAGTCGTGGTGCCGTTCATAAGCGGGATCATACTGCTGCCGGTGACGGTAGGCGGAAGGGCCGCTCCTGCTGCTTCAAGAATGGTGGGCATGATATCCCGGAGTTCAACGACCTCATCTACCACCCGATGCTGGACCTCTCCCTGTAACGCGGCAGGGGGGCAGATAATGAGCGGGATCCGGGCGCTGCCTTCATAGGCGTACGTCTTGCGCCAGAGGTGGTGGTCACCGACCATGTCGCCGTGATCGGAGGTGAAGATAATCCAGGTATTTTGAAGGGTGTCCGGCTGATGCCGCTCCAGCCAATTTTTCAACCGGCCGATCTGCGTATCGATAAACGATATTTCGCCGTAATACCCTGCACGGCCCCGGTGGATTCGGCCTGCGGACTGTTTTCCACGCCAGGCGTTTACATCTGTTGCCTGAAGTGGATCTTCGTGCATGGCTGACCAGTCGGCGATATAGGGTGGTGGGGTCTCTTGTTCATTGTACATATCGAAATGCCATTGCGGCGGCACATAAGGGGAATGGGGCCGGGCGAAGCTGATGTTCATGAAGAACGGGGTCTCCTTATCCCGCTGCTCGATAAAATGGAGGGCCCGGCTCATGGTCCAGGCGGTCGGGTGGAGATATTCCTCTGTATGCCAGGGCCGGCCGATCCAGGAGTTCCAGAAGACGCCGTGGTCATCCGGGGTGATATCGCGTCCTGCCTCCTGATCGAACCAGGTCCGGTATTCGTCCTTATGATGATCACCGACCATCCGTCCCGATTCATCATGTTCCGCCGATTGGAAACCCATGCTGGTCCGTTGCGGCGAGAAATGACCTTTACCGACCAGATGCGTCTGGTAGCCCGCATCCGACAGGGTACCCGCAAGGGTATGGGGAAAATCGTTTGGAATGGGCCCCTGCCCTTTGCCCATACCCAAGACACCGGTATGCCACTGGTCCATGCCGGTCATCACGGTAGATCGAGCGGGGATACAGGACGGCACGGCGGTATAGGCATGCTGGAACCGGGCACCACGGGCAGCGAAGTGGTCCAGGTTCGGGGTTTCAACGACTGGATGACCGTCGCAACTCAGGCAATCACCGCGCATCTGATCCGCCATGATGAAGATAATATTAGGTCGGGACATGGGTATGAACTCCTGCCTTAAGTTTTAGGGATATGTTTCAGGTGGCATACAATCCAGAATGGCACGCTTGATCTTGTCAGCCACTTTCATGGCCTCTCCAGCCGTGGGGTAATCCGGCCAGAATTCGGCATCGTAACGCATCTGGACGGCGTAAGGTGTCAAGAGGGTTACATCGATACCGGTAAGAGTCGGCGATCGGGTAAGGCCGATGCAGAGTAATTCTAACTCTTCGAGATTGTGGGTTCTCGGAATTTGCACGCCGTGAAAGGCAATCAGCCTTTTGAGATATTTCTCACCCGCTTGCTGGGCGGGAAAACAAGCCGTGTCGTAAGGGCCATTTTTGTTTAATAGCCGACACGTTTGCAGATCACTCTCACCTTTACGAAACCAGCCGCGTGTTAGATCGAGCTGATTGCTCATACAATATGAGCCCTTCTTTTAAGGCCACGGTAACAAAGGCGTTGGATACGTTAACCCACTGATCAACTTCGTCTTGGGTCCACACGACAATATCTTTGGCTGGGAAAACACCTGCCAGGGCCTTTAAATATGGGCCAGCCCTTCGATATCGGGGAAGATCAGAATCCTCAATAATTAAAATATCAAGATCGCTATCCGGTTGGGCTTCACTACGAGCATATGATCCGAAGAGGACTATCTTGGCAGGCGTACCAACAGCTCGTATGCGTTGAACGATCTCCTCGCATAATATATCTGTTGCCGAAGGATAGGTTACATTCCGGTTCATAATCAATACCCCATGATGGTCACCCAGCTATTCATAAGTATCTAGATTACAACATATCACCACATATGATCTCTGTCAAGCGCAGGGCGCGAGAGCCAGGTGCCTCACTTGTTTGAACCACAGGCCCCTGATATCTATTTGCCCATCAACCCCGGATACGTACGTCCCTCTATCAGTTGTTTTCCATCAGAAAATCCCTCCGGCCGGTCAGCGAGCACCTTGATCAGTTCATCACGCCACCAGGCCATTCGATCGGCGTTCTCTGGTTGGTCAATAAGATTTTTCACTTCATGGGGATCGGATATCAGATCGAAATACTGCACCTGACCATCTTCTACGAACCAGATATATTTTTCCTTTCCATCGGTCAGCGCGTGATACGTCGGTGCGGTTTCCAGGTGGAGGTATGGCCGGTCGAGCAGTTTTTTACCGCATAGGACAGGCAGCAGACTCTGGCCGTCTACCCCATCCGGAATGGGTATGTCGGCGATATCCAGTATCGTTGGCATCAGATCTTCGATACAGACAGGTGTCTCGTCCACCGCACCTCTGCGGAGACCGAAACGTTCAGGTGCCTGAATCATGAATGGGATATGCGCTGATCCTTCGTAGGGTAACGATTTACGCCACCGGTATTGATCACCCAGCATTTCGCCATGATCGGAGAAGAAGATCACCACCGTATTACGATTGGTGCGGCTTTGAATGCCGTCGACGGGATTCAAGAGACGCCTGATCTGGTCGTCTATATGGTTGATCAGACCGTAATAGCCCGCTTGCGCTGACCGAAGTGCTTCGCCCGTCAGGCAAACCCGGTCCGCACTGACGTCACGCCCCACGCCCTCGTTCTCCGGCGGTGTGGCCCAATCACCCATATGCGGCGCAGGCAGATCCTGTCGTAGATATCGGTCCAGATAAAAAGCTGGCGGTACAAGCGGTGGATGTGGGGCCAGAATGGAGGTCACCAGGAAGAATGGACACGACGGATCCCGCCGATCCAGAAACCGGAGCGACTCGTGGACCGTCCAGTTCGTCGCATGAAGTGCTTCATCCATATGCCAGGAACGGGCGGTCCAGTCGTTGTGCATCACGCCTGTACCGTAATATCCGCCACTACCTTCCGGTTCCCGCCGATCGAGATAGGCATCGTAGTCGTCCGATACCCGGTGATCTTTGAACACCATGTGCTCGAATCCGTACCGCTTATGCGGCGGGGTTTGATGCATTCCTCGACCGACCCACTCTGCCTGGTAGCCGGCATCGCGCAGGACACCAGGCAGGGAGGGGCCGTGCCATTCGATGCTGCTGTTATTGAGGACACCATGCGTAGACGGAAATTGCCCGGAGAGGAAAGAGCGGCGTGCCGGTACACAGACAGGACACGTCGAATAGGCGCGAGAGAAGCGAACACCGGCACCGCCGATAGCATCCATGTTCGGGGTCATCAACACCGGGTGTCCAGCGGCGCTCAGCGCATCGCCGCGCTGCTGATCCGTCATGATGATAAGAAAGTTAGGGCGTTCATCCATGCAGGGCATCCTCAAGTCAGCTTGTTCTCGTTTTCGATTATGAAGGCATTGTGATAAATAACCTGGCCAGCAAACTGGTTTTATTATTACACATCGTGCGTAACGCATCATGCGTAATGGTAAAATGGTCTATATTGTATATTTCAACAGTCGTCAACCTATTTCCCATGACCTCATATCAAATATCGTAATGAAATTATTGTGTTAACCCTATTCCTGTTTTTGGGGTCTTCCGGGTGAGCATGGGAAATGTGGATCGTTGATCAAACATGGACGACTAAGTGAAAAGCACCGGCGGACGGCGGAGCGGGTTAGAGACGCGATTCGGCTCGCACTTCATATAGAATCCGGCGAAGATTGCGAAAAGGTTGCGGGTCCATGGGTTCTGCGTACAGTGGTTTTTCGTGTCGCAACTCTATACAGGCAAAATGGGCGAATACATGTCGATTGAGGAAACCATCACCGGTTTTGAGGCCTTGCCGGTAGATTAAATAAGCCCCAGTCGGTAGGCACGCCGCCCTGCCCGAAGCCGCAGTTGATCCGGCCCCATGAAAGATGATCCGGAAAAGCCATGGGCACAACGATGTTGACCGGGTGATGTTGTGGGATGATCGACACGCCGGGGCCCAGCCGGATGTTTTTCGTACGGGGCAGCACATTGGCGATGAATAGATCGTTCGACGGAATCGGTTCCCAGGCCACGGAGTGGTGTTGGCCCACAACATCATCCGGTAAATCCCAGTTCATCGGCCAGGACCACCAGTTCAATATCTTCCTCAAAACATTGCGTCCGGTCCTTTTCCGGCGGATGCAGCGGCATCATGAATAAACCCAGTTTCATGGATGAGATCTCCTTAGATCGGTTTGATTCGTTCCCAGCTTTCCGATGTCCAGGACCGCTGGATGGCGCTCTGAACCTGTGCGACGGCCAGGGCCTGCTCAAAACCGGGTTCACCCTGTTCTCCGCGGGCGATTGATTGGATGAAATGAAAGGCTTCAATAGCTTTCAGGTCGTCATACCCCAGGCCGATGCCGGCGCCGGGAGAAAAATGGGCATGCAGCGGATGCTGAGGACCTGCCAACACCCGTTGGTATCCTCTTTCAGGTTCATCGGCGACGCGATACCATTCGAATTCATTCATGCGTTCGAAATCCCATCGTATCGATCCTTCGGTCCCGTGGATGCTGAATCCGATTTCAGACTGCGGTCCCTGAATGACCCGGCAGGTCTCCAGGGACCCGCGCACACCGTTCTGAAACTGGACCAGCGCACTTACATAATCCTCGTTCGTGACCGGCGCGGTAGGGCCATCCTGGTTGGTCGTATAGTGATCTCCCTGTCCCGGCACGGCAACCGGACGCTCTTTGATGAAGGTCTCCTCCTGGCTGATGACGCGCGTGATGGGACCGGCCAGCATCATGGCCATATCCGCAGCGTGAGACATCAGGTCGCCAAGGGCGCCCATACCGGCCAGATCATTCTGAAGACGCCAGGAAAGAACGCTATGCGGATCGCTGGCATAACCGACCAACAGCCAGCCCCGGTAGTGCGTCAGGCGTCCGAGCTTTCCGTCCCGTATCAGTTCAACCGCCCGCTGCACAGCCGGTGCCCATCGGTAGTTGAACCCCACCCAGGTGATCACACCGGCATCCCGGGCCGCCAGGGCGATCTCGCTCGTCTCTTCCGGGCTGCGGCCCACTGGTTTTTCACATAGCACATGCTTGCCTGCCGCCAGCGTTGCTTTTACGAGTTCCAGATGCAGATAATTAGGCGTGGCGATATTGACGACGTCCACATCAGGATGCGACAACACCTCTCGCCAGTCGGTTGTATGCGCCCGAAACCCGAACCGCTTTTCGGCATCTGCGGCTCTCGGGCCATGTTCGTCGGCGCAGATAACCAGCTCGGGCGAGAGGTTACATTCAGGAAACCGATCCGGTATCATTCTGTAGGCCCGGCTGTGTACCGTGCCCATCCACCCCATACCGATAACACCTACGCCAATTTTACGTGTGGCCATTTTTGCTCCTGGTATCCGGCGCTGAAGCACCAGACTGGTTGGATATCCTTTGTGCTATGGCACTTGGCAAGAGACGCCATGCCTTGCGCCTTTACAGGTGATGCTCCACTCGGCGCTGAAGCCACCGGGTTTGTGCAGATCCCATGGGCTATGGCGATTGGGCAGAGACGCCATGTATTGCGTCTTTACGGGTGATGCACCACCCTTTTAACTTCCCAACACCGTGCGTCCGGGGCGATGTGGTGGCTCATAAAGCGCCAGTTCCTCGGGTGTCGGATCGGCAATCGGGCAGGTCGCGTGCGGCGAGTCCCAGGATATGAACCCTGGCGAATATTTGGAGAGGATCGAGCGCCGCATCCGGTCAGCGGGCTGCCAGGGGAGTGTGCCGTGCGTCAATGCCTCGGTAAAGATGATCAGAGATCCGGCCCCCGCCACAAGTTGGCGGATACATCCCGGATCATATTCGTTGGACAGGATATTTTTCGGGGGACGATAGTTCGCCTTATGTGCGCCGGGTATACACGCGAACCCGCCGTCGCCTGCCCGTACATCCGTCAGTTGCCAGGCCGCGACCGTCAAGCCGCATTGCATCCGGCCATGATCGAACCGGTGATACTGACTCGGGTCGAATGTCATCCCACCGTGCAGCCAGTGGCCTTCTGTTCCCTGGGTCATTTGAATAAGCCCCGGACCATGGTCCAGCCGGAAACCGGGGCCTAAGATTTCATTAAAAATATCGATTGTCCGCGGATGGGTCAGCATGCGTCGAAACGGTTCGCACCACGGCCGCTCAAACGTGAGCGGGTTCTGGCGCAACTCTCCCCGCCCTTGCCCGCCTTTCAGGGCCTCGGACGCCATGGCCAGACCTGGGTCGCGGTTGACGAGAAGTTCGGTGTGTTTGTCAATGGCGTCATTGGCGGCGGCCACCTCGTCGGGCGTGAGGACGTTTTCTATCACCAGATAGCCCCACAGGTCGAACAGGAATTTTTCTTCATCAGTCATTGGATGTTCCTCGGTCGGCGTACAGGTTATGTCCTTACCAATTGCTAGGTATTACCTTTTACTCAGAGCGACAGCATCAACGGAATAAAGGAATTAAATGTCCGTCAATGGCACTTGGCAAGGTGAATAATAATTCGATCCTTTTCCAATTTATCCGACTTATTCGAAAGGTGAAACTTTAAAGTTCGAATCTTGTTGACGGATGCATAGACTGAAGATCGGAACCAAACGAGCCATTAATTATCTGTAAAAATAAATTAAGTACTCTTTGTTTCATCTACTTAAATAGATGTTTTATCATATATGAAATGAAAAAAGCTTACAATTATTGATGATATAGTACTTGGTCGACTTTATGGGATTTCAGATGATGCGATGTCGGAGCCGCCGTATTCGGACGTAAAGGTGGTATATCATGTCCGTAAGACAGCCTGCATTCCTCAAGGCGGAGTTCACACGCCAGGGCACGGATTGGTATGAGCGTCTGCGTGCTCAAATCGATCCTGAAAACGCGAGCAGGATTGGCGCTATCGATATTCTGACCGGCGATTTTTCCATCGGCGACGACACGCTGGCCGCAGCAGATCAATTATTAGGGCGCCGACCCGAGGCGCAAACCTGGTTCGTCCGTATCTGCCATAGCGGGGTACCTCGATATGGTCGGCGATCCTGGATGGAGTCTTCATGATCACGGGATATGTCATTGTATCAATCAATATAGAGCTGATGTTGGCCCCCTACCTGTAATTCTACCTTACACCTTTCAACAGGAACGGCGTATCTCTTTAGAGAGATACTTTTTAAATAAATGTTGTAAATAATAGACTTAGCATTTTTTAATCTATTTAGATATGTCAAAATACAGATATTTAAACAGATTTAATAAATCTTTTACTATCTGTTTAAATAGATAAATTGATACATATGAAAGGTAAAAACCTAAGTATTATAGATGATATGGTGCTTGATCGACTGTCAGAGGCGCAAGACGGCACGGATATGCCGCCACCGCCGCACTCGGAATGAATTCGTATTCTTCGTACGTATCTGAGAATGACCCAAGCCGAACTGGCGAAATACGCGGGCTTAGCCCAGTCTCAGATTGCCGCAATTGAAGGGGGAAAGGTAAACCCACAGGTGCGCACCTTGCAGAAGATATTCGAAGCGCTGTCCGGTGATCTCGTTATTGCGCCGAAGCCTACGAAGCCATTGGATGAGATTTTACGTGGGCGAGCCCGTGCGATTGCATTGAAACGGCTCAAGCAATCAATGGGCACTATGGCGCTTGAAGGGCAAGCCCCCGGTCGTGAGGTCTTTCTGAAGCTGCTTGAAAAGAGAACAAACGAAATACTCAAGGACCCTGGCGAAAAGTTGTGGAACAAAAAAGATGCATGACGAGACGCATACTACCGGCGGAACAATGAGGGATGATGAATCAGAGTTGATTCTGGATTCTCTGATTACCCGAGAAATGCGGAACGCAGCGGACCTTGAAGCCATAGCAGGCGCTTATGACAAACATGTTTTCCGGGCGCGCAGGAAGGCCAGAGGATCGGACTGGCTTACAGAAAAGTATACTCTTCAAGTCCACGATGATATGTTCGGTGAGATCTGGCATTGGGCAGGAAAGTTCCGGCAGGTCAACCTTAATCCTGGGTTCGCCTGGACTGTGATTCCTTAACAAATCAGACTATTACGGGACGATTTCCTCTACTGGGACATGCCCGATTCCACAAGGCAGATATTGGAGATTGCCGCACGCCTTCAGAACCGACTGACACGCATCCATTCCTTCAAAAATGGCAAATGGCCGCCATGCCCGGCTGATGACGGATATTTTTATCTATTCGCATCGATATCCGTTGCCAGCCTGGCCCCAGGTGCAAGTAATCCAGCCGGGCAACGACGTTCGTGCGAGATATATTGATGCCATGAAAAAAGCGGATACAGAAGATTACCGGGATTTGATGAAGTTTATTCAAGACCAGATGCCTGATAAGTGAGGTCGATGATCCATAGTAGCTCGACTCGCCTACTCAAAAATCATCAATCAACAATTTACTATCCCTTCCGCCTCCCCGCCAACTCCTCCCGGATCACACGGCGCAGCGTCCGCTCCAGATCACCGTCCTGCTGGCGGATGTGGTCGTGGAGCGCATCATTGATGAGGGTCTGGTAATTTCCGCCGCCAGCATCGTGGACGCGCTGGCGGAACCAGGCCAGGATGTCGGTGTCCAGGCGGATGGTGATGCGCGTTTTGTTGGGTGAGACAGCTGTTGCTCGGTCTTGCTTCGCCTGACTGAAGTCATACTCTTCTTTTTCGCTCATAGGACTTTCGTTCCTTTAGGTCTTTTACCACAGAGGGCACCGCTTGCGCGACGTACCGCAAGCATCCACGGAGGACCCGGAGAAGATCTTTTCTAAAATGTTTATTATATGAATGTATGTACAATATGAGTACAAATCAAACACTTCATTTAATTGGTGCCGATTTAAGCCTTCGAGTATGAGGCCAATATCCCGAAACGGCTTGACAAGAACCGACACGCTCATTCTCTTACACATGGCTTGACGGTCGCCCGCAGGAGCGGGCTCCTACCGTTTGGACATTGCCCGTTAAGAATCCTTTTAATCCTGAGAAGCTTGTAATTTCATATATATTTCCGGACGATATTATTCATACCTGCTGTTGGTAGAAGAGTTAGGAATACAATCCGGTGACTATCGGGCACAAAGCCTTATCAATCAGAAATAAAAAATCAAAAATCAACAATTAACACTTCCCCAAGGAGACCATCTCATGTCCGCACGTACCAAACCCATCACAACCGAAGAAAAAGCCTTCTGGTCAAATATTCGTAAGCAGTTTTATCTGAAAGACGACGTGACCTATTTGCAGGGCGGCTCGGTGGGCCCCTCGCCAAAACCGGTGATCGAACGGGTGATCGAACTCTTGAAACAGGTGGAGGAAGATCCGTTCTACAATAACCGATGGGAACTGATGCATCCGCTGGTGGAGGCGTCGCGAGAGAAAGTCGCCGAATTTGTGGGGGCGCCGGCCAAGTGCATCTCGCTGGTGACCAACACCACGATGGGGATGAACATCCCGGCCCAGGGGCTGTACTTGCAGCCCGGCAGTGAGATCCTGATGAGCGATCAGGAATATCCGTCGGTGCAGAGCATGTGGGACTTCATGGCCCGGCAGCAGAACGTGACGGTTCGTAAAGTCCCGCTGCCCACACCGCCGAAGACGCCGCAGGATATCGTAGACGCCTATGCCGCACATATCACGCCCCGGACGCAGGTTATGATCTTCAGCCATGTGTACTGCACCACCGGATTGGCGGCCCCGGTGAAGGCCCTTTCCGATCTGGCCCGTGAAAACGGGGCCTATTCGATCGTTGATGGGGCGCATGCGGTCGGCATGGTGCCGGTGAATATCGAAGAATTTGGCTGCGATTTCTACGCGAGCAGTACGCATAAATGGCTGCTGGCACCCAAAGGCACCGGGATCATGTACATCGCTCCGCATTTTTTAAGCACGCTGCGCGCGCCAATCCTGGGGTACAATGTCAATTCTCACGCCCACGCTTCCCGGTTCGATGTGACCGGCACGGCCGACCACACGCACTTCGCTGGCCTTAAAACGGCTATCGACTATCAGCTCGATATCGGCTGGGAAGACAAAATCGTACCCTATAGCAATAGTCTGGCGAAGTACCTCAAGGAAGTCGTGTTGGACGAGATAGAAGGGGCCTATCTGACGATCCCCGACGACCCGGCGATGTCGGGCTTTCTGACCAGCTTTGCCATCGAAGGCGTCAACTTGCATCCGATCCGAGAAATCATGTGGAACGAATACAAAATACAGATCGCCACGACCGGTGCCGGCGGTGAACCCTGTTTCCGTATTTCGACGCATTTCTATGACAGCTTCGAGGATATTGATCGGTTTGTCGATGTGTTGAAAGAGCTCATCGCCACACGGGACGAACTACGCATTGATTCGTCGGAACCCCGGCGCAGGAGAAAATAAATGCCGTATGTTCCTGTGAATTACGAGAACAGGCGATATATGCCCGAACCGCTGCGTCGTTTCGCCACCGAGGTGTTTGAGCAGGCAGGATTGACGGCGGACCACGCGGTGGAACTTGCCGGTTACCTGGTCGCTACGGATTTGCGTGGCGTACTCAGCCACGGTACAAGCGGTGTAGCTGGATACGCCCATAGCTTTCAGTCGGCGGTGTATAATCCACGCCCGGAGATCAGCGTGGTCCGCGATGCCGGTGCGACCATACAGTATGACGGCGACGGTGGCATCGGGCATCTCTGCTCTGCTCGGGCGGTCCGAGGGGCGATGGATAAAGCAAAACAGTTCGGGGTTGGCCTGGCACTCGGGCGGTACTGCGGCCCTACCGGTTCCATTGTCAATTGGACGCGCATGGCCACTGCTGAGGGTATGATCGCGCTGTTTACCAGCACGGCCGTCAGCCCGTCGGATTACGAAACGGTGCAGACCATCACCAATGTATTCCGGGATTATCCGTTCAGTATGGGATTCCCATCGCCGGAGGGCCTGCCACCGATTGTGATTGATATGGGCACCCTGCTCGCGCCGCTTCCTCTTCAGGAGCAACTGGCCGAAATCAGTACGCTGCCGCTTATCAAAGGGTTTGCCCTTCAGATGATGAGTCTGATGTTGACGATGCCCATGGCGGCCATGCATCCGGTGACGCCGGACCCCTTTCCCGGGGGCACCTGTAACTTTACTACGGTGGTGGTTAACCCGGCCTTTCTCGGTGATCTCGACGCGTATTATGCAGAAGGCCGCCGGCTTTCTGAAACTCTGCACCGGATGTCTCCCATGCCCGGCCTGGAGAACGTCCTCTTTCCGGGTGAGCTAGAAGCGGAACGGGAGAAGGATTTTCGTAAACATGGCATCCCACTGAATCCTGATCATATTGAACGCCTTGCGACGCTGGGAGATGAATTTGATGTGCCCCTTTACTGGGAATAATGAAGGATATGGCTCTGCTTGTGTATGTTAAAGCGTAAAATTAAGGAAATATCTCACCCTGTCGAGATGTGTAGACAGCCCCTCTCTTTATCCTGGATTCATCTATGACGTCCCTTGAAATGGAGCAGATCGTTCATGACCCGGTTACCCGGATTGGCAGGATATCTCCTGTTGCTTACGTTGTTTTTACTTCCCCCATCTGTCCATGCCCACGAAAACCGTACAGCCGAAAACAAAGTCATCCATGCCATCAGAGCGTCGGAAGGTATTTCCATCGACGGTCGTCTGGATGACGCGGCCTGGGCCTATGCCAGCCCAATCAGCGGTTTCACGCAGCGCGAACCGATCCAGGACGAACCGCCTACCGAAAGAACTGAAATCCGTATGGTCTACGATGACGAAGCGGTGTATTTCGGCGTCATGATGTATGACGCGGAGCCGGATAAAATCGTTAAACGTCTGGCCCGTCGTGACCGCCCCTGGGATGCCGATTACATTTCCATCAGTATCGATCCGTATCACGATCATCGCACCGGGTTTTACTTCACGGTCAATGCCGCAGGGATCGAAGGCGACGGGCTGATGTACAACGACACCCGGCGGGATTCCGATTGGGATGGCGTCTGGGATTCATCGGTGAAGATTACGGAGGACGGCTGGGTCGCCGAAGTAAAAATCCCGTATCATACCATCCGTTTTACCCGTCAGGAGATATACACCTGGGGCATTAATTTTCAGCGTAGCATTTTCAGAAAAAATGAACGCGATTACTGGGCGATGATCCGCCGGGGGGAAAACGGCTGGGTGTCCCGCTTCGGGCATATCGAAGGGATCGAACACATCACCCCGCCGATGCGGCTGCAGGCGATTCCTTACCTGCTTTCCTCCGGCCAGCTTGCGCCGGTAAGCCCCAGAACACCTCAGGGCAAAGCCTTTCAGCAGCGCGTGGGCGTTAACCTGAAGTACGGCATTACCAGCAATCTTACCCTCGATATGACGGCCAATCCCGATTTCGGCCAGGTGGAGGCGGATGAAGCGGTACTGAACCTGTCCGTCTTCGAAGCCTTTTTTCCAGAAAAAAGACCGTTTTTCATCGAAGGGTCGCAGATTTTCGATACACCGATGGGCCTGTTCTATTCCCGCCGCATTGGCCGCTCTCCCACCGGCTCTTTTGACACCCGTGACGGCGATGCCGTGTTGCAGGAACGACCGCCAGCGACCAGCATCATCACCGCAGCGAAGATGACCGGGCGTACGCAGAGCGGTACGACAATCGGTCTTGTCTCCGCCGTAACGGCGGAGGAATACGCCACCCTGGTTGATACGGTGCTGAATTTCAGATTCCGGGATCAGATCGAACCACGCGCCACGTACAACGTCCTCCGTCTGAAACGCGACATCCTGAACAATTCATTCGTCGGCATGATGGCCACCAACGCCGCACGCACCGGCGAAAGCCCGGCTACGACCGGCGGCGTGGACTGGGGGCTGAATATGTTTAATAACATGTACAGCTTCAACGGCCAGGTGGCGCTCAGTCGCACCGGCCAGGATGTGCGAAAGACCGGTATCGGCACGGAAATGCGGCTTTCCAAACGGGGCGGCGATCATATCGGCGGCGATATCCGGTATGAAGGACTCAGCCGTGATTTTGCCATCAACGACCTCGGTTTTCTGCGCCGGTCCAACATTCATAATTTACGCGGTGGCATCAATGTGCGCGGCAACAATCCCTGGAGATTCACGCGGCGCCGCGGGCTCAACTTCAACACCTCCGCTTCCTGGAATCTGGACGGCGACAAGCTGCGTCAGAATTTCAATGCCAACGCGAATACACAGCTCATGAGCTGGTGGTGGACCAACATCGGTTATGGTCGGAACCTGTCGGTCCTGGACGACGTGGAGACCCGGGATAACGGGCTGCTGAGATTGCCGGCGAACAATTTTTACTGGTGGGGAATAGACTCTGATTTTCGAAAGAATGTATCGGGCGGTCTTTTTCTCAATATCGGTGGTGACCGCGATGGTGATTTTCGCAGCGTTTCGCTTAACACACGTATTCGCATTAAGGATAATATCGAGATTCGTATTCAACCCAGGTACAGTCAGTCCCGTGGCGTGAGCCGGTGGGTAGAAAATGTAGATAATCCGGCTGACCTGACGACACAGATTCCGGTCTTCGGTAAGCTGGATACGGATCGATTCAGTGTCGTGACCCGCGCTAATATCACCTTCACCAAGGACCTTAGTTTACAATTTTATAACCAGCTATTTTTCGCCTCGGGCGCATATAAAAGCTACAAAGCTCTGACTTCCCCCGATACGTTTGGTACACTGACGCCGGGGTTATATACCGAAAATCCTGATTTCAACAGCCGTTCTATGAATGTAAACGCCCTGTTTCGCTGGGAATACCGGCCCGGCAGCACGCTGTTTCTCGTCTGGACGCAGGCCCGCAGCGGGTCCGGCATACCGGGTGACGCCGCCTTCGGACGTAATCTTGCCGGTATTTTCGACGCCCCATCGGAAAATGTGCTGTTGATGAAGTTCAATTACTGGTGGAATATGTAGGATACAAAAAACACGTTATTCTGAATTAACTCATCTTCTTCGCGGTAATGTGCCGTGCTATCGATTATGTCGCTTCTGTTACAATCATCCTCCTTTTACCAGCACAACACAGCATTTCGGCAGGCCGTCGATTTGTTAGACGTCAGTCAGGCTAAAGCCACTAATGACACGGTGCGTTGTATCCTGATGGTCGCGGCCGAGGGCTTAGCTGCCTTCGAACAACACAGCCATGTCGAGGCCGCCTGCGTCGCTATGCTCCCAGGGATCCTGGAGGCCACGGGCAGCCCTTTCGGCGTGCTGGCAGAAGTCGTCTATGATCGCCGGGGTATTCCCCATTTGCAATCCCACGCGACCACAAATATCTATAAACCGGGATATACCCGGCATGATATCCTGACCAACCTGCAATTTTATAATCTGGATACCTTGAACGGCGCGGTGATGCTGGAGAAAAAGCCGGTCCTGACCAACGACCCGGCGAACGATCCACGCAGCGGCGGCGTGCCGATGGGCCATGCGCCGATGACAGCCTATCTCGGTCTGCCATTTCTGGTGGATGAGGCGCTGGTGGGGGCGCTTCTGCTTGGTAATAAGCCTGGTGGCTACTCAGATACCGATATTGAATGGCTAACGCCGTTTTGTGAAATCATCGGCTGGACGATTCAGGCGGCGAAAACCGGTTGAGCCAGACATGAAATCACTCAATACGTCATGCGGTCTACTTTGATCAGCGCAGCAATGCGCATACCGCTTAAATATATGATTCGTGACTTTATACTTTCGTATCCGGTCCCACGGGGGAGGACTATAATCCTTATCTAAGATAGATTTGTCTTCGAAATAGAAAGAAACAGCTCAACGCGTTCTGTGTCGGATCGAAAATAAATATACCCATTCCGATCCTGGCCAAGTACATTCACGGGGTCCCCTCTCGGGGATCACGTTAACCTGAAGCACATACATTCTGTACCTGAAGAAATCATGCCCATCATTTGTATACTTATTAATGCCTTCTTTTAATTTCAATCTGTTCAGACCTTTCTCGAAATATCTACGCCCCTACCGAAAGCATATTGTTCTGGGGACGTTGCTGCTATTTGGCACACAGGCCATATCCACCGTCATACCTTTGTTATTGAAATGGGGGATTGACACCGCTGAAGAAGGACTCGAAAGCGGCGCCTCCGCCGAGGTCGTGGAGAACGATCTGGCGGTCTATGCGCTGTGGCTTGTCGGTCTGGCCATTGCGCAATGGGGCTTATCGGCTGGCATGCGCTGGTACATGATGAGCATGTCGCGGCTGGTGGAGCGGGATATTCGTGCGACCTACGTCCAGCATCTGATTAAACTGCCCCTCTCCTTTTTTCAGCAAAAACAAATCGGTGACCTGCTGGCCCGGGCGACAAGCGATCTGGAGTCCATTCAGCGTTTTTTCAGCCATGTGTTCCGTATGAGTCTTACGGCAAGTCTGATGTTTATCCTGAGCCTGATTATGATGTGTGCCATAGATTGGGAACTGGCCGTGCTCTCACTCGCCCCCATGCCGGTCATGGCCATGACCGCCCGAATGGTCGCCGCAAGAGTTCGGACCGGCTACCGCCGGGTGCAGGAGCAATTTGCGACCATTATCGCCCGCATCCAGGAAAATCTATCCGGCATGCGCGTGGTGAAGACCTTCGCGCGGCGTTTTCCCGAAATTGAGTCTTTTGCCCGGCTTAATGAGGAATATATTGCCCGGAACCTCAAGCTGGTCCACATCCGCAGTTTATTTATTCCCTTTACCGCGCTGTTGAACGGCATCTCCATGGTCGTCATCCTTTGGCTGGGTGGTCTCCGCGTTATCGAGGGGACACTGACTCTCGGTGCGTTTGTGGCGTTTAACGCCTTCCTGATCCGATTGAGCCGACCGATGATGCTGGTCGGTCGGCTGGTCGACGAATACCAGCGTGGTGTAGCCTCGATTACACGGATCAATGCGATATTAGTCGAAGAGCCGGAGCCGGAGGAAGATAGCCACGATCTGCCGGCTTTTCGAGGCGAAATAGAATTCCGGCATTTGAACTTCGCCTATAATGGCACAACCGTCCTGCGCGATATTAACATCCGTATTCCGGCGGGCAGTACCCTGGCTATTGTAGGCAGGGTAGGGTCTGGGAAAACGACACTGGCCCGTCTCGTTCCCCGCCTGATTCAAGCGGAGGCCGGGCAACTTTTCGTTGATGGGATCGGGCTTGAAAACATCCCGCACCGATCCATCCGTAATGCCATCGGCTATGTGCCTCAGGATACGTTTCTTTTTTCGGATACGATCCGTGAAAATATTATCCTGGGCTTTACGCCTGCAACCGACGAGGATGTAGAACAGGCGACCGCCGTCTCACAGTTGACTTCGGACCTGACGGTTCTGCCGGACGGCCTGGAGACCGTCGTCGGTGAGCGGGGCGTTACACTGTCCGGTGGGCAGAAACAACGAACGGCCCTGGCACGTGCCGTCATTCGCCGCCCCCGGATACTGATTCTTGACGATGCGATGGCGAGTGTAGACACCCGGACGGAAGAAGAAATCCTGAAACGCCTGAGACGCGTCATGGCCGAGCGTACCACCATTCTGATCGCGCACCGTATTTCAACCGTTAAAGATGCGGATCATATCGTGGTCATGGATGACGGCCGTATCACCGAACAGGGGACGCATGAGGAGCTCGTTGCTATGAACGGGATCTATGCGGATATGTACCAACGTCAGCATCTGGCAGATGAGTTGGAAGAGCTGTAGGGAAGCTAAGCAACTAAGCAACTAAGCAACTAAGAAGCTAAACAGGCGCTCTTCGAGAGGAATTATGTCTCAGCAATCAGCAAACAGTAAACCACCGACAGACACCGCCGGTATGAAGAAATTTGATCTCAGTCTGATGAAGCGGCTGTTGGGGTTTCTCAAACCGTATTGGCCGTGGGTGACGCTGACCTTCGGCTTGATCTTAACTGCTTCTGTCGCCCGGCAGGCAGGCCCGTATCTCACCAAAATCGCGGTAGACGACTATATCGTGCCTGGTGATGCGGACGGTCTGGGTTCCATCGTGTGGATTTATATCGCCCTGCTGGTGTTACAGTTTATCACGGGCTATGCTCAGAGCTGGGCAACCACGATGGTGGGCCAGTGGGCTATGCGTGATGTCCGCATGCGTATTTTTGAACACTTCCAGCGTCTATCGCAGCGTTTCTTCGACCGGACGCCCATTGGTAATCTGATGGCCCGTAACACCAGTGACGTGGATGCGCTCAATGAATTGTTCACGGACGGCATTGTATCGATGCTCAGTGAGCTGATCACCATTTTTACCATCTTAGGCTTTATCTTCTGGCTCGATGTCTCCCTCGGGATTTTCACGAGCCTGGTCCTCCCATTGACCGCGGCGGCCATCTTCTGGTTTCACCGCCGCAGTTTTCATGCCTTTCGGTCGGCACGAGGCCACTACGCAGATTTCAGCGCCTCGTTGCAGGAAACGCTCTCCGGTATGGAAGTGGTGCAGCTATTCAACAGCCAGCATCGTAATCTGGCGCGTTTCGAAGAAGGAAACGACAACTATCTGAAAGATCGGCTGACGAGCTCACTCTACCATTCGATTTATTTTCCGATTATGGAATTGAGTGGTGTGATGCTGATGGCATTTGTGCTTTGGTACGGCGGCGGTCAAGTTTTCCGGGAAACTATCGAATGGGGCGTGCTGGTTGCCATGTTGCAGTATGTACCGCGATTTTTCATGCCGATCCGGGATATCGCCGAAAAGTATGCGATGATCCAGGTCGCCATGGCCTCCTCCGAACGGATATTTGAATTGATCGACACCGAGCCGGAACCGGCGGGTGGTGAGCATAAGGCGGATAAGATACAGGGGGCCATAGAATTTCAGCAGGTCTGGTTTGCTTATGAAGGAGAAAACTGGGTCCTCGAAGATGTGTCTTTTCAGGCAAAACCGGGACAGAGCCTCGCCCTGGTCGGAGCGACCGGGGCCGGTAAAAGTACGATCATCAATCTGATTTGCCGGTTATATGACATCCAGAAGGGGAACATTCTGGTTGACGGGATAGATATCAAATCCTGGGATGTTGAAAATCTACGTCGCCATATCGGTGTCGTGCAGCAGGATGTGTTTCTTTTTTCAGGAGATATTGAGAGCAATATCAGCCTTGGAGATCCGGATATGACCAGGGAACATGTTGCGCAGGCCGCCCGGTATGTGAATGCCCATCGTTTTATCGAAAACTTACCCGACGGCTACCAGCATCCGGTCGCAGAACGCGGTGCCGCCTTCTCAACAGGCCAGCGGCAACTGTTGTCCTTTGCCCGGGCCCTGGCCGCTGAACCGGACATTCTCGTGCTCGATGAAGCGACCGCCAGTGTCGACACCGAAACCGAGATGTGGATTCAGGAGGCCGTAGAAAAGCTCATGCGTGACAGGACCTCCATCGTCATTGCCCACCGGCTTTCCACCATCCGAAGCGCTGATAAGATTTTGGTCATGCACCACGGCCGTATCCGGGAAGAAGGCCGCCATGAAGCGTTGCTGGCTCAGAAAGGCATTTATTACCGATTACATCAGTTGCAGTATAGCGATGAGATGTGATACAGGACCCTCCCTACCTTCCCTTGCCCGACATTTATCCTTAGAGGCTGTTTGAAAAGTTCATCCTGACGTCGAACGGCTGCAAAAGCCGCTCTCTGCGTTGTGCTGCATCGCCATTTCTAAGAAATGACTGCTTCGCACGCCTTGATATCGGCTTTTTCACTCGTTCTTTGGTCTACCGAGCAACTTTTCAAACAGCCTCTTAGATCATCTAAAGCAGGTCAACTACAGCTTGCCTGGATCAATAACCGGTTGAGCTATATCGATCAGAAGCTCTTGTAAGTCCACACCTACCTCGGCCACCGCGCCTGCAACCCCGGAAATTCCGGATACGGCGCATGCGGCTCCGACTGATACCAGTACGCCACCGAAGCGATGTCGTCTGCCAGCGGTTGGAATCGGGCGTTGGGCCACCAGCCTAAGGCCTGAATGGTCACGCGCAAATCTGCCTGGAAATAGACCGGATCCATGATGTGCCAGCGATACAGGCTCCATTTGGGCGGTCCGTCCTGCCCCTTATGATCCAGTACATTGCCGACATAGGGCGTGGTGTATGTCTCCGGAAAGCCATAACTGCCACAAAAGTAGTCTTCCGTGCCCGTACCGCAGATGGTGGGGTATGGATCATCGCCGTCGATAAAAAATTTGATCTCCCCTTCGCCAAACCAGCCTTCTGACAGTTGGGTCCATGCCAGAAAAGTCCCCACATATTGTCCATGACCATTCACGCCATCCAGGATCGTATAATCCGGATTCTCCCGCTCGGTGGTCGCCCGGCGCCACTGTGCATGAAAATATCCAGCGTTCTCCGGTACCTCGGTCTCTGCATAAGTGATCTGATAGCCTAAGGCCAGATCCTCATCCAGCTCGTTCGTAAGCGTCACCTTCACATGCTTACGGAAGGGCATCGGCCAGTAGCTGTTCATCCCTGATTGTGGATTGTTGACGACAGCCAGCGAATTGACTGGAGCAAACAGGTCGTGACCGATGGCGAAGAAGTCAGTAAACGGAACTTCTATCGACGGCGTCTCTTCGTGGTCCCAGTAAAATCGGAGGATATTACGCCCGTCCGAATCGCTTGATCTCCGGGCCACTGGCCATGGCCATCCACATATGCTGGATAATACCCGGTCCATCCACATCCATGATGGTCACCGTCTGTCCAGCAGGAATCGGCTCGAATGGTCGGACCTTCCAACCCGGCCCCAGGTCCACGGCACACCGCGAATGAGGCATAGTGGGGTCGTTGAGATCAGGCACGGCCATGCCGCCCCGTCCTTTCTCCCCGGTAGGATTTTCGGCAGAAATGGATCGCGTACGCGCATTGCTCAACAGTGGCAACGCACCCAGGCCAAGATTAAGACCGGCAAAAGTATTCATAATGAGTTCCTTATGATGGACAATGGTTTTTAATCACGCTTTAAAGTCGCCATTCTTTGTGATTTTGATAAGCACACATGAACGTTATGGCTCTCCATGCGCTCCGCACTTAAATAGCCTTCGGTATTATCGGCAAGAGAACATACGACGGCCGGGCAGCATCATGATATATGGTCTGTTCTGCCACACGGATCTCGGCGTCCGTTTCAATAGGGTGGCCGGTATTCAGATTACGGTTGTACCGGGGAAAATTACTCGATGAAATTTCCACGCGGATGCAGTGACCAGCTTTGAACAGATTGCTGGTGTCCCACATATCGATGTTGAACGGGTATACCTCACCAGGTGTGATCAGGCTGGGGTTATCCGTACCGGTTCGGAACCGGGCCCGGCAGATTCCCTCACACAGAATGATGGCTCGCCCATCGGGTTCGACATCGATCAAGGCGGCGGTAAAATCAGTATCCGGTGCGGAGGAGGCCGCATGGATCACCGCAGAGATTGGCCCAGTCACTTCAACCGCGTCCTCTAACGGAGCCGAGGTATACACGAGGACATCCGAGCGTTGCTCGATATGCTGCCGGTCACGCGGTCCGCACAAATCGAAGCTCTGGTACTGTGCGCCCCAGGATGGCACGGGATCGTCCGGGTCATACCGGAAGGTATCTGTTGGCTGCTCTTCCGGCGGCGTCATGCTTAAGCGACCGCCAGATGCGGCGGCGTCCCCATGCGAGTGGAGGAACATTTTCGTCCAGTGCGTGCGAGATAGCGGCCATTCATGTTCAAATCGCCAGGTATTCGCCCCCATGACAAATATATGGATGGGGGGCTCCTCGTCTATACCGGTGCTGATGTCCTTAAGCCGTTGATCATACCATCGCGTGTGCATTTCAATAATGTCCCACAGCGCCGCCTTGCCGAACGTACGATCCTGGTATTCTCCATGGGCGCCCATGGCTGCGCGTCCCCACGGCGAAACCTGATGACTCCAGGGACCGACAATCAGTTTGGTTTGTCTTCTTGCCTCCGCCGTGCGGGCGTTCTGCCGCCAGCCATTGAACAGTTTAAAATTCTCATGGGACAGCGAGTCGTACCAGCCTGTTACGAACAACGCCGGAACGGCGACTTCCCCATACCGATCGCGCAGGCTGTACCGGCTCCACCAGTCATCGTACTGCTCGTGTGCCAGAACGCCCCGATAATATGGATGTGTAGCTGCAATCGGAGCCATCGCTTCTGTGGGTGGCAGATGGCGGAACAGCGCCTTTAAATCGACATGCTTGAGCGATTCGCTTTGCATACTCCGCCCGAGCATGTTCAGAAAGGTCAGGCTCACGGACCAGTGAATCACCCCATCAATACGGTGATGACCGTAGTTATCCTGTTGAGAGGCAATCGGTGCAATGGCTTTCAGGTAGCTGGACCGCAACGTGGCGGGCAACGATTGGGTGAATCCGGGATAGGACAGGCCAAAGGTGCCGATCTGGCCATCGCACCAGGGCTGGTGACCAACCCATTCGTGCGTGTCGTACCCATCGTTCAATTCACAGATATACGGCTCCCACACACCGTCCGAATCGCCGCGGCCCCGGCAATCCTGCATGACCACCGCATACGCGGCTGCGGTAAATGCCCGCGCCCAGCGTATATATCTGGGTTCCTGATTATCGTATATCGTGCGTAACAACAGGGTTGGCCAGGGGCCATCCCCTTCATGCGGCAGCCAGATGTCCGCGGAAAGGTCTACGCCGTCACGCATCGAGACTTTGACGTCCAGCAAGAGGCGTCCGGGCGGAACGAGTGAGGTATATTCTGAGGTCATATAAGGTCCAATGTAATGGGTTTACGTGCTCTGGGTACAGGCGACGGCCGTCAATGAGATCTACATAAACAATTTTATACTTTATTTTTGCGAAAACGGCTCTATCTGGACGCCATCAAGCTGGTCAGAGATAACACCAAGGTCAGAAATTACTATTGAGAAGATCAAAAAAAAGAATAAAGAGTAGGTTGGCCGCCGATATGAGGTGTAGCCGCCAGAATAGTGAGGCCTGAAGCTACAATCCACGGCGTCCATTATCATGGAATAACCGGCAACATAACGCCTGACGGGCGACTACGATCCACATAGACGGTATTTTTCGCCTTGATCGTATGCGTATGGCGCCCTACTGGCTCGCCCGTGTTCGGATTCAGATCAAGCCTCGGAAAATTACTGCTGGAAATATCGATGCGCAGGTAATGGCCGGCAGAAAACAGATTGCTCGTCGGTGGTAGTTGGATACGTACGCGGTACACTTCGCCGGGGGTCATTAACGTCTCCTCTTCCCAACTGTCCCGGTATCGCGTCCGGATGATCGAATCTACGATATTCATGTGATAGCCGTCCGGGTAGTCTTCGTTGGGTGGATGGACATCTATCATCTTGGCTGTAAAGTCCGTATCCGTCGCTGAAGAGGAGATCCATAGGGTCACCACGGCTGCTCCGGTCACCTCAATTGCTTCTGTGAGAGGTTCGGTCTGGAACACGAGGACGTCATCACGGTCGGCCAGGAGGGGATAGGGCGGTTCGGCACCGAAGACATCCGGGGCTTCTTTCTGGTGTATCGGTCCGAGGGCCACGATATTCTGCAGCCGTGGTACCGGTTCCAGATAGCGACGCCAGAGCGGATCCAGCTTAGCCTCAAAGGAGGGCAGATCCATAATCCCGCAATGGTTACCGCCCATCGACGGCACCGGATGATCGGGATCGTAAATATATGGTAGTGGTTTACTATCTTCAACCGGCAGGGCGGTGCTGAGGGTGCTGTCCCGGTGAAAGTAATAGGTCGTTGGCTGTATCCGTGCCGGCGGCCATTCGTGTTCCACACGCCAGCGACCACCGTGTTCCATTTTACCTTCGGGTGTTTTTCGTCCGCTGCCCCCGCCCATCACGAAGAGACGAACCGGTGCGCCGTCTTCCGCTCCGTTCATCTCTTCCTTGAGCCATCGATCAAAAAAACGGGCCATCTCTTCAAAAAAATAATCCAGTCCCCAGAAGCTTTCCGGCCCGAAATCTACATCGCCGGTATAGGTCGCATTATCCCGCATCCCCATATGCGTCCACGGGCCCATGATCAGTCGCTGTGGTGTGGTGTTTTTCTGAGCCATCGCTGCGTAATAAGCCGTCATGGCGGATGAATAGGGATCGAACCAGCCGCCCGTAAACGTCCCTGGAATATCGGCATGGCGATGGAAGTTGCGCTCGAAATCGTTGCATTCCCGTGCCCAGAACTCGTCGTACGCACCGCGGCAGGCGTAGTCAAACAGAATGCGTTCCAGATTTGGTACCACGGCCAGCGGGGTCTGCCCCGGCTGAAACGGCATCCGCCGTAGCCAGAGACGCAGATCACGCAGCCCGTTCCAGATCTTTTCCTGAGCCGCTGGGTCCTCTTTGATTTCCTGGGCATCCTGAGCATGAAGAAACAGCGCCCAGAACATATGCATCTGCATGGCGCCGCCCTCGCGCGCCTGATGATGGTAGCTGTTGGTCGGCGTCACGTCCGGCCAGATGGCAGTTAGATGCGGCGGCCGTTCGAACGCCATCCGCGCCTGCACCACTGCTGCAAAAGAACTGCCCACCGGTCCTACCTTCCCGTTCGACCAGGGCTGATCAGCGATCCACTCCACTGTATCATACCCGTCTCGCCCATCCTCATCGTTGGCCACATGATGGTACTGACCGATCCCCTCTGAGTACCCGCGTCCCCGCAAGTCCTGCAATACCACCGCATAGCCCTTCGACACAAAGAAGTCTGCAATTTCGACATATCGCTTGCTTTCCTTTACATACGGCGTCCGGCAGAGAATGGTGGGGAACGTGCCAGCCGCCAGTTCTCCGCCCTGCGATGGCCGATAGACATCGGTCGCCAAACTGGTATCATCCCGCATGGGGATCATAAGGTTCTTGAAAATGATTTGGGTATACATGGGCCTGGGGGTTGGGGTGGAAGGATGGAAAGATGGAATGGTGGGAAAGTGAGAGATGCAGGGTTTTCTTTCCTTCCGCCCATCAACGTGTTTCACATGTCTCATAATCTGCTGATCTGCCGTGCGCTGTCAATTATTTTCCGCAGAAGCAAACGGTACATGAGAGGATGTCAACTGAAATTTGCCTACGTAGGCGTACCTAGAAACAATAGATAGGATGCAAGCGGTCCCGCGTTTTTATGGGCGTTGTATGATCACCCAGGTCACATGACAGACATGGGCTCCGGTAAGGTGCAGGGTAGCCAGTTGACAAAAGTCGAGAATAGGCCTAATTTGTTGGCTTGGTAGGCGATAGCTTTCTCTGGCCTGTATCCAGAGCACCACCTTCTATATCAAATCCCTTTGAATTAACAGAAGCCGATTTCTTGATCATCCCTACACGGGTCATGCCGTAACAAACTATGGCACAAGGGGTTACAAACAGATCTCTTTACCGAAAAAACTGGCAGCCATCGCCAAAGGCCGGACGATGATCTTTGACCAGTTGAATATAGAACCCTGGCCGACTTCGGAAGCCATATTTGCTGCCTGTCTGGCGCAGGATCGGAAGGTTCGGTGTGCTGATCTGGATCTTGTTTGTCAGCAGTTACACCACCCTGAGCAGACCTGCTTACCCCGGTAAGGCGCATCATGACCACCGAAATCTATCTGCCCGCCTCCGCCCCTTCAAATACCCGATACGGCTTGGTGCCGCGTCAGCCCGCTGTTGAAGGCCATACCTGTTTGTCCGTCTGGTTTGAGGACGAAGTCTGGTATAACAAAGACGTCCGCGCCGAAACAAGACGACAGATTGAGCAGGTCCCTGGCGAAGGACACATTCTGGTGGGGTTCAGCAAATCAGGTTCAGGGGCCTTGAATATCGCTCTGGATGATCCTGCCCGCTATAAAGCGGTGGTGATCTTCGACAGTCCGTTAAATTATCAGGAACTTCCCCCGTGGAATACAGCAGCCTTTTACGATCAGGCAGCCTGGGAAGAAGACCTGCCGGTAAACAGGATAGACGACATCGCCGTCCTCGCTGAAACGGTGCGAATCATACATATTGGCGGCCACGCTTTTTGTGAAGACCATAGCGCATTTAATCAGATGCTCATAGATAGACAGATACCAGCCCTATTCGCCTCAAGACCCCACTTGGCCCACCATTGGGATTCAGGTTGGGTGGCGGAATATGTCAGACAAACCATTGACCAGGAGTTCCCATGACCATTATCGATACCCATTGTCATACGTCGCTTTACTGGTATGAAGGCGTTGAAGGCCTCCTGCATCAGATGGATCGAAATGAAGTGGCACAAGCCGTCTTAATCCAACGTATGGGGGAATACGACAATAGCTATCAGGCGCAATGCGTCAAACAATATCCGGACCGACTCGTCTCGGTGGTATTGGTCGATGCGATGCGGGAAGACGCCCCGGATGCGCTGGAACGTGAGGCCGAAGCTGGGGCCATAGGCTTACGATTAACCCCGAACGCCCGTACGCCGGGTGCGGATCCGCTGGCCCTCTGGCGTAAAGCGGAGGCGCTGGGATTGGTCGTCAGTTGTCCAGGTCACCGCGATGCGTTTGCCGCCGATGATTTTTCAGCATTGATCAATGCGGTTCCCAACCTGCCGATTGTCATTGAGCATCTGGGTAACATCAACCAGCCGGAAGGCGGTATCCCACCGGAAGCCATCCGCCGGAAAGTATACGGGTTGGCGCGGTATCCTAATGTCTATATTAAGATTCACGGATTGGGTGAATTCTGTCGCCTCACCACCGTCGCAGCAAGACCGACGCCCTTTGAACAGCCCATCCCGCCGCTGCTTGATCTGGCCTACGAGGCGTTTGGCCCGCAACGGATGATGTGGGGCAGTGATTATCCGCCTGTCAGCGGTCGGGAAGGGTACCGTAACGCCTTGCATTGGACGGTGGATCGGTTTGCAGACCAATCAGATGCCGAGCGATCGTTGATCTTCGGCGGGACGGGGAAACAGGTTTTTAAGTTAAATCCGTAGATCGCGGTACACGACAAAAAGTTAATTTGTCATCTCGACCGAGCATAGCGAGCGGAGACCTATAATATGCATATAGGACTGATCGGTGGCATTGGCCCGGCGGCTACCGCCTTCTATTATCAGAATATGGTCCGTATCCATGGGGAAGCAGACTAGAAAATGGAACTGACCATTGTTCATGCCACCTCACGTGACCTGATACAGAATATAGCCGATCACGCGCCAGGCAAACAGGCCTGAATATTTCTTGGATTGGTACAACGTCTTCAGGACGCAGGCGCCGAAGCCGTCGGCGTAACATCCATTGCCGGCCATTTTTGTATTAATGAATTGGAGATGCTATCTCCCCTGCCGATCATCAATGCGATTCCCGAACTGGCAACAGAACTTGTTCGTCGAACCTGAATCGTATCGGCCTGTTGGGAACGCGGATTGTTATGGGGTCAAATCTCTAAAATGGTTTGTCTGATGTAGAGATCGTCGTACAGGAAGGGGATGATTTTGAGACGGTACATCGTGAATATATCGCGATGGCCACTGCAGGTCAGTCCAACGATCAGCAGCGTGATCGGATGTTTTCTATCGGCAAGGCCCTGTGCCAGCAACAAGGCGCAGACCGGGTCGTTCTGGCTGGTACGGACCTCTTCCTCGCCTTCGACGGTCGTCCGTGCGGATTTCCGGTTCTGGACAGTGCTTTGGTGCATGTGGATGCGCTGTTCCGTGAATCGGTCAGGGACCATTGAAGATGCGCCGTGGCTTGATGGTGTGTTTAATACGTCACTTATGAGGCTGGATCACCTTGTGTGGCCTGATCTACTTTTACACCTGAGACGAGAATAAGGCCGATGATAAAAAATGCCGCAACGGACAGAACAGCGGGGCGCTGACTGCCGAACAGGTGTGACAACTCTCCGAATACGATAGGCCCGATAATCGCCGCCGACTTGCCGACCATCGCATACAGGCCGAAATACTGTGTTTCCTCACCCGGGGGGATAAATCGGGCGAAAAAGGCCCTGGAGGCGGCCTGCACGCTGCCCAGCCCGAGCCCTGCCACAATAGCAATCAACCAGTATTGTGTTTGCGTCTGTACAAAATAAGCGGCGACAACCACGCCGCACCAGAGGCACAATGAGGCCATTACAACATTTTTAGGTCCCCATGTATCGGTCGGCTTCGCCATCAAAACCGCACCAGCCAGAGCTGAAAATTGGACCACGAGAAACAACATGACAAGCTGGCCGGTATCCATCCCCAACGTCGTAGCAGCAAAAACGGAAGAAAAAATCAGAACGGTCATGACGCCGTCCTGGTAGAAAAGATAGCTGAGGAGAAATCGGCGGGCTTGTCGACGCGCCCAAAGTCGTCTGATCAGCATTCTGGTCGTTTCAAAACCGCGGCTTGCCGCTCGAATAAACCCAAGATTGTTTCCTGTTGCGCCAGGGAGTGAGACAAAGGCCGGAACAGAGAAAATAGCAAATTGAACAGCAACCAGCAGCCAGATTGGATCTCCACGAAAGGGGTCTACAAAGGGCAGGGCAGCCAAAAGGGCGACGATCGATCCGGCATAACCGACGGCGAATCCCCAACCGGAGACCCTGCCCTGCCTGGATGGTGGGGCAATCTGTGGCAGATAGGCATTATAGAAAACCAGCCCGCCTTCCATACCGAGATTGGCCAATGTGAGCATCATAAATCCGATCAGGATCATCCCCGGCTCAAGCCAGATGAAACTGACGACCATGAGGATGGACAGCCAGGTATAGATAATCCAGAGGGGTTTGCGCAGGCCGCCCATATCCGCCAGCCCCCCCAGGTAGGGTGATGTGATGGCCACAAACAGCATAGACAGCGAGATCGCTCGCCCCCACCAGAGATCGCCTAACCCTGTTTCATTGCCCACAATGGTAGTCGTGTAATAGGGCGCGAAGACCGCCGTAACGATCACCGCCGAATACGCAGAATTGGCGAAATCATACAGGCACCAGGAGAGGATTCGATTGGTTGATTGATTCATGCCACGCCTGCCATCAACTGCATCACCGTCACCTGATCTGCATCTTCTCGCGCGAGGATGCCAGCCAGGTGCCCATCCCGAAGAACCAGGATACGAGTAGATAAATTGAGCACCTCCGGTAATTCACTGGATACCATCACAATCGCCGTTCCGTCATGGGCAAGTTGATCGATCAGGGCATGCATCTCCGATTTGGCCCCCACATCCACCCCTCGCGTGGGTTCGTCGATGAAAAGTATCCGACATTGCGCTGCCAGCCATTTTGCCAGCACCAATTTTTGCTGATTGCCACCTGACAGGCCCGCCGTCGTCTCATCAAGGCTCGGTGTCCGCACATTCAATTGTTTCACATAAGTCTGGGCTAAAGTGTTTTCTTCTCTTGTTATAACCCAACCGTATTGGGCCCGACGTTCCAGAGTGGGCAACGCGATGTTGTCGCGAACACACAGGGAGAGCACCAGACCATATCGTTTACGATCCTCAGGAACCAGACCGATCCCTAATTGCATGGCATCTATCGGATGTCTGATATGAACCGGCCTGCTCGAAATATATATCTGTCCTCTCGCCATCGTATCCAGTCCGAAAAGGGCCTCGAGGACTTCCGTACGACCCGCCCCCACCAAACCGGCGAGGCCCACTACTTCACCGGCATGTACCGTAAATGAAATATCCTCAAATTTACCCGGACTGGAAAGATTTTCCACACGAAACACCTCCTCACCAGGTTCAGATTGCATATGCGTCGGAAAGTAAGTTTCGAGTGTGCGTCCAATCATGAGGTTAATTAACAGGGCTTCATCCAACATCCCGATGGGGTTTGTCGCTACGTGTTGCCCGTCACGCAGCACGGTCACGGCGTCGCATAACCGAAAAATCTCATCGAGATGGTGGGAGATATAGATCGTCGTAACGCCCTGAGATTTCAATCGTTCTATTTGTTTGAAGAGCCGCACCGCTTCTACATGAGACAGGCTACTTGTCGGCTCGTCAAAAATAAGAACCCGGGCACCACTGCCTATGGCAGCAGCGATCTGTACCAGTTGCTGCTGCCCCACAGACAGCGTGCTAATTAGCTGGTGTACATCTATATCTGCCTCAATAGTCGCCAGCATCTGCCGGGCGCGCCGGTCCATGAGCCGATGGGACACCAGTGGACCATGTGTCGGCAACGTCCCCAGGCACAAATTCTCAGCTACCGATAGGTTTTCACAGAATACCATCTCCTGATGAACGATACCGATGCCCATTTGTAAGGCATCCCGTGGCTCGGCAAACCGGGTCGACCGGTCGTCGAGCCGTATCTCTCCTTCATCATGTGGATAGATACCGGCCAGAATTTTCCCCAGTGTACTTTTCCCTGCGCCATTTTCTCCGACCAGCGCATGACAGGCGCCCGTCTCGATATGAAAACTTACGTCTGTAAGGGCGGCCACGCCGGGAAAACGTTTGGATATATTTTGAAATCGAATCAAGGGAGTTAAAAAGTTAAACGTTGGAAAATTTATAATTTGAAAGTAACGTCCTAAAGTTTTTAGTCTACTTGGCACTCAGCACTCGGCACTTTCTACGTATCGCCTACTGTAGGTATTTCTCCGGCACATCCGTAAATCCCCAATCCCTCAACTGCATGGCCCACGCGCCCAGATTCTCTTTTGAAACCCGCACCAGTTCCATAGGGTTGATTACCGGGATGTCTTTGTTAAGATGCACCTTGTCGACGATCAGACGAACAGATTCATAGCCCCATAAATATGTTGGTTGCGCCCATAATACAGGCACAATACCTTGCTCCACATAGGGTAATTCTGGTGGCAGTGCATCCACGGAGACGACCTTCATTTTGCTCGGGTCCAGATCCGTCAGCAGCGTCTGAGTAAACAGAGCCCAACCGCCAACCATAGCCCAACCGTTGATTTCCGGGTAAGCATTGTTTACGCGGACCACTTCGGCGGCCGCATCCTGTGGCGTTTCGATATGGTAAAACGTGCCTACGATGGAGATATCCGCATGTTGTTCTGCCGTCTGCATAACCCCTTCAACCCGTTTTCGGAGGTTTGGTGCATTTTGATTACCGGCCAGAATGGCCACCTGGCCTTTTCCATCCATCGCCTGGGCCAGCTCTTCCATCACCAGTTGTCCGGTTTTAATATCGTCCACGCCATAAAACGCGAACCGTTTGGAATCGGGGGCATCACTGTCGAATGTCATCACCGGTACGCCTCGGTCTACGGCATCATTGATGGCACCAGTGACTTTGGCTGCATCGGAACAGGAGATCAGAAGGACATCAGCCCCTTCGTTTACCGCCTGGGCAATACGTTGTGCCTGCACCTGGCCGTCTTCAGTCGGGGGGGTACGCCAATCAATCACGATGTTAATATCATGTTGAGCCGCCAGTTCTTTGGCTGCCGCTTCGGCCCCTGTTCGTGCGGAAAGAAAAACCGGGTTGGTTGAACTTTTAGCAATCATGGCAATGGTCAGCGTATTGTCTGCCTGCTGTGCCGTATCCTGCCCGCAGCCTGCGGACAGCATGAAGACAAGTACGGATAAATAGAGTAACAGACGGTTCATGCACGACTCCATTTCTTATTTTTGGAAATTTGAAAGACGATTCTATCCTCACGCTCGCCATCCGATACGTGATAGATTACGTCCCTACGCTTTTTTTGTCAGCCAGCGTGTGGTCCAATGTTGATTCAGCTGATCCAGGACCACAGCCATAATGATCGCACAGCCAATGATGATCCATTCATAGTTCTGATCGAGGTGCAATGTACGAATAGATTGTCTGATGAGAACGATCAGCGTAGCCCCCAGCATAGCGTTAATAGCGCTGCCCCGGCCACCGCGTAGACTCGCCCCACCGACCACCGCCGACGCAATGACATACAGTTCGTAGCCCGTTGCATCTGCGCAGGAGGCCGACCCGTAGTAGCTGCTGCCAACGAACGCGGCTATACCAGCTGTGAGTCCGGAAATAACATAGACGCCGATTAAAATGCGGTTGATTCTCAGGCCAGCATAGCGACTGGCCTCTACGTTGCCTCCGATCGCGAAGATATGGCGGCCCATCACTGTACGAGAAAGATACAAGGCCCCCATTAAGGTAATGATCAGCATGATAATAAATGGCATGGGATAAAGCGCATCAGTGCCGATAGACCATTTAACAACGTCCGTCAGGGCTGGCGGAACCAGAATGCTCTCTGCTGAACTGGATACAAAAGCAATCCCTCGAAAAATCCACATTGTACCGAGGGTCACAATAAATGGATGCACACGCAGTCCAACCACCATGGCCCCGTTAAGCAAGCCGCATAATACACCGATACCTGCACACATGCCAAAGGCTAATACTACGGTCATGAATGAACTATCCGGGCCAACAGCCCTCAGCAGCATAGCCGTCATCACCCCTGCCAGGGCATAAATGGACCCGACAGAGAGGTCAATCCCACCGGAAATAATCACCACCGTCGCACCTACAGCCATGATGACAAAAAAACTGGCATCGGTGGCCGTTTGCATGAGTGTATAAGAATTTAGAAAATTATTGATTATGCCACCGGTCACCCGATCAACATGGGTGCCTGCGGATAAAGAGAGGATCGTGCCGATCAGCAGGATAACAAACAGTAAGCCTGCCTGTTGTGAATTAAGCAACGTACGAAACATGGACAAAGCTGGGCATGTTCCCCCGGATGGTGATTACTCGTCGTCCGACGCAGGTAGTTCAGACAAGACACCGCTCCAAAGAGGTATAGGATTTAGGATGGCAGCGCATAACAGGACGCCGCGATAAAACGGGAATGGATAGGCAAGGTATAAATCTGTGGATACAACGCAAGGAAAACTTGGGGCCTCACCTCCCACCCCATTCGCTGGGAGGGTATGGGGTGGGAGGTGACTCAGACGTAGTTTTTGTTACATCTACTTTCACGTCCGCTTGCAGGGGGGCTTTCAGCCTGCTTTTTTCTCTGCACGAAGCGCGCTTTCTCGGCGTAGATCTTCTTCCTTTTCTTCGATCTTCTGTTCTAACTCTTTGATGCGGTCCAGAATACCCAGGACCTCTACATCGCCAGCCACATCCGTGATGCTTTCCTCAACGACCATCTGATGTACACGGCCACCCAATTCAGCCATCTGGTTACGGATGTCGCCCTTGGCGGATTGAATCTCCAACTTGGCCCGACCTTTCCTGGTCAAATCCTCCGCCATATCCAACGCATCGGACAACCCTTTACGGACTGTATCAAACGAACCGTCCAACTCTTTTTTAATGCTATGCCAGAGACTCATGATAAAGCTCCTTTTTATCGTTCCTGTAAATGGCATTTTGCCAATAGAAAATGGTCAAAATACACCTGATTCCGGTTCTCTTGCCGGTGTCTATTATATTAGACTCGTGATGAGTACAGCAGGTTTCAAAATAATGGAAGAAGAGAAACTTCGGAGAGACCAGCAGGTCTTATTGAGAGAGCGCATAGGCGATAATATTGACGCCCATTTGAAAAGCGGTTTCGCGTTTTTGCGGTGGGTCATTGTGGGTTTTCGGATCAGCCCAACCATCACTAATGTTGCTCTCATAGGTGTAATATACAATCAGTCGGCCGTCATGAAACAGACCGAACCCCTGAGGCGGCTTGCCATCATGTTCGTGATGCTTGGGTAAACCGGATGGAAAATCATAGATAATATGATAGATCGGGTGGGCGTAGGGCAATTCGACAAACGCCTTGTCAGGAAATACCCGTTTCATTTCACGGCGAAACGCCTCGTCCATCCCATAATCATCATCCGTATACAGAAATCCGCCGTGCATCAGATAGGTGCGCAGATGCTGAATTTCGGTCTCACTCCATTTGACTTCACCATGGCCGGTCATAAACAAAACAGGGGATGAGAAAAGCAGATCATCCCCCAAACCGACAATACGCTGGTCTAAATTCGTTTCGATACCGGCCCGGCGCTGCAGTTCCCGTGCGAGGTTGGAAAGGGCCTCTGGATCATTGTACCAATCCCCGCCGCCGGTGTACCTAAGCCGCGCAATGGTGAGCTTGCCATTATCTGCAATGCTAACAGACGCCGCCAGCCCCATAATGAGACAGACAAGAAGGCTGATGGCGGCTCGACGTCCTATAACAGGCATGGCCGATTCCTTATGATCTGCTGGCACGCTGAGTTGCTGAACGGCCAGGTCGGCGTAATGATCCACCCTCTGAACGTCCGCTGCCCGTGGCCTGCACACGCTGTCCACCGCCCATTGAAGCCATAAGATAGACCAACCCTACTGCCGTAAGTCCGAGTAATAAGGTGCCAACAATACTGAATATTAATGATGAAAGCATAATGTTTCCTCTGGAAATGATAGGTGAGTAGATGGATTATTAAAGCATGAAAGAGACTTTTTCACCGGCCGGTATCATTACATATCCACTTACTGATCTATCCTCCGATTTGTTCCTGTTGACCGATATTCTGCAAGCTCCAATTAAGCAGACGCCGCATGTCAGCAAAACGTGTTCTGCTGGACACACCGCCCAGCACCACGGCAATCACATCATCACCTGACTGACTACGGGCGCGCATAACCAGGCAATAGCCAGCTTTGCGAATGTAACCGGTTTTACTGCCGATAGATTCCCAAATATCATCATTCGGCTGATTACCCCGCAACAGGCGGTTCGTTGTCTTGATGTCATGGACACGTCGGCTGGTGCGGTAGGTATATTGTTTGGTTGTTAAAATTTCAGCCAGCATATCATTTTGTAAAGCCGTCCAGAGCAGCGCAGAACAATCGACGGCGGTAGATACATTGCCTGCATCCAATCCGGTAGGTTCTGTAAAATGAGAATTTAACAGCCCTAGTGATGCCGCCGTTTGATTCATCCGTTCCACAAACGCTTCTTTTGGCAGTCCCGAGGCACGCGCCAACGCCCGTGCAGCAACATTGTCTGACGATATCAGTGCGGCATAGAGCAGATCTTTGACATACACTTTTTCCCGGTTTTTGAGCTGGGTCCAATTCGCCCGGTAGACATCCTGACGGGATATCTGGATGCGTTTAGTAAGATCTGGGTTCATACTCATCAACGTGACGACCGTCATCAGTTTCGTGATGCTTGCGACAGGCAATTGGGCCGTCGGATTCTTCTGGTAAAGCACTTCACCACTTTGCATGTTGAGGATCAAAGCGGCTTTAGCCCGCACACGAAAGGACATATCGCGTGCGGCCGTCACCAAAGGTTTCGATGCTGACAATCCAGAAGATTGGGACGAAGCCCTATCAACAGCCGGGGTCAACAACAAGCCGGTCAAGATAAGTATCCAAATGGATCTTTTCACGAAAAATCCTCAATTAAACATGCTCTGACAATCATCCTGTTTGAAGGATAACCAGATATCATTTTTTAATATAAGTTGTGGCTGCCGTCAAGGGTTTTCACCTAAGTCGTCCGGTTCGGCACTCGCTTGGACCAGCAGGCGGGCCAACATAGATGCGTCAGCAGAAGAGAGTCCTTCGTCTCTTTCCGATACCGGTTGCTCTTCTTCTTCCGGTGTGACGCGTTCATTCAGACTGAGGCTAACCATCACTTCTGGGGTAGGGAAGCGGAAGGGTAAGGATGGGATGATCTTCAGGTTACGCCTTACAAACTGGCTCTTGGTAATTTGAGACAGATCGATGGGCGGCGTAGTAATCACTTGTTGTATCTGATTCAGCTCATTTTCACGACCGGGGAATTCAATGGAAGGCGGATCAATGGCTATATCAGCCAGCTCAAGGCCTTCCGGTAGCTCACCTATCAGATCATAATCGATGATAAGTCGTTTGGTGATAAGCCGGTCGAAAAGCATAGTCATTGATCTCGGTTCAATAGAAGTGGCTTCCACGCCAAATGGCAATCGCAGGTTATCTTCCGTAAGATCTATCGTACGGGCGCCTGCAACCGCATCATTTAGATCGACCATCACCCGGACCTGATCCGGAGACAAGGCGGATATGCTACCACGGGGACCGCGTACCCGGACCTGAATTTCATTCACTTGATTGCTGACAATATCCATATTGGCCGGGATATTCTGGAATTCAAGCGCAGCGGTAACGGACATTTCGGACCATTGCTGCCCAACCAGAACAAACCAGAGCAGAAAGGAAAGCCCCACGGACATAAATTTAGCCACCATATTCTTTTGTAGCAACTCCTGATAGTTCAGACGGCTGGTGATCGCTTGCGTCACCGTTTCTTTCAAAGAGGTTTTACGACGAATTTGAGGCAACAGGGCGGCTTCCAGATCCTGACGCAATTGGTCTTCGCCGGTCATAGTTTCAATTTCACCGCCGTGCGTCAGGGAGACCACGCCTCTTTCCTCAGAAATGACGATACAAAGCGTATCCCCATGCTCAGAGATACCGAGCCCTGCACGATGACGCGTGCCGTATTTAGGCGGTAGGCCCTCACGGGTCGATAGAGGGAGATAACACCCTGCTTTGGCTACCCGGTCCTTCTCGATAAGCACCGCCCCATCGTGAATGGGCGATGACTTCTGGAAAATGCTGACCAGAAGCTCCTGTGTCACTAAGCTATCAAGCTGTATACCATCCTGTACCACATCTGAAATAGGTGTAGCTCTGGGAAAGACGAGCAGGCCTCCGATACGCTGGTCAGCCAGAAAAAAACAGGCTTCTGCAATTTCCGTCAAAACCGCACGAGGGACAGGCCCACCCTTGAGTCTCATGATCGCCAGGGGGCTGACCTTTTCTAACAGTTGACGAATTTCCGGTTGAAAAATAACAATCGCCAATAACAGAATGACACCAAGCAGATATTGGAGCAACCAACTGGTTAAAAATAAACCGCCCCAACTGGAAATGCCATAAAGCAACCCCAGACCGCCCAGGCCAACCAGAATCTGAAACGCTTTGGTGCCCCGTACCCAGACATACAGACTATAGATCAGGATCGCTACAATAAGAATATCAAAGTAGCTTTGCCAATTCAAGGAAAGTAAACTGATCGGGTTGATCATCGAAGTCGTCTCCAACGATCCAGCATGGGTAGGTCGAACCTCAGATAAAACAGGCAAGGTATTCAGAAATATTCAGCGTTTCATAGTTGACGACACTGTACTCATGAAAATAACCTGTTTTTAACGTGTCTTCACATAAAATAACAAAAAAAGTGACCTTCGACAATGATCTTTATCACGTTACAAAGCACTTTTTGAAGGTTTATGCTTTTAAACCTGCCTCATCTTCATGTTTTCGGCTATCGCCTCCAGACGATCCACCCGTTGATTCATATCAGGATGCGTACTGAATAAGGCAGCCAGATGGCCCCGATGAAGCGGATTGACAATAAACAAATGGGCCGTCGCCGGGTTGGCTTGCATCGGTAGCCTTTCTACGCCGCGTTCCAGCCTCCGGATGGCATTGGCCAGGGCCATGGGCTTACCTGATATTTCAGCCCCCGTTCGATCCGCCGTGAATTCACGGGACCGGGAAATGGCCATCTGAATAACCAGCGCTGCGACCGGCGCGATAAAGGCCATGACCAGCAGACCAATTAATCCGTTCATCCCACCTTCCTCATCTTCTGACCGATTGAATCCACCGAAAATAGCAGTCCACTGCGCCATGTTCGCCAGGAGCGTAATTGCACCGGCGATGGTGGCGGCTATCGAACTGATCAGAATATCTCTATGTCGTATATGGGCCAGTTCATGAGCCATAACGCCTTCAAGCTCATCTTTATTTAAAATACGTAGTATGCCTTCTGTAGCGGCTACCGAAGCATGTTTCGGATTGCGCCCAGTGGCAAAAGCGTTCGGCGTATCGCCGGGTATAATATAGACACGCGGCATCGGGAGATGAGCCTGTCCGGCCAGACGTTTTACTGTAGGATACAGGCCGGTCCGGTCTTCGGGGCCGATTTCCCGGGCATGGTACAGCTTGAGAACCATTTTGTCAGAATACCAGTAGCTGAAAAAATTCATCGCCCCCGCTAAGATAAACGCCAGCATCGCGCCGCTTGGTCCTCCAAGCAGTTGGCCAAGCAAGACCAGTACGATCGTCAATCCTGCCATGAGGATGGTAGTTTTTACATAACTCATAATCCAATCTCCGTGCCCAATACATTTGAAAATCATTATCCTGTATTTCATTATCCTGTTCTTGATTGTACCCGCGTGAGATGAAAAATGTTTCAGTATATATTATCAAAATGATCGTTTGATATCGTTTTTAATAAGCAGGCTCTATCAAGAGCATATCTGTTAATTCGGCGGTAGAGTATGGGCGTAAGGCGGATCTGACAAGACAGACGTAGGCTGATTCATCCGTTGCTTTGGGCTTGCGAGTATAGAACAAGCCGTTTCACCAGGGCTGGTTTATTTATTTTCGGGTTTCGATGATCCAACTTATCACTGTTGTTATTAATAAGGCAGATATACATTTGTTTTGCATGCAGGGCGATACCGCCGTAATATGGATCATGGATCTGAATGTCCCCTACCCCGGAGCGAACAATGAAAATAACAGGCGTACGTACGGTCCTTTACGAACTTGATTTGACCCGCCTTCTCGGTGATGCCAACAGCCCTGCGGGCCGCAAACGGGCCGCCCAGGTAGCGGTTTTTATCGACACCGATGATGGGATGACTGGCCTTGGCATAGGATCGCCTGCCGCCCGTAGCCATATCCACTCGTTTGTGGACAACCTGCTGGTGGGATGCGATCCACGGGGTGTACGAGGATTGTGGCAAAAGATGGTCGACTTCGTCTTCAAAGGCGGCAACAACGGTATCGCGAACGATGCCATCTGCGCCATCGATATGGCTCTGTGGGATCTGAAAGCAAAAGCAGCGGGCGAGCCTTTGTGGCGGCTGTTGGGTGCTACCACTGGCAAAGTCAAGGCCTATGCCAGTGGCATTGACCTGCCCTTGACAGACGAGGAAATAGGGGCTTTCTATTCGCGTATGGCCCATCTCGGCATTTCAGCGGGCAAGCTGAAGGTGGGGCTGGATCGCGCATCTGATCTACGCCGTCTACATATTATGCATGACGCCCTGGCTACCTCAGGAAAAACGCCACAGTTGATGATTGACGCCAACGAATACTGGTCTCCCAAGCAGGCCATTCGTCACATCGAATTTTTTGAGCGTCACTTTGAGTTGGTCTGGGCGGAAGAACCCGCACGCCGTTGGGACTATCATGGCCTGCATCGGGTCTCCCAGTCCGTCACGGCCGCTATCGCTACTGGGGAAAACCTGGACCATATCGGTGAGTTTATGCCGTTGATCGCCAATCAGTCTGTAGATATCGTCCAGGTTGGTATCGGAACGACGGGGCTTACCGGGGCCATGCAGGTGGCCCATATGGCCCACGGTTTCGAGCTGCCGGTGTCGATGATGAATTGTCCTGCCAATTTCATGGCTCATTTAGCTGCCTGCCTGCCCAATCACCTGATGATGGAGGTGGTTGACGTGGGCATGGACACGATTCTACACAGCGATCAGTATATTGAAGACGGCTGGATTGTGCTGGGGGACAGCCCGGGATTTGGTCTTACTTTCGACGAAGACAAGTTGGCTGCCGCTACGGTGGACACGCCTTCCAGAGATGCAGGCGCCAGTCCGTGGGGGCGTAGACAGGGGGCTGGGTTGTACGAAGTGCCTCTGGGTGAAGAGACTTGAGCCCTGGTCCATACCACCCTTATCTTTATCATTTGCCACCAACGCATAGGCCTAAGGAGATCGGTTAGAAAAATAATTCAGGTGGATACTTTTCAGATTAACCCGAAATTAGTGCCGCTGGATGATGATTTTTGCAGTAGAAACCAACGTAAGCATTTGAACAGGTTACAATTAATGAAAGGAGATGGAAATGGGTAAAGGCGGCGGTAAAGGCGGCGGTAAAAGTGGAAGTAAAAGTGGAAGCAAGGTGGGTAATCGAGCTGGCGGTCCGGGAAGAGGTTCAGGTAACGGAGGTGGTATGGGTGGAGGAAGAGGTGGGGGCCCGCCGTCCAATCCCGACTATTCCAGTAAATCCGGGGGAAAAGGGCAAAACCGGGTAAAGAAATAAAAAGGAAGTGACTACGGGTCACCATAGCCACATACGGAAACCTAACCGTTGACCGCATATTACAGGAGTTGTTGTGTCTGCAAAAGATTTCCAAATTAGACAGATTGAACGGATACCATTGCACGTGCCCTTTCATCCTCGGTGTGCGGACGTTATGGATATTCGCGTGCCCTTCTGGTCGTTGATAGATCTGTACAAAGTGACTACCGCGTCCGGTATTGAGGGATATGGGGAGTTGTTGACTCGGGATACTTGGTTTCGACCCGAAGACCCTATAATCAACCGGGTCCTCGGGAAAAATTTGTTCGATCTATTGTGGGACGACAGCCTTGGAAGTGGCATACAGACGGCGGTGTTCGATGCGGCGGGGAAGGCCCTGGGTGTCCCTTGTCATCGGTTATTGGGCCTTAAACATCGGGATGAGTGCCCCGTCTCCTGGTGGGCGCAAGAGACGACGCCCGAGGCATGGGCTTCGGAAGCAATAGCGGCCGAAGAGCAGGGCTATACGTCGATGAAAGCCAAGGCGCGGCCCTGGTTTGATGTCGATGAACAACTGAACGCTATTGACGCGGTGACCTCGCCCCTCTTTAAGGTGGATCTTGATTTTAACATGCTCCTGCTTGGGGTGGACCAGGCCACGAAGATTATCTCCAAATTAGAAGAAAAGCACCACCGGCTGGCGATTGTGGAATCACCTATCCCTCAGGGGGATGTCGCGGGAAACGCCCTGTTGCGGCAAAAAATACGTACCCCCATCGCCATGCATTACGGCAGCCCGCCGATCATGACCACCATTCGAGAAGGCGTATGTGATGGCTTTGTCATCGGCGGTGGCGCTGGAAAAGTATTGAGAGACGGTGGGCTGGCCGCACAGGCCAATATGCCGTTCTGGCTACAACTGGTAGGCACCGGTCTGACGACCATGTTTTCCGTACACCTGGGGGCCGTGCTGTCCCACGCACGTTGGCCTGCCATTCCGTGCATCAACATCTGGACCCACCCTCTGATTAAGGACTTCAAGGTGGAAAGCGGACATGTGAAGGTCCCCGATGGCCCGGGTCTCGGGGTTGAGTTGGACTGGGATGTTGTCGAAGGCTATACCGTGGATCTGGGTTTTAAACTGCCACAGAAACGCCAGATCCATACCATCCGGTGGCCCGATGGAAAACAAACAAACTATCCCGATGCAGGCTATCGGCAGGAGTTTCTTGCTGGTAAACGTGTGGGCTTCTTGCCCGGAATTTCTCTGGATCATAGGATGGATGACGGCACAGAGGCCTTTGACCGTGACTATCAGACCTTGTTTTCGGAATAGAGCAACGGCCATTACATCTTATTGATCAACTACTTAACCTAAGTTGATAGTGCCCAGGAGGTTGATACCAATGGTTGTCATCGCGAGCGTAGCCGAGGGATCTAGTATGATCTGACTCGGGATAGATCCCTCGGCTACGCTCGCGATGACGCTGTTTTTTTATTTTACTTCTCGATGATGCTTATCCAGGAACTTGGGTTAAATACGAGATGTTCATCATACAACACCTCATAAAAGGTGACCAAACATGAGTCTGATTACGCCGGAACAATATATGTGCTACCGGGCCAAAGATCCCCTGACGATCGACGGTCATTTGACGGAGCCATCCTGGAAGCGCGCGCCATGGACGGCCCTTTTTGTCGATATTGAAGGAGACAAGAAGCCTATACCCCGTTTTGCCACCCGGGTTTTGATGTTGTGGGATGAGGCCTATTTCTATTTTGGCGTCGACATGGAAGAGCCGGACGTTTGGGGGACGCTTACCAAGCGGGATTCGGTAATCTGTTTAGACAACGACTTCGAGATATTTCTCGACCCGGATGACGACGAAGGGCACTATATGGAATTCGAGATCAATCCGCTCAACGTAGCCTGGGACCTCTACCTGGACAAGCAGTACAACCGGGGCGGTAATGCAGACCATGGGTTTGATTTTGACGGCATCAAACACGCCGTACAGATCGACGGCACCCTCAATTGCTCTGACGACGTGGACCGGGGCTGGACGACCGAGATAGCCATTCCCTGGACAAGCATGAAGCAGTACGCCGGTACCGACTGTCCGCCGAAACCCGGTGATCGGTGGCGCGTCAATTTCTCCCGCGTCGAGTGGGTGTTCGACCGGTATAAGGGCGGCTACCTCAAGAAAGAGGGGGTGCCCTGCGACAACTGGGTCTGGTCCCCTATGGGCGTCATTAACATGCATGAGCCGCATATGTGGGGTTACGTTCAGTTTTCTGATGTCATAGCCGGTGAGGGGGCGGACCAATTTTCGGAGACGCCCGAAGCGCGACCGGCTCCCGAGGCTTAAGATCAGTAAATAAAACAGGGTGCAATTTATGATAAACCGTGCATGTCCTCCCAGTGGAAGCCGGGAACCGGCGCCTTTTGACAGCGGTGGCCTTGCCCCCTTTCCATTCCAGGAGTAACTCTATGAATGAAGACGAAAAATACCTCTTTGATCTGAATGGTTATCTAATCCTGAGAAATGTTCTTTCAGCAACTGAAGTCCAGGCCCTCAACGGAGGTATTGACCATCATATCCATCAGCTCAATGAGATGGAACGGTCCTTATCTGCCGATTCAAAGGCGCTGCTCGGTTCGTCTCACCGTAAAGATATGGGCGGCATGCTGGCCTGGGAGCAACCGTGGTGCGAGCCCTTCCGTGCGCTGCTGGTTCATCCCGGTGTCAAGGGGTACCTGGCCGCTATCCTCGGTGAAGGCTATCGGCTGGACCACGGTCCCGGCCTTATCGCCATGGAGGCGGGCTGTGAGGGGGGAACGCTCCACGGTGGCGGGGTCGAACGAACGGAATTGTCAGAAGCGTATTTCTACAAAAATGGACGAATATATACGGGATTGACGGTGGCGGAATATCTGCTGGCGGATGAAGGACCGGGGGATGGCGGGGTCGCTGTCGTTCCCGGTAGCCACAAAGCCAATCTGCCCTGTCCTCAGTCCATGAAACGGGGGGAGAAGTACCGGGAGCACGTGGTAGAACTCAATGGCAAAGCCGGCGATGTGGTCATCTTTACCGAAACACTCACCCACGGCACGCTGCCCTGGACTGCGCCTCATCAGCGTCGGGCCTTGCTCTACAAATTCAACCCGAGCATGATCTCCTACGGTTCCGGTGCACACACGACCACCTATCCCGAATACATCGAAGAAATGACCGCAGCACAAAGGGCCGTCATGGAGGCCCCTCATATCCGGCGTTAATGACCGGATGGTTTCAAAAAGATGAGAAAGGAAAATGAATCCTATGACAGAGATCCCCTGTTTTAATCCAGATACGTTAAATAAGGACATACTGACTCGATCGTACATTGATGATGGCTATGCCCTCGTCACAGATCTCATCGCCGAGGATGAGCGCACCGAAATCAAGACCGAACTGATCAAAATCAACCGGGGGGATTATCCCAATGAGGCCATTGCACCTGTGGCCGGCCAACCGGGCGACGACGAGCTGCTGACGCGATATATGTACGTCGGTGAGCCCCATGTGATGAGTCCAGCGTTAGCAACATACATTAAGCATCCCGGTCTCTGTGCCATTCTTGATGCCGTGGTCGGCGCCCACATACCTTTCTGGGATGGGGCCTACAAATGTCTTCAGACCATGGCCGTCTCCAAGAAGCCCGGTGGCAACGGCAGCCCATGGCATCAGGACGAGCATCCCATCCCTACGCGGGATCGGTCGTTGACGGGGGTATGGATAGCGTTGGAGGAGACCACAACAGAAAATGGTTGCCTATGGATCATCCCCGGCAGCCACAAATCAGGCATCATCTATGAGCGCTATAATCATAACCTCCCCGATGTAGATACGATGACCATCGCCAGGGGTTTCGATGATTCCGAGGCGGTGCCCGTCGAGATGAAGGCCGGCAGTGTATTGTTTTTCAACGGTTACCTGCTTCATAGTTCCAAAAAGAACCGATCTGCTGGTCATAGGCCCGCGTTAACGATGCACTATTGTACGGCTTCGACGCTGCTCGCCAGGAAAGAAGAGCGGAATTACCGGGGGGTGACGCAGGTACGCGGCGACGATCCCTACCAGGAAGAAGGTTATACGACCCCGAAAACCTGGGCCGTAATGGAATAAGGCGGCTTGAACTCAAGATGACCTGCTGACCGAAAAGGAGCCTATGGCAAAAGTGAACCCGCGTGCACTTTTCATCCATTAAGATCGCAGTATTCATACCGCTATGGCACGATCCGGGAACATACTCGGCGGATTATAGGTTTTGAATATAGAAGGTCGTGCGGGTTAATTACTTGATACCTGATATGCGTGTGGGCTACAGGACAGGGGGTTACTATGGGACTGGCCGTGATTCTGGCAGATGTCGTTACGAAGGATTTGGTTGTGAATGCTATGGGATACGTTATTGGCCTATGATTTATCGTTTTTCTCTTCCTTGTCATATTTAAAAGTATGGCGCGGGACCGAAAGTACGAAGGTGGACTCGATGGATTCAACGAATTATACGAGAAAAATAAAAATAATTCCCCCAAACCGGACCAGAAGCTGAATCAATAATTACCGTGTCCTGTTTTCAGTGATCGAAACGGCCTATCGTGGATGCCCGATTAATGCCTTCGCCATGATGGCTTTATAAATTTTGTCGTGTACGGTATGCTATAGTATAAGTTTTACCGATGAAATGATCTTCGAATAGACTTTCCGCCCATATCACCGATCGTCATTCATCTTTACCTCTTTCTTTTGCTCAACCAAAAAATAAGATCGTAACTCTCGATAGGTCTACATACGGGACAGGTACACCGTTGACAGGGATCGCCCGAGAAGTATATTGCATGAATAAACCCAACGAAATGGATCTTGAGATAGCAGATTCGTCCTGGTATTGAAGGGCCATACCCCTTTTGTTTAACCCTAGCCCCGAGAGGGAGGAGTTGTCATGCGCATGTTCTCGTTACTCATATTTAGTTTGGCCATGGCCAGCCAGGCGGTTGTCCTGGCGCAAAACAGCCAGTTTACCACCAGTGCGGAGCCTTTCAAAGTGGGGACGTTCGAAATTCAGGGGGTACCCACAGTCGGTGTCGTGTTACGTGACAGCCTGATCGTGCATCTTGATATGGCGAACCGGGACCTCGAAAAAAGTTCGATGTATCCCGCGATTCCCATGCCGGAGCACATGATCGCACTGATTGAACGGTACGAATACGGGTTGAAATATCGGCTCTATGAGCTGGTCACCCATCTGGTGAACACCGACCAGCTTACAGGTCCTCAGCGGCCGGATTTTATTTACAGCTACCAGTCCCTGCGGACGCTGCCACCTATAATGTATCCCGGTAAAATTTTAAACGCGGCGGTAAATTTCTACAGTCACGTGAATGAAACCGGCAATGAGGAAGAACGGGCGGAGGCCCGCCATCAGCGACGAGAAAATCGAGGGGTGCCTTACTTATTTCTTAAACCGACCAGAGGGGTCGTCATCGGGGCCAGTGAGGCGATCATCATTCCCGATGGTCGAAATCGTACAGACTGGGAAGTGGAACTCGGTACGGTCATCGGCCGGCCCGCTAAGTACGTCTCCGCCACGGATGCTAAGAACTATGTTTTCGGGTACACGGTTACCCTGGATATTTCAGATCGCGGCGGGCGACCGCCTGGTGGCAATCCGTTACGGTCCGACTGGTTTGTCGGTAAAGGTCATGATACATTTGCGCCGATGGGCCCCTGGATCGTGCCGAAAGAATTTTATGGCGACCCCATGGAAAACCTGCGGCAGACCCTCAGTGTGGACGGTGAAACCATGCAGGAGGCGCGCGCCGGTGACATGATCCATTCTCTGTGGGAACTCGTCGAATACGCCTCTTCCATAGTGACCCTTTTTCCGGGAGATGTCATTAATAACGGGACTTCGGGTGGAACGGGGATGGGAACCGCCGTACGTGGTGCCCAGCGATTCCTGCAACCCGGTGAAGTTGTTGAGGCCCGTATTGACGGCATAGGCGCGATGCGGCTCCATGTCGAAGCGGAAGCACCGCCAGGGCCTGGTACCGGCGCTCGTCTGCCGGCAGTGGATTCGTACCGATAGGCAATTGGTAGATCAAGGCTGATATGAAAACGGATCTGCGATTTGCCAGAGAGTAAATTGTTGAGAACATTTTATCGCGTTGATGCCACTATACAATGAAGACATGAGGATACCGGGTATCTTTATGTCCTGCGACAGAGGGGTTCATGGGGTCGATCGATTTCGAGGGGCTTCAGCAGAATGATGAAGCGGCCTGGGGGAATTTATTTGAAACGTATGCCGAAACCTTTTACCGCGTCGCACGGGGTTATATCCCTGATCCGAACGATGCGGAAGAAATGGTCAGTGAAACGTTTATGAAGATTTATGATAAAGTGTGCAGGGAAGGTCGGGGGTCAGATGATAGGGAGACACTGCACTACTGGTTGAGCGCCATATGCCTGGTTCTCCATCGACGATAAGGATAATGATTTTGATCGCTTTTTTATGTATGCCATGGCGTCAGTAAAACGCGTATGGCCCGCCTTACCCGGTCGAGTACAAGCGCGCCTTCAATCGGGCCAGTCCGTGGCGCCGGAAGCGTTTATTGAAACCTTTATCGACGAGTTGACCCTCTGGCCGGTATCCTTTGATCTCATCCTCGAAGCCTATCACACCATTACCACACCCGCCTTTCGATGGCCTGTCGGTGTCGCAGCCCCTCAGAAAGGCGCTCTTATTTAATTGCCATTCCTAAGGGTCAACAGCCGGCGTAAAGCCGTGGAGCGGGCAGGGAAATTAGGGCTCTTAGCTGTGTGATATCGCTTGTTTTCATAATCGGCTCACAGGTGGGTAAAGATTTTTTAAGATTTTCTGGAATCAAATCACCTTCATGAGCGTCAAATAACCGGAGTCTTTTATTTATTCATACCACGGACCAGAAAATCCATCTAAGCGATCCATGTTTTCGGAGGCGTTCATGTACAAATTGGCAGGTGTTTTTGTCTTTATTGTAGGGTTATGTTCATATATGCTACCTGCTGAAGCTCAAACGGCAGGAGATATTTCAACCATAGCAGGTGGAAATCGCGACGGTGGTCTGGCCATCCAAGCGACGCTGAGCTTCCCGCGCAGAGTGATCGTGGACACGAGCGGTCACGTCTATATCGCCGATACAAGCAGGAACCGTATCCTTAAAATGGCCCCGGACGGCACGATAGCGACCATCGCAGGTACGGGGGTGGGCCGATTTAGCGGGGACGATACGACCGCAACAGAGACGGATCTCAACCTGCCTGCAGGGCTCACTTTAGATGCTTCGGGTAATCTGTATATTGCTGACACAGCCAACCAGCGAATTCGTAAGGTTGATATCAACGGGCGGATCACCACCGTTGCAGGCGATGGGCTGGTTGGTTTTTTCGGGGATGGGGGACTTGCTACCACAGGCAGCCTTAATTTTCCTCAGGATGTCACGGTAGATGCGTCCGGCAATTTATATATCGCCGATACGTCGAACCATCGTATCCGTAAAGTGGATACCAGCGGGGTCATCACGACCATAGCAGGCACGGGTAACGCTGAATTTTCGGGTGATGGGGGTCCTGCGGTTAATGCGGGACTGAACGCCCCGAGGACGGTTGCCATCGACGTCTCCGGTAATTTGTATATCGCCGATACGTCGAACCATCGTATTCGAAAAGTGGATACCAGCGGGGTCATCACGACCATAGCAGGCGATGGCGGTGCTGGATTTTCGGGTGATGGGGGTTCTGCGGTTAACGCGGGGCTGAATGCACCGCGCAGCATCGCCATTGGTTCAGCGGGCGCGCTGTATATTGCCGATACATTTAATCATCGTATCCGGAAAATTGATACCGGGGGGACCATCACGACGGTCGCCGGTGATGGAGATGCCGACTTTTCGGGTGATGGCGCTCAGGCCGTAAATGCCGGGGTTAACCTGCCACGGGGCTTTGCCGTCAGCCAGACCGGTGTGTTGTATATAGCAGATTCAGAAAATAACCGGATTCGAAAAGTTGAGATCAACGGCATCATATCCACTGTGGCTGGCAACGGCAATCTTACCTTCGCTGGTGACGGCGGGCCAGCTACGGCGGCCCGGTTCGCCTTTCCGTCTGGTATTGCCGTTGATGCCACAGGACAATATTTCATTGCTGACACGGAGAACAATCGAATTCGAAAAGTTGACAGCAACGGAAATATATTCACCGTTGCAGGGAACGGATTAATAGGCTTTGTGGGGGATGGCGGTGCGGCAGCCGACGCCAGGCTTACCACACCTTTCGACGTAATTGTTGATGCAGCCGGCGTAATGTACATCGTGGATACGGGTAGTCATCGGATCCGGCGCGTAGATACCAATGGGAATATCTCCACGGTCGCGGGGAGTGACATCTTCCCAGGTTTTTCCGGTGATGGGGGCCTTGCTACGGCGGCCAGACTAGCTTCTCCGCGAGGCGTATATCTTGGTCAGGATGGCTTGATATACATCTCCGATTCCAGAAACCATCGCATTCGCCGGGTAGATACAGCCGGGATCATTACCACGATAGCCGGCAGTGGCAGTCCGGGGTTCAGCGGTGATGGCAACCAGGCTGTCGAAGCCCGTTTTAATCTTCCTTCAGGTATCCATGTGGATGGCATCGGAAACCTGTATATCGCGGATAGTTTTAACCACCGTATTCGTAAGGTAGCCCCGGATGGGACCATCACCACCATCGCTGGCGATGGCTTTTCCAATAGTTTCGGCGAAGGACGATTCAACGGCGACAATGTCCCCGCGCTCGAAGCCAGTCTCAATATCCCGATAGATGTAGCCGTGGACGCAGCCGGACAAATTTATATTGCCGATACAGCCAACCACCGGATACGTAAGATTGATACACAAGGCATGATTACCACGGTGGCAGGCGACGGGGCCAGAAATTCACTCGGTGATGGCCGATTCAATGGCGACGACGAGACCGCTTTGTTAACAAGCCTTTTCTTTCCGAATGGTCTGACGATAGATGTAAATCGTAATATCTATATCGCCGATTCGTTCAACCATCGCATCAGGCAGTTGATCGGCGAAGGGCCTGTCATACCGACCGTGCTGTCGGTCACAAATTTCACCCTGACCCAAATTCATGGTGTAGTTAAAGTAGAATGGACCCTGGACCAGACGCCGACGACATTCGGCTTCAATATATACCGAAGCCTTCAACCGGATACCGGTTTTGTAAAAATTAACGAGGCGTTGATTACCGCAGGGACAACGTCGGGAGTCTATACCGACCAATCCTTCCTGGAATCGGATCAGACCTATCATTATCTGCTGGAAACCGTTGATCTCGCCGGTAACACAAATCGGTCGGTGCCGACGAGCGTTAAAATCGCGGCCATCGCAGTTGTTGAACTGTTCCAGAACGCACCGAATCCATTTAATCCGAATACGGTAATCCGGTTTGCCTTGCCTTCGCCAGCTAAAATCACGTTTCGTATCTATAATATTCTTGGTCAGGAAGTGATCACGGTACTTGATGCGGTTGATAAAACCGCCGGATTCAATACCGTGCAGTGGGATGGTACAAATCAAAAAGGTACACGCGTTTCCAGTGGGGTCTATCTCTATCATCTGCTCACCGATACCGGTGTCAGCCGTATGAAGCGGATGGTTTTGCTACGGTAATGCAATGCAAATTCGAAAATTATTAAGGAGTATTTAATACACCGGCACCGTAGATGGAGACACTATGAAGGGAACGTTTGGCATAAGACGTTTCGCAAGAGATTGGACCGCCATACAGGTCCCGGAAAAATAAGAAAAATAAGAACGGTCCACCATCTGATCAGCACAGCGATGCGTATCCCCCGCAGCTTGCTACAGGGGTAAGGGAGCGGGATTTCAGATAATACCCGTCGTAAGATAAGGTGCCGCACTCACGTCTATCCTCCACTATCCATCCATTCTTCAGATTAATGACGTGATTGCCGTATTCGGCATTGGCCTCCGAGTGCGTGACCTGGATGATGTACGCCGCGTTAGATCCTCCGTGGTTGTATCGGTTTGCAGGCATGCCACCGGCTTTGTATCCCGAAATATTCGCCGGCCTGGGTATGGTGTTTGGGCTGTATGGCCTTCTATATCGGACGTGGCTCGGGCACCGGCGCGTGGCTGGCTGATGGCAGCGGTTGGGCTTATCGGCAAAACCCTGGGTCCGATACGGTGCGGTCGTCCTCATTCAGCAAGGGCAATGGCCGCCCAAAGCGTTTGTACTGTGCCTGACCAATGACCTGGTCTGGTGGATTCCTTCTTCCAGCAACAGGCTGAATTTATTCAGGAAAGCGGGGTTGTGGTGGCGCTCGTTAACATCCTTAACGCGCCTCCCGGCACCGAATTGCGCGCGCGTCTCGTGAAGGAAGAGCGGATGATCTGGAATGAAGGCGAGGGCAGAGAGGATGAAATTGACTTCATCCCTGAAATGGGCGCAGACATTTTAACTCGGGGTTATAGAGAAGTGGTACAGTATATAGACAAACCCGCCAACCTGTACGATCGGACCGTCACGTTTCTTACACGGTACCAGCAACCCAAAGGGGTTAGTCTTTCCGGACAGTCGATATTTAATGATATCAAACCGTTTTTAAGGTCTATGTACTATCTTGGTTTTCTAGATAGCAGCGGTCGCCGCTATTATTGGAAGCTGATCTTCTGGACGCTCCGTAACAGGATCGGGCTTTTTCAGCTGATGATTAAGCTCTGGATGATTGCGTATTATTATCGCAAAATTTATGAGGATGATCCTTCCTTTGCGATAGAAGAACAATACCATGGGATGGAACAAACATCATTAATTGATGAAGAGAAAATCCTTACGCCCGTTTGAGGAAGAGTAAGGCTTCAATAATTCCGACAGAGCCCCTCTGCCGGAATCCAATACCTTGACTATGCCTTCAGAAAACGAACGACGTCTTCACTGAGTGCAAAGACCAGATGATGTTCGCGTGTTTTCTCGATCAAATGGCTAATCAGTGCGCGATTCATTTCAACCACGTCAAATGCATCCCCATCAAGGATGACCGATAGCCGTCGGGGATCGCCGCTGGTGCCGGCCGTGAGGAAAGTTTCCAGATCT
>Ga0115002_10000556_pt1 | contig 52669 bp, 54 predicted proteins | sample ArcticOcean_MG_C_8_FD_89576 | JGI IMG/M metagenome (GOLD analysis project Ga0115002, IMG submission 89576) | Marine microbial communities from western Arctic Ocean - ArcticOcean_MG_CB11_86 | ecosystem: Environmental > Aquatic > Marine > Oceanic | place: Arctic Ocean: Canada Basin | collected... | reverse complement strand
TGGCATCGCTCTGGGAGATACAACAGTCACGCCTGATTTCCAAACCAATACGGTTCCTGAGGGGCCACGCACTGCTGGTGGGTAAACCCGACTAATGCAACAGCGACGGATACTCGACGAACTGGCTATAAACCACGAACTTCTTCGTGGGAACCTGGCTACGCCCAAGTGGTGGTTGCCGACAGTCTTAGGGCTGCTCGTGGTGGTGCTATTCGGCTTCACGCTGATGGGAATCATGTTCAACCGAGGCCTTGGTGTCACCGGGCTGAACAGGCCCGTCTACTGGGGTCTATTCATCACCACCTTTGTGTTCTGGGTTGGCATTAGCCACGCCGGAATCATGATCTCGGCAATTCTCCGTCTCACACAAGCGGAGTGGCGTCGACCTGTTACCCGTGCGGCGGAACTCCTTACGGTGTTCTCACTGCTGACGGCGTTGTTCTTCCCGCTGATCCACGCAGGACGGCCGTGGAGAATTTTCTACTGGATTACACCGTACGACTTTGCACGAGGGATATTCCCGAACGCCCGCTCACCGCTGGTGTGGGACCCGTTTGCGATCGGAACCTACCTCACCGGTAGCACTCTATTCCTTTACGTTGCTCTTCTTCCCGACCTGGGTGTTCTCAGAGACCGAACAACTGGTTGGCAGCACTCCTTCTACACCGTCGCATCACTTGGCTGGCGCGGAAATCCACGGCAGTGGAGACTCCAGACCGTCGCCGGCATCCTGCTCTCGGCACTGATGCTTCCGATTTTCGTATCGGTGCACAGCATCGTTTCGTGGGACTTCGCCGTCACGTCATCTGTTGAAGGCTGGCACTCTACCGTCTTCGCTCCCTACTTCGTTGTCGGTGCTGTCCACTCCGGTGTGTCTGCTGTTGTCACGATGATGGCGCTCATGCGCTGGTTGTGGGGCTGGGACAATTACATCCGGCCGGAACACTTCGACGCACTGGCAAGGCTGCTCATCGTGGTCGCCTGTGCATGGTTGGGTTTGACATTCTCCGAGTTGATCTTTGGGATCTACAGTCTTGAAGCGCCGGAGCGTGCTCTGCGTGAAATGCAGATGTTCGAGTGGCCGTGGAACTTATTGTTCATAATTTTCTTCTTAACGGGATTCGCTATACCGGTACCGTTATGGTTCTTCAAACGTGTCCGGAACAACATTGCGATGATGTTCTGGACGTCCATCCTAGTGAACATCGGGATGTGGCTTGAACGTTTCTTGATCATCGTCCCGGGACTCTCAAGAAAACAGCCGTTCGTATTCACGTGGGACTCATATCAGGTATCGCCCCTAGAGTTGGGCCTTCTGTTGTGGTCGTTCGCATGGGTACTGATGTTGATGCTGTTGTTCTCCAAGTTCTTCCCGTTAATCCCGCTCTTCGAGACTAAAGAGAGCCAGGTTTTCACCACCGACGTCAAAATTGGCCGCGTGAACATGCCGGCTGTAATCAGGGAATTGGATTAGGTAACGCACGATGGCAGCTTCAAACAGCGTTCTAGGGCTGTACGACACCCCGGATGCGGGCGCTAATGCGATGGACGGACTCAAGTCCGCTGGCTTTGCGCTTGGCACTTTCGACGTGCTCACCGGCACACCGTACCCGGAAGGTGCGTTCGGCGAATACGTCCCACAGCACAGGCTCTTCCGGTTCCCGTTCTTCGGGGCAATGGTTGGTTTAACCCTGGCAATCCTGTTCACGGCGGGCACACAGCTTGCCTACCCGGTGGTCACAGGTGGTAAGCCGATTCTCGCGATCTTCGCCATGCTGATCATCGCTTACGAATTGACGATGCTTGGCGCAGTCGTAGCGACCGTTGTCGGCATTCTCTTTGAGTCACGTCTACCGAACCTGAACCTTGGCGCGTACGACCCCCGGATTACCGAGGGATATATCGGCGTCGTCGTTGAGTGTGAGGACGACCGGATTGAAGAAGCACGCGGAGTGCTGCAAACAGCCGGCGCCTTGGAGATCAAAACGGCTTGAGTCTTCGAACGACACACATCTCGAGTAACTTCCGATCCCGTTTCGCGGGTCGTCGTCTGCTGATTGCATTAGCATCGGTCGCCCTGCTGGCGGCTGCGTGTGTGCAGGAAAGCGGCACGTACCCGATCGAGATCTTCACTGAGATGCACTACTCGCAGTCATACCGGTCCCAGGAAATCCCACGTCTCCCCGGCGTCAAGTCAGCTGTGGCGTACAACGGCCAGGGCAATACCCAGGACGTTTTAAACGTGCTACCGGCTAACGAAGCCCATCCGTACGACGCAAGAGCCGGTGCGGAACTGTACCGGGTTAACTGCTCTGTTTGCCACGGCCTGGGTGGAACAGGTGACGGCCCCGCGGCTGCTCACATCACTTCGCCAAACTCGGCATGGGCATCAGACACTGGCACTCCCTACGGAGCACCTCCGAATCTCCAGAATTCCCGAACCCGTCTGAACGAGGACGCCATGTTCGGCCTCGTCTCTAACGGTATCCTCGTGATGCCAAGGTTCGGTCCCCTGCTTTCGGAAGCAGAACGATGGGACATAGTTCGATACGTTTTCGACACATCAGGGACCGGTCTCGGCCAGTAGGTGATCCGCTGTAGTTCATATTTCTTCCCAGGATTAACATTTCGGGAAGGTTTAAACCGCTTTGCCCCGGCGATACCATGTATACATGGCATTCGTCACTAAATTAACCAGACCCTCGGAGTACGGTGCCGGGGGACGGTAAGCATTTTGAGTCACACCGTAATCAAGCGCGCCACGATGATATCCGTCATGTTATTCGTGGCGATCATATCGCTCATCGGCGCCGTGCAGATCCAAGCCCAATCTCCAGATTCATCTACTGAAGCGCCTCCCACGGTCACTATTGGCCCGGACCAGGATCGCGAGTTTGAGAAGCGTGCTCAAGGACTTGAGAAGTCCTTGATCTGCCCTATCTGTCCCGGCGAAACGCTAGATCAGTCGTTCGTGCAGATTAGCCAGGACATGAAACGGATTCTTCGGGAAAAATTGCTTGAAGGTCAGGACGAAGACCAGATCAAGGACTTCTTCGTAGCACGCTACGGCCCCAGCGTCCTCGCAGCTCCTCCCCGAACCGGCTTCAATCTCATAACGTGGATCGTTCCTCCCGTGGGCGTTGCTATCGGCATCGCGTTACTGGTAATCGTTATGCGGCAGATGCGGCGCGATAGCGGAACCGTTGTTGCGGCGGGAGTTGGTGGGCCTATTCCTGAAAACGAAGAAGAAGGGGGGCTTTCCGATTATCTGGCAGAGGTAGATCGCGATCTGTCCCTTGGCGATGACTCCCCGGATCACGAACCGGATGACATAGTTGGCGTACGTGAAAGGAACTCTCAGGACTAGATGGCAGAGCTTGGCACGATGTCCCTACTGCTCGCCTTCGCGCTGGCTCTTTACGCGGGGGTTGGCTCTGTAGTCGGTGCAAGACTGGGCTCGGGCGACCTTGTGATGAGTTCGCGCCGGAGCTCCTACATGGCAGGTCTGGCGCTCGCCGTCGCTGTGGGTGCGCTTGTATATGCCTTCGTCACTCACGATTTTTCGATTGAATACGTTCGTGGCCATAGTGACCGGGCGCAGAGTCAGGCGTTCACATGGGTAGCGATGTATGCCGGAAACGAGGGCTCACTTCTCTACATAACGGCGATCTTCACCGCTATGTCTATGGTCTCCATATACGTCTCACCCCGCCGACTTGAACCGTCCCGTCCTTACATAATCGCCGTGTTGATGGGCATCACGGTCTTCTTCCTCGCTGTGTTGCTTACGCTCGCCGATCCCTTTGCGCCGGCTGCGTTTGATGCTGGCCGTGGCATGGGCGTCAATCCCCTTCTCAGACATCCCGGCATGTTCATCCATCCGCCGTTGCAGATGGCCGGTCTTGTGGGAGTCGCCATCCCGTTCGCATTCGTCGCGGGTGCTATGATCGCCGGGCAGACCCGGGACCAGTGGCTGGACGCCGCACGGGTCAGCGCCATCGCCGTGTGGGCGGTGCTCAGCGCAGGCGTTCTCATCGGCGCGTGGTGGGCCTACACGATCCTCGGATGGGGCGGTTACTGGGGCTGGGACCCGATCGAGAACGTGGCCATAATGCCGTGGCTCGTCCTGACTGCGTTCATCCATTCAGTGATGGTCCAGAAGCGTCGTGGGATGTTCCGCATGTGGAACGTAGCACTTTTGTCGATGATATTCGTGCTGGGTCAGTTTGGTCTGTTTATCAACCGGGGCGGGCCGGTCGTATCGGTTCACTCCTTCGGGGCGTCGACCATCGGCAGCATCTTCCTAGGATTCATGCTATTCAGCGCCGCGTTCGCGTTAGTAATATTCCTGTGGCGTTATCCGGCCCTCAAGAGCGACCGGCCCCTTGAGTCATTTCTTTCCCGCGAGGCGGGTTTTCTGGTCAACAATTTCCTGTTCCTTGGCGTGACTTTCGTAACTCTCTGGGGAGTGCTGTTCCCGCTGTTCTCCGAGTTTGCGAACAACGAAACGGTCACGGTCTCGGCTCCTTGGTTCAACCGTATCAACGGCCCAATATTGCTGGCTATCGTCATCCTGATGGGAATCGGTCCACTACTACCCTGGCGCAGGACCACGATGACGAGCGTCCAGCGATGGTTAACCATTCCCATAGGAATTGGCATGGTGACCATGGCCACCATATGGATCTCTGGAGTGCACGAGCTGTGGGCAGTGATCGGCTTTGGCGCCCTTTCCCTTGTGATGTCGGCCGTTCTTGAAGAGTGGTACCGCGGCACAATGGCGCAACGTAGGGCCGGACATAACTTTGCCAGTGGATGGTGGCGGATGGTGAGCGGCAACCGGCCTCGTCACGGTGGCTACATCGTTCACATTGCGATCATCGCACTGGGAATCGGCGTCATCGGCACTAGCTTCTTTCAACAGAGAGCCGATGTAGCACTTGCCCCGGGGGAAAGCTTCACCCTGGACGAATATCGGGTTGAATACGTCAATACAGAGAACGAACAACGCGAAGACCGGATTTCAGAGTGGGCGAACGTAAACGTCTTCAAGGGCGACGAACAGATAGCCGAACTTGCTCCATGGCGTGCCTTTTACCCAGCGTTCAATATGGCGTCCGTACGCGCCTCTATCCACAACGTACCCCTGGTGGACATTCCAGGATTTCCTGAATATCTAAATCCGGGGCTGGAGGACCTGTACATCGTCCCCAACGAGTTCCTGGAAGACGGACGTGTCGTTCTCCGAATAAGCATCAATCCAGCGGCATGGTGGCTCTGGATATCAGGTCCAGTCTTCATCATTGGGACCGTGATAGCACTCTGGCCAGCACCCTTGTTGGAACGTCGTACAGTGCCAGCACATAGGCGAATCCCGTCCACCCCTCAGCCTGCTGAATCTGTGGGTGTGTGAGTCTTGAACACAACTGAAGATATATGCCGATAGTTCTAGGAGCGCTGGTAGCGATCGTATCGCTGGTGGTAATCGCCATTCCGTTTCTTCGTCGATCCGGTGAGGCGGTCTCTATACGGCTATCCGGTGAGCTAGAACGCCTAACAAAATTGAGGTCCGATCTGTACGATCAGATCGGTCAGTTGCAGACGGATCACGCAGCGAATACGATTTCGGACGATGATTTTAGTCACCAGCTACTTGAGCTGAGGGTCGGGGCGGCGGAGACGATCAGGTTGCTGGACCAACTTGGATATGAAGAAGAACCTAAAGATCCCCCGGCGTCTCTGACTAGGGAATCGCTTGAGGACGAAATCGCCGCACTAAGGGAGGTTAACTCCCAACAGCGATCGGGAACCGACGAATAAACGATGCCCAGGGTTTGAGGGGCAGATTTGAGCGACCACGTGATGTCTGCCCCATTAAAAAACTGTTTACGACAGGGAGTTAGTGAAGCTTCCTCTGGCGTTCCGTTCCTTGCGTTGTCGGCGCTACTAGCCGTCATCGTTTTATTTGTTAGCGCAGACGCTAATAGCGCACTCGCCCAGAGACATATTCCGGATCGCGTCGCTGGCGTCGTCAGTAACGGCACGGATGGTGTCGAAGTTCCGGAGGAGTTTGAAATAAGTCTTCTGACCTTCAAGGACGGCAATATCGTCGACCAGGAGACCGTGACAGTAGGACCGGATGACGGGACTTTTGAGTTCACTGATCTGATACACGAAGAGGGTGTTGAGTACCGCCTGGCGTGGGAACACGGTGGCGTCACTAACCAAATATTCCTGGTAGACGAGGCTGCTCCGCAAAATCTTCCAATCGTGATCCATGAATCAACCGACTCACTTGAAAATATCCAGGTGATTGCCCACGCGACCATCATCCCCACCGTCGCCGGTTCAGACCGTTTGATGGGTGTTCTTGACCTAGTGACGCTCCGGAATACTGGCGACCGTTCATTTGTCCCGGACGCCTCGAATCCAAATTTCACCGGCCTGAACATGGTTCGATTCAGTCTCCCGGAAGGCTACACAGACCTCGCCGTTGACAGTGTCCTTCCACAGGGACAATTGCTGGAGATCGGCACCGGTTTCGCCATTACCAACCCGGTTCCACCCGGCGACCACGAGATTCTGTATAGCTACGCCATCAACTACTCCGGCAGTTCATTAGAGTTCACACGAACCTTTGCGTTTGGCGCTGAAGAGGTCCGCGTCCTAATCCCGCCGGATCTTGGGACCGTTGTGGCAGAAGGCATGGTCGCAACCCAAACGACTGAGTTAGGCGAGACGGTTTACAAAGAGTTTGCAGGAACTGCATACGAGCCGGGATTCAAGATGAACTTTGTCATCGAAGACCTGCCGCAGCCCGGCCTGTTCAAGCGAATGAACGAAGTGATCCCCGGCGGCAATATCGTCGTCTTTGGCTTCCCGGTGTTAATTACGGTCGTCATGATTGGGTTTGTTGCGTACGTTCTCGCAGGAAACCGACGACGGCGCGCCAATATTGCTGTGTCGCCAAACGAGCGGATAAAGATTCTTGAGCAGGAGCTGGCCAGTAGAGATGCGTTGGCCTCACGTGCGCTCGCCGGGATGGACGACGAACCCCTCTACGCACCCCTCGACGAATTAGGCGACGATGAAGATGATCCAGAGTCTCAAGGCCGCAATTCTGCTGATTAGGTAGGTAGTCGGACGGGCATCTTCGCTCTAGAGCTGAGCTAATTCTGTTGGTGAAAGAGGGCTAGCTCAGCGTCTGGTTCGTATAAGAAGACATATAATTGAATCTCCTCCCCAACGCAGGAATCGGACTACTGATCGCCTGAATGACTCAACGTAAGATCATTGGATTCGCAGTCGCCGTACCGGTGGCGCTGATAGTAGCGCTGTTGATCTGGGCCGACGTCCAGAACGAAGGCAACCCCGGTGGTTTTGCCGTCAACACCACGCTTGGCGAGCAGGACGTCTCGGCACAACCTGGGGCCGACTTTGAACTGACCAAGCTTGATGGCGACGGCACCCTGAGATTATCCGACCTACGAGGCAAGGTGGTGCTGGTCGATTTTTGGTCTTCATGGTGTCCGCCCTGTCGCCAGGAATCTCCGGGGCTGGAGGCGGCGTACCAGGATTTCAGAGATGAGGGGGTGGAGTTCGTGGGCGTCGCAATCTGGGACGTGGATAGCGAGACACGTAAGTTCCGTGATGCGTTCGGACTGCAGTACCCAATTGTTGTCGACTCCAAGGGCAGCGCTGCTGTCGAGTGGGGAGTGGTCGGGCTGCCAGAAAAGTTTTTCGTGGACCGTGAAGGCCGGGTCGTCAAGAAATATTCCGGCCCTATGACACGGGACAGATTAGGTCTGGAGTTGCGAAAGATCCTGGACGCGGACCCGGCTCCTGTTGCATCGATGCCGTAGGCATCCCAAAATAACCGCCCCCCTAGGGCCGTCAATTCATGTACGAACCACCGTTCAGGTTGATGCTCTGACCGGTGATGTTCTTGGATCGGTCGGATGCGAGGAAGGCGGCGAGTTTGCCGACATCCTCCGGGGTCTGCTCCCGACCAAGCGGCGTCGACGCTTCTAGCCTCTGGTCGAATACCTGCCGACCGGTTAGCACGGTCTCACCGGACTTGATGCGATCCCGCTCGGCGATCTTCTCCCATAGCGGCGTCCACAACAGGCCCGGGCATATGGCGTTCACGTTGATATCAAACGGCGCCAGTTGAAGTGCAAATCCCTGGCTAACGTTGATCGCCGCTGCCTTGGATGCCGAGTAGTGCGCAAAGCCGCCCGTGCCACGCCGACCGGCTGCTGAAGCGATGTTAATGATTCGACCAGAACGACGCTCTTTGAGATGGTCCTGAAAGCTGGACGTGGTATTTACGATGCCGATCACGTTCACGTCGTACGTCGTCTCCCAATCCTGAGGACTCGGGCTACTACGCTGCCACCACCCGGGCGCCCCGCCTACTCCGGCGTTATTGACGAGGATATCGACGTGATCCATTCCCGAAATCGCAGCCGATACCAGGGCATCGGTTGATTCCCGATCCGTCACATCGGCTTGATACGCAATCGCACGACCGCCCAGAGATCGAATCTCTCCGGTTACCGTCTCTGCCGCATCAAGATCGATATCCGCCACGACGATATACGCACCGAGTTCCGCCAACACCATCGCAATTCCGCGCCCTATGCCGCTCCCGGCTCCCGTGATTACGGCTATCCGTCCATCTAAATTTGGCACTTCAATCTCCCACTTACGACCATTTGATACGCGCCCACAGGGTTCAGTTGAGGAATGCGCCGCCATCGACATTTAACGACTGGCCCGTAATGTTTTTTGCATCATCTGAGACAAGGAAAACAATTGCATCCCCGATGTCTTCAGGAGTCTGCTCCCGTCCTAGGGGCATGATGTCGGTCACCATCCGGTCAAATACCTGACGTGCAGTGAGGCCCTCATAGTCCGGGTTGTTGTTCGCGTACTTCTCACCAACCTCTTCCCACATCGGCGTCCAGAGCAAACCCGGGCAAACGGCATTGACGTTGATGTTGTCCCGTCCCAGCTCGTTGGCAAGCGACTGGGTGTAGTTAATGACGGCCGCCTTGGTCGCTGAATAGTGAGGGAGAGTTGGACGTCCCTCCCGCCCGGCGACCGACGCCAGGTTGACGATCTTTCCGCCCCCTGCCGACTTCATGTGTGGGAGCACCGCCTCCGTAACAATCGCCATGCCCTTCACGTTGACGCCAAATGTGAACGACCAGTCTTCTGCACGGGATACGGAGTGGTCCTGCCATCCGGGCGCTCCGGCGACACCGGCGTTGTTGACCAGGACATTGATCTTGCTAAACCGTTCCGTCGCCTCTGCTACCATCCGGCTGACCGCATCGGGGTCCGTGACGTCTGCCGGGATCCCGGCTGAGTGCACACCCATCTCGGCGATCTCTGTTGCCGTCCGCTGACAGGCAGCGGCGTCGATATCGGATACAACGATATCCGCTCCGACCTCTGCCATCTTGATACCGATGGCACGTCCAATTCCGGTCGCTCCACCGGTAACGATCGCCACTTGTCCCGTAAGGTCCACAATGGTATCCAATCAGGTTGTTGTCATTCTGATGAGCCAATCCCGGGTCGTCGGGATTATACTTCCCGTTCGATCAAGACCGTTCCAACGGTGCTGATCTCTACACATACATCGACTCTTGAACCTTCACTAGAACGGCAAAATCAAGCTAGTGGCAATCTCACGATCAAAGGCACTCGAACACGCTTACGAAGTTCTAGAGCAGCCGCGCGCCCACATGCGAATCACACTGACGCAGACCCAGTCAGGATTGTCGGTTTACTACGACGGTAAGGTCATGACTCGGGTCTTCGTCAATCGCAGCGGACTTGCGGCGGCGGCGGCAATAGGCGAGGCATTGCGGCTGAGGCTCCCTAAACTGGGGGAGAGTGTGGATGCGCGCGTGTCGTCGGGCGTGGTTTACAGGATCCTGGCGCTTTCAGCCCTCGATTACCGAAATGAGTTCTCGTTCCAGCTTGCGTCTCGGCTCATAGCTGAAGCCAAAGACATGCAGGGAACCCGCGGCACCTCTGAAGCCTGAGCGGGCCTGTCGTTGCGACATGACTGGGGCATTTCTAAACTTGGCTTCACGTTAGAAATCGATTCTTCTACATCGAACGGTTGAGCCGTTCCAAACAATCAATGCCACTACAAGACCTTGATCCCGGACATGAGTTCCCGCCAGAGTCGCTGATTATCAGCGAGACCGAAGCCACAGCCTATGCAGCGGCCGTCGGGGACACATCCGCACGCACGTCAGAGCGCGTTCCTTCGATGGCGGTGATCGCCGCCGGGCTGTCCCGTTTCATCGAGCATCTAGGACTGGCAGACGGTTCGGTCGAGGTGGTGCACACATCTCAAGAAGCCTCGTTTGTACGCCCGGTTACGCCGGGAGAAACGCTTGAGATACGTGCGACATTGAGGTCGAACGCTGATCGCAGAGGCAGTCGGTTCGCAACCGTTGATATGTTGTTCTTAGACAGTGCCGAAGAACAGGTCGCTGAAGCGAGCAGCCTGATTATTGTGGTGAACGCATCATGACGACGCTGCCTTTGAGCCCGGGCGAGAAGCTGGAACAGATCGACCGAACGATCACGCAGGAGCAGGTACAGGCGTACGCGAACGCCGCCGGAGACCACAACCCCATCCATCTCGATGCCGAGTTCGCCGCAAAAACTCCGTTCGGGCGTCGGATAGCTCACGGTATGCTTACTCTTGCGATGGTGTCAGAAATGCTCACTACCGCGTATCCAGATAACTGGGCGTCAGGGGGTCGGCTTAAAGTACGCTTCCGTGCACCAGTATTTCCGGGGGAGGCAGTCCACGTTTCCGGTGAGGTCAAGAAAGTGACCGACAAGGACAGCGTGCGGACGGTAGAGATCACGATTGCCGTAAAAAAAGATGACGGCGAGGGCGTGATAACGGGACAAGCATTCGTCCCTATCAGGTGAACTCAAAATGACCCTCAGGGGACGATCCAACGTCCTCCTGACTGAAACCCGGATTACTCGGGGACTTCTCGAGCTTTCCTGAACATGTCAAAGGGTCCTTGGGGAGAGCAATTGACGGCCGAAGACACACAAGAATTGATCCCGATAGCGGTTGATGCCATGGGCGGCGATAACGCCCCGGCTGAGATCGTAGCGGGAGCCGTGCAGGCAGCGCGCGAGGGCGGAGTCTCGATCATCCTGGTCGGCGATACAGAGCCCGTCGCAGCAGAACTGGCCAAGCATGACGTGTCTGACCTTCCTGTATCTACCGAGCCGTCTGAAGGCGTAGTTGAAGAGGGCGAAGCACCCGCCACCGCCTACATGACGAAACGAAACGCATCCATCTTCCGCGCCGCAAGCGCAGTCCGGCACGGCCGTGCAAAGGCGCTTGTGAGCATGGGATCCACCGGTGCGACGATCGCCGCGGCTACCGTGGTATTCGGCACATTCAAAGGTATCGAGCGTGCCGCGCTTGGAGGTCCGCTGTATGGGCTCGCTCCGGGCACCATCATCATGGACATCGGCACCAACCTTGACTGCAAACCGCAGCAGCTGGCCGACTACGCAGCTCTGGGTGCAGTGTTTTCACAGATAGTTTTTGGAGCCGAAAACCCACGGGTGGCATTACTGAGCGTTGGTGCGGAGGCGGGTAAGGGCAATGCGCAGGTGAAAGAGGCGGCTGCGCTTCTTGAAACCAGCGGCCTCAACTTCATCGGCAACGTGGAAGCCAACGACATCCCCCACGGCCGCGCAGAGGTTGTTGTATGCGACGGTTTTGTGGGTAATGTCGTGATGAAACTGACCGAGGGAATTGGCGAGACCCTTTCCGCCGAGATTCGCCAACAATTGGCAGGCCGAATTCCAGAGGCGGAACTGGAAGAGATTAGCCGGCGAATATATGAGACAACCAACCTGCCTGAGGCACATGGCGGTGGCCCGCTTTTCGGCGTCAAAGGTGTGGCCGTCGTTGGCCACGGCAAAGCCATGGCGACGGCTGTCTGCAGCGCCATCCAAACCGCACGACAGACAGTAGCCTTGAATTACGTAGAGCAGGCCGAGGCGGAGTTGAACAGACTCCGCGGGGTGGTCGGCACATAGCATCAGAACAGGACAACCCGTTGTCTGAAGAGTCGCGAAGCACGCTCATAACCGGCGCCTCACGTGGCATCGGTCGGGCCATAGCCTTTCGCCTTGCCCGCCAAGGTCACAAGATTGCCGTCAACTACAACTCACACCCGGAAGACGCTGAAGAAGTCGTCGATACCATCAAGTCTGAGGGAGGGACGGCGATCGCCGTCCAGGGCAGCGTCGCGGAACGTGAACAGGTGGAAGCGATGTTCGCCGCCACCGAAGAGGCATTTGGCCCCGTACAGATCCTCGTGAACAACGCAGGGATCATCGACGACGCTCTCATCCTTCGTATGAAAGACCAGGCGTGGGATCGGGTCATTCAGACCAACCTGAACGGTACCTATTACTGCTGCCACCGGGCAGTACCCGGCATGGTAAAAGCGCGCTGGGGCCGGATCATCAACATTTCTTCTGTTGTCGGTATCAGCGGTAACATCGGCCAGGCCAACTACTCCGCCTCCAAGGGTGCGATCCACTCGTTGACGTACTCGCTGGCAAAAGAGCTCTCTTCGCGGAACATCACCGTGAACGCCATAGCACCCGGTTACATCGAGACCGCAACCGTGGACGGCCTTCCACAGAAAACCAAAGACACGATCATGACCTGGATCCCTATGGGTCGATTCGGCGTCCCGGACGAGGTCGCCGTTGCTGCCGAGTTCCTGGCCAAAGAGGCCGCCCGATACACAACAGGGATCATCCTCAGGACCGATGGCGGCATGGCCATCTCCGGATCCAACTAACGCCGTTCTTGAGCGGCATCGTCTTGCGACTCATCGCCGGGACAGGGAGCTCTTCTTAGATGGCGTCTGAATCTGGCGAACGAACAGGCGATCTGGCTGGAAAAGTAGCGCTTGTGACGGGCGGTTCACGCGGTATTGGTCGTGCCATCGCTCTGGAGCTAGCGTCGCGCGGCGCAGATATTGCGTTCAACTACTTCCGCAATCACAAGGCAGCGCACGAAGCAGAAGAGGCGATCTCAGCGCTCGGTGGCCGCTGCCTGCGTGTACGTGCTCACCTTGGCGATGATACTGCTATAGACGGCCTGTTCGACAAAATCTCCGAGGAGTACGGACGTCTCGATATCCTGGTGAACAACGCCGCATCAGGCGTGATGCGCCCGGCTGCCGAGCTTGAGGACAGGCACTGGGACTGGACGATGGACATCAACGCCAAAGCGCCGTGGAAGTGCGCCGTCGCCGCCTCAAACCTGATGACCGATGGGGGAGCCATCGTGAATGTCAGTAGTCCCGGATCAACATCAGTGCTGCCGGACTACTTTGTCGTCGGCGTCTCCAAGGCCGCCCTAGAGTCACTCACTCGCTATCTCGCGGTTGAGTTTGCGGCGAAAGACATCTCCGTGAACGCCGTGTCCGCCAGCTTTATCCAGACGGACGCTGTAAGCGCATTTCCCGAAGGCTCAATCGCATACGAGATGGCGCAACGACCGACTCCCGCGGGACGCGTTGTTGAGCCGCAAGATGTGGCGCGCGTAGTGGCGTTCCTGTGTGGCAAAGACGCCCGTATGATCCGGGGACAGGTGCTGCTCGTCGATGGCGGCGAGATGCTGTTGCGCCGCTAACTACTACGTGAACCAGCGACGCAGTCGTCGTCGAACCGGTCCATGGTGCCTCCGCTCTAAGTGCTCGGCCACAAACCACACCACTTCAGGCGCTCCCACCAGGACGACCCTACGTCGAGCCCTGATGGCTTTGCTTGTCTCCTGATTATTCTCAAATCCGGGTGAAAAGCTGTCGAGCATCGCCCAATCGCCAGCCACCTGATCCTCGTCCCCCGCCGGTGTGAGGACTATGCCCCCGGCTTCTTTCACCAGCAGTGTCCCGGCGGCGAGGTCCCACGAGAACACAGCTCCGGTTACGGCGTACTGCAGAACGCCACGAGCGACCATCGCAAGTTCATACACGGCGCTGCCGGTGGTCCGTGGCTCGCCGAAGTTTCCGCGCATCCCGCGTTTGACCTTGAACATGTATCTGAGGCTGCCCGGGATCGTGGAGAGCCATCCCCGTTTGGGCCTTGAAGGTTCTCCGGCGTCAGGCTTCTTTACAGAAAGTTTGCGGTCACCGATCCATGCGCCACTGCCGGTCCGAGCGTGCAGCACCTCGTTACCGCCCTCTGTCGGCCACGGTATCCACACGGCGGCTACTACAGGATCGCCCCGGTACAAAACAGCAACTGATACGGCAAAAATTGGGTGACCATTAACGTAGTTCGTGGTGCCATCGATAGGATCGACACACCAGATGAGATCGCGTGCCGCGGGTTCGTTATCCGGAGCGTCTTCCTCGCCAAGCACCATGTGCTCCGGAAAACGCTTTTCCACCATCTCGGCGATCAACGCCTGGCTCGCCCGATCTACATCGGTTACCGGGTTCGCACCGTTACCGTCCTTGGACTCAACATCCAACTCGCCGTCGAATCGCCCATAGACCAGTTTCCCCGCCGCGTTCACCACGTCGACGGCGAATAGCTCTATCTCTGCGAATGATGCGTCGTCATAAGAAGTAGTCAATCTTGTTGGTCACCGTTCTCGTACTGATGGGTAAGCCGACACAAACTATCTGGTGCAGAGCGGTTCAGTGTGCCATAGGCATCGAATGGACATCGGAATCACGAATCTACGATTGGCCGGAGATGGAAGCTTGTCCTACAATCGGAGAGGTAGCGGGCTCTCTCAGTCACTCACGATTCTAAGTTCCCAGATGTTCGATTCGACGACAGCATCGCCACCGTCTGGTCCAGACCGGCTGGAAAGCATAAGACGACCGACCGTTGGGGACACGCGAAAGCTCTATGGCAAGTAACTCACCGGTTCGTTTAACTAAAGACAGCGGTCTTCGCTGGCGTATGTACCTCACCATGCTCATGCTAGCGGGTGTCTACGCGTTCTCCATCCTGCTGCTTATCGCCGCCGGAATCCCTATTATTTTCGTAGTCGGTTTTGCAGCCGTTCTGGTCGGCTTTCAGTACTTCGCCTCAGACCGCATGATCGTGCGGTCGACCGGAGCTAAGGAAGTAACGCAAGAGGAAGCGCCGAAGTTGTACGCTATGGTCCAACGTCTGGCGCAGCGGGCAGATATGCCGATGCCCAAAATCGCCGTAGCCGTAATGGGCAGCGCCGCGCCGAACGCATTTGCGATGGGCCGAAATCCCAGCAACGCCCTAGTAGCGGTGCTCGGACACGAGCTGTCACATGTCAAGAACCGCGACGTGACGGTAATCGCCAGCTTCTTCCTGACGGTAGCCAGTTTCGTGATGCAGATGATGTTCTTCCGCATGATGTTTGGCGGATTCGCCGGCAACCGAAACAACAACGGCGGCGCAATGATGATGCTGCTCGTCGGGACGCTGGTCGTGCAGTTTGTCGCCCAGCTACTCATAATGGCGCTCTCCCGATACCGTGATTACGGCGCTGATCACAGCGGTGCGGAACTCACGGGTGATCCCGGAAGTCTATCGAGCGCGCTTGAGAAGATCAGTGGAGCGATGGCACAAGTGCCCGCTGAAGACCTCCGTAAAATGACGGCAGCAAGCGCACTAGCGATCTATCCTGAGCTCAAGGGTCATTCCGTACAGAGCCTGTTCTCGACCCACCCACCGATAGAAGACCGAATAGCACGATTGCGACAGATGGAGAAAGAAATGCGCGGCCTGCCACAAGACGTCCGGTTCGAAAACTAGATGGCATTTTTGTTCAAGCGCGGTCCTTCCGCCCCCCAAAATGACTGGGACGCTATCAAGACAATAATCCCGGCAGAGGCCCACTTACAGACCGCGGGAGAGATACTCCCCGGCCGTAGGGCCGGTGTGCTTTTCCGGCCATCAGAGCCCGGCAAATACCCCTTCGTCGACACATTAGAGAGCCGCCTGCGGGTGGTTCTGAACGAAGGACCAGGTGCCACCAAGACATCGCATGATGTCCAGGTGGACGAGCATGGAACGCGCTGGGTAGTGCTTGAGGACGGAATCTTTCAGGACCTGACGACATCCGTGTTCACGGTCGGCAACGCTCTCTCCATCGAGGCAGACCCCAGCCTGTTGATTGCCGCGGTATGGAGCACACATTACGCAGGCTCCGCCGCCTACTGGCTGTACACATACCAGCGAAAAACCTTCTACCCGTTCATACCGCGTGGCACAGACGACCGTGACCACCCGGCTGAACTGGATCTTGCGAAATTGCTGAGTCGGCAGGGCCTTGTCGTGGAACGATCCACCGAACACTGGTACCCGCTCTGGGACATCCCGTTCTAAAGCGAACTCAAGCGCCGTATATTTCGGACGGACTGTGCCCGAGGGTCACCTGATTTGCCAGACTTCCCGGACCTTAAACTGCCAGCGCTCATCATGGCGCCGGGCGAAGATTCAGGCGTGTTCACAGAGGTTCTCACGGACATCGGGTCCGAACCGCTATTACTCTCGCCTGCCGCCTCCCTTCCGTCGGACGCCGGTGGCCTTGTGCTGTTTGGCGAGTCGACAATCTATGACGGAACACCGCTTCCGGCCCTCCTGACAGCGCTGGAGGCCGACATTCCAGTGCTCGGCATTGGATGGGGTATGTATGCCATTAACATCGCCCTCGGGGGCAAACCGCCCGTCTTGCTCGCCGACGCAGTAGTAGCAAAGCCGAGTCCCGGTCGCAAAGGACGCGTGACCGAGCTAGGCGCAATGAGCACCTTCCTCACGCTTGGCGGCAAGGTCGCTGCGACCATCGGCGCGGGAGGACCGGTCGCTACCCCCGGACCGGGAGAGTTTGCTATCAGGGAGGCCGAGAAATCGACCGAACTGATGGCCAGCGCGTACGACATAGGAACGGGGGCCATAGAGGCGCTTGAAATGCCCGGTTACCACTGGGTCATCGGGGTGGTCTGGCCGCTCCACAAGCCCGATGTTTTGCCGACCCGGTTCGACAACATAGTCACAGCATTTGTGGAGCGTTCCTCGGGCATCTGAGCACGCTGCCTCAATTTTCCCCATCGGCTCACGATCTCTCACTCGAGAGCGGGCGCGCGGCGTTGCCAGTACGAACGAAGGCGCGTGACAGAAATTTTTGCCTGAAGCGGCCAAAACAGGTAAAATTAGCGACGTCTAATTCGTGCTCAGCGCATCGTAAGGTTTTGGTGCCGATCACGCCCCCATTTACGCAGGCCAGACACACGCGATCGACGTCCGCGTGACGCCCGCACCCTCCCTGTTTCAGGAGACCCGCCGTGGTAGGTCAGGATATCGGTGAAGTCCGCCCGATAAATATCAATGACGAGATGCGTAATTCCTACCTGGATTACGCCATGTCCGTCATTGTTTCTCGGGCATTGCCGGACGTGCGTGACGGGCTAAAGCCCGTACAGCGCCGCATTTTGTACGCCATGTACGACATGGGTATCAGGCCCACGTCTTCGTACAAGAAGAGCGCCCGTATCACGGGCGAGGTACTTGGCAAGTACCACCCGCATGGCGACACGGCGGTGTACGACGCCATGGTCCGAATGGCGCAGCCGTTCTCCCTGAGGGCGATGCTGGTCGACGGCCAGGGTAACTTCGGCAGCGTCGATGGCGACCCACCGGCCGCAATGCGCTACACCGAGGCACGACTCGCTCCGATCGCCATGACACTGTTGAACGACATTGACAAAGAGACGGTCGATTGGATCGACAACTTTGACACGTCGCTCAAAGAGCCACTGGTTCTTCCGTCAATCCTTCCGAACTTGCTCGTCAACGGCGCAGCCGGTATCGCCGTCGGCATGGCAACGAACATCCCGCCCCACAACGTTGGAGAGCTGTGCGACGCGATCGTACACTTGATCCGACACCCCGAGGCGTCGCTGGATGAGTTGATGGAGTTCGTGAAGGGACCAGACTTCCCCACGGGCGCTCACATCTACGGCAATGAAGGGATCAGGAACGCTTACGCAACCGGTCGCGGCCGGATCATGATGCAGGCGTCTCATGAGATTGAAGAGGTCAAGCGCAACAACAGGCAGCACCTGCTCTTCACGGAGATCCCGTACCAGGTGAACAAATCCACCCTGGTCGCCAAGATCGCTGATCTGATCAAGAGCAAAACTCTTGACGGCGTCTCCGAAGTCAGGGATGAATCTGACCGCAAGGGCATGCGGGTCGTCCTGGACCTCCGTCGTGGTGCGTCCGTGAGCGTGATCCTGAACGTGCTATACAAGCACACCGCGCTGCGGACCAGCTTCTCCGCAAACATGCTGGCGATCGTCGACGGCATGCCTAAGGTGTTCACACTTAGGGAAGCGCTTCGATACTTCATCGAGTTCCGACGTGAGGTCGTTGTACGGCGCGCCGAGTTCGACCTCCGCAAGGCCCGTGCTCGCCTGCACATTCTTGAGGGTCTGAGAACCGCACTGGACAACCTGGACGCGGTGATCGCACTCATCCGTGGATCGTCGGATGTCGAGACCGCTCGAACGGGCTTGATGACCGAGTTCAACCTGTCCCAGATTCAGGCTCAGGCCATTCTGGACATGCAGCTCCGGCGTCTGGCCGCTCTTGAGCGGGAGAAGATCGAGAACGAATACAACGAACTCGTGACGCTTGTGACCGAGCTGGAAGATCTACTCTCCTCTCCGGACAAGGTTTACTCCGTCATCCGCAAGGAGACGCTGGACCTGAAACGCCGACACGGCGACGAGCGACGCACCGAAGTTCACCCGGCCGAGCTGGGTGAGTGGCGCCGTGAGGACACCGAGCCCCACGAGACTGTCGTCATCACGCTGAGCGCGAACGGCTACCTGAAACGGATCCCACTTGCCACCTACCGTGCGCAGCATCGCGGCGGTAAAGGCGTCAAGGGGCAACGCATGACCAAGGAGGACGACGTTACGCCGCACCTCCGGGTAGCGGACACGCATGACTGGCTTCTAATGTTCACCGACCGCGGTCGTGTGTTCGCAAGCCGAGCCTTTGAGCTGCCCGCAGACGCATCACGCACCTCCCGCGGGACTCCGGTGGCGAACGTCATCAACCTGGAACCGCGTGAACACGTCAACGCCGTCGTCACGGTGTCGGACCTCCGTGAGGACAAATTTCTGGTTATGGCGACCGTCGCCGGCCAGGTTAAGCGAATGCACTTGCCAGAGATCGCAAACATCCGGAGGGGTGGGTTAAACGCCTTCAACCTGAAGCCGGGTGACGAACTGCAATCTGTGATCCTGGCTACCTACGATGAAGACATCATCATGGTGTCCGAGCAGGGCATGGCCATCCGCTTCCCAAGTGGTGACATCAGGGCACGGCAACGCGCTGCGGGCGGGATGCGAGGCATGACCTTGCAACCCAACGACAAGATCGTGTCGGCAGACGTTGTTAGCCCGACCGGCTCACTACTAGTGGTCACTCGTCGCGGCTACGGAAAGCTTTCCGAAATGCGTCGCTACCGCCAGCAAAAGCGAGGCGGCAAGGGTCTAATCACCCTCAAGATCGCACGCAAGAACGGTCGTGTAGCCGCCGCACAGGTGGTCGACCGTGAGGTCGACGGGGACGATACCGTCCTGATCCTAACGGAGAAGGCGCAAGTCATCCGGGTTCACCTGAACGAGATCCGGGAGACCGGGCGTATCACGCAGGGCGTCATCATGGCAGTGCCGGACACCGGCGACGCCGTAAGTGCGATCCGTGCGATGAAAACCCGTGAAGCTCCTGCCGACCTTCTGAGCGAAGAAGAGCTAGCAGCCGCAGAAGCCGGGGAAGCACCACAAAACGGTGTCGCATCAGATGAACTGGTCGATGAGGCCAGCGAGATTGAGGATTCATCCTCAGAAACTCCAGAAGACTCCGAGACAGAAGACGCTCCTGAGGATGAAGAAGAAGACTAGGTACGTGGCCGGGTCGTCTACATGGCGACCCGGCCCGTCCAACCCCAATGCTTAAACGCGTCGCTGTCGTATCGATCGCCCCAGTCCTTCCGGGCGCGGTTCACGGCGGCTCGCAGCGCATCCTTGATGGTGTATTGCGGGGGCTTGCGGATGCAGGCGCAGAGGTCCGGGTCGTCTGTTCATGGCGACCGGAGAACGTCGGCGGGTTCGACATCGCACCGAATATAAAAGTCGAACCTTTACTGAGACTGACCGGTTATTTCCCTGACCCGTGGGAAGTACCTCCACATCAGATCCTTCAAAGCGCACAGGCGCTCGCACCAGTATTTGAGTGGGCGGAGTCGGTGTACCTGCACGCCGACACTTTCTATCTGCGACGTCTGATCCCCGATGGACGTAGAGTAGTCCGGTCTTTCCATGACTTCCATTACGAGACGGCGCTCGTGTCGGCGTTTGCATTTGATGCCGATCTGACGATCGTGCCTTCGGATTACCTGAAGCGTTGTATCGACGTTACGTCGGGGGCGTTTCGAGCGACGAGTACCGGAGATTATGTCGAGCCGGCAGTGGAAATACCTAACGGCATAGACATCAACAACTACTCGCCCCGTGGCGGCGTAACGCCACGGGGTGTCCGAGAGCGCACCGATGGCGATCTCGTGCTCCTGTGGCCGCATCGCCCCGATCCGCGCAAGGGCATCGCAGAAGCGATCGAGATTGCCGGCCAGCTATCGCGCCGGCTAACGGACCGCAATGTCAGACTCCTGGTACCCCGGCATGTCGACGCCGCAAGCTCTCCTGAAACTCGGGAGTTCTATGACTATGCCATTAAGCGTGCGACCGTTGAAGGCGTGTTGGAGTCGCTTGAGTTCACCCCGTGGTGGAATGGCAACGAAACTGCCGAAGCGTACAGCTTTGCGGACATCACACTCTGCCCGGGCAATTTCATTGAGTCGTTCGGCCTTGTCGCATACGAGTCTCTTGCGTGCGGCACACCGGTCGTCGCTGCCCGGGTAGGTGCGATGCGGGATCTCCCGCACCACCCGGATGTCCATACCTTCCCTTACGGGGATGCCCGGCAGGCTGCGGATGCGGCATTGGCCGCTTCCACCGGGATGACGGACCCGGCAGGTATACGGGATCAGATCGCCCGACATTTCTCGTTTGGATCGATGCAAAACAACTATGTCGCCGCCATTACCGGTGAGCTACCGGATAAACACGTTCCGGCACCGCCCACAAGCAATCTCTACATGCTGGCCCCGTGGTGCACAGTTTCCGGTGAGCGGGTCTATAACGACTACGACTTCGGCTGGACGCTACGCCCTGAGCTAGCCGCGTTTCTGGGCGTGGTTGAAGGCCGAAAATCCGGAGATCGACATTTCAGAACGGCTGACTTGAACGACGCCGGCGTGATCCCGGAAGAGATAGAACAAGCACTGGAAGACGGCGTACTGGTCAGGGCCTGACCTCAATACCGGAACACTCGGCATATTGGGACTCATGTGCCCTCCCCGCCCCACTTCCACCATCTCCCCCTATAATCCGGCGTCACGGTCTTAGGCGAAATCAATTGGGAGGACGACGCTGGCCACCGAAAACGCAATCACGCAACGCGAATTCAGAGACGCTTGGGGCAGGTTTGCCACCGGCGTGACGATCATCACGTCATCCGAACCCGACGGCGGAGTCCACGGCATGACGGCCAACGGCGTGCTGTCCGTATCACTCGATCCGCCTCTGGCACTCGTTTGCGTGGACAAGTCTCGCAACACGCACAACTACATCGCTGATGACGGATGGTTTGGAATAAGCATCATCCGTAAAGACCAGGCCGATATTGCGATGTACTACGTCAGGGCAGCAGAGGATCGGACCGGCGATGTGGACATACCGCTTGAGCAGCGCAGCGAAGGCCCACCCGTAATAGCCGGGGCGTTGGCCGCTATGTCATGCAAGGTCGTTGCGGCGCACGACGCGGGGGATCACACGATCTTCGTAGGAGAAGCCGTCGAACTGACACAGAACGACGGCGATCCCCTGCTCTACTACACGGGCAAGTTCGGGAAAATTGAACTGGACTAGTCCGGGATCCAACTGGCCATTTTTGCCTCGGCCTAAATAAACCCTCGCAGCTCCGTTGCGGTCGCCACCGCGCTCACTGCGACCGCGTACGCCGCCTCCCTTTGTGTAATCCTGCGCTTCTCAGCCATCTCAGCTGATTTCCTGTAACCCTGGCTGATTAGCGTGTACAACTCATCATTCACGCGCTCCTCTGTCCACCTGAAACGCTGGATGTTTTGTGCCCACTCAAAGTAGGACACGATCACGCCCCCGGCATTGGCCAGGATGTCAGGGATCACCGTTATTCCGCGCTCTTTTAGGATCAAGTCGGCGCCGTATGTGATCGGGGAGTTGGCCGCCTCAACTATCATCTTGGCCTTTATGTTTGCTGAATTTTGGGTGTTAATCACGCCCTCGATAGCGGCGGGTACCAGGACATCTACGCCCATCTCCAGAAGCTGCTCGTTGGTAATCCTTTCACCCCAAGGACAGCCTTTGAGCGAGCCTTCGCGGGCGTTGTGTTCCAGAACCTTGTCGATGTCCAGCCCATCGGCGTTGTAACTGGCGCAGGTTGCGTCAGAGATCGCAACGACCTTTGCTCCGATCTCGGCCATCCGGCGTGCGGCAAACGATCCGACGTTCCCAAATCCCTGAATAGCGACCGTTGCGTCACGCATCTCAAGACCCAGATCGGACGCGGCCAGCGACGCCACATCACACACTCCGCGCCCGGTCGCTGCCTCGCGGCCATATGAGCCACCGAGTTCGATCGGTTTTCCGGTAACTACACCGGGTGAGTACCCGTTTGATTGACCATACGCGTCCATCATCCACGCCATCGTCTGCGCATTTGTGCCCATGTCAGGGGCAGGGATATCCCGATTCGGCCCGATTATGTGGGATATCGCACCGGTGTAACGGCGCGTCAGTCTGTTCAACTCGGCTTCGGATAGTTCCGCCGGATCTACCTGCACACCACCCTTCGCCCCGCCGAATGGAACATCAACGAGCGCCGTCTTCCACGTCATCAGCATCGCCAGTGCCTTCGTATGATCCGAATCGGCCGCTTGAGCGAATCTGACGCCGCCCTTGTAAGGACCACGTACGCCGTTGTGCTGGACCCTGAATCCGTTGAACACCCGCACCCTGCCGTCATCCATACGAACCGGCACGGCCACCGACAGTTCCCTCCACGGATATAGCAAAACCTGACGAATTCCGTAGTCAAGTTCCAGCAAGTCACACGACTCATTAAAGTAAGCGTGCGCGGTTTCCAGCATGGTCAGTTCTGTTTCCGGCATCGTGCTCCTCTCCGGGATAAGCCCGCCTGAATGGATCGTCGAAATGGATCAAATCTGGGTGAACCTGGCTATGCGCCTGAAGGCTGGATGCCCCGATCTACGAATAGACTCCCGTTTTGCCTGCCTGGATTCGTTGACCGGGGGCCGGTCGCGCTCGTAGGATTGTAGGGTTAGGCTGGTGAAATGACTGACTACGCAATTATAAAAACGGGCGGGAAGCAGTACCGCGTTCGCCAGGGCGACACAGTAAACGTCGAAAAACTCAACGGTGAGATCGGCGATAGTGTCACTCTAAGCGAAGTACTGATGACCTCGCTCGAAGGCTCGCTTCAGGTTGGCAGTCCCGTTGTAGAAAACGCGACGGTTGCCGCAGAAATAACGGACCACGGACGTGGTGAAAAGCTGACGGTGTTCAAGTACAAGAACAAGACGCGGTCTCGCGTCAAGAAGGGTCACCGACAGCAGTACACCTCTTTGTTGATTCAGGGCATCTCAATCAAGTAACCCCCGAGCCGACGTATTTCGGGCGGTTTGAGAACCTCCAGGTAGAGGAGGAGTTTTTAATGGCACATAAGAAGGGTGGCGGCACGTCTCGTAACGGCCGCGATTCAAACTCACAGCGACTCGGCGTCAAGCGTTTTGGCGGTCAGTATGTGACCGCAGGAACAATTCTTGTACGTCAACGCGGAACACCAATCCGCCCCGGCAACAACGTAGGCGTTGGCAAAGACCACACGCTGTACGCGCTTGTTGATGGCCAGGTTGGATACGAACACGACACCAAAACCAGGAAACGAGCAGTGGTCTACCCCGTAGCGGTAACCGCTTCCTAAGCTCTTTTCTAATGTCACGGGATGACTAAGACAGACATGAAGACAGAAATACATCCTGATTACCACTCAGACGCGCAGATCACCTGTGCTTGTGGGAACACGTGGACTACCGGCTCTACGCTGGAGTCCATCACCGTCGCACTGTGCAGCGCCTGCCACCCGTTCTACACGGGAGAGCAGCGCATCGTTGACACGGAAGGCCGTGTTGAACGACTGATGCGTCGGTTCAATCTCGGTAGCGCTGAAGAGGCTGCGAAACTGGCTGAGGAGACGGCAGAGCGATCCGCCGCCGCCGAGGCCGAAGCCGACGCCGCCGCCGATACCGAACGAGAAGTTGCCCGGTCAGTGGCACAGGCATCAATGCTTGCCGGTGAAGCTGCGCCATCTGCGGACGACGCGGACGACGAGCCGGAAGCTGCGTCTGAAGATTCCGATGCCTCCGATGAGGCCGAAGCTGAAACGGAAGCCAACTAAGACCGGTCATTTGGCCTTGGTTTCTTAATTTCAAGAACTGCCGGGTCGCCGGAAAAGGAACAAGAAATTGATCACACGAGCCTGCACGTAATGTGCAGGCTCGTTCTGTAAGTAAAGCAATCGAAGTTCCACCACGACTCCGGCTGAGACCAGCCGAGTAGACGTCAGACACCAGGTAACAGGAGGAAGCGACCCGTTGGCCGATTCACCTCCAAAGGGCGCGCTATACGGCGGACAGGCCGTCATCGAAGGCGTCATGATTCGTGGGGCCAGTGACGCGGTCATCGCCGTGCGTAAGCCCGACGGCGAGATCATGGTTCAGCCGCTCCCGCAGAGTAAGTTGTGGTTGAGTCGCTGGCGTCGTTATCCCCTTCTCCGAGGCATCTCCGCACTGGCCGAGACTCTGGTACTGGGCATGAAGGCCCTCGCCGTCTCCGCAAACGCTGCATTGCCGCCGGAAGAATCCGATGACGGAGAGCTTGAAGAAGAACAAACCCTGAGTGGTCTGGCCCTTGGCGGCATGATAGCCATCTCGCTCACGCTGGCTATAGTCGTGTTCTTCATCATCCCCCTGTTTCTCTCACGCGGCCTGGAGTCGTTCGGGTGGAACGACCTGGCTGCGAACGCCGGCGAGGGCGGAATCCGAATTCTTCTGTTCCTGGGCTACATCTGGTTGATCGGCCGGATGTCGGACATACAGCGGCTTTACGGCTATCACGGCGCTGAGCACATGGCCGTCCACGCCTTTGAGAACGGCGATCCCATGACACCGGAAGGTCTGCGCCGCCACCCGACCGCTCACTCTCGTTGCGGCACGGCCTTCCTGTTGACCGTCGTGCTGGTCTCGATCATCGCCTTCATGTTCTTCCCACGTGATCCGTTGTGGATTCACTTCGCCTCCCGGATTGTTCTGGTCCCGGTAGTTGCGGCGATCAGCTACGAGATCATCCGTTTTAACGGTCGACACTCGGATTGGTGGTGGGTGAAGGTCGTTGCGTGGCCCAGCCTGCTACTCCAGAACCTGACGACGAAGCAGCCTGACGATGGCCAGTGCGAGGTCGCCATCGCATCAATCGAGGCGGCTATAGCGTTAGATAACGGTCAGCCGATCGCAGCGACGGTATCGACGTCTGCGGACGTTAGGCAATCAACACAGACAGAATCGGCCCCGTAAGGCCGCCGAGCAAGACCCATACAGCACGAGCAACCGTCCAAGATTCAAGCCGATGTGGGACCTTAGCCGCGTCGAGAGCGCAGTTCCGTCCACACGGAGTCCGGTGACACATCAGTAGCCGACATCAACACAAGCGTGTGATAAAGCATGTCGGAGACCTCGGATGCGATCCGCTCCTGGTTACCGCGCACCCCTGCGATGGCGGTTTCGCCGGCCTCTTCGACCACTTTCTGGGCGATTCGATCTACACCATCCCGGAACAACTCGGTTGTGTAAGAGCTATCGCTCGGATTGGCTTTGCGATCTTCGATCACGGCGAACAGTTGAGCCAGTTCGCCGGGCCCAAGCCGCTCCACGGATTCGGCATCGGAAAGTGCATTGGTGTCCAGGTCCGTGTGGAAGCAGGTGGCTTCACCCGTGTGACACGCGAGCCCGACCGGGTCCACCTTGACCACCACTGCATCCCCGTCGCAATCAAGGGACACGGACCTGACCTTAAGGTAGTTTCCTGAAGTCTCGCCCTTGTGCCACAGTTCCTGTCTACTGCGGCTGTAAAACCAGACATCCGGGCCTTCTATGGTTCGCTTAAGCGCCTCGGCGTTCATGTACGCCAGCGTCAGGACACTGCCATCCGCTGCGTCTTGCACGATCGCCGGAATGAGGCCCCTGTCGTCAAAAGTCAGTGTCGCCGTCATCAGGTTTCCTGTCCGCGCCCGGCTATGCCGGGATCATTTTACGCTGGGAAAAACTCTTGCACCCAAAATATCAGATCGATATACCGGGGCATGCGCCGCTTGAGTGATACATCCACAGCCGGATGAACCGGCCATACCTGTGTTCAGGCGAGCTTGTCGTACATCTCCACGAGTTCCATCAAACTGTTGATCTCGTACGCAGGTTTCGCATCATTTGGTCCGCGTTTCACTTCGGTGCGGTTAATCCATATCGCCGTAGCTCCGACTTCTGAACCACCCCGGATGTCGTCATATAGATGATCGCCCACGTACCAGGCCCGTGCCGGCTCAACGTACATGGCCATGAACATGTGCTTGAACGCACCGGGGTGTGGTTTGTACACGGCGGCGGACTCTGAAGACTCCACCACTTCAAATTTGGAGGTTAGTCCGTACTCATCCAACATCGGCCGTAGAAAAGCATCGTCAGCATTAGAGAACACTCCCAGCGGTACGCGACTGCTCAACTCAGAAAGCGCCTCCACCGTCTCAGGAAACGGGTCTCGGTGTGCCATGTGGGTGACAGATCGGCGGGCTGCATTGGCTGCGTTACCCGGGATCTTATCTTCCTCAAAAACCCTCTCGAAACATTCTCGCCAGGCCGTTTCATAGCTCTTAAACGGCGGTGAGCTCTCCGGATCCTCCATGTTTGTTCGCCACTGCCGGAATCCAACCTCGAACTTCTTCCAGCGGGTCCACAGGTCCGGGCCGGTGATGTCCAACCCCTGTTCCTCAGCGATCTGCTGAAAGGCGCGTTGCCAGGCATCGGTGTCGTTCAGGAACAACGTGTCGTAAACGTCGAACATGATGGCGTCAGGCTTCCGCTTTGAGGTCATGCTGGAACTACGTTCCTTTTCAGGGGCGATACCCGGAGGCGTCGTTAGCGGGCGCTCACCGGATTAACCGGATTAACTGGGTGTTGTTGGTAATTAAGGGCTGGTCGGCGGGCGAATAGGAAGTCCGCGATCCGCCAGGTACTGCTTGGCTTCAGTCACCGTGTATTCGCCGAAGTGGAAGATGCTCGCCGCCAAAACGGCGTCAGAGTGACCTTCGTTCAGGGCGTCATACAGGTGTTCAAGGTTTCCAGCGCCGCCACTGGCGATAACCGGAATGCTGATGCTGTCGGATACGGCTCGCAGAAGCTCCAGGTCGTACCCGTCCTTCTGACCATCAGTGTCCATGCTGGTGATAAGGATTTCCCCCGCGCCAAGATCAGCGCCGTAACCCGCCCACTTGACCGCATCCAGCGTGGTTGCGTTTCGCCCGCCGTGGGTGAATACGCCCCATCTGGATTGAGATGAGATATTGGCAGGGCCATCAGAAACCGCTTCATCCACGCTCTCCGACTCCCCCTGTACTGCCAGCCGCTTGGCGTCGATGGCGAGCACGATGCACTGGGCACCGAACTCCGCTGATGCTTCTTTAATCAGTTCAGGCCGGTTGATGGCGGCGGTATTCAGGGAGACCTTGTCTGCGCCCGCCTCAAGCATGTGCCGAATGTCTTCGACAGATCTCAATCCGCCACCGACCGTCAGCGGGATGAATACCTCTGACGAGACCCGGCGTACAACGTCGACCATGGTCTCTCGGTCATCCGAACTTGCGGTGATATCCAGGAAGACCAGTTCATCCGCGCCGGCGTCGTTGTAGAACCGGGCCATCTCGGCCGGGTCTCCTGCGTCACGCAGGTCTACAAAACTGACACCTTTGACGACCCGGCCACTGTCGATATCCAGGCACGGAATGATGCGGTGGGCTAGCACGAAGTCTTACTTCTCGATCAGAACCAGGTATCGGGTGCCGGAAATCAGACGTCGGGCGGTGATCGGAAGCTCCAGCTTTTCGATCAACTTCTCGACGTCCTCAAAGGAGACCCGTTCTTTCAAGGGCGGTCCGGGCTTCATCTCTTCTTTCTTCCATTCCATGATCGCGATCCATCCGCCCTTTTTGACGATACGGGCCACGTCACGGAGCAATCGTGTCGGGGAGGAAGCCTCGTGCAGTACGTTGGAGAGCAGAGCTACATCGACGCTATCGTCGTCTAGCGGAATCTTGGTCTCCTTAGACAACAACGATTCGATGTTCTCTACCCGGAGAGACTCTGCCTGTTTGTCGATCATGTCGAGCATGCCCTGCTGAACGTCTACGGCGTACACCTTGCCGTCATACAGGTACTTGGCGAGCGGCACCGTGAAATATCCCGGACCGGATCCGATGTCCGCAACCGTCATATCAGTCCGGAGCGGCAGCTCAGCGATAAGGAGATTCGGGTCTACTGCGCCGGGGCTCGACTTCGACAGAAGGTCTTCAGCGCGTTCGACCGGGAACTTTGTGGCCATAAATGTATTTGTCTCGACAGATATTCAGGATTGCGCCTGGATCGCGGAGACAGCCTCCGCTAGATCGATGGCACCGGTATAGATTGCCTGGCCTAACACCCCCCCATCGACTCCCAACTCTTGAAGTTTGAGAAGGTCATCGATCGAAGAGATGCCGCCAGCTATAAGGATACGACAGGTCGTGTTCTCCAGCAGTTCCGACGCGGCATCAAAATTGGGGTGGCCCATCGTCGCGTCACGATTGATATCCGTGTACTGAATGCGTGACACGCCCAGATCAGCCATATTTCGCACCATATCCAACGCACGAATGTCCGCAGTGGCCGTCCAGCCGCGAGTTGCGACGACGCCGTCTCGTGCGTCTATCCCAACGACAACCCGCTCAGTTCCCAGTTCCGCAATTGCGGCCTCAACTTGATCCGGTGCCTCCACGGCGGCCGTGCCGAAAACAACCCGCGCCACACCACCCGCAACAAGTTCCGCAGCGGATTTCGCGTCACGAATCCCGCCCGAGACCTGCAGGGGAATAGTTGCCGTTGCCGCCATATCCCTTACTACTCCGGCATTCGTTCGGGTTCCATCACGCGCCCCGTCAAGATCAACGATGTTGACACGGGTGGCTCCTGCCGCCTCAAAGCGTAGTAACACCGAGACCGGGTCGTCATCGAAAACCGTTTCTCGCGAATAGTCGCCCTGATGTAGGCGGACACATTTGCCGCCGCGCAGATCTATCGCCGGGATTACGTCCATGTACTGGCGCTCATTTTGAAACTAATGGAAGAAAACATCAGTTCGCCGGCGCGCCGATTTTCCCGGCAGATTCGGCGACAAACCGTACGAAGTTCGTGTAGATTTTGAGCCCCAGGCCCGCACTCTTCTCCGGGTGGAACTGGGTGGCAATTAGCTGGTCCTTGACCACGGCGGCACACACAGGACCGCCGTATCCGGTCGTCGCCGCTACGTCCGCTGGATCAGACGGCAGACAGTGGTAACTGTGTACAAAATAAAAGTACGCGCCATCCGGGATCCCCTGGAATACCGGGTGACGCTCCGCTTCCTCACCCGTAAATGACACGGAATTCCAACCCATGTGCGGAACTTTGAGACGGGCCTCGCCGTTAACCGGGTCGTCGACATCGAATCGGGCTACCCGACCGTCAACCAGTCCCAGCGCGGGCAGTTCCCCTTCGTCCGAGTCGGAGAACAGGAGTTGCATCCCCAGGCAGACCGACAGCAATGGCTTGCCCGAGCGCACGAAGTCACGAATCGGCTCGACAAGTTTCAGCTTCCCGAGTGCACGCATAGCGGTGTCGTTGGCACCCACTCCGGGAAGCACGGCACCGTCAGCAGCTGCAAAAGCCTCCGCTGAATCAGTGATTTGCACATCCGCGCCACAACGCTCAAGCGCCTTGCTGACGCTGTGTATATTCGCCGCCTGATGATTGATCACCACGATGCGGGGTTTTGAAGTCAGTTGGCTCAACGACGCGTTCTCAGTTCCGTTCTTGGAATGGTGTTTGGATTTTTTCTGGGATTTATATGGGGCAAGAGCGAACGACCCGATATCGACAGGCCATTTCGCAGGACCTCCATTCTAGGACTATTGACCGTATTGGCCGCCCTCTTTGACCGAATCAGACCTCAAAGCTAGAATTAAACACAACATTTTGCGCGAGTATGTACCTGACTCTGATCATTAGTATCGGGGCGGTCATCGCCTGGAGGTCCAGTTGGTTAGCGCTTCTAAGCCCGCCATCCCCGCAAACACAATCTTCATCACCGAGAAGGCAGCTTCAAAGGTGAAGGAGTATGCAGCCCGTGATGGCATGAACCAGTTCGGTCTTAAAGTCGCCGTTAAAGGCGGAGGCTGCTCTGGCCTCGAGTACGTTCTCGACATCGTCAACGGCCCGACAGAAGACGACAAAGTGATCGTGCATCACGAACTCGAGTTGTACGTTCCGAAGTTGAGCTACGTTTATCTGGCGGGGACCGAACTCGATTTCTCTGACGGGTTAAACGGCAAGGGTTTCATATTCAAGAACCCGAACGCCAACCGAACTTGCGGTTGCGGCGACTCCTTCTCCGCTTAGGAAGTCGACATGCAGGCTAGCTCCACCAACATAGAAGTTGGATACGACGCGCTATCGAACGGCGTCGCCATTTTGGATCGGTCCCATATGGGGCGGATCCTTGCGAGCGGTAGCGACGCACTTGACCTGATAAATCGCTTCTCCACCAATGAGACCGTTGGCCTGTCCGACGGCGATGTGGTGGTCACCGTGCTCACGTCAGACATTGGACGCGTGATGGAACTGATCACCATCGCACGCCGCTCGGCTACCGAGAGCGTGATCATGACGGGTCCCGGTGCCGAAAACTCGGTCATCGACTGGCTGAACCGATACAACTTCGGCGAAGACTGCAAATTTTCGGTATTTACCGAGGGTTCCGGGCAGATAACCATTTCTGGCTCAGAAGCGGCCGATCTTGGTATCGACCTGCCAGAACTCGATCATGTAATTGCCAGTGAGATTTCCGGGATGTCCGTAGAAATCACACATACTCCTGGACCATCTTTGCCGTCTTATGAGGTGCTTATCCAGAACGCCGATCAGATAAGCGACGTCTGGGATGCGCTAGTTTCGGCAGGTGCCACACCCGCCAGCGAGGACGCTTTCGACGTACTCCGGGTGGAACAGGGTTTACCCGCCCGATCCGGCGAGATAACTGACGACACCAACCCGATTGAGGCGCGACTTGAGTCGTACATCAGCTTCACCAAGGGCTGCTATATGGGGCAGGAAGTGATTGCACGACTGGATACTTACGACAAGATCCAGCGACGACTCGTGGGCCTGCTCACCCAGTCCGGATCTAGCCTGTCCGAGGGCACACCGCTCAAGGTTGATGATCGCGAGATCGGCCGTGTCACGTCGGTCGTGGAATCACCCTCTCTCGGGGGCACAATCGCTCTGGCTTACGTCCGCAAGGCGCACGCGGAGCCCGGCATGACGCTCGATAGCGTTCACGGTCCGGTGAGTGTGTCTGAGCTTCCGTTCTCGGCGGTCCAAGCCTTCGGGAAGTAAGGCTCAGACCAGCGGCCACGGGACGTTGTAGTACTCGTCCAACATTGGAAAGGTAGGATCCTCAAGGATCATGTCGATCCGATCACATAGGCCATCCATGTCTTCCGGAGACAGCATCGAGTTCAGTTCGGAAATCACTGCTGCGTCTGGCCCGGAGCTTTCTTCTATTTGAGGCGATAGTTGGGGCCGAAGCCGTTTCAGGCTTTCGATCAGCTCCGCACCGAAGGGCTGCCCGCAAAACTCGAACATCACCGTTCGTACACGCGCATACGGGTTAAAGGTCAGACCCTGATCTATGGCCCACACTTTGCCATCAGCGTCCTTCAGACATGCGCCACCCTTACGGTCAGCATTGTTGACGATGATGTCGAACCCGGCGATTGACTCAAATTGTGAGGTGTCCTCATCCCGCATGGAGAAGTAGGTCTCTCCCTCATCCGCATGGATGAACAGCTGGACACTGCCCTCTCCATGCGGCCCCTCTCGGATCACCGTCGGCGGTATCGCGGGCCATCCCAGGGCCTGACTCAAGAGATAGGACGCTCGCTCACGCCTGTGCAGACCGCGCGGAAAATCCTTGAGAGGTCGTTCTCCGGACTGCGGTTTGTATACGCCCAGTAGTGGAACATCGCCGCCCAGATCTGTTTCAAATCGAACGATAAATACGTAGTTTGAACCGTTTGGGTGCAGGCCGATTTCACCGATTTCCGAGGTCTGTAGTAGCTCAAGCACTTCCTGCTCAGGTCGACCTACCAGTCCGGCAGGTCCCCTGGGTGCGTTGAAAGCGTCTTGCAGCGTCATCCGGACTCCCAGTTAATGTCAGGGACAGGCGAGGCTACTAATGATGCCCCACTTGATTACTCGGCAGGAATGCCCGTCTTGCTGTGGCCGTTCGTCTTGGGACAAACGTGCCCATCTGGCTCGATGACGTTATGGCAGTAAGGACAGATCGGTCGACCAGCGGCGACTATCTCCTGTGCCTCTTCGGCCATAGCCACAGCTGCCGAGCGCTTAAAGCTGAACTGGACCGCAACCTGCTCTTCTTCTTCGGAATCGTCGTCACCCTCGCTGCTGGGATCCGTCGCCTCCATCGTAAAGACATCGGACGCTCCATCGTAGCGAAGGCGCATGTCACCGGCCTTAAACTCAACAGTAACGGGGTCGCCAGTGTGGGCATACTCGGGAATGAACGCTACCGGAGAGTCCGTCGCCTCTTGATCTTCCGAGAGTTGACGTATCGCCAGCGCCAGTTGGAGGAGCTGGTCTTTCTCCATCCAAACTATCGCCTGCCCACGAGAACTACGGGCGTTGATATTAAAGGTCCGTTGTCCCGGTTCGCCCACGGTCTCGGCCTTGATTGAATCTACAAGTCCGAGGTCAACACGTTGATCTTCAGGCAAAGTTCTCCCCGTCTGGTTGGGGTCCGATTTTTCAAGACCCGATTCAAGATTCCCGCTCGATCACGAGACCAAGTTATTCTAGGTATAGCCCCGGCGTCCTGAAAGGGCTCGTCGGGTTCAGTACGATCAGGTACCCAGAATAGTTACTAAGGTATCCGTTTTAGCCCCGCAGCAGAGGCAACAAGCCTTCCCCGGCGATAGCTATCTGGTCATCGATCTGATCGAACGGCGTCACCCAGCTCAACAGAATGTGACCGGCACCGGCCTCAACGAACTCGTTAATTCGTTCTGCCGCTTCCTCCGGCGGCCCAAGAAGCACATAACGCTCCGCCAGATCTTCGTAGCTACCGGAGTAACGATACGCGTCCGATAGTCCCTTCGCCGCCTTCGTCAAAGCATCCTCGTGCGTAGAGCCAAGCGCAGTCATGAGGTGGAGACCGTAACCAAAATCAGACTCATCTCCGCGCCCCTGCTTCTCAAGCAACTCCCTCACCTGACCGGCGCCACGGGCGTACTGCGGTGGCGTGACGAGATACGGTAGCCAGCCATCCCCGGCGCGTGTCGCCCGTTCAATCGCTGGTTCGCCACGCCCACCCACCCAGATCGGTGGGCCACCGGGGTTGTGGGTCGGTGGGGACATTGTGAAACCATCGAAATTGAATCGCTGTCCATGGTGAAACGCATCTGGACCGGCCCATATGGCGCGTACCACCTCGATAGCCTCGTCGGTCCGGGTACCTCGCTGATTCACCGGGACATCCATCGCCTCAAACTCGGCCGGGAACTCCCCTGCGACGCCGATACCCAGGATCAGCCGACCACCTGACGCCAGGTCCACCACCGCCGCCTCTTTCGCCAGCAGCACCGGGTGATGAAGAGGTGCGATCACGATAGAGCTAAGCAGTGATACACGCTCGGTAGCCCCAGCAGCGACTGCGAGGGCCGAAAGAGCGAGCTGGGTCGGGCCGGTCGGGTTGTTACGCATCACGTGCTCGCCCGCGCCGACAAAGTCGAACCCAAGGTCTTCAGACATCTTTGCGTGCTTTGCGGTATCCGCTACATCGCTTAAATTGACGCCGATTTTCAGGACGTTACGTAGGTCATTTGGCACGTTTCGGGCTCCTTGAGGCCGGTTTTTTCTTCTTCGACTTGACACCCTCGGGCTTTACCGGAGGAACAGGTTCGCCCGCATCCTCAAGAAAGTAGTAGACGGTATTGGGGCCGACCGATGTGAATCGTTTGCTGATCTCACGCGCCCGTCGCTCATAAGGAAGCTCGTCAAGGGAGCGCAGGTAGGCATGAAACGAGCCGAACTCCTCACCAATGCTTACGAACTCCAACGCGTTCGCTACCGTAGCATTTAGCTTCCGTTTGTTCCTTATGACGCCCGGATCTTGCTGGACGTGGTCGATCAGCAAATCAGGCATCTCCGAAACCGTCCCTGGGTCGAACCCGTAGAAAACCTCCCGAAAACGGGGCCATCGAGTCTTCACGGGATCACCGGAAAAGCCCGAGATGAAGATCTTACGGGTCAGGTTGTCCAGGTACTCAGCGTCGGTATGTATTGGAGCTACATCAGTCACGCCAAGATGGTGCCATACGAAGCGACGGAGTGGGGATGTATAGAGTCATCCGGTCGATCTTCCACGCCGGCCCACTACCCATCAGCTTCCGTAGCGTAAGACCACATTGTTACGAATTCCGTTGCGGCCCAACTGGCGCAGTGCTAGCCTTATTGAAGGCGTGACGTAGTGGACCGATCAATCCAAGGTCTGAGCGTCGCACGGAGACGAGTAGTTCGGTCCCGGGACGTCGAGCGAGCCTGGCGTGGTGTGAGCAGGCATGGACCGGCCGGACGAACATCCCTCCGTAGCTTTCACCCGAACGGTTTGTATAGCCAAGTAGACGTGGACGGGGTCGTGACCCGTTATCAAACACGGAGGCATGATTGTGCCTCTACCAAGCGGCTTGTTCGGGTAAATCTGGATGAGAATTAGGGTGGTACCGCGGGTCTTATTTTTGCCCGTCCCTTATCCGGGGCGGGTATTTTTGTGCCCGCCAGAATTCAAGCATGTACGGTCCCCAGCAACACAATCTAGCCATACGTATGAACAAGAGGCATCGACATGGCCGCAAACGTCGAGATATACGACACCACTCTCCGCGATGGAACACAGCAAGAAGGCATCTCCCTCTCGGTCGACGACAAACTGGCGATCGCAGCGAGACTCGATTCGCTTGGCGTTCACTACATCGAGGGCGGTTTCGCAGGAGCGAACCCGAAGGACGATGAGTTCTTCCAGCGCGCCCAGGGGCTGGACCTGAAGAACTCCGTTCTCGCGTCGTTTGGGAGCACAAGGCGCGCCGAGGGCAAGGTTGAGGACGATGGAGCTATCATCGCTCTGCTCCGTGCCGAGACACCGCTTGTCACCATCGTGGGCAAGGCCTCTGCATGGCAGGTGACCAACATCCTGGGGACCTCGGTCGAAGAGAACCTGCATATGATCGCTGATTCAGTGTCACACCTTGTGGCGCAGGGCCGTCGCTCTGTGTTCGACGCTGAACACTTCTTTGACGGCTACAAGTTCGATGCCGACTACGCTCTACAAACGCTGCGTGTTGCGGCCGAGGCCGGGGCTGAGACCGTGGTGTTGTGTGACACGAACGGCGGAACATTGCCTCATGAGGCGAGCGAGATCGTGACGGCGGTGCACGATTACGCTGAATCTACGGGCGTTCGGATCGGCATCCACGCACACAACGACACCGATACAGCGGTTGCTGTGTCGATGGCTGCGTGGCAGGCCGGAGCAACCCAGATACAGGGTTGCATCAACGGATATGGGGAGCGCACGGGCAACGCCAACCTGACCAGTATCATCGCCAACATGAAGCTCAAGATGGGGGTCGACGTGGTCTCCGACGAGCAACTCGCCACTCTTACGGACACCTCCCTGTTTGTGGCGGAAACGCTGAACATGTCTCCGCACGCCTTCCAACCCTACGTGGGTGCAAGCGCGTTCGCACACAAAGGCGGTCTCCACGCAGCGGCCGTCAACAAACAGCGGCAGTCGTACGAACACATACAGCCTGTCACCGTCGGCAACAGAAACGCCGTGGTCGTGTCGGAGTTGTCCGGTCGCGGAAACGTCGTGCGGCGTGTCAAGGATCTGGGTCTAGAGGACGAGCTGACCGATGGCGACATCCGAGAGATTGTTCAGGAGCTCAAAGAACTGGAGAATCGTGGATTCTCTTACGAGGGCGCAGGAGCGTCATTCGAGCTCCTGATCCGTCGGCATCTTCCAAACTACGAAGCGCCATTTGAGTTGATCGACTTCATGGTCCTAATCGAAAACCGGCGGACGGCGCGGGTATCGGAGTTCGCAGAATCCGGCGGCATTCTCTCTGAAGCGACCGTCAAAGTGCGGGTTGGCGAGGATATCCAGCACACGGCTGCTGAAGGAAACGGGCCAGTGAACGCGCAGGACCACGCCATGCGTAAAGCCCTAATCCATTCCTACCCGGATCTGGAGTGCGTTCGGTTGACCGACTACAAGGTTCGCGTGGTCGCAGAAGGGACCGGAACGGGGGCCATCGTCAGGGTGGTAATCGAGTCGTCCGACGGTCGTGATACGTGGAGCACGGTCGGCTCCTCCGAAAACATTCTGGAGGCCAGTTGGCTCGCCCTCGCTGACAGCATGGAGTACTGGCTAGTGTGTCGCCGACCGGACTATTCCGATAACTAATGATCGACTCGTACCATGCGTTTACCGATCCGGAACTCCCTCTGACCCTAAAGGATCACGAATACTGACCCCGCGGGACCACCGTGGTGTGTGAGCGCCCTCAATAATCGTTCGCAGTTCTGACGAGTGGACAGATATCTCGAGCTCTTGGGAGGGCGATGAGTTATGTCCGGCACACTCGACTATCGATGAGCTAATTAGTGAGTGGCTAGCGCGGTTCATCCGTGCATGGTCGACATCACAGCTACGGAGTCGGGAATATGCCTAGAATCCTGATAATCGACGACGAGCCAGACCTCAGGCTTGCCCTGTCTGCCACGCTTGAAGACCATGGTTTCGACGTGGAAGAAGGCAGCAACTGGTCGCAGGCATTGGAACTCGCCGTGAAACACGCACCGGACGTAATTATCCTTGACTTGAACATGCCCGTCATCGATGGGATGACGGCCCTCAAGGCTCTGAAAGCGGATGGGCGCACTGCCGGAATTCCGGTGTGCATTCTTACCGCTATCAAAGATCCCACCAGCGAGGCTTACGCAAGAGAGCTTGGCGCCACAGATTTCTTCGGGAAGCCCTAGTCTGAGGAGCGCATGATACGAAGACTCTCGGAGATCATCGAACGTCGTTCCATCGAAACGGGCGGGTCTATGACCATGGATACGTGTTCGTCGAACGAACTCGCAACAGCCTCGTTCGAGTCGAACAAGATCGACAGAGAATATCGACTGATGGTAACGATCCAGTCGCGACACAACACCGTCATCGACTGGAGCTAACTACCCACGTTAGAAGTCCAGAGCTCCAGACGGAGCGCTTTGTCCGCCAAACAGAGTTCCTAAGTCTCCAAGTCCTTCAAGTAGGCTAAGTACCTCAAGCAAGCCGTCGCCGTCGCCCCCTAGCAGGCCTTCAAGAGCATCGAGCGCCGGCGGGATCACTCCGCCGACTAGGACAGCCTGTGCCACCCCATCGTACGTGAATATTTTGGCATCCGTTCCGGTAGCGTTCTCCAGATCACCGATCGTTCCCGGTGTGCCGTCTATCCACACAAAAATGTTCGGCGAGAGCGTCACAGTGCTCGGCCCTTTGCCGGGTTGTGCCAAGGTCAGTCGCGCCGAGTTAACGTCGGCGCTGACGCCTGACAGTGTGCCGGAGCCGAACGACACCGCGTGTTCCCCGCCGTACGAGTCCAGGAATCTCAACTCCCCGCTGAGCGCTCTATCCAGTAGTTCCTCGATCCGATTCAGTCCCCCGCTAGCACCGTCTGCAGGTTTGTTGGCCAGGGTGATTTGGACCTTAGATGCCTCTCCGCCACGAACTATCGACAGAGATATTGAATCGCCGGCACCCAGTTCTGCCCTGCCCTCCAACGCAATGTACAGGCCGTTTTCGGCATCCATGAGATCCCCGTCCAACGCCGTGATCGTGTCTCCCATAATCAAGACACCGTCCGCCGGTCCGCCGGGTGTTACCCATACGACACGTTCTCCTGACAAAAACCCAAGCAGTCCGTCAAATATCTCCGGGATGGCTGCGGTTTCCACGCCGATCCATATCCCTGTATCGACGTCGTCTGATGTCGATTGCGTCACAAGAACGCCGGAATCTGCAGAAGTACCAGCTCGAGCACCGTCCGTTGAGGATGTCACTCCCTGATCTTCAGCGTCTCTGGAGCTGCATGCCACAACGATCAGCGTTAGCACAGCCAGTGCGCCTATCAGCCAGGGATTAGAGAAATTACGAGTCTTGATCGACATTCAGGGATCAGCTTTCCATCGCTATATTCTTAGATCAAAGTCGATTTCTGATTCGTTAAGAAGTGGGCTAGTTAACTTTCACTTGACCGGTTCCGGCGTCGTGGTTCCAGACGTGTACCCGCCTGCGCCAAGCACCCTAATGAAACGCTCAGTCACCTCGCCATCACCCGAAATTCGATACGCACGAACTACCGGTCTGGTCTTCTCCATCAGAGAAACGAGAACGTAAAACGGATCGATCCATCCACTATCCACGGTGTTCCTGATGCCCGTGTCAGAGGGATAGCCCTGGGAGTAGGTGTGCGAGTGGTAGATCGCAACAAACTTCTCGCCAGAACCGTAAGCTTCACGTTCCGCCTCCATCACGTCCAACGGATCCATGTTGTAACGGTTCACCCGACTTTCACGGGTGTTCCGAATGCATCTGAGTCGCGTGGCCGTATCTCCTCGCCCAAGCAGTAGTCCGCAGCACTCCTCCGGGTCTCGGTCCAGTGCGTGCGAGATCATCTCCGCGAGGAGCTGCTTGGGGAGCTTGAGTGGTGCGCTGTCGGAAATTGGCATGAGTACTACGGTTGATGTATCCACTGCTCTTGTTGTCGGCAGTCTCTATATTTTCTACGCACGTCGGGAAATCCACGGGCGGATGGCCCCGGTATATGATTCCCGGCACACATCATGCGTATACAACACACTACCGTTTACAAGGTCCCCGGGCGCTACGCGGGCTGGCCTGCCAACTACGGCATCTGGAACTGGGGCGACGAGATCGTCACCGGATTCACGCTCGGTTATCACGACACAAGCGGCGGGTTCCACGCGAGAGACCGGGACCAGCCGATCGTAACGTTCCAGTCCCGAAGCGTCGACGGTGGTGAGACCTGGAGCAACGTTCAAGCTCCCCTTCTTGCCCCCGGCGGGGAAGGCATCTCCGCCGACGAGCACTTGAACAATCCGAAAGGGCCCGTCGCCGGTCGTATAAACCCACCAATACTTCACCCGGGAGATACCGATTTCACCCATCCGGATTTCGCCATGCTGTGCGCCCGGACCGGTCTTGTCACGGGTGCAGAGTCATGGTTCTACACATCTACCGACCGGTGCCAGAGCTGGAACGGGCCGTTCATGCTACCGATGTTTGGCGAGCTGGGGGTCGCTGCCCGAACCGACTATTTAATCGATGCCTCCCAGGCGGCGACTCTGCTTCTTTCGTCGACCAAACCGGACGGCGAAGAGGGCCGGGTGTTCTGCGCCCAAACCGAGGACGGCGGCCGTTCGTTCAAGTTCGTTTCGTGGCTTCGTGAGGAGCCGCAGGGTTTCGACATTATGCCGGCATCATTGCGCCTTGATGGAGGCGGGATTCTGACCGCCCTCCGCACTCGTGGCGCAGAAGGCGATACCGACGCCATCGATCTGATGCGAAGCGACGACAATGGACAAACGTGGCGTCAAATATCGACGCCAGCGTCCGACACCGGAACAGGTGGTAACCCTCCGGCGATGATCCAACTATCGGACGGCCGGATCTGCCTTACCTACGGATACCGTGACGCGCCGTCAGGAATGCGGGCCGTCCTCAGCGAAGATGACGGCGAGTCGTGGGGAGCCGAGGTTGTGCTTAGGGATGACGGTGGCAGTCATGACATCGGTTACCCGAGGTCGGTGCAGCGCAGCGACGGAAACGTTGTGACCGTCTACTACTACACCGACTCTCCGGACGGAGAGCGCTACATCGCAGCAACTATCTGGAAGCCATAAGATGCGCTATCCCCATTGCGGATCGGCGTTTGAACAGATGAGGAGTGTCCCATACCGATGAAGATCACCGATATCGAGACCTTTGTAATCCACCCGCCCCAGGGCAAGAACATGCTGTTCGTGAAGCTCACCACGGATAACGGCATCGTCGGCTGGGGCGAGGCATACACGCAGACCGACCGCGACACGGCGGCGATCGCACACATCGAACAACTCGGCCGCTACCTTGAAGGTCGAGATCCCTTCAACATCCGTCACTGGATGAACATCGCCTTCGAGGACTTTGCGACGAAGCGCGGCGGCATGGACCTGTGGTGTGCGCTTAGCGGTATCGAGATCGCAATGTGGGACATCGTCGGCAAGGCCGTCGACCAGCCCGTATATAACCTGCTTGGCGGACCGGTCAGGCCCGCGATCCGACTGTACGCAAACGCTTGGTACGGCAATCCGAAGACGCTGGAAGAGTGGGCGATGGCCGCTACGGAAACCGTGAACAAGGGCTTCACGGCACTCAAGTTCGACCCACTGCCCGGCCCCTGGCGCGCCTACCCGAACTACGAAGAACTGGAAGAGGCGGCCGCCGTGGTCGGAGCGGTTCGTGACGCAGTTGGCGGCAAGGTAGAACTCCTCATCGAGATCCATCGACGCCTGGCGCCCATGAACTCCATCCGGTTCGCCCACATGATCGAGCGATACCGACCGTACTGGTTCGAAGAGCCAAACCCGTCGGAGCACGTCCCTGCGCTGCGTGAGGTGCGAGACGCGACCGACATTCCAGTGGTCACGGGAGAAGCTCTTTACACCCGTGAAGAGTTCCGGGACGTGATCGACCAACGTGCGGTGGACATCCTCAACCCCGACATCTGTATCTGTGGCGGCATCCTTGAGCTGGTGCAGATAGCAGACATGGCGGCACCCCACTACATCGCCGTATCGCCACACGGCAACAACAGCACGGCCGTAGGGCTGGCCGCAGCGCTGCAAGCGTCCGCAGTTATGCCGAACTTCCTGATTTACGAATATTTCGTACACAACCAGGAGATCTGTGACGACATATCGGTGAAGCCGCTAGTGCCGTCCGGGAGCTACATGGAGCTACCTACGGACCCCGGTATCGGCATCGAACTGGACGAGAGCAAGTTCGCCAAATACTCCGGATCCCAGTACCCGAAGCGCAATCTTCGGACGCTGGAGGACGAGCGGGCGTTCCACTAGACGCATTAGTGCCAACAATAAAAGAGGGCCGGACAGTATGTCTGGCCCTCTTTTATTGTTGGCCGTATCCCCTTCATAACCGGACATGGATATCGATGCTCCAATGCTTTCGAACTCGTCCAACTGACCTCATTTAAGAGGCAATTTTCTCGACACTCGGTCTTTTCTAATCACATGCCGCTGGTTCCTATCGCACGGGTTACGCAGTAATACTGCGAGGAAGGACAGCGAAATGGCAGCAGCCGATTTTCCGCTCACGCTGAGCGTCGACTACACGGAAGATGCGAACCGCCTCACGACAGCGTTCAGGTGGTTAGTCGCTATCCCGGTATTCATCGTCTCCTTACTGATAACGGGCAGCAATTCCGGAATACCGATCCTGGCTCCACTTGTCATGATCCTGTTTCACCAGAAATATTCGCGGTGGTTGTTTGAGTGGAACCAGATGTTGACGCGGTTAAACACGCGTGTCGGGACATACCTTCTTCTGTTGCGGCACGAATATCCCTCAACCGATGAAAAACAAGCAGTCCATCTGGACTTCCCTTACCCGTACGTGCAGAGCGATCTAAACCGCTGGATGCCGCTTGTGAAGTGGATCCTTGCAATCCCGCACTACGTCGTGTGGGTTCTACTTGCCATCGGTGCGCTCATCGCAGTGGTAATCGCCTGGTTTGCAATCCTGATCACCGGAAAGATGCAGGAAGGGTTGTTCAACTAGATAGTCGGCGTCATCCGGTACGGCACAGGGATCGAGTTATACGCGTTCATGATGACAACCGACATGTACCCGAGTTTTTCGATCAGCGAGTAAATGCCAAGGGGCCGCGTGACGCACAGCGTGGTCACGACCCCGATCTATTTCTCGCGACCACGGCCAGACGCCAGCAAACCCACCGTTAGGCGATTCAAACCCGCCCTGAGGCCCTGAAAGAACGGGCGGTTATCTCGATCACGGTCGGATAGAGCGTGACACCGTGACACACGTCTAGCCGAGGCGGAGCACAAGTCCTTACGGTGTTGGCCCTGAAACGCAAGGAAGACACGTAGTCGCCACGTTTTGTTCCCTCTCCTTCAACGGGAGGGGACTGGGATGAGGGTGACCGCCGCCTGTTAAAGCGGCGTACCCGAAACACCATTTAGCCCGGCGTTAGCTCCTGCGTCGTCTCCGCAAGTTCCTTGATCTCATCCCAGTCCCAGAGCTGCGGCACATAGTCGACCTCGCCCCAGATCGGGGCCTGATCGGCATAGTGCGGGCTTCCGGGGTGTCCGGATGCGCCCAGCGGAGAGACCCACTTAGAGTTCTTCCAGTCAGACGGATCGTGGATGTATCGATTCACTGATAGACCCGTGATGATGTACTTGTTGCCCTGAGAGAAACTTCCCGCCTGGGGCGTGTCGATACCGCCGCCCATCGGGATCTGAGGAGGGTTGAGCACCCCGTCGGTCTCGGGAAATGTGGCCGAGAGCGGGTGAATCGGATTGGTATGGTGCAGCTTGCCCCAGATCCATTCCGACATATCTGCACCAAGCAGACCTGTCAACTCGTCCACGGCTCCGGTGAGTCCATCAGAGACGACCTCATCCCATGTCCGACCATCGGGCAGAAATTCGTCATCGTCCGACTTCAAACTTTCCCAGACGTGCGAAACCAACTCACCCCAGTGAGCCGGACCGCCACGCCCCGTACCGGCCAACACTTCATCCACCATGTTGCCGAACAGGTGGGTAGCGATCTCCCACTGAATCTGTGACATCACCTCTGCGGCGATCAGCGGCTCGACATCGTCCCGCCCCATTTCGCCGTCCCAGTCCGCAAGATAGGCCTGCGCCTCACGCGCCCGGGCGTCGTCAAAATTCAGCGCGGCAACTCGTTCAGCGACCCATATCGCGGGTATCGAAATACGGTCGCCGTGGATGGCGCCCATCGATTGCACCGTCATCTCGCCCTTTGGCACATCCTGAATCCGGTTCGTGATCCTTCGGGCACGCCACTCGTTCGCGAAGAAATGGTTGATGTGATACGGGTACTCGTCCGTCGTGACCTTCTGGTTGCAGGTGACGGCGTACCCCACTTCGGGGTTCCGGATGTGGGGTAGCTCTTCCCAGGGGATCTCCCGTTCCCACTCATAAATGCCGGAATTCCCATCCACAGGGGCCCACGTGTTGGCGACGTCTCGAATCGGGATTCGTCCCCGCAGTCGATAGCCAAAGTTGCCTTTGGTGTCGCAGTACATGTAATTATTGACTGGCTCGGTCCACTCCTTGACCGCCTGTTCAAGCTCATCCGCATCACCCGCCCGCAGGATGTCTAGAACCGAATCCATCCACTTGGTGGATCCGTTGGTCCCGGTGTGACTGAACGCCAGTCCGATACCGTCACGAGGGTTACCCGCAACGATCCGGCCATGTCGCGTGATGACGACCTCGATCGTGAGTTCTTCATGCCCCCTGCAGTCCAGTACCTCCGTCCGGACATCCGCCGGGTACCAGCCGCCGCGGTACTCGTACTCCAGCCCTCCGGCCGCCTCACGGAAGTTCTCTATGAACAGGTCCTGGTAGTCGGCGTTTCCGTGCGTCATACCAAAGCCGACGTGCTCCGTGTGGCTGAAGTGCGGTGCGCCGGGCACGCCGGGGACCGAGTAGCCCGAGACGGACCATTCCGGGCAGGTCATGTGGACCTGGTAGTAGACGCTGGGCGTGTCCAGCCCACGGTGTGAGTCTCCGGCAACCAACGGTTGCCCGGACTCGGTTCTCTTACCGCTTACGACCCAGGCGTTGCTGCCGTTATCGATCTCTCCAATCTGATTGAGCTGTTGCCACGACTCCGCCAATTCTTCATACGGGTCGTAGCGAGCCCCCTGGTGCACAACACCCGGGGGCGTCGTGACAAGGTGGTCGATCGGGTAGCCCCTGAACAGTCGTGCTGCTTGCTCCGGGCCAAGTGCGTTGGTGATACGGGCGCGCCACAACTTCATGTCAAAGGTGCCCATCAACATGTTGCGCACCTTGTAGACGGCGAACGAGTGCCACGGCTCCCAGCGGTCAGGTGTCTCGTCGAGTAGTTTGTACTCGATCGGCAGCGTCTTCGTTGTGTCTATGAAGGCGTTAATACCATCGGTAAGCGCCTGCACCATCGCCTGCGCGTCTGGTCTTGTTGCAGCCAGGTCTGCCTTCGCTGCTCGCTCCAGGCTCAGCCGGCGCATCAAGCGATCGGCTTTCAATGCCGACGGTCCTGCCCATTCAGCCCATCGGCCAAGGGCCTGGTGGCGGTCGTAGTCCATGTGCCACATTCGGTCCTGCGCCGTGGCGAATCCCTGAGCGAAGAAGGCATCGTGCTCTGAATCTGCCTTGATGTGCGGGATGCCCCACTCGTCACGGTGGATCGTTATTGGGCCATCAAGTCCGGCGAACGATTGCGACGATGTGACGTCGGGAAGAGCGGCCTTGAGATCGGCGTCGGTTAAGGATCCTGGCATATTCGTTCCTGTCGTGTAAGGGTTGAAGCGGCGGAGGTTAGTTTATTGGTGCAAGGGTTGGCGTCATGAAAACGCTTAACCGCTCTCAGCCTCTACTCGTCCATCAACTTGTCGTCGTTCATTAGTTCGCTGATCTCAAGCCAGGTGTCTGTCGTGTACTGGTCACGCTGCTTTATGAAATCGCCGTATCCAGCCGGGTTCTGGTTTCCGGCACGCATCGGGGATTCGATCTTCTCGGCGGTCCATGTCATCTGCACCCGTTGCCTCTGGCCCGGCGTCGTCCCGCCGTTGAAAGAGACGTTGAACGGAGCGCGTAGTCCGTTGTCCACCAGCATCTGGCCAGCCCGCTGGAGGATGGAAGCGACAAGTCTCTCTTTGCCGGGGAGGGTCACATAGGTCCTGCGTAGTTCGTACATGGGATCTCCTGTTTCTTAAGGGTGATAAATCATCTGGGTCGTTACGGTGACGCTCTACGCGTCGACCAACTTGTCGTCGATCATCAGCTCGCTGAACTCGATCCATGTGTCGGTCGTCAACTCATTCCGCAACGACATCATGGCGGTGTACTCAGTTGGATTTTCCCTGCCACCACGGTAGGTCGATTCGATCGTCTCCGAGGTCCAGGTCATACGCACGAGTTGCTTGTCCCCGGGCGTAGTTCCGCCGCTAAACGACACTTGAAACAGGTTGCGCATCCCGGCGTCTACCAAGATTTGGCCCATGCGCTGAATGATTGAAGCCACCTGCCTCTCTTTGCCCGGCAGTGTGACGTAAGTTCGGCGTAGCTCGTACATATTCACTCCGGCGTAAAACAGCTTGTGCGACTCAGGAAATGTCTCTCCCTGCGAATTAAACACGATTCCGGGCCAGAGTGTGCGGTTCGTGCACTTGAATCTTGATCGCAATAGCGGTAAGCGGAGCTATAAGATGGCACCTACGCCGTATCTTCCCTCGATATCTAACGCCCGAACTTGAGGATTTAGACATGACCAGCCCCAGCCCGAGCAAGAATCTGACGGTCACGCGACATGCACAAATCTTGGGTCGCCACCCCGTCGAAAGTCCCTGGTCAGAGGTTCCGATCGAAGATGGACGCAACCGGGTTGTCTGGATTTCGGGACCTCCTGGAACTCCTCCAGACCCGCACATACACCCGAACTTCAACGAGTGCTGGATCATCATGGACGGGAAGACACGCTACCAGATCGGCCAGTACGAACCGGTGGATGCCGAATGGGGCGACATCATGATCGCACCGGCCGGGTTTGCACATGACATCCGGCCTGTAGGGGGCGAACAGGCGATCAGGGTTGGGATAACGCACCCGGACAGCAATCACGACATAAAGGGCGTGCCGCCGAGTCGGCTCATCCCGGTCGATGAAGGGCTGTCTTCGCCGAACCTGATCCACACCTCTATGCAGAAGCTGCTAGATGCGCACGACAGCGACTCTAACTGGAAAGAGCTTGCTGTTCTGGATTCCCGGAACCGGTTGCTAATCACTCACGAGCTGCCCGGCACGGTGAATCGACGCTACTGGCATCCAGATATGGACAAGTGGTGGGCCGTCGTCGCCGGCAAGATCGAGTTCAGCATCTCAGACCAGGAACCGGTGACTGCCGGGCCGGGCGATCTCGTGTTCGTCCCCGGTGGCACGTCGCACAACCTTCTTACCGTCGGTGACAATCCGTCCGTAAGGATCACCATCACGGCCCCAGACATCGTCCACCACTACACGGACGACAAGGACGCACCAACGGCGCCGAACGGGTAAGACGACCATCTCAAGCGACCTTCAGCGTCTTAAGAAGGCTGCCCGCGGAGTAGTTCATCCGGGTCTCGGTTCGGTTATCTAACCCGGGAGTTTGAGTCTTTGATAAAGTGCTCTAGGTCGCGCGTCAGGTCTGCGACAGCTTTTTTCTCGCCAGTTCACGTGCGATTTCTCTGCGCCTGCACTCTGTATCTACCAAGTCTGAGATAAGCAGTGCGATCCCACCGACCACGGCGATATCCCTCAAAATAAAGCCTCTCGTATCCTTACTTCGCCATCATCATGACGCCGGCAAGGCCTCCGTCAAGTATGCAGGACGAGCAAGTGATTCCACGGGGATCCTCAAACAGTCTGGCCGGCACCGTATTTACATGTTTGGGTACTGGTGGCGCCTGCCGGGGGTCCAAATCAATCAGTAATAAGCGCTATACAAATGTATCTTAACCCTACACAACTCATAGGTAGGAACATGGGAGCGAGCGTTAAAAGTCCATAACAAACACAGTTTCATGCGTACGCGCGGAAGAGGCGCTGAGGGACATCACCCATACGTCAGCCCACCCGCTCGGGTGCAAGAGCCCTATTTCACTGAGCGACTACAGCGCCCCGTCTATCACCATATCTAGCAGCGCGGGCTTGCCTGATGCGATCGCACGGTCGATGGCCGGCTTGATCTCTTCCGGCTTCGTGATTCGTTCGCCGTGTACGCCCATGCTGTTGGCGATGGCCGCCACATCAAACGGGGTCGGGAAGTCCATGTACAGGTAGCTGCTACCGGCTTCCTCTTCCTGCAAGACATCCTTCTTGTAGATGTCCATGTTGACCTTGAGGACCCGGTACATCCCGTTGTTGCAGATCACAAAGATGCAGGGGATGTTATCGTTTGCTGCGGACCAGAGACCCTGGATTGTCATCATCGAGCTGCCATCGCCCATGATTCCGACGACCTGTCGATCCGGGTTGGCGCACTGGGCACCCATCGTTGCGCCGATGCCCCAGCCGATTGCACCGCCACGGCCGCCGATAATGTCGCCCGGGTTTTCGCCCTGAATGTAGTGGCGGACTGCTGCTTTCGAACTGACCGAATCGTCCACTACTACGGCGTTGTCCGGTAGGGCATCCGACAGAGCGGACAACATCCGCGCAGGCGTCATAAGAGCGTTGTCCCACGTCTTGGCGGCAGCAGTCTCATAAGTCGATCGTTCGGCCGTACGAGCGTCTGCAACAGCAGATCTCCGGTCATCGATCGCAGTCCGCTGGCGATCGATGAGCCTGGCTTCTACGGCGGATACCAGCGCAGGAAGCGCCAGTTTCGGGTTCGCAAGTATTCCGATATCGGTAGGCTCAGAACGTCCAACCATGCCCGGCCTCGGGTCGATGTGGATCAGCTTCGTCGCCTCCTCCAGTTGGATATCCGTGAAGTAGAACAGGTCGGAGAAGATATCCGCTCCAACCGCCAGGACAACATCGGCCCGGCGGATTACTTCACGATGTTCGGAGCGACGCAGCGCCAGTGCTCCCATGAACTGAGGGTGGGTCGTCGGAAATCCAACGTTTGCGCCCGGAGCCTGGTACACCGGTAAGCCCAGCGTCTCTGCGATATGAACCGTCTCTTGAACGGCGTCTGCCTCGCCAACACGGTCGCCGATGATCATGATTCCTCGCTCTGATCCAGCGAGCATCTCGGCGGCCTGGGCGATCCCGGCCGGGTCTGGCCCACCAGCGTCGTACACAGGCGTGGACGGCACGATATTCATCTCCGCCTCGTCATCGAGCGCGTTTGAGGTCAACCCAACGTAGACGGGTCCTTTGGGGTGCGAATTGGCCTCGTTGAAGGCACGTCGCATCACGCTTGGAATCTGGTCAGGGTGCGTCAGCTCGACGCTCCACTTGGTTACTGATCGGACCATGTCTGCAAGGTCTGTCTTGCGCTCGGCCAGCTTACGAGTGTCGTAGTTGGCGGATACGACAACCATCGGCGTACCTGTGGTGAAAGCGTCCTGCATCAGGCTGATCCCGTTCGCCAGGCCGCTGTCGATGTGGAGGCTCACAAAAGCAGCGCGCCCGGTCGCCCGCGCGTACGCTTCGCCCATTCCTACGGCCACGCCCTCTTGCAGGGTCAGGATGTACTTGAACTCCGGATAGTCCTCGAGAGCGTCGATGATCGGCCCCTCGCTGGTGCCGGGATTGCCGAATATGTACTCGACTCCCTCAGCCTTGAGCATCTCCAGCAGTGCTTTTTTTCCGGTCATCAATGTGGACATTTTCGACTCCGTGTTTTCGGAATATAGTGAGGTCTTTAATAGCCCGCACATCCGATGGTGCGAGGTCGGACGAGCGCATGATACGACGGTCGCTCATTTTCGCCACCCCCTGCCGCTCCCGGGGTAGACTCTGGCCGTCCCATAACCAGCCACTACTTGAGGAGGCCCGCTTGGCCGTCACGCATTTCAAGATCACGAGTCGTCGCCCACTGGCAAACGGTCAGGAATTCGGCGACGTAGGGCAGTACGAAGAGATCGTTGGAATTCTACGTTACGCGGTCGACCCGGCCCACGAGGCCAACTCGCGTATTACGGACATAGATCTATCGCCACGCAACGCCGACGGGCTGGTCGAGTTCGCTGCGGACGTCCACATCATGCGGCCCGTGGACGCGTATAAAGGTCGTAAAACAATTGTTTACGACGTGCTGAATCGCGGCAACAAGGTCATGTTGGGCCAGTTCAACAGTGCGAAGGCGGCACTGCCGGTTCCCGGCGAACACCCGCCAACCGAAGTCGGCAACGGCTTCTTGATGCGACAGGGCTACACGGCCGTCTGGTGCGGCTGGTCGACGGACGCACCGCGACTTTCAGGTCGAATGAAGCTGTACGCGCCGGATGCTGTCGACCGCGGCATGCCGATAACCGGAAAGATCTTCTCCCAGTTCCAGCCCCAGACCCGGGTCAAGCACCTGAGGTTGGCTGACCGATTCCACACACCCCACGCCGCCGCCGACACGCTGGATCCGGACGCACTACTGACGGTACGTGACCAGCCCGATCTCGAGCCACGCGTGATCCCTCGTGACCAGTGGAGTTTTGCGCTTGACGACCACGGGCAAGCGGTCGAGGACGCCAACTTCCTCTATATGGCAGACGGCTTCGAGCCGGGCAAGATGTACCAACTCACCTACACGACCATCGGTGCGCCGGTCGTCGGACTCGGCTACATCGCCATGCGAGATGCCGTGTCTTTCCTGAAGTACGGCGGGACTGATGACGGCAACCCGACCGCTGGGGAGGTCGACCGTGCGATCGCTTTCGGCGTCTCACAGAGCGCTAGATTCCTGCGGCACTACCTGTTCATGGACTTCAACCAGGATGAGCACGGGCGCGAAGTATTCGAAGGTGTCCTTCCGCACGTCGGAGGCGGCATGCGGGGCGAGTTCAACCAGCGATTCGGTCAGCCGTCCAAGGACCTGCCTTCCGTCATCGCTCAGATGTTCCCGTTCAGCGCGTCGCCATCAATCGACCCTGTCAGCGAGGAGACCGGCGGAGTCCTGGACCGGATGTCGGAACGTGGTTCCAACACGAAGACTTTTTTCACCAACACGGGTGCCGAGTACTGGCGTGGCGATGCGTCCCTCATCCACATCGACCCATCAGGCCGATTGGACATCGAGGACCATCCCTCAACCCGGGCATATCATTTCTCGGCGACGATGCACGGCCCCGGCATATGGCCCCCGACGGACACCCAGGAAACAGACGGCATGCGCGGCCAGAACCTGCTGAACTCGGTCGACTACACGCCATTCATGCGAGCCTTGTTGGTTCGATTAGATGAGTGGATTTCAGAGGACACCCCGCCGCCTCCAAGCAAGCACCCGCGTGTGGACGACGGCACCGCCGTTCCCGCGGCGTCGCTGGCACGTGCTTTCGAGGGGATGCCGGTGAAGTTCCCGGCGCACGTTCCGGTGCCGAAGCGACTTGATTTCGGGGTCGACCCCAATCGAGAGCGCACGCTCAATCTGCCGCCAACCCCTTCAGAGGCTTACGGCTCTCTGGTGTCGGATGTGGATGACGACGGCAACGAGATCGGCGGCATCACGCACCCGGATGTGTCGGTGCCTCTGGCGACCTCAACACCCTGGAATCTGCGCCACCCGGACGTAGGCGCGCCGGACCAGATCATGGGACTGACCGGCGGACCACGAGGTTCGACGCTCCCTTTCGCGCGAAACGCAGAAGAGCGTGCATTCAACAACGACCGTCGGCCTTCGATCGCCGAACGTTACCCATCAAAGGACCAGTACCTGGGTCTCGTAAAAGTGCATGCCGATGCGCTGGTGGCAGACCGCTACATGCTGCAAGAGGACGTCGAGCGAGTGGTCACACAGGCTGGGGTCCGGTGGGACTGGTTCACCAACGGACGAGGTGGCTAGATTTCGACAACCCACACCAAGTCGCCCTCGAACCCATGCTGAGGCTCAAGTGCACACCCATCTTGAGGCTCTCAATGGATCCGTCACACAACAACCCTCCCCCCTCCCCTACTACATTAGGAGGGGAGGGGGGGGTGAAGAGAAAGCCTCGTCCCTGGTATAGAGGAGGTCTGGAAGTTGGGCCGCGATGCGACAACAACACCCAAAGCCCCATCAACACAAGGAAAACAGATGCCAGTAACCGGCTTCGAGATCACGCTCAGGCGACCCGTCGACAACGGCCGAGAGTTCGGCGATGTGGGCGCGTATGAAGAGATCATGGGCACACTCAAGTTCGCCGTCGATCCCGAGCACCCGGCGAATGAGCGAATCACGGATATCAAGCTGGCCCCAAGAAACGCCGACGGGATGGTCGAGTTCGAGTCGGACCTTGTGATCGTTTCTCCGGTGGACCCGTCACGCGGCAACGGCCGAATGTTGCTCGATGTTGTGAACCGAGGGAACCGCGTCTCGGTGCCCATGTTCAACCTCGGCGTTCGCCCCCTGTTTGGCGGCGTCCATGCGGAAGAGCCAAACCCGGAGGTCGACCCCGGCAACGGTTTCCTGATGCGGCACGGCTACTCCATAATCTCCTGCGGCTGGCAGAACGACCTGCCGCCGTTCGACGGCCTGATCGGCATGCGCTGCCAGGACGCCATCAATCCGGACGGCTCCCCCATCACCGGCCGCATCTGGTCCCAGCTACAAACCGGCAAAGACGTCCCAAGCCTCATGCTGTCCGACCGCGATCACCGCCCGTATGCAGCGGTCGATATGGACGAGCCGGGCGCAACCCTGACGGTCCGAGACATGCCGGACCTTCCTCCAGTAGCCATTGATCGGGACAAGTGGCGCTTTGGTCAGATAGACGAGAACGGCGAATACATCGCGGACTCCAACTACGTCTCGCTGGACGGCGGTTTCGACAAGGGCGGGCTATATCAGATCGCCTACACCACCTCCGGGGCGCGCGTACTCGGCCTGGGCTTCGCCGCACTGCGCGACTGCTCAAGCTGGGTGAAGCACGGTGGAGCCGAGCTAGGCAACCCGCTGTCCCGTGCGATCGACTACGCCTTCTC